>SKER01000123.1_pt1 | contig 105915 bp, 97 predicted proteins | sample 4826961 | NCBI WGS metagenome assembly SKER01 (sample SAMN11008804, study PRJNA524170) | human gut metagenome | biome: Human fecal sample; material: Feces; isolation source: fecal sample from pouch patient p47 | host: Homo sapiens | place: Israel: Tel-Aviv | collected 2016-11-16
CAAGAAAACTACTAGCTTTCTTATCCCCTTTACTGTTTTAAGGTTCGACATTAAATATCTGTTCTGAATAATTCTCTTTAGAATTTTCAGGGTTGTTGTCTATTGTTTAATTATCAAGGTTCTTTGTCTTTGCTGTTTGAAACAGCTTATTTAGATTATCATATTCATCGACGTTTGTCAAGAACTTTTTCAATCTTTTTTCGACCAGCTTTTCAGCTGTTCGACCGCTATCCTTTCGCCAAACTTTCGTTTGTCTCAAGCGACAGCTTATTAAGAATATCACAATCAGTTGTGTTTGTCAACTGTTATTTTATTCTTTTTTTAGGAGCAATTCCTGAAGATTTCTGATTACTATTCAGCATTATCTGCTGTTTTCCAATCAGTTAGTGCCGTCTTCTGCTTCGACTCTGTTACCTCACGGCCTTGCCTAACACGACGACTCAGTTAATATATCACAGTAGTCGAACTTTGTCAATAAGTTTTTCTAAACTTTTTTATTCATACTGCTTATATATCAACCAAACGGAGAAAGAGGGATTTGAACCCTCGCGCCGCTATTAACGACCTACTCCCTTTCCAGGGGAGCCCCTTCGGCCAGCTTGGGTATTTCTCCAAATAAAAACTGCTCGATTGTTTTATACATAACCCGTTGTTATGCATATCACTTTCTCAACATATCTTTCCTGCATACACAGAATTGCTACCGGCAACTTTTCCTGCATACTATGACATATAAAAAACTACCAGGATAAACTTGGTAGTTTTTATAAAGCGGAGAGGGTGGGATTCGAACCCACGCGCCCTCTCGGACAAACGGTTTTCAAGACCGCCTCGTTATGACCACTTCGATACCTCTCCATCTATTTACTTGTCTGCCGCTTCCGTATCACCTCAGCGACAAGATGTATTCTATCACAGCTTTTCACTGTCGTCAACACCTTTTTCAAACTTTTTTTATTTTTTTGTATTTTTCTTATTTTCCTGTATTTTTCATCTATAAATACACTTATTTTTCATTGTTTATACATAGAACCTGCCATCGGCAGCTTCTATTGCATATTTTGATATCTACAGAACCCACCATCGGCAAATTCTTCCAAATGCATGGCAATTCACAGATCCCGGCACAGGATTATTGATGTTCAATAAATCCCTTCGCCGTTTCCAGATCTTCCGGTGTCGTAATCTTAATATTACAATAAGAGCCCTCGAATAATTTCACAGGAATCTGCATCTCCTGTTCTACTACCATGGCATCATCGGTTACATTTTCCCTGTCATGCTGCATCAGCTTCTCATACGCCTGCGTAATAAGAGCTGTCTCGAATACCTGCGGGGTCTGAACATTCCATACGTATTTGCGTGCAGGTGTAGTAACTGCAAACTGATTTTCATCTACGATCTTTACCGTATCCTTGCTTGGCATACCGGCAACACATGCACGGTTTTCTTCCACACATGTATAAGCCCTCTTTATAATCTCTTCGTCTACGAACGGTCTGGCGCCGTCATGGATATAGACATATCCTTCTTTCGCTTCTTCTCCCGCCATACCGTCACGGACAGCCTTCAATCCATTCCAGACAGAGTCATAGCGTTCTTTACCGCCCGAAACTACTGCGCGCACTTTTCCAAAATGATATTTATTTACAATTTCTTCTGTCACATAGTCTTCCTGCCCGGCTCCGGCTACCATGATCACATCATCAATAATTTCTGACTTTTCAAATGCTTCCAGACAGTAACAGATGATGGGTTTCCCACACAGCTCGATATACTGTTTCTGGATAGATGTTCCCATTCTTTTCCCCTGCCCTGCCGAAAGTACGATTGCCACACATCTCTTTTTCATTTACTTTTTCCCGCCTTAATTTTGCCTTTTTTTCCTTTTTAACGCTCGCCAAGCTTCAGATTCGGAACTGCATTCAGATCCCATCCACTTCTGGTTCCATTCATATATTCATAATAAGCTGCCACACCAATCATAGCCGCATTATCGGTACAGAAAATCGGAGACGGATAATAGAATTTCACGCCTCGTTTTTCACATGCTTCTTTCATTGCCGCACGAAGAGCACTGTTCGATGCTACGCCGCCTGCGATGGCGAATTTGTCTACTTTATATTCTTCTACTGCATGCATAGCTTTAGCAACCAGTACATCGGTGACTGCTTTCTGGAAAGAAGCCGCGATATCTGCCTGGTTGTATTCTTCGCCCTTCATCTTGCATCCGTTAATATAATTCAGAACGGCGGATTTTAATCCACTGAAGCTGAAGTCATATGGCGCGTCTTCTACATTTGCACGTGGAAATGCGATAGCATCCGGATTGCCTTCTTTTGCAACTTTATCAATCTTCGGTCCTCCCGGATAGCCAAGTCCGATTGCACGGGCCACCTTGTCAAACGCTTCTCCTGCCGCATCATCTCTGGTTCTTCCGATGATATCGAATTTTCCATAATCCTTCACACGAACCAGATGGGTATGTCCTCCGGATACTACCAGTGAGAAAAATGGTGGTTCTAACTCTTTATGTTCAATAAAATTGGCTGCGATATGCCCTTCGATATGATGTACTCCGACCAGCGGTTTACCTGCTGCATATGCGATTGCCTTTGCTTCTGCCACGCCTACGAGGAGTGCACCTACCAGTCCCGGTCCGTAAGTTACACCGATTGCGTCGATATCGTCCAGTGTTACCTCTGCCTCTTTCAATGCTTCTTCAATGACCTGATTAATCTTTTCTATATGTTTTCTGGATGCAATCTCCGGCACAACACCTCCATACAATGTATGCAGGGCAATCTGTGAAGAAATGACATTGGACAATACTTCTCTTCCATTCTTTACAACTGCCGCTGCTGTCTCATCACAGGAGCTTTCGATTGCCAGTATTAATACATCTTTTGTCTCGCTCATATTTTCCCTCCTAATCTTCAAATACCAGTTCTACCGAGCGCTTATCTTTTGCTGCGATTGAATTCGGGAATATTGCCTTGACATCGTCCATATATTCCTCTGGTTTTGTCAGTGACGGGCTATAATGTGTCAGCCACATTTCTTTTACTTCTGCTTCTTTTGCAAGCTGTGCTGCTTCATAGAATGTCATATGCTTATATTCTTTGGCCTTCTTCTGCTTATCCTTTTCGCCATACATTCCTTCACAGATGAAGAGATCGGAATGCTTTGCATTCTGCTTAATAGATTCCGTCGGTCTCGTGTCTGTGGTATACGTAAGCTTAATTCCCTTTCTTGCCGGCCCGAGTACCATATTCGGTGTATATACGTGCCTCTTAGTCTCTATTGTTTCACCTTTTTGCAAAAGTCCCCAGTATTCCTGTGGGATATTTGACGCTTTCGCCCTTTCCACATCGAATTTTCCTGCACGGTCGATCTCCATTGTATAACCATAACAGGTTACGTTGTGATTCACACGAAATGCTTTTAACCGGTAGCCATTCAATTCGAATGTCTGCTCGGTTTCCGTAATTTCCATATATTTAATCTGGAACGGCAGCTCCGGTGCGATCACGCGCAGGGCATTTACTACCCGTTCCAGCCCTTTTGGCCCGATTAATGTAAGCGGTTTGGTACGGTCTGCATTTCCCATTGTAAGAAGCAGGCCCGGAAGTCCGCTGATATGATCCCCGTGATAATGCGTAAAGCAGATCACGTCGATCGGTTTAAAACTCCAGCCTTTTTCTTTAATCGCAATCTGCGTTCCCTCTCCGCAGTCGATCAACAGGCTGCTTCCATTATAGCGCACCATCAGGGATGTAAGCCACCTGTATGGCAATGGCATCATCCCTCCGGTTCCTAACAAACATACATCTAACATAATTTTCCTCTATTCTTCTTCCAGTTTAATCTTAAAACTGCCCGTCAGTTCATCATAACAGGCTTCACAAAGGTCAAAATGATCCATCCGGTTATCTTTGTCAGAAAAATATCCCCATCGCTTGTCCACGCTCAGCACATCTTCCTGGGGAACCCCTTCTATCACCGGAATCACTCTGCCGCATTTATTACATACGATACTTGTAACTTCTTTTACTTTTTTTGTCTGTTCTTCAAACTGGCGCATACCGTTCCTCCTGTAATTCCGGCACCGTTTTTGCCGGTGCTGTTCTGCTGTTACATTGTTCTCTTTTCATTACTCTCTATCTTTTTGTTCTCTCGGTTACGCCTATATTATAGCTTTCCATCTGTATGCTGACCAGTGGAAAGTGCTGTAAGAATTACCATTGTTTCCTATAGATTCTTTGACATCAAAATGGCATTTTCCTGTGGATTCTCATAATAGTTTTTACGGATTCCATCTTCTGTGAATCCACATTTCTCATAAAATCTTCTGGCGGCTTCGTTGCCTTCTCTTACTTCCAACATGATTCTTGTTATCTGCTGTTCCTCACAAAACGCCACAAGTTCCTGGAACATTTGTCCGGCAGCCCCTTGTCTGCGCATAGAAGGAGCTGTTGCGATCCTTGCGATCTCGCCTTCATCTAATACGCAATAGATAATGAGATAGCCTGCGATTTTCTCCTCTGTCTTTGCTGCAAATATCACTGCATTCTTCTGATTCCATGTCTCTTCCAGACTTTTCAGGCTCCATGCATCGGAGAATATTTCACTTTCCAACGCAGCAATATCCTGAAGATCCGACATTTCTGCCTTACATATCTTTTCTAACATGCCTCAATGTCTCTGATCAGTTCTTCCACCACTTCCGGCTTTGTTGCCCAGCTTGTACAGAATCTGACCGCACTTTCTGCATCCGATACCTTCTCCCAGAATTCAAACACATATTTTTCTTTTAATTTCTCAATATGGCTGTCCGGCAGGATCGGGAACTGCTGATTCGTATAGGAATCGTAACGCAGGCCATATCCTTTTTTCTGAAATGCCTTCTTAAGCTTCATTGCCAGTTCATCTGCATGTGCAGATATCTTAAAATAAAGGTCATCTGTAAACAGTGTATCAAACTGGACGCCAAGAAGACGGCCCTTTGCCAGCATTCCGCCATTCTGCTTGATCATGTAGCGAAAATCCTTCTTTAATGCCTCATTCGTGATCACAACAGCTTCACCAAATAATGCTCCTACCTTGGTTCCACCGATATAGAATACGTCTGTATATTTTGCAAGATCTGTAAGTGTAATATCATTGGTCTCTGCCATCAGTCCATATCCAAGACGTGCTCCATCAAGGAAGAGTAACATGTCATATTTCTTGCACACTTCATACAGATCCATTAATTCTTTCTTTGTATACAGTGTTCCATTCTCTGTAGGGTGGGAAATATATACCATTCCCGGCTGCACCATATGCTCCTGACTTCCATCTGTAAAATGAGCATGACACATTTCGTCTACCTGTACGGCACTGATCTTTCCGTCTCCACTTGGAAGCGGCAGTACTTTATGTCCGGTTGCTTCAATTGCTCCGGTCTCATGCACATTAATGTGTCCGCTTACTGCTGCAACTGCACCCTGATAAGGACGGAGTGCCGCACTGATCACAGTTGTATTGGTCTGTGTTCCGCCTACCAGGAAATGCACATCTGCATCCTGACATTCACACAGATCCTTAATCTTCTGTCTTGCACTGTCGCAGTATGGATCCAGTCCATATCCGTCGGTCTGTTCCATATTTGTCTCTACCATCCGCTGCATAATTGCAGGATGGGCACCTTCTGTATAATCACACTGAAATCTATACATTTCCCAGTCTCTCCTTCCGTTCTCTTTCTGCCTGAGACACACGGAGATAATCCGGTTCATGCTCCATTGCAGTTTCGATCTTTCCTTCTTTATAATACTGCATTCCCAGTGTTCCTACGGATGCAGCTCTCTGCCGGTTCATATTTGCCGGCGCAAATGTAACAGCTTCTCCCAGCAGGATCTCTTCTTTGATCTTTGTCTTGTGCACAGGAACCCCGTCGCCAAGGAAGGTTACTCTTCTTCCTTCTTTTAAATATTTTTTCAGCTTTTCTCCCAGTTCTTCTATCGGAACTGCCATCTGGTCTTCCAGTATGTGAAGCTTTTGTCCGTCAAATTCATAGATTCCCGCATACACCTGCCCGCGTCTTGCATCCATGATCGGACATACAACATCTGCGATTCCGCACAGATTGTAAGCAAGTCCCTCCAGTGTCGGAATATGGATCAGCGGTTTCTCAAGCGCAAGTCCTAGTCCCTTGGCCGTTGCGGAACCGATACGAAGTCCCGTAAATGATCCCGGCCCCCCGGCTACCGCTATCGCATCTACGGTATGCAGATCCAGTTCTGTCATCTTCACGATCTCGTCCAGCATCGGAAGTAATGTCTGTGAATGTGTCTTCTTATAATTGACTGTATATTCGGCAATGACCTGGTCATCCACTGCCCCGTCTTCTACTACAGCTACACTGGCGACCAGTCCTGAGCTGTCTAATGCTAATATTCGCATATTGTAATCCTCCGGTAATCGAATCCTTTTTCCAGATCCTTTTCTATCTTAATCTCTGTGTAATGTTCCGGTAATATCTCTTCGATCAGATTAGCCCACTCGATCAGGCTGACGCCCTCTCCGTAAATGTAATCTTCATAGCCAATCTCATCCATCTCTTCCACATCACCGATTCGGTACACATCAAAATGATAAAAGGGAAGTCTTCCTTCATCATAGATCTGCACAATGGTAAATGTAGGACTGCTGACCGGTTCATCTATCCCCAGTCCTTTGGCAAGACCTTTGGTAAATATCGTCTTCCCGACACCCAGATCTCCCACCAATGTATACACCTGTCCTGCACAGGCTTTTTCACCCAGACTAAATCCCAGATCCCAAGTCTCTTTCTCACTGTTTGTCTCTATTATCATAAGCTCTCCCTTTCCATTTTTGAAATCACTGTATTCAGTATCTTTAAGTATAACACATCTTTTTTTCTTCTGCTACTCATGATATACTTTCTGATAACAGCTTAAATATATTAATTTTTATCAATAATGGAGGAAAACGTATGAAATTCACATTTTATCACAATAACATTAACGTTGCTGATCTTGACAAGTCTATCGAATTCTACAAGAAAGCACTTGGACTTAAGATTACAAAAGAGACAGAAGCTGCCGACGGAAGCTTCAAGCTGGTATTCATGGGTGATGATACCACCCCGCACAAATTAGAGCTCACATGGCTGCGCGATATGGACAGACCTTATGATCTCGGAGACAATGAGATTCATCTGGCAATGCAGACAGATGATATGGACGCGGCACTGGCATTCCATAAAGAGATGAATTGCGTCTGTTTTGAGAATCCGGAGATGGGTATTTATTTTATTAATGATCCGGATGGGTATTGGGTGGAGATCTGCCCGGAAGTGTAACCCGGCGGAAGCCACTACGGTTACGCATTTGCCATTTCATTCTTAAGGCATTTGATATCCACGGAATAAAAAGTAGGAAGCTGTTCCGGTGAATGTGAAGAAGGTGTTGGAAATACTAAAGCGTCAAAATTATGCGTTGGGTTTTCGAAATTTGCCTGTTTGAGCCGAATGGCGAGTTGCAAATTCGGAAGCCCGTTTTTAGCATAATTTTGACGCTTTAGTATTTCCCACCGACGGAACCTGAACAGGAACGGCTTCCTACTTTTTATGCAGGTCCGGGTAATCATGCCTTCTAAATTAAATCCCAACGATATTTCCGTCCAGATCCTTCCAGGTGAATTCGCCGCCCTCGCAGATCATATATCCATGAGCAGAACCTTCCTTAGGAATTGATACAGAACCTGGATTCATATAGATAAAATCCCCCATATCTTCATTTGCAGGAATGTGTGTATGACCATTCAGAAGAATATCTCCTTTTTTCAACATCGGAGGATTCTTTGGATTGTGATGATGTCCGTGAGAAGCGAAGATGGTGCGCCCGTCAATTTCAAGGAAGCAGTAGTCGGCAAGAATCGGGAATTCCAGTACCATCTGGTCTACTTCCGTGTCGCAGTTACCACGGACACAGAGCAGCTCCTGTTTCATAGGATTTAACATGGCAATGACTTCCTTTGGATTGTAATCCTTTGGCAGGTCATTACGCGGACCGTGATAAAGGATGTCTCCGAGAAGAAGAAGGCGGTCAGCACCTTCACGTTTGTAAGCGTCAAGCATTTTACGGCAGTAGTAAGCAGAGCCGTGGATATCGGATGCAATCATTAATTTCATATGTATGTACCTCACTTTGATATGATATAAATTAGTTGTTATTAGAACATCTAGAAGAATTTTAACATAAATTCAAAGAAAAATATAACAAAATTAAGAACATTATATTGTCGACATTCGCAAATATATATTTTGCAAAGGATGGTTTACAATAAGAATATGAAATGCAGAAAGCGAGGAAGTAAGATGAAAGCTTACGAAAGATTTTTAAAGTATGTGTCCGTGTGGACAACAAGCGATGAGAACAGTGAGACTGTTCCATCAGCAGACAGAGAACTGGTACTTGCAAAGTTACTGGTAGAAGAGATGAAAGAATTGGGAATCGTGGATGCGAGAGCGGCCGAGAATGCAGATATCGTTCCGGATGTTGCGCCAATACGCGGGGGAACGGATGGTGCAAGATTAAGCTTCAAAGGACTTCCTTGTCCGAATCTTGGAACAGGCGGATATGCATTCCACGGGGTATATGAGCACATTACAGTAGAAGGAATGGATAAAGCTGTTGTGATGGTAAAAGATATCGTTGGTATGTTTGCAAAATAAACAGGGATTTCTTTGGCGGTTGGTGCTTGTTTGCAATGACGATCTGCTGTATTATGGGAAAGTACAGTAAAGAACCGTTTACATTTGTCAGACAGGAACGGAACAAAACGGAAGATGAAGAGGAATATAATGGAAACAAATATCATATCAGAACTGACAACATTTATAGAACATGCACCGACAGCATTTCATGCGGTTGCAGAATTAAAAGAGATCCTGAAGCAGGAAGGATTCGAAGAATTAAAAGAGTCAGAAAAGTGGAAGGTCAAACCTGGGAAAAGATACTATGTAACAAGAAATAATTCCAGTATCATTGCAGTAAAAGCCGGAAAAGAACTGGACAACTACAGTTTCCATGTGACAGCATCACACAGTGATTCGCCGGCATTTAAACTGAAAGAAAATGCGGAGATTGAGGTCGCAAAGAAATATACGGTACTGAATACCGAAGGTTACGGCGGTATGATCTGCCAGACATGGTTCGACAGACCATTGTCACTGGCCGGAAGAGTTATGGTTAAGAATGGGGAAAGAATCGAAACCAGACTTGTGAAGGTGGACAGAGATCTTCTGATGATTCCGAGTCTTGCAATTCATATGGACCGGAAAGTGAATGAAGGAAGAGCTGTTAATAAACAGATTGATATGTTACCGGTATTATCGGGAAGCGTGAAAGAACAAGGAGAGGTAAGATCCTTAGTTGCAGAAGAATTGGGATTAAAAGATACAGATATCTATGGCATGGATCTGTTCTTGTATAACCGTATGGGAGCGGTCAGATGGGGAAGCAACCGTGAATTTATCGGGTGTCCGAGACTGGATGATCTGCAGTGTGCATTTACATCTATGAAAGGATTCCTGGCAGCGGAAAATGAACAGAATATCAATGTCTATGCCTGTTTTGATAACGAAGAAGTGGGTTCGGGAACAAAACAGGGAGCTGCATCTACATTTCTTTATGATGTATTGTGGCGAATGAACAAAGCACTTGGAAAGAACGAAGAGGAATTCTACCGTGCAGTAGCAGGAAGCTTTATGCTGAGCTGTGACAATGCCCATGCGGTACACCCGAATTACAGGCAGAAGACGGATGCGACAAACTGCGTCTATATGAATGACGGCATTGTGATCAAATCACATGCCGGACAGAAATATACGAGTGATGCGGTCAGTGTGGCAGTATTCAGGATGATCTGCGAAAAAGCAGGCGTACCATTACAGTATTTTGCTAATCGTTCGGATGAAGCCGGGGGAAGTACATTGGGGAATATTGCGATGACGCAGGTGTCCATGAATACAGTGGATATTGGATTACCGCAGCTTGCCATGCACTCGGCCTATGAGACGGCCGGTGTAAAGGACACGGAGTATATGGTGAAAGCGGTAGAGACATTTTATGCATCGCATATCCAGGCTGATTCGGATGGAAATTATCAGATTAACCAGTAGTTAGAAAAATAAGACAGGATAACAGAAGTTATGACAGAATTAGGATACAAGACATTACGTGAAAGTATTGTAGATATTATAAGAAAACGGATCATTAACAGGGAATTGCAGCCGGGGCAGAAGATTGTCGAACAGGAACTCGCAAAGGAATTCCAGACCAGTCGTGCGCCGATCAGAGAGGCACTGCGCGAACTGGAGAACGAAGGTCTGGTAGAATATGTAAGAAATGCCGGATGTTCCGTGAAAGAGATCACATTCGAAGAATCATTTGAAATCTATCTGATGCGTGCGAATTATGAGATTATGGCAGTGCGTCTTCTGGAAGGAAAGATACCGGAAGAAACGCTGCAGGAGATGGAAGAAATCCTGGAACGCATGAAGAATCTGGATGTGGACGAATATGATCAGCTGTTTTCATATGATAATAAGTTCCACAGCTGTCTGATCAGAATGACCGGAATGAAAAGTCTGTATAAGGCATGGAAAAGTCTGAATTATGGGAATATCGTAACGGGGTATAATCTGGCATCGGACAAAAAAGCAGTAATCACACGACAATATCCGATACATAAAGAACTGCTGGAAGCATGCAAGAGCAGGAAAAAAGAAGAAATCTGCAGGGTATTGTCGGATCATTATATGGCTACGATCCACAGACTTTTAAAAGAGCAGGGAATGACGGAAGCAGACACGAAGTTTTCACTGGATTTTCTGATTTCATAAAGAAGTTGTAGAGGAATCTTGGAGAGCATGATTCCGGGAAAATGAATGATGGATGAAAAAGAGAAATGTTGGTGTAATGACACAGGCATTTCTTTTTTTGTCATGTGTTGTAAGGAGATGCCTGTAACGATCTTTTTAGCATGCGGCAGGTTTTAAAATGACAGATGTTGTGCATAAAACACAAAAAGAGATATAAAATACAAATAATATGTTGAAAAATATACAAAAATATGATATATTACATTCAAACATTGACGATTGTCGACAAAAGATATTAAAGCTTGCAGAACATCCACAGGGAGATATGAATATGTTCAAAAAAGTAGAACTTGGATTTCTGTTTGTCGGACTGGCATTTGGTGTGATGGCATTATGTGAAATTACCCGTGGAGTCGGAGCAGATGCTTCGGTAAAAGCAAGTGTACTCTGGCCGAGGGAGAAGAGTAGAAAAATATATCAGCTGAAGCAGTCATCGGAAGGAAGTATGCGAAATGAGTCTTTGGAAATATAAATATTTTTTGGATGTAGTGGAACTCAAGAGTTTTACAAAGGCCGGAGCAAGAAATTATGTAACACAGACGGCAGTAAGTCAGCAGATCGCCTCTTTGGAAAAAATGGCGGGAGGGACTCTGCTGGAGAGAGGCAATGGTGAGATCTGCCTGACAGAATTAGGCGAGATTGTCTATGAATATGCCAGGGAGATGGTGCAGACGTACGAACGGATGCTGCATGAGATAGAAAGATATAAAGAAAGCAGCGTGGTCCGTATCGGAATTGATAGTTCTATAAATAAATTGTTCTGGGCAAAGATGCAGAAGATGATTAATGATAAGCATTCCGAAGCAGACTTCCGTTTCAGTAAACTGGATTCCTACATAGGCAGTCGGATGTTGAGAGAAAATACATTGGATATTTATATCGGATACGGACTGAATGAGTTGGAGCGGCCGGAGGAAATAGGAGAAAAGCCGTTGATATCCAGCCGGATCGGGGCATATATCGGACATGAATCATCGATAAATGAGCAGTCGGAGTTTAAAGCAAAGGATCTTGAGCATTATACCAGATATGGAACAAAGTCATATTTATGCAGTGTGATGAGTGGACAAAAGAATGTCCCACAGATGATTACACAAGGGATAGAATTAGTTGACAATGTGGATACTATGAAATTAAAGGTAGAATTTAACGATGGATATGCACTGGCAGACAGTCGGTATTTCTCTTATTGTGATGGAGACATGATTCTGCTTCCGGGATATGACGGTGAGTGCGTGATCAAAGCATTCTACAGAAAAAAAAGAAACAAAAAGAAAGTAAAAGAGATTCTGGAAGAACTTCAGAATGTAGTGAAGTCATAAGGAAAAATTATCGATCGTGAAAAACGATCGATAATTTTTTAGCAATTTTAAAGGAGAAAACACTTATTTTACATTTAGCAGAATAATGTAAAAACATAAGATTTTCTTATAGAGCATGTTTTTTTTCGTTGGATATATTTTGCAAACAGAGATACTATTTTTACAGAAAGACTGCAAAGTAAAAAGGAGGAGCGAAAAGATGCAGCGAAAAAATATGTGGAAAGAATACACAGAAATTCAGCAGAAAGAATTAGAAGAGCTGAGTGTCCGCTATAAAGAATGTCTGGATATCGGGAAGACAGAGCGTGAATGTGTAAAGCTTGGAAAGAAGATGGCAGATACATGGGGATATAAGAATCTGGAAGATTGTATTTCTGAGGGAACCACTTTAAAAGCCGGGGATAAGGTGTATGCAGACTGCATGGGGAAAGCGTTTGTAATGTTCCAGCTCGGTAAGAAACCGTTAGAAGAAGGTATGAATATTCTTGGAGCACACATTGATTCACCAAGAATAGATGTAAAGCAGAATCCATTATATGAAGACAGTGATATGGCATATCTGGATACGCATTACTATGGTGGGATCAAGAAATATCAGTGGGTTACAATTCCGCTTGCAATCCATGGAACGATTGCAAAAAAAGACGGAACAGTGCAGGACATTATTATTGGGGAAAAGGAAGATGATCCGGTACTTGTGATTTCAGATCTTCTGATCCATCTGTCACAGCAGCAGATTGAGAAAAAGGCGGGCGTGGTAGTCGAAGGAGAAGGATTGGATATCCTCGTTGCAACAAAGCCGCTTACAGGCAATGATGAGTTAGAGAAAGAAGAAAAAGAGCTGGTAAAGGCAGCCGTAGTACAGTTCTTAAAGGAGAATCTTGATATGGAAGAGGAAGATTTCCTCTCAGCAGAACTGGAGATCGTGCCGGCAGGAAAGGCAAGAGACTGCGGACTGGACAGAAGTATGGTGATCGGATACGGACAGGATGACAGGGTCTGTGCTTTTACTTCATTATTTGCAATGCTGGAAACAGAGAATCCGGAAAGAACAAGCTGTTGTATTCTGGTAGATAAAGAAGAGATCGGAAGCGTTGGGGCAACAGGTATGCATTCCAGATTCTTTGAAGATTATGTGGCAGAACTGATGGCACTTACCGAAGATGGCAATCCGTTAAAAGTCAGAAGAGCTCTGAGAAATTCTTATATGCTTTCTTCTGATGTAAGTGCAGCATTTGATCCATTGTATGCAGATGCATTTGAGAAAAAGAATACAGCATACTTTGGAAGAGGTCTGGTATTTAATAAATTTACCGGAAGCCGCGGAAAGAATAACAGTAACGATGCCAATGCAGAATATATCGCAAAAGTGCGTCAGGTATTAGACAATAATGAAGTCGGATTCCAGACAGCGGAGATGGGAAGAGTCGATCTTGGGGGCGGCGGAACCATCGCATATATCATGGCAAATTATGGCATGAATGTCATTGACAGCGGTGTTGCTGTACTTTCTATGCATGCACCGTATGAGGTGACAAGTAAGGCTGATATTTATGAAGCTTACAGAGGATATAAAGCATTCTTGAAAGATATAAAATAAGACAGAGAAGGATATATGTACGAAACAAGGAAGAGAAAATAAAAGTACATAAAAAGTAAGGACTGAATTTAGAAAAAAGTGAGGAAAAGAATATGGAGACAAAAAAGAAAGGCTTTCCGGCAGCGTTCTGGGTATGTGCCTGTACAGAGATTTTTGAACGTCTGGCATATTATCTGGGACGTTCGCTGATTTTGATTTTTGTAACTGCTTCGGTTGCGACCGGAGGACTCGGACTTTCGGATACAGTGGCTGCCAATATGCAGTCAAACCTGACCGCATTTTCTTATCTGCTTCCACTGTTTGGGGCAGTGATCGTAGATAAATATATCGGTGCGAGATATACAACACCGGTTGGTATGTTTATTGCTGCGGCAGGATATTTCACCGGAGGAATCGCAAAGAGTTCTGTCGGAGTATATGCGATGATCTTTCTGGTAAGTCTGGGACTTGCATTATTCAAAAACGGTGCGATCATCGGACGTGTTATCACGGACAAATCACAGATGGATCCGGCATTTTCGATGCGTTATACACTGGTAAATGTGGGTGCCTTCATCGGAACATTCCTGGTGGGAATCCTGTATAAGGATGTATTTGCAAAAGATGGTGTGCTTGGATTTGCACCATGCTTTAAGATGGCAGCATTGATGATGGTTCTCGGAGGACTCTGGTATATCTTTGTGTGCTGGAGATTCCTTGGTGATCTTGGAAAGCTTCCATTCAAGAAGACTCTGACAGAAGAGGAAAAAGCAGCAGAGGCAAAGAAAAAAGAAGAGACAGGAACAAAGCAGCCGCTTACAACGATCGAGAAGAAACGTATCGGTGCAATCTTTGTAGCTTCGTTATTCTCCATCGTATTCTGGATATTCTGGTATCTGGGATATATGCCGGTATATTTCTACTGGGCAGAGAATATGGACTGGGTAGTAGCAGGTTATCAGGTACCGTCTACATGGTTTGATGCAGCCAACTCACTGTTCTGTGTTATCCTGGGACCTGTAACAGCGGCATTATGGAAGAAACTGGCGGCAAGACCGCAGGGGGATATGAGTCTGTTCAGAAAGACCGGACTTGGAATTGCGATCATCGGTGTCGGATATCTCTTCTACGCAGCAATTGATATCATGCGTGGTGGGGAAAAGGCAAGTGTGTTATGGCTGATCGTATTTGCCTTCCTTCTGACAATGGGAGAGATGTTCTTCTCACCACTGGGTCATTCATTTATCAGTAAATATTCACCGAGCCGTTATCTGGCTGTTATGATGTCGGTATGGGGATTTGCAACATTTATCGCAGCAAAGAGTTATGGTCCGGTATATGGACTGCTGTTTGGCGGAAAGATTGAATTCAAAGTAGCATGTATCGGAGTTGCGGTTGTATCGTTTGCAGCGGCACTGATCATGATAGCTCTGGACAAGAAATTATCGGCATTGGTGGACTAACCGCCGGGTGCTGGATAAAAACAATGATAATTGTATAGATATGCCTGAAACAGATTTAGGCATAGACACCCTTCAGAAAAAGATGTACTCCTCTTTGCACAAAAAAGAGGAGTACATCTTTGTGCGGAAATATTGAATTAAGGAAGAATGAAATGAAGATAACAAAAAAAGAATTTATTATGATGCTGGGCGGCATGTTCTTAATGTCGGCAGCTGTATATTATGAAATGATGCCAAATAATCTGGTGCTTGGAAGTCTGTCAGGACTGGTTCTTGTTCTGGTAAAGATCATTCCGTTACCGGTATCGACAATTACATTTGTCTTAAATATGATACTGTTGGTCATAGGGTATATTTTTATCGGCAGGGAATTCGGTGTGAAGACCGTTCTTGCATCACTTATGCTTCCGATGTATCTGAGGATTTTTGAGATACTGACTCCGCATGTGGAATCCTTGTCCGGGAATATCGTGATCGATCTGGTATGCTTCATGATCGTGGTTGGCGCAGGACAGGCCGTCTTATTTAACATGAATGCATCCAGCGGGGGAATTGATATTGTTGCGAAGTTGATCAATAAGTATCTTGGATTTAAAATAGGACAGAGTATTACGATCATAGGTGTGCTCATATCGATGGCAGCGATCTTTGTATATGATCGGGAGACAATGGTAATAAGTCTTGTTGGTACGTTGATTTACGGTCAGGTATTAGACCGGTTCTGTGATGGATTCCATGTGCGTAAGAAAGTATCCATTCTTTCAAAGGAGCATGAAAAAATTCAGAATTATATTGTGAAGGAATTACGCAGAGGTGCGACGATTTATCCGGCATATGGAGGCCTGGATCATGCAGAGCATGTAGAAGTTGTAACGATATTAGAAAAGAATGAATATGGAAAATTATTATCTTTCATCCACGAAACAGATGAACATGCATTTGTGACAGTCAGCACCGTAAATGAAGTAGTCGGAGCCTGGAATACAGTGAAAAGCAGATAAAAATACATCCCCGGATAACTGAAACATCGACGAAAAAAGAGAGATTGGATTTTTACCGGGAATGTATTTTATCTATGTACTATTTAAGGATGGCTGTTGCTCATATTATTTCTGCTTATATCCGTCAAGGAATGTTCCCATCCGGCGAATCGCATCACTTAAGATATCTGCCTGCGGAAGCATAACGATACGGAAATGATCCGGATCTTTCCAGTCGAATCCACTTCCGGGAACGAGCAGGATATTGGTGACATCCAGCAGATCATGGGCAAACTGCTTGTCATTGGTGATGTTAAATTTCTTCACGTCCAGTTTCGGGAAGACATAGAATGCAGCGTCATTTTTTACAAATGACAGACCGTCGATCTTCTCAAGTTCACGAACGGTTGCTTCACGCTGCTCATAGATTCTGCCGCCCGGCCGAACCATAGAAGCAGGTGTCTCCATATCATCAAGAGCTGCAGGGATGACGATCTGTGCCATGGTATTGGCGCACAGACGCAGAGATGTTAACTGGATGATGCCCTGTCTGTAATCTTCGGTCAGTTCTCTTGGACCGCTGATGACCATCCATCCGCAGCGGTATCCGCACAGACAGTGTGATTTGGACAGACCGTTTAATGTAATGACCGGAACATCTTCTGTCAGTGAAGCAAGAGAAATGTGCTGTTTGCCATCCATAACGAGACGGTCATAGATTTCATCTGCAAAGATCAGAAGTCCGGATTCTCTTGCAATCTGGATGATCTCAAGAAGGAGTTCCTTTGGATAGAGTACACCGGTCGGGTTATTCGGATTGATGATAACGATTGCTTTTGTCTTATCTGTGATCTTGGAACGGATATCCTGAATGTCCGGATACCAGTTGGCCTGTTCATCACAGGTATAGAAGACCGGTTTACCGCCTTCGAGATATACGGAATTGCCCCAGAGGGAGTAACTAGGAGAAGGAACTAAGACTTCATCTCCATCATTTAACAAAGGTGTTAAAGCGAACGATACAACTTCGCTGACACCGTTACCGATAAATACGTCATCCGGCGTGATACCTTTGATCCCTTTACTGGTCTCATAATCACAGATTGCCTGTCTTGCCTGTGGCATTCCCTTGAAGTCACAGTAGCCGACACCGTCCTGCATGTGTTCCATCAACGCATTTTTGATGCTGTCAGGCAGCCCGAAGCCAAAGGTTGCAGGATTTCCGGTATTTAATTTTAAGATATCGATCCCCTGTTTCTGGCGTTTCATGGCTTCTACGAATAATGGACCACGGATATCAGAGTGTACTGGTTTCATGCGCCCGGCGCGTACGATTGGTTTCATAATTTTATTCCCCGCTTTTTATTATTTTATCTTTATTCCAATAAACCCCAAATTCATATTGGAATAATTGTTTCATTAATATAATGATACGTCCGTGTGGACAGAGAATCCAATACTTATAGTGCTATAACAATTATAAGAGTCTGACTATAGCTGTCATGTGAAAAGGGAAAACAGATGATAGCAGGATATGAGAGGTTACGTGTATGTTTGTATGGAAAAAATATGTTTATGAAGTGTATAAAGAAAGAAGTTTTACCAAAGCGGCACAGAATCTGTACATCAGTCAGCCGTCTTTGAGTGCAAGGATTAAAAAGATTGAAGAGATTATCGGGGAACCGTTATTTGACAGAAGTACAACACCGCTCCAACTTACAGAGGTCGGAAAAGTATATATTGAGGCAGCGGAGGAGATCACCCAGATCGAACAGCGGGTAGAGAATTACATCAATGACCTGGCGGGTCTGAAGACGGGGAATCTTGCAGTAGGAGCAAGTACGCTGTTTGCCGCATATGTGGTACCGTCTCTGATCACCCAATTTAATCAGAAATTTCCGGATGTACATATTCAGCTGATAGAGGGGAATACAGCCGAACTGGAAGAAATGCTGGGCAGTAATGCGCTGGATTTTGTCATTGATAATTATCACTATGACAGTATTCTATATAATAAAGAATTATATTGCGAAGAAAATATATTACTTGCGGTTCCAAAACATTTTGCCGTAAATGAAGAACTGGGAATGTATCAGCTTTCTTATAAGAATATCAAAAATAAAAATTATCTGAACCAGAAATATCCGGCAGTTCCGTTAGGGAGATTTGCGGATCTTCCGTTTATTATGCTGACTCAGGGAAATGATACCAGAACCAGAGGAGACAGGCTGTGCCGAAATGTTGGATTTAAGCCCAATATCGTGCTGGAATTCAATCAGCAGTCGACAGCATATATGGCCTCGTCTACGCAGCTTGGAGCAACATTCATCAGTGATATCCTGGTAAGCCAGCTCCCGGCATTTGAAAACCTGGTGTATTATAAATTAGACGGAGAAGAAGCGAAGAGAAAAGTCTTCTTTTACTACAAAACACACAAGTACAAAACACGTGTGATGGAGGAATTTATCAGAATGATGCATGAACAAATCTGAAAAAATGATAATATGCAAAAATTAATTGAAATGTAACATAATTTCAGAGAATAGTAAAAAAATTATGCTATAATCATAATATATACATTAGGATAAATCGATTATCGGAAAGTAAATTTCCTGCAAGATAATAAAAAGGGGGCTTTTGATATGACAGAGAATTTGATCAAAGATGTAAAGAAAATCCAACAGGCACTTATTAATAAAGAATCTGTCGGGGACGAGTTTGAAGAGAAGATGGAGGCCGTACATAAATTAGAAGAAGTTGCAGATTATCTGAAGGATGCACTTGGAAGAGGCATAGAGTTCTAGGATGGATATAAAAGCTTTTATATTTGACATGGATGGTCTGTTGTTCGATTCTGAGCGTATTGTACAGCGCTCATGGGAGATCGCAGGTGATGAATTGGGAATCCCGCATATGGGGGACGTCATCTATCACACACTCGGAATGAACCGCGCAGGCCGGAATGAATATTTCAGAAAATATATCCGGGAAGACTTTCCATTTGAAGAATTTGGAAAACTGACACGGGATAACTTCTGGAAAATTGTGGATAAAGAAGGTCTTCCGCTGAAAAAAGGTGCAAAAGAACTGCTGGCTTATGGAAAATCGCAAGGATATAAGATGGCAGTAGCGACATCTTCCAGCAGAGAGTATGCCATGGGGAATCTGATCCGGGCCGGAATAGATTCGTATTTTGACAGTGTGGTCTGTGGAGATATGGTTAAGAAAGCGAAGCCGGATCCGGAGATTTATCAGAAAGCATGTGAAAGTCTGGGAATACAGCCGGAATATTGTATGGCGTTTGAAGATGCGCCGGGAGGAATCCTGTCCGCACATCAGGCCGGGATGCATGTGATCATGGTGCCGGATCTTGTGCAGCCGACACAGGAGATACGGGAACTTACGTATCGGGTCTGTGATTCGTTAGCGGATGTAATTTGAGCCATTGGGGACGGGAAAAAGTGGATTTTTCTCTGTCACGATGGCTTGTTTTAATAATATAGGAAAAAGATAAATCAAGAATAGTGTTATAAAATAAAAAGATAAAATTTAGAAATTTTTAATGGCAACATCAAAAAAATTATGCTACCCTATTTTCACGCAATCATCATTCGAATGGAATTTTTATATGAATTAATTTGATGTTCTCTTTTTTATCAAATTATTCTGTGCTAAAATATATACAGATAGAGAATTCTTTACTTCAGACGATAATTCATCTGCGAAAGAAGGGAGAATTCTTATGAGAAAGACCAAAGAAAAAGAAACAAGTGAAACCAAACAGGAAAATGCAATATCGACAAATATTTCCACGGATGCTCAGAATGATTTTATTATGCTGCCGACGGTTGATTTTTGCTTTAAAGAGCTGATGCATAATGAAAAAGTACGGAAAGGGATACTTGCGGCAATATTAAATGTACATCCGAATGAAGTGGAGCATACAGAACTTTTACCGATAATTCTTCGAAAAGAATCGGAAGATGATAAGTATGGCATACTGGATGTCAGAGTGAGAATGAAAAACGGAACACAGATAGATTTTGAAATGCAGGTAAGTATTCTGAATCATGTTATGATTCCCGAAGATGAAGAATGTTATCGCCGTATTTCCTTTTGCGATACGAAGACTGGAAAAGAATATTCGGATATGATGGAAATATATATTTTAGAACTACCCAAATTGCCGCCAGAACAGAAAGAAGAAACAGATCTGATACAATGGATGCGTTTCCTGGGAGGAAAAAACAGGGAGGATTTAAAGAGAATGGCTGAAAAAATTCTGACTTTCAAGAAGCATATAACGAATTAGATCGGCTTAGTGCAGATGAACAAAAACGGTTAGAATATGAAACCAGACAAAAAGCGATCAGAGATAAAAATATTTTACTGAAGACGGGGATAGAACGTGGCCGTGAAGAAGGAAGAATCGAAGGTATTAGAGCAATTATACATTTGGCAGAGCTTGTTGTTTAATGAGTAGAGCATGCGAAAACGTAACTGAATAAAAATATAGAAGCGCTTTCTGTGCATATGAGATTATTGTTAGTAACTCTTAAGTAATAAAACCGGACGTTAGCTGGAAAAAAACATTGTTTGAGACGTATGTCGAGTTTTGCTTTTTTTTCAGCTGTTTTTAGTCCGATTTTGTTGCTTTAGAGTTACTCCATGATTGAATCAGCACAGAAAGCGCTTCTATATTTTTATTCAGGACCGGGAAAGTCAGTTCCTATTGCGTTAAACCGCTTCCCATCTTCCAGAAGCCCCGCAAGGCAGCACCAGTCCGGAATGCGTAACAGGAAGTCCGATCTCCTGTGAATCCACATGTCCGTTCCATTTCTTGAGCTCAGTTCCAAGCATATAAGTCAGAACGGCCGGTGCAAGTCCTGTTGTATAGGAGTTGACCAGAAAGAATAATGGGTCATCCGACAGAATCTGTGTACATAACTTGATCAGCGGATGAATTGCATCCTCGATCTTCCAGATCTCACCTTTAGGTCCACGTCCGTATGACGGAGGGTCCATGATGATGGCATCATAGTGATTGCCACGGCGGATCTCACGCTCTACGAATTTTACACAGTCATCGACCAGCCAGCGGATCGGTCTGTCAGATAATCCGGAAGAGGCTGCATTTTCCTTTGCCCATGCAACCATTCCTTTAGAAGCATCTACATGTGTAACACTTGCTCCGGCAGCAGCGGCTGCGAGAGTAGCACCACCTGTGTAAGCAAAGAGATTCAGTACTTTGATCGGTCTTCCTGCATTTCTGATCTTCTCAGAGAACCAGTCCCAGTTCGTTGCCTGTTCCGGGAAAAGTCCGGTGTGCTTGAAGCTGAAAGGCTTCAGATTAAATGTCAGTTCTTTATAATGAATCTGCCACTGTTCCGGGAGACTGAAGAATTCCCATTCCCCGCCGCCTTTCTTGCTGCGGTGATAGTGGCCGTTCATATGTTTCCATCCACGCTCGGTTTTCGGGGTATCCCAGATAACCTGCGGGTCAGGACGGACCAGAGTGTACTGTCCCCAACGCTCTAATTTCTCACCTTTACTACAATCTATTACTTCATAATCTTTCCATTGATCTGCAATCCACATAGAATTATATCCTCTTTCTTCTCAAATAATAAGTTTTCATATGTTTGTATTCATTGTGTTCGAATCTGTAGAACATATTACTGTCAGCTTTTTGTATAAAGGTTAATATCGAATATAATTTTTGAAAAAGCTGATCAGGAAAAGTCCTGCAGAGGAATTATAGCATGAAAAATTAAGAAATTCAATTTTACATTTCCATACATTTCCTACATACACTTTACACACATTTAACAATTCGCAGATTTTGGATTTAACATACGTCTTATAAGATAGCTATTGTCGAAAGCGACAAAGAAAAAAATCAGAATAAAAAAAGATGAGAATCTAAGGAGAGTATGATTATGAAAATGAAAAAGTTTATCGCAGTTTTATCCGTAGCAACAATGGCAGCAGGACTTGCAGTTGGATGTGGAAGTTCAGATAGTGGTTCTTCTGATGATAAGAGCAGCAAAGGTGACTGGGATTCTTCCAATGATATAACAATCGTTTCCAGAGAAGATGGCTCAGGAACAAGAGGAGCGTTCATCGAACTTTTCGGAATTGAAGAAAAGAAAGACGGCGAAAAAGTAGACATGACAACAGATGATGCACAGATCACAAACAGCACATCCGTAATGCTTACAACAGTAGCCGGAGATGATTACGCAATCGGTTATGTATCACTCGGATCTTTAAATGATACTGTAAAAGCTTTAAAGATCGATGGTGAAGAAGCAACAGAGCAGAACATCAAAGATGGAAAATACAAGATCTGCAGACCATTCAACATTGCAACAAAGAAAGGTGCAGACAATGAACTGGCAAAAGACTTCATCTCATATATCATGAGTAAAGAAGGACAGCAGGTAATCTCAGATAACGGATATATCGGAGATGATTCAGCAGAAGCTTATGCAGGAACAAAACCATCCGGAAAAGTTGTAGTCGGTGGATCTTCTTCTGTATCACCGGTTATGGAAAAACTGATCGAGGCTTATAAGAAAGTCAACACAGGAGCAGAGATCGAACTTCAGACAACAGACTCTACAACAGGTATGACATCAGCAATCGATGGAAGTTATGATATCGGAATGGCTTCTCGTGAATTACAGGATGATGAGAAAGACAAACTTGACAGCCAGGCAATCGCAACAGACGGTATCGCAGTTATTGTGAATAAAAACAACACAACAGATGAGCTGAGCAGCGATCAGGTAAAAGACATTTACACAGGCAATGCAGTTGCCTGGGATGAGGTAGTGAAATAATATGAAATCAAAAGCATGGACGGAAAAATTCATGCAGGTAATATTTGCAGTTGCCGCCTGCGCTTCGGTGCTGGCGGTTGCTCTCATTTGTATATTCTTATTTGCAAATGGTATTCCTGCAATGGGTAAGATTGGATTTGGAAAATTCTTAACCGACGAGTTGTGGAGACCGAAAAATGATATTTACGGAATCTTTCCAATGATCGTCGGAAGTTTATATGTGACAGCAGGTGCAATCATCATTGGTGTACCGATCGGAATCCTGACAGCTGTATTTATGGCTTTCTATTGTCCGAAAGCAATCTACAGACCTTTGAAAATAGCTACGGAACTTCTGGCGGGAATTCCGTCCGTTGTATATGGATTCTTCGGACTGGTCGTTCTGGTACCGTGGGTAAGAGAAATCGGACGAAGTCTTCACCGGGGCGGCAACGGAAGCAGTATGATCACTGCATCCATTCTGCTTGGAATGATGATCCTGCCAACGATCATCGGTCTGACAGAATCAGCACTCAGAGCAGTTCCGACACAGTATTACGAAGGTGCTGTGGCACTTGGCGGAACACATGAAAGAGCAATCTTTACAGTTGTACTTCCGGCAGCAAAATCTGGTGTGGTCGCAGCAATCGTTCTTGGAATCGGACGTGCGATCGGAGAGACCATGGCTGTGATCATGGTAGCAGGTAACCAGCCGAGAATGCCGCGTGGAATCTTCCAGGGAGTCAGAACGCTGACAGCCAATATCGTAATCGAGATGGGATATGCATCGGGACTTCACAGAGAGGCACTGATTGCAACAGGTGTGGTACTTTTCGTATTCATCCTGCTTCTGAACTTCTGTGTGGCACTTTTGAACAGGGGGAAGAATCATGAGTAATAATGAAATGACTTTGAAAGACAAATTAAAAGCCTATACGAGAACACCGGGTTCTCTGATCGTGATGCTTCTGGTCATGCTTTCAGCGATCCTTACATTTGCAGTACTGATATTCCTGATCGTGTACGTAGTTGTCCACGGAGTGCCGTATCTGAAGCCGTCGATCTTTTCGCTTCATTATACATCAGAGAATGCATCCCTGATGCCGGCGCTTATTAATACCGTGATTATGACATTTTTATCACTTTTGATCGCTGTTCCATTTGGTATCTTCTCAGCAATCTTCCTTGTGGAATATGCAAAGAGAGGAAACAAATTCGTAGAAGTCATCAGACTTACGACAGAGACATTGCAGGGAATTCCATCCATTGTATATGGACTTTTCGGAATGTTATTCTTCGTAACAACCTGCGGGTGGGGTTTTTCCATATTAGCAGGTGCATTTACCCTTGCGATCATGGTACTTCCGTTGATCATGCGAAGTACAGAAGAAGCATTGAAAGCCGTACCGGATTCATACAGAGAAGGAAGCTTTGGACTTGGTGCAGGAAAACTCCGTACCGTATTCCGCATCGTACTTCCGTCAGCGGTACCGGGAATCCTGGCAGGTGTGATCCTGGCGATCGGACGAATCGTCGGAGAGACAGCAGCGCTGATCTATACAGCGGGAACCGTTGCAAAGGTACCAAGTAATGTATTCGGCTCCGGACGTACTCTTGCGGTTCATATGTACAACTTATCCAGTGAAGGACTCTATATGAATCAGGCATATGCAACAGCAGTTGTGCTTCTGGTACTGGTTGTACTGATCAATACTATATCAGGTATGATTGCAAAACGAATCACAAAATCGTAAAGAAAAGAATAGATGAGGAACAGGAAGGAATCTTAAATGAGTAAAATAAGTATTAAGAATATGGATCTGCACTATGGTGATTTCCATGCTCTGAAAAATGTGAATCTTGAGATAGAAGCGAATAAGATCACAGCATTTATCGGACCATCCGGATGTGGTAAATCTACATTGTTAAAATCCATCAACCGGATGAATGATCTGGTAGAAGGCTGCAGGATCGACGGACAGATTCTTCTGGACGGTCAGGACATTTTCCATGATATTGATGTGAATCTGCTTAGAAAAAGAGTCGGAATGGTATTCCAGAAACCGAATCCATTCCCGATGAGCATCTATGACAATGTTGCATACGGACCAAGAACACACGGAATCCGTTCGAAAGCAAAGCTGGATGATCTGGTAGAAAAATCCTTAAGAGATGCAGCCATCTGGAATGAATGTAAAGACAGATTAAAGACAAGCGCGCTTGGAATGTCAGGCGGACAGCAGCAGAGACTCTGTATCGCAAGAGCATTGGCTGTACAGCCGGAAGTTCTTCTGATGGATGAGCCGACAAGCGCACTTGATCCAATCTCTACATCGAAGATTGAAGACCTTGCGATGGAACTGAAAAAAGATTATACTATCGTTATGGTAACACATAATATGCAGCAGGCTGTACGTGTATCAGATAACACAGCATTCTTCCTGTTGGGAGAAGTGATCGAGTATAATGAGACAGAAAAATTATTCTCCATTCCGGCGGATAAAAGAACAGAAGATTATATTACAGGGAGGTTTGGTTAAGATATGCGTAATCGATTTGATCAACAGTTGGAGTTACTTAATAAACAGCTTATTCACATGGGTGAGTTGTGTGAAGAGGCGATTGGAAAAGCAACGACTGCATTAAAAGAAGGAAGCATGGAACAGGCAGAGAAAGTAAGAATTGCAGATGAAGAGATCGATCAGGCGGAGACAGATATTGAAAGACTTTGCTTAAGACTTCTTCTTCAGCAGCAGCCGGTAGCAAGAGATTTGAGACAGATATCCGCAGCACTTAAGATGATTACCGATATGGAGCGCATCGGAGATCAGGCATCAGATATTGCAGAGATTATTATCACTGAAGACAAATCAGAAGCGCAGGATATTCCGATGATCATCAAGATGTCAGAGGCGGCCAGCAAAATGGTCCGTGACAGTGTCAATGCTTACGTAGAGAAAGATCTGGATCTGGCAAGAAAAGTAATGGAAAATGATGATGTGGTAGATGAACTTTTTGAGGAAGTGAAGACGACATTGATTAATTTCATTGCTGAAAATAAAGGTCTGCAAGGTGTGGAAGCAATCGATCTGATTATGGTTGCCAAATATCTGGAGCGTATTGCAGACCATGCAACGAATATCGCAGAGTGGGTGGAATTCTCAATTACAGGAATCCACAAATCATCTGTAGTATAAAGAAGGAGAATGAGGAATGATTTTTTGTGTAGAAGATGACGGTAATATACGGGAACTGGTGGTGTATACCCTGGAAAGTACAGGGGTTCAGGCACGCGGATTCGAAGATGGAAGTTCATTCCTTGAAGCTCTGGCATTAGAGACGCCAGAGCTTGTTCTGCTTGATATCATGCTGCCGGGAGAAGACGGAATGGAGATTTTGAGAAAGTTAAAAGCATCAAAGAAAACGAAAGACATTCCTGTTATTATGGTTACGGCAAAAGGTGCAGAATATGACAAAGTAAAAGGACTGGATGCCGGGGCTGATGACTATGTGACGAAACCTTTTGGTATGATGGAACTGATCTCACGTATCAAGGCGGTATTAAGACGCAGTGCGAAGGGAAGTGTATCCAGTGAAGATACATTTGAGATCGGAGAGATCCGGTTAGATCCAAAGAAACATGAAGTGACAGTTCATGGAGAAGTAGTGAATCTGACCCTGAAAGAATATGAATTACTGAAGCGCCTGATGAAGAATTCGAACATTGTGCTTACCAGAGACCAGCTTCTGGAGGATATCTGGGGTTATGATTTCGACGGGGAGACGAGAACCGTGGATGTGCATGTCAGAACCTTAAGACAGAAGCTCGGAGATGCAGGTGAACAGATTGAGACGGTCCGGGGAGTCGGATATCGTATGAGTAGGTAATAATATGAAACAAAGTATGAGAAAAAAGATCCAGAGCAGTATGATCCTTGTGATTGCACTGACATTGATCATAGCCTATGCGATCACTACACTGGTCGTATATCGCCAGACGATCCATATCATGGAAGGCGAAGTCAGACAGGAGGCGGATTATATCAATGTAGCAATCGATACCTCCGGAGAATCTTATCTGAAGATAATGGATAAGGTGCATAAGGATACAAGAGTTACACTGATCGATTCAGACGGAAATGTAAAATATGATTCCAAAGAAGATGAAGTAACGTTTCAGAATCATAAGAACCGTCCGGAAGTAAAAGAAGCATTAAAAACAGGAAGCGGACAGGACATTCGAGAGTCCAATACGCTGAATAAAGAGATGTTCTATTATGCAGTGAAATTGGAAAATGGAGATATCCTGCGTGTATCAAAGACGGTAGATACCGCATTCCGGACAGCGATGAAAGTATTTCCGGTGATGGGACTGATCGCAGTGATCATGCTTGCATTTGCAAGTGCACTTGTAAAATGGCAGGTAACGAGACTGATCCGTCCGATCAACAGACTGGATCTTGAGAATCCATTGGAGGATGATGTGTACGAAGAATTAACACCACTTTTACAGAGTATCGATAAGCAGAATAAAGAAAAAGATGCGGTTGCCAATATGAGAAAAGAATTCTCGGCAAACGTGTCGCATGAATTAAAGACTCCGCTTACATCTATTTCAGGTTATGCGGAGATCATGAAAAATGGATTGGTAAAACCGGAAGATATGACGGGGTTTGCAGAACGTATTTATAATGAAGCAAGCCGCCTGATCACGCTGGTAGAAGATATTATCAAGTTATCCAAACTGGATGAGGGCAATGTAGAGCTGGAAAAAGAAGAAGTAGATCTTTATAAGCTGACAAGAGAGATCCTGACCAGACTTTCGCCACAGGCAGCGAAGAGAAAAGTACATGTAGAGGTGACGGGAGAGCCGGTAGAATACGTGGGAATCCGCCAGATCCTGGATGAGATGATCTACAATATCTGTGAAAATGCGATCAAGTATAACAAAGAAGGCGGAAAGTTAACCGTCTGGGTAGGCAATACCCTGCAGGGCAAGAAAATCTGTGTCACAGATACCGGAATCGGAATACCGGAAAATGAAACGGATCGTATCTTCGAACGTTTCTATCGTGTAGATAAAAGCCATTCCAAAGAAACCGGCGGAACCGGCCTTGGACTGTCAATCGTAAAACACGGAGCCATGCTTCACGGAGCCAAGATCCATGTAGACAGTAAACTGGGCGAAGGAACGAAGATAGAGCTCATATTTTAATTGAGAAACTATAGACAGGTTATGAAATAAGAAGTAAAAAGATAGAATATAGCAGAAAAAGGCGGATTCCAGGCCCAGCACACGGAATCCGCCTTTTTTTAAACTATATAGCATGATAAGAACAGGGACATAATATCTTTTCTGATTCGTCCTTGTTTTACACAACATAGTTTTGGAAAAATATAGAAGTTTTTTAAGAAATCTTAAGAATTATTCGCGTATGTCTTTAAGAAATCAAGTCTACAATAACTTCAAGAAATAGGTAAGGAGGCTTATAGTTATGGACAAGATCAGTATTATCATTCCGTGCTTCAATGAAGAAGAAGCATTGCCAATCTATTATACCGAAATGAAAAAAGTTATAGACACCATGAAGAAACAAACCGATTTCGAATTGATATTTGTAGATGACGGATCATCCGATAGAACATATAAGATTATGAAAGAATTACACAGAAAGGACGGAAGATGCCAGTATCTTTCCTTTTCCAGAAACTTTGGAAAAGAAGCGGCTATTTATGCAGGACTTCAGAATGCAGGCGGTAATTATGCGGCAATTATGGATGTGGATCTGCAGGATCCGCCGTCACTTCTGCCGGAGATGTACAGAATTCTGAAAGAAGAACCATATGACAGTGTGGCAACCAGACGTTCAACCAGAAAGGGAGAACCAAAGATCCGGTCATTTTTATCCAAAGAATTTTATAATGTGATCAATAAGATATCGAAGACAGAGATCGTAAGCGGTGCCAGAGATTACCGTCTGATGAACCGTAAGATGGTAGATGCGGTTCTGGAGATGAGTGAATACAACCGATTTTCAAAAGGAATCTTCGGCTGGGTCGGTTTCCGTACGAAATGGCTGGAATATGAGAATATCGAAAGATCTGCCGGAGAAACAAAATGGAATGTAAAGAAATTATTCATTTATTCTCTGGAGGGGATTACGGGATTTTCTGTGGTGCCATTGTCGATCGCATCGTATATGGGAGTTCTGTTTTGCGGATTATCATTCCTGATGATCGTTGCAATCGTAGTTCGTACACTGATCTGGGGAGATCCGGTGGCCGGATGGCCGTCGCTGGTCTGTATCCTGTTCGGTGTGGGCGGTGTACAGCTTCTGTGTACCGGAATTCTGGGACAGTATCTTGCCAAGACATATCTGGAAGTAAAGAACCGTCCGGTATACCTGTTAAAGGATTCCAGTAAAGAAGAACAGAGGATTATGATGATGCCATTATCACAGAACATGCGGAGGAAGAGTTATGGGAAAGGAAAAGAAGTGCACTCTGTATAAGAAATATACTTCATATAAGAAATGCATTCCATACCTGATACTTGCCGGATTTACATTTTTTTTCTGCTGGTGGTTTGTGGGAAGACATGGAATCTTTGGAGCAAAAGTAGACTGGCTCAGTCAGCATAGTGTGCTGCCGGATTATTTCCGGCAGCAGTTTTATGCAACGGGAAAGATATTTCCGGAATTTGCGCCGAATCTGGGCGGAGGTCAGAACATTTATCATTTTGCTTATTACGGACTATACAGTCCATTGATTCTGCCGTCATATCTGCTCCCATTTGTGAAAATGTCAGATTACATCATGGTGATCAGCATAACAGGTCTGACGGTTTCGGTACTGCTTTTTTATTACTGGCTGAAAAGCAGAAAGATGGATACAGGCGTTGCTTTTATCATATCGCTGATGTTCCTGCTGGCGGGCCCGATGATCGGACAGTACAGCGGTCAGATCATGTTCGTAGATTATATGCCGTTCTTATGTCTGGCACTTATAGGTGTGGACCGGTATTTTGAAAAAGAAAAAAGCGGTCTTTTTACAGTCAGTGTATTTCTGATGATCATGACCAGTTTCTATTTCAGTATTGGCGGAATGCTGGTACTGGTTCTTTATGGACTGCACCGGTATTTTGAACAAAGAGAAGGATGCAGAGTCACGGTCAGAGGCTTTTTAGTGGATGGACTGTGTTTTGTTCGTCCAATGATTCTGGCAGTACTTATGAGTAGTTTCTTTCTGGTACCAACGGTACTTGCACTGGCGGGTGGTAGAAGTAAAGGGCAGAATACATCGCTTACTACCCTTTTCGTTCCGCAGATCACGGTAGAACGATTCGCTTACAGCATCTATGGAATCGGACTTACAACACTTGTGATCACCGTTTTGATCACAGGACTTCTGTACCGGAAAGTATATGAGAGAGTGCTCACATATGGATGTGTGATCGTGCTTGTCATTCCGGTATTTGCTTACTTATTGAATGGCGGACTGTATATCAGAGATAAGGTATTCATTCCATTTCTGCCATTGTTGTGTTATCTGATTGCTATTTATCTGGAAAAGTGCAGGAAAGAGAAATTGTCTCTTATTGCAGGAATGGTTCCGTATATCATTACAGCGGTATTTGTTTATATAGCAAGAAACCAGTTTACATCTAAAGGAATAGGGGAAAACGTATGGAAGGCATTACTTGCAGAAAGTGTTCTGTTCCTGATAGATTATGTGCTTTATTGTGCAGTGAAGAGCCACTGCAAAGAGACAAAAGAGATTCTGATGCTGGCACTGCCGTCGGTGCTATGTCTGGCGGTCACGATGAATACCTTTTATCAGATGAAGCCAGACCGGTATGTCAGCCACAAACTGTACCGGGATGTTGCAGGAGAACATAATGAACAGGCGGTAAAAGAAGCTTTGAAAAATGATGGTGGATATTACCGCACAGAACAGATGGGCAATGACGATGAAAATGCAGCGGATTTAAACCGGATCTGGGATGCGGGGCAGAATATTACTTCAATCTATTCATCGGCATACAATTCGGAATATCAGACATTTCGTCAGAAGACATTCGGACTGGAAGAACCGTTCCGGAATGTGATGATGCAGTCGGTATCGAAGAATCTGGTATTTTGCCGGATGATGGGAGTACGCTATATCGTATCAGATTCTGATGTAACGGGATATGCTCTGGTTAAGAAATGTGAAAAAACCGGCATATATCAGAATAATGACGCGGCACCGGTCATGTATGCAACAGATCGTGTGATGACGGAAAAAGAATATAACAAACTTGCATTTCCATATAATCAGACGGCATTTCTGGAATATGCAGTTGTTGGAGAACATACGGAATCTTCAGATCAGAACATAATGACAGCTTATGTGCCTGTTAGTCTGAAAATGGCCGACAATCATAAAGCGCAAAATGGAGCCGGCAATAGAACCACAGATATAGGGAAGAAAAACGGAAATGAAAGAAAAGTCGGAACGTGGATCCATGAAAAAGAAGATGGCTGGAAGATCCATGCGAAGAAGATAAAAAAGATAACATTTTCCATTCGACAGGTGCAGCAGGAAACGACACAACAAGAGGGGCAGAGACAGATTCTTTTCCTGAGCTTCCGTGTGGACAATGCACGTCCGAATAAGGACGTGGCAGTCTGGATCAACGGAATCCGTAACAAACTAAGCGCAAAAGATCATGTATATTATAATGAAAATAAAACATTTATCTATGCAGTGCCGTTAAAGGATGGAGAAGATACTATTTCTGTAACATTTGGCAAAGGAAAATATCAATTAAGCCATGTACAGGCATATCTCGGCAGTCTGCCGGAACGGTCAAAAACGTTATATCAGTCAGAAGTTCAGGTGGATAAAAAGCTGACGAAAGATAATGTGATACAGGGAACGATACAGGTAAAGAATGATGGCTGGTTCATTACATCCATCCCATATGACACACATTTTAAGATGTACATCGATGGAAAAGAGACGAAGATACAAAAGGCAAATACAGCATTTCTTGGATGTGAGATCGGAAGTGGGAAGCATGAAGTGAGGATCGTCTATCATGCACCGGGGGCAACAGCAGGAAAAGTATTTTCAATGATTGGAATAGTCGGATTCGTGTTATTACTTGTATTGTAATGATACGATGATATCTATATGCAGCAGCAGATTTGCGGAAAATCACTGCTGTATATTTGCATTTTATAAAAAAGAAGAGTATGATGTTAAATGTTTTTTTATACTTGAATAAGGAAGAAAAATGGAAACAGACAACAGGGCAAGACGAGGATGAGAACATGAAGATCATAGAAACATATGGAAACTATATAGAAAAATGGAGTAATGAGAATCCGGACAGAGCAAGATGGCTTTTAAAGACCGGATGGAAGGCACAGAATCTGAAGTTCCGGTTCGCACCGGACAAAAGACTGATGCCGGCAGAGCAGTATCTGGCAAGGCTTATGATGGATACGATGATAAGACCGCTGGAACGTCCGGAAGAAAGTGCAATTGTCAGTATCTTTACTCCTTGTGAAATTTTACAGGAAGCAGGATTACATCCATACAATGTAGAAGGATTTTCCTGCTATCTTTCTGCATCTAAGGCAGAAAGAGCATTTTTACAGCAGGCGGAGAATACGGGCATATCCGAGACACTTTGCAGTTATCACAAGACATTTATCGGAGCGGCGCAGAAGAAAGTACTTCCGAAACCAAAGTGTATTGTATACACGAATCTGACCTGTGATGCAAACCTTCTGACATTTAAGAAGCTGGCAAAGATGTATGATGTACCGATCTTTGCTATCGATGTGCCGATGCAGCAGAACGAAGACAATGTACAGTATGTGGCAGACCAACTTCGTAAACTGAAAGACTTTGTAGAAGAATGCACAGGCAAAAAGATTACAGATGAGACATTAACAGAACGACTGAGAAGAAGCAAGCGGACGCTGGAAAAATTCGCACAGTATGAAAAGGAAAGTGCGGACAGATATATTCCTGCAGACCTTGTTACGCCACTCTATGCAGGTATGACAAATAATCTGCTGTTGGGAACAGAAGAAGAGGAAACGTATGTGGACCGTCTCCTGAACGATGTGAAGAAGGCCCCGGCAAAAAAGGGAAAGAAGATTTACTGGATGCACACCATTCCGTTCTGGTCTGATGCGGTGAAGAATGAGCTATGCTTTCAGGAAAAAGCACAGATTGTCGGCTGTGAACTGAGTCGCGTCTGTGAGCCGGATTTTGATCCGGAGAAGCCTTATGAGGCAATGGCGAGACGTATGGTATATCATGCATTAAATGGAAGCGCGATCAGAAGAATCGAAGCAGGAATCCGTCATGCAAAGGAGACAGGAGCAGACGGTGTTGTTTGGTTCGGACACTGGGGATGTAAGCATACCCTTGGAGCAGCACAGCTTGCCAAGCGTAAATTCGAAGAACAGGGAATCCCGCTTCTGATCCTGGACGGTGACGGATGTGACAGAAGCCATGGCGGAGAAGGGCAGACGTCTACCAGACTCGGGGCATTCTTAGAGATGCTGAATACAGAAACGGATGAAAATACGGACAGACAGGAGGAATCGCACGATGAATAAAACATATTATGTCTGTAAATATACCCCAATCGAACTCTTAGAAGCGTTCGGCGGGGAATGTCAGAACCTGAATGAGATGCCGCAGGGCTTTGACCATGCGGATCAGATAGCGCATCCGAACATCTGCGGATTCGGCAAGGCTCTTCTGGAAGCTGTGATGAGCGGAAAGGTAAAGGAACTGGTGCTGGTCAACTGTTGTGATACGATCCGGAGTGTGTATGATATTCTGGAAGACAGCGGGAAACTGGATTTCTTATATATGATCGATGTGCTTCATTGTGATGCAGAGTGCAGCAGAGAACGTACAGCAGTGCAGTTAAAAGGTCTTGCGAAAGCATATGGAGAATATAAAGGCACAACATTTGATGAAGAAAAGTTCCGTCAGGCATTCAAGAAGCCGGAATACATTGTAAAGCCGCATATCAGTGTGCTGGGTGCACGTATGGGAAATGAACTTTTCGATATGGTGCAGAAGAGTATGCCGTATCCGGTGGAAAATGATACCTGTGTCAACAACCGTTCGGTGGGTGAGACAGAGCCGCCAAAGGAATTGGAATTTGATGAACTGATGGTATGGTATGCGAAAGAACTTCTCGGACAGATTCCATGTATGCGTATGATGGATCACAGTGGAAGAAAGAGATTATACAATGACCCGGGATTAAAGGGGATTATTTATCATACCGTGAAATTCTGCGATTTTTACAGTTTTGAATACGCACAGATCAAACAGAATGTGACCGTACCACTTTTGAAGATCGAATCGGATTATACCGTACAGAGCAGCGGACAGCTTCTGACAAGATTAGAAGCATTTGCAGAGAGCATGAATATGGAAGAACTGGAAGGGAAGGAACTGAAGATGGGAAAAGGATATTTCGCCGGAATAGACAGCGGATCAACAAGTACAGACGTAGTAATTCTTGATAAAGACCAAAATATCGTGACAGGGATCATCCTGCCGACAGGTGCGGGAGCAGCGATCGGAGCAGAGCGTGCGCTGGAGGAAGCGCTGAAAGATGCGGGACTTCAAAGAGGAGACATCGATGCAATGGTTACAACCGGATACGGAAGAACGGCTATTTCAGATGGTGATAAGAGTATTACGGAGATTACCTGTCATGCAAGAGGGGCACATTTCCTGAACCCGGAAGTCCGTACCGTTATTGATATCGGAGGACAGGATAGTAAGGTCATCCGCCTGGATGAAAATGGAGCCGTTGCCAACTTCGTCATGAATGATAAATGTGCAGCCGGAACCGGAAGATTCCTGGAGATGATGGCAAGAACCATGGAAATGAGTCTGGACGATATGGGAAAGGCAGGTCTGTCATATAAGGAAGATATTACGATCTCCAGCATGTGTACCGTATTTGCAGAATCGGAAGTGGTATCACTGATCGCACAGAATAAGGCAACCGATGATATCGTACATGGACTGAATAAGGCTGTTGCGTCCAAGACAGCAGCACTGGCAAAACGTGTCGGCGGCGAGGAACGCTATATGATGACCGGAGGAGTGTCAAAGAATCAGGGACTGGTGAAGACACTGGAAGAGAAGCTTGGGACGACACTGGTGATCAGCGATAAGGCACAGCTTTGTGGAGCACTGGGAGCTGCATTATTTGCTAAGGATATGGTTACAGAGTAAGCGTTCTTAGCAAGATCTTAACAGTAGAAAAATAGATAGGATTGGAATTCTGTGATAATATAAAGAATATATTGAATAGTCAGAAAATTGTAGAATAATTAACACAGAAAGGCATGAATATTTATTGAATTTATATCGGACAAAATTATCAGAGAAATTAAAAGAGTCATTGGAAGCGGTGGTACCGATCATCGCGATCGTATTGATATTAAGCTTTACGATCGCACCGGTGCCGCCGGGCATTCTGATGGCTTTTATTATTGGAGCGATCCTTCTGGTGGTGGGAATGATGTTCTTCACACTGGGGGCGGAGATGTCGATGACACCAATGGGAGAGAGGATCGGAACCCGGATCGCACAGTCAAAAAGGCTTCCGGTGATCATCGGGTTGTGTTTTGTACTTGGATTTATCATCACAATATCGGAACCGGATCTGCAGGTGCTGGCCGGGCAGGTACCTTCGGTATCAAATATGACACTGATTCTGGCGGTTGCCGTGGGAGTCGGAATTTTTCTGGTGGCCGCTGTATTGCGTATGTTATTTTCAAAACCGCTGTCCTATATGCTGTTGATCTTTTATCCGGTGGTGTTCATCCTGACTTTTTTTGTATCGAAGGATTTTCTGGCGATTGCATTTGATTCGGGTGGTGTGACAACCGGACCGATGACGGTGCCGTTTATCATGGCACTGGGAATCGGATTCTCTGCGGTACGTAGTGATAAATACGCAGAGACGGACAGCTTCGGTCTGGTATCGTTGTGTTCGATCGGCCCGGTGCTGGCGGTACTGCTTCTTGGTATTATCTATCATCCACAAGGCGGCAGCTATTCTGAAACTGTGATTCCGGATGCAGAGACATCGGTGGCATTGTGGAAATTATTTGAGTCAGGGATTCCACATTATATGAAAGACATCGGTGGATCATTGTTACCAATCGTTCTGTTTTTTGCATTCTTTCAGGTTGTATCTTTGAAACTAAAAAAGAAGACACTGATCAAGATTTTGGTCGGTATTCTATATACATACATTGGTCTGGTATTATTCCTGACGGGGGTAAATGTAGGATTTATGCCGGTAGGTAATTATCTGGGACAGGTGATTGCAGGACTTTCTTACCGATGGGTGATCATCCCGATCGGTATGTTGATCGGTTATTTTATCGTAAAGGCAGAGCCGGCAGTATATGTGCTGATGGAACAGGTAGAAGAACTGACATCTGGGGCGATACCGGGAAAAGCAATGGGATATAGCCTGTCGCTTGGCGTTGCATTTTCCCTTGGATTGGCGATGATACGTGTGCTGACAGGTATCTCGATCCTGTGGTTTCTGGTACCGGGGTATGCACTGGCACTAATCTTGACGTTATTCGTGCCGAAGATATTTACGGCGATCGCATTTGACTCCGGCGGTGTTGCATCCGGACCAATGACGGCAACCTTCTTACTTCCGTTTGCACAGGGAGCCTGTGAAGCCGTTGGCGGAAATGTAGTAACCGATGCATTCGGAGTCGTGGCAATGGTAGCAATGACACCGCTTATCACGATACAGATTCTGGGTGTGGTGTATCAGTATCAGGAGCGTAAGAAGAATAAAGAAGAGATGCTCGCGCAGCCTGTTAAGGTATTACCGCTGGAGGCATATGGGGATGCGGATATTATAGAGCTGTAAGGGAGAATTTATGAGTAAGGTATATATGATGGTGACCATCACGAACAGAAACAAACGAAAAGATTTCCGAACATTTTTTAAAGAACACGGTCTTCCCGTATTCTTGGAAACGACCGGGAGAGGGACGGCACAGAGTGAAGTACTGGATTATTTCGGCCTGGAAGAATCGGAAAAGTTGTTATTTCTTGCAATCGTTACAGGAGAGACGTGGAAAAAGCTGCGCCGGGGGCTGATCACGAAGATGCTGATCGATGTACCGGGGACAGGGGTATCGTTCATTGTGCCGCTTAGCAGCGTGGGCAGAAGAAAGACACTGCAGTTTCTTGTAAATGAACAGGAATTTGAAAAAGAGGAGGAGACTTCGATGAAAGATACAGATTATGAACTTCTGGTAGCAATCGCAAATCAGGGATATATCGACACGGTCATGGATGCGGCAAGGTCAGCAAAGGCCGGAGGCGGAACTGTGATCCATGCAAAAGGAACCGGGATGGAACTTGCAAAAAAGTATCTCGGGGTGTCACTGGTGGAAGAAAAAGAAGTCATTCTGATCGTAACGAAGAGCAGAGAGAAGAACCAGATCATGAAAGCAATCATGGAGCAGGCCGGTCTCGACAGCAAAGAACGTACGATTGTGTTCTCGCTGCCGGTGACCAGTGTTGCGGGGATACGGATGTTGGAGGAAGATATTCAGGATGATTTGTTATAGATTTAAGTATTATATTTTGCAAAAGAAAAAAGAAACGACGAACGCCACAAACCTTCCGGCCCATGGCGTTCGTTGTCGTTATAGTTATCTAAAGGAATGAGAGTAAAGTGTTGCACCGGATTTCCGGTGTGCTACTTTATGAGGGGGAGATAGTTGATTTTGTCTCTCTCAATTATCTGAGTTTATTATAAAAAACAAATATGTCTAAAGTATGTTAAATTCCTTAAAGAAATCGGAAAAATCTTAAGAAGAGCTTAAGAGCTTATAAAGAGAATGAAAACCGGAATGAAAACCGGAATGAAAACCAAAAAAACAATTGACTTTTTCATTAAAATCGAATATTATATATAAAATCTCTTTGCACTGAATATATCCAATACGGATAAGGGATAACAGTACAAACTGATCAGGCTACATTCATTTTTTATAAGAATAAAATCGAGAAAAATGATGTGCATGCCGGGCCGGTCGATTACCGGCAGCAGATGAGACGATATATCATACATCTGTGGGACAGTAAGTAGAAAGTTCCATAGGTGTATTTTTTTGCAAAAAAGCAGTCTTGTAAATAGAATACGGAGGAACAGTAGTCTCATCTTAGGTGCCATAGGAGAGATGACATTATGAAAAATGGAGGTTATCTTATGACAAGTCAAAAACAACAATTAAATGAACAGAAAATGATCAATCATTTATCAACCGTGGGAATTCTTGGAAATGTCATTCTGACAGCGTTCAAACTGCTGGCAGGAATTATCGGACATTCGGGAGCCATGATATCCGATGCGGTTCATTCATTATCGGATGTGTTTGCCACATTCATTGCATTTCTCGGGGTAAAATTATCTAAGAAATCGGCGGACAGCGAACATCCATACGGTCATGACAGATTGGAATGTGTAGCATCGATGGTGCTTGCAGCCATTCTTCTTGCAACGGGTATTGGTATTGGAATGAGTGGTGTGAAGACGATCATAGCCGGTGATTACAGTCATTTGCAGGCACCGGGAACGATCGCACTTGTGGCAGCTATCGTGTCGATTCTTACAAAAGAGGGGATGTTCTGGTATACCAGACATTATGCGAAGATTCTGGATTCCGCAGCATTCATGGCAGATGCATGGCATCACAGATCAGATGCATTTTCTTCCGTTGGTTCACTGATTGGTATAGGTGGTGCAATGCTTGGATTTCCTGTGCTGGATCCGCTGGCAAGTGTAGTTATCTGTATTTTTATCCTGAAAGTAGCATTTGATATTTTCAAAGATGCACTGGATAAGATGCTGGATACTTCATGCAGTGAAGAATATGAAGAGAAACTGTCAGACTATATCAGAAAGAGCCGGGGAGTAGAAAGACTGGATCTGTTAAGAACGAGAATGTTCGGCAACAAGGTGTATATCGATGCAGAGATTGCAGTAGATGGAACACTTTCGTTGAAAGATGCGCATGCAATTGCAGAGGATGTGCACGACAATGTAGAAAAGAAGTTTCCGAATACAAAGCATATTATGATTCATGTAAATCCGGCATAATGGAAAAAATACCGCAGCTTTCAAATTTTGAAAAAGCTGCGGTATTTTTATTTGTCATGCGTCCTGTGGATAGCTGTTACTTACTGAAGATCCTCAGTCACAGATTTCAGATTCAGGAAGTTGGTTAGATAATCTTAGGTTCCTGTCTTGGCATCTGTTCCGGGTATGTTGAATCCGCCGAATGGATGCTGCAGAACAACAGCAGCAGTTGATTTACGGTTGAAATAAAGATTTCCTACCTGGAACTCTTCCAATATTTTTTCTTTGTTGGTGTTGTCTGAAAAATTTAATCCTGCTAATGAAAGTATGTTTTCGTTTGTGCTATGAGTTATAAGCTTTTACGTATACAAAGCTGTCTGTATCATTGTCACGCTGCATTGTATAGTGATGATTGAGCATGGCTTCGATAAGTTCCTGTCCCTGGTTTTCTACGGCGACTAGAGTCATATCTAATGCATCTTCCAGTTCCTGTACCGTTACATCGTCCAGAAATACCTGCTCTCCGCTTCTTAACATATTGCATGTGATAAGAAGTGTGTCACCAAGATCGGTGCCGGAGGCTTTCTTTTCCAGAAGCTGGGCTTTGAGATCCTGACCGGTGATCAGACCGGATACGGTAACAGTCTCGCCAAAGAAATCATTGCGGATCGCAAATACATTGATCTTAATATATGGAAATGCTTTCATGATCTCCTCTGCGAATCCGGCAAGGGTACTGTAGGCAAGCTTGCCTGTTGCAATGGTAAGTGTACGGCAGGTCTCATTTTTCCAGGTCTCATAGTTGTCATTCTGCTTCAGTGCTTCCAGAGCGTCATGGAATTCTGTCTTTAAAAGACGCATCATGCCAACTCCGTTTTCCAGCTGGATATATCCATCATAGCGTTCTTCTTCCGGAAAATCACGTTCGGCAAGAATATACCATTCATCACTTGCCTGTATGAAATGCAGACCATATTCTTCATAGAATTTTGTCTGATAGCTTTCAATCATATCAATGACTTCACCGGCTTCTTCTTTTGAAAAGAGTTCCAGCGGATAGAGACCTTCACGGTATTTTGTAAGTCCGGCAGGTACAACGGATACACTTCTCATAAAAGGAAGATAGCTGGAAAGATCCTCAATGGAACGTTTTAATTCATCTTTGTCATTTACGCCTTTACATAATACGATCTGACCGTTCATCTCAATATGTGCTTCATACAGATCCTGCAGAAATTTTAGCTTTTCTCCGGCAAAACGGTTATGCAGCATCTTACAGCGGAGCTCCGGATTGGTTGTCTGTACAGAGATATTGATCGGTGCGAGCTGCATATGGATGATGCGGTCAATATCTGCCTGCTTCATATTTGTCATGGTGATATAATTTCCCTGCAGAAATGAAAGACGGGAGTCATCATCCTTAAAATACAGAGTCTCACGCATGCCCGGAGGCATCTGGTCGATGAAGCAGAACATACATTTATTACTGCAGGAGCGGTATTCACTCATCAGTCCATTCTCGAATTCAACTCCAAGTTCATCGTCGTACTCTTTATCGATTTCCAAAAGCCATTCTTCCCCGGAAGGCTTGCGGATCAGGACTTCGACATATTCATCTTTCATCAGATAACGATAATCAAAGACATCCTCAATTTTCTGTCCGTTTATTTTTAACAGTACATCGCCGGGTTCGATTTCCAGTTCTTCTGCAATGGAACCGGGATAGACCGTCTGTATCAGGTGTTCCTGTTCTCTTCTACTCACAAAAATAATCCTCCATTTAAACATTTACCCATATAGACAAAATGATAGCTTATTCTGAGGTTAAGTGCAAGGCAAGAATGATAAAATAAGAACGTAATTTTTGGATAAATTGATGAAAAAAAAGGAATTGACGGGATTCATTTTTCTACGTGATGTGAAAAAATACAATTTCCGGTAAATATACGATTGTAATCAAACGTTTAACGTGACATAATAAGAAAGGAAAAGTTAAGAATATTTTAAAAGAATGTTAAGTGAGTGTAAAATAAGCTGACAACAAAGGAGAAAATTATGGAAATATTTTCTATGGTATTGTCATTGTTAAGCGGAGTTGCGTTGTTCCTGTTCGGAATGTCCCTGATGGGAGACGGACTGAAGCAGGTTGCCGGTAATAAACTGGAAGCATTCCTTTACAAAATGACAAACACACCGCTCAAAGGAGTAGCACTTGGTACGGGAGTAACCAGTGTCATTCAGTCATCTTCCGCGACGACAGTTATGGTCATCGGTTTTGTTAACTCCGGTATGATGAAGCTGAAACAGGCAATCGGTATCATTATGGGAGCCAATATCGGTACCAGTATCACCGGATGGATCTTATGTCTTTCCTATATTGACGGATCGAATGGTATTGCAAAGATTTTATCTTCTGCAACGATAGCGGCTGTCGTGGCGGTAATTGGTACGATCATGCGGATGATCTGTAAAAGAACGACACACAAGAACATCGGTAATATCATGCTTGGTTTTGCAATTCTGATGACAGGCATGCAGACAATGAGTGGTGCGGTTACACCATTAAGAGAGAGTAAAGTATTTATTGATATGCTGACGATGTTCTCGAATCCAATCGCAGGTATCCTGGTAGGTATTGCATTTACGGCCGTCCTGCAGAGCGCATCTGCTACCGTTGGTGTATTGCAGGCTTTATCGGTAACAGGAATCCTTACATTTTCCAGTGCATTTCCGATTATTCTTGGTATCGGTGTAGGAGCATCCTGTCCGGTACTGGTCTCAGCGATCGGAGCAAATAAGAATGGTAAGAGAACCGCACTTGTGTATTTATTAAATGATACCTTCGGAATGTTGATCTGGTCGATCGGATTCTATACGATCAATGCATTTGTCCATTTTGATTTTCTGGACAATATTATGTCGCCGGTATCGATTGCCCTGTTGAACACCGTGTTCCGTCTGGTAACGGTATGTGTTCTGTTTCCGTTTATTAATAAACTTGAGAAGCTGGTATGCTGGCTGGTAAAAGACAGCGCAGAAGAACTGGAAGACGAAGCGGATTTCGATCTTCTGGAAGAACGTCTTCTGGATTATCCGGCACTGGCAATCGGACAGTGTCACAGAGCAATGAGTGGCATGGCGAAGAAGCTTCGTAAGAATGTCAACCGTGCAATGAACCTTCTGAATGAGTATCAGCAGAGCAAGTTTGACAAGGTTCAGAGAAAAGAAGACCTGATCGACAAATATGAAAGCCGCCTGGGAGATTATCTGATCAAGCTGACAAAGCATGAGATGAATACAGCACAGACAAGACAGGTTTCACTTTATCTGCATACGATCAATGACTTTGAACGTATCGGAGATCATGCTTCTTATATTGCATATATGTCCAGTGATATGCATGAGAATAAGACACAGTTCTCAGAAGATGCATGGGACGAACTGAATGTTGTTATGGAAGCAGTACGTGAAGAAATCAATCTTACATGCAAGGCATTCCTTGAGAATGATAAAGAGATGGCGCAGAGAGTAGCACCGCTTGGTATGGTTATTACAACACTTTGTGATGAACTGAAGATGCGTCATGTGGAACGTATGAGCAGTGGTGGATGTGGTCTGGAAGAAGGAACTGTATTTACGGATATCCTGAACAGTTTTAACCGTATTGCAGCTCACTGTGCAAGTGCGATGGTTGCACTTATGAACAGTGACAAAGAGAATATGGATACACATATCCATGATTCGAAGGTATATCCTTCTGATAGTTCTGAATATAAAACATATCTGAATGAATATAATCAGAAATATGAGATTAAAAAAGACGGGGAACATATGAGAAGTATGGAACCGGAAGAGGTTGAGTAGGATTTCATAAAAGGGCCGCTTATATGCGGCCCCTTTTCTATATTACTGGTTATTTAGCGATTCCTGTATGCTCTTGGTGACATCTGATATTCTTTTTTGAACAGCCGGTTAAAATAGGACAGGTTATTGAATCCTGTGCGTTCCGAGATGGACAGGATGCTGTCATCTTCCGTGAGCAGAAGCCTGGCGGCAATGGTAAGCCGGTAGCCATTCAGATAGCTGGTGAATGTTGTGTGCAGATGCTGCTTGAAGAATTTCATAAAATGAGATTCGGAAAAGCCCAGATAATCAGCGGCACTTTGAACGGTAATCGGTTCTGTATAATGTGATTCAATGTAGGACACGATCTGTTTTACCTTATCCAGAGATTTATCCCGGTTGAAAGTGATCGGTGTTCCCTGAGAAGAGAATAACAGGTAAAAGAAGTGAAACAGATGCCCTTTTACCGATAATTCGTAATAATCAGGTCTTTTGCTGCAGAGATCATCGATCGCATCAATACAGGAAGAAAGTGCTTCATGGAAGAAACAGGTATCGTCAAAGAGCCATGGAAGTTCATATTCCAGTGAAAAATATGGCTGGAAATATCCAACTGTCCGGGGATCGGAATCCGCAGAATATAAAAGACTGGTCTGGAACAGGATATTTTCATATTCCATACAGTCTTTCCCATGTTGGGAGATGGAGTGAAGCTGGCCAGGACGGACAAGGACGATGTCGCCGGCTTTTACAACTCTGGGCTTGGTATCAACAGAAATGATGCCGCAGCCTTTTTTTATTACAATGATCTCCACGTCGTTATGCCAGTGAAGCGGAACCTGTGTGAAGTCCAGCGGGATGGAGCACAGATAGGTATTGTATGGAAACTGGATGCTGACGTGTTTTTTAGTTTCATGGAGGTTTTCATAGGTAAGTGTGTTCATGGATGTGTATAAGTCCTTTCTTAAGTAATTGGGATGATCAAAAAGTTGTATATTTGATAGTATTGTATTACTTTTTACTACTATGATGCAAGAGATAAAATGTATAATCCTATTATAATATCAGTGTAAAACAAAAGAAAACTGATGAAACAAAGATTCAGATCAATATTAAAAACAATCATGCGACAGCACACATTCAGGAGGTTAATTATGAATTTCTCAGAAAAGTTACAGCAGACACTTGGCAAAGCAATCAAAGATGCATCGAATGAAGAGATTTACGCAGCACTTCTTAACACAGTAAAAGAAGCTGCAGCAGATAAAGGAAGAAATATTTCCGAAAAAGGCAGAAAAGTATATTATATATCAGCAGAATTCCTGATCGGAAAACTGTTATCCAACAACCTGATCAACCTTGGCGTATACGATGAAGTAAGAGAGCTTCTTGCAGCAAATGGAAAAGACATCTGCGAGATCGAAGAAGTAGAACCGGAACCGTCACTTGGTAACGGCGGACTTGGAAGACTGGCAGCATGCTTCTTAGATTCCATTGCAACACTCGGTCTGGAAGGAGACGGAATCGGACTGAACTATCACCTTGGACTGTTCAAACAGGTATTTGAAAATCACAAACAGAAAGAGACTCCAAACCCATGGATCCAGAATACAAGCTGGCTTACTGATACAGGAATCGGATTCGATGTACCATTCAAAGATTTCAGCCTGCATTCAAAATTATACGATATCGATGTAACCGGATATGAAAATGGAACCAACAAACTTCACTTATTCGATATCGAATCTGTAAATGAAAATATCGTAGGCAACGGAATCTCATTTGACAAGAATGATATCCGTGAGAACCTGACGCTGTTTCTCTATCCGGACGACAGTGACAAACAGGGCGAACTGCTTCGTATCTATCAGCAGTATTTCATGGTAAGTAATGGTGCACAGTTCATTTTAAAAGAATGTGAAGAAAAGGGTTATTCACTGGAAGAACTTGACAAACACGTTGTAATCCAGATCAACGATACACATCCGTCTATGGTAATTCCGGAGCTGATCCGTCTTTTGACAGCAAGAGGAATCTCTATGGATAAAGCAATCGAGATCGTGACAAATACTTGTGCATACACAAACCATACGATCCTTGCAGAAGCACTGGAGAAATGGCCGATCGACTATCTGGAGGCGGTTGTTCCGCACTTAATGCCGATCATCCGTGAACTGGCAGCAAGAGTGGCAGCAAAATATGATAACAAAGATGTGCAGATCATCGACGAGTGGAACCGTGTACACATGGCAAGAATGGATATGCATTACGGATTCAGTGTCAATGGTGTTGCAGCACTTCACACAGAGATCCTGAAAAATGTAGAATTGAAGCCATTCTATGACATTTATCCGGAGAAATTCAACAATAAGACCAATGGTATCACATTCAGAAGATGGCTGATGCACTGTGATAAGAAACTGGTAGAATGGATGGATAAATACGGAGTCGGTGAGTTCCGTAAAGATGCTTCCAAACTGGAAGGACTTCTTGCACAGATCGATAACGAAGAAGCACTGAACGAGCTTCTGGATGTTAAGCAGCAGAATAAGACAGCATTAAAAGAATATCTGGAAAAAGAATCCGGAGTTGTACTGAACGACAACGCAATCTTCGATATTCAGATCAAACGTCTCCATGAGTATAAGAGACAGCAGATGAATGTCCTGTATATCATTTACAAATATCTGGACATCAAAGCCGGAAATAAACCAAAGAGACCGATTACAATGATCTTCGGTGCCAAGGCAGCACCTGCTTACATTATTGCAAAGGACATCATTCATGTAATCCTGTGCTTACAGGAACTGCTCAAGAATGATCCGGAAGTGGCACCGTACCTGCAGGTTGTTATGGTAGAGAACTACAATGTGACAATGGCAGAGAAACTGATCCCGGCATGCGAAGTATCTGAGCAGATTTCACTGGCATCTAAGGAAGCAAGTGGAACAGGTAACATGAAGTTCATGTTGAACGGTGCTGTAACGCTTGGAACAGAGGACGGTGCAAATGTAGAGATCCATCAGCTTGTCGGGGACGAGAATATCTATATCTTCGGAGAGAGCAGCGACCAGGTAATCGAGCACTATGCAAAATCAGACTATGTGGCAGCAGATTACTATATCAATGACAAAGACATCCGTAAGTGGGTAGACTTCATTATCAGCCCTGAGATGCTGAAAATCGGTGATGTGCGTACACTTCTTGAGATTCACGCAGAACTGATCCAGAAAGACTGGTTCATGACACTTCTGGATGTAAAAGATTACATTCAGACAAAAGAAAGAGTATTTGCAGATTACGAAGACCGTATGACATGGGCAAAAAAGATGATCGTGAACATTGCAAAAGCAGGATTCTTCTCATCAGATCGTACGATTGCCGAGTATAACAGAGATATCTGGCATGTATAAAATGTGTGCAAGGGAATAAGCCGCATAAAAACAATCGGAAAATGAATGAAAGTACAAAACGAGGAATGGGAAAGTAAGAATGGAACGTAAAAAAGGCTTGATTGCCGCTTTTGCTGCCGGGTTAGCATGGGGCTGTACAAGCCCCATAGCCCAGTTTTTATTTGATGAAAAAGGAATCATATCTCAGTGGCTGGTGCCGTATCGGATGATGACGGCAGGGCTGCTGCTTCTGTTGTATGCAGTGCTGCTCAAGAAGCAGAATCCACTGGTGGTATGGAAAGAAAGAGAAGACAGGATCAGAGAGGTCGCATTTGCGATTATGGGAATGATGGGGATGCAGTATTCGTTCTTCTGTGCGATACAGGAGACGAATGCAGGTGTTGCGACAATTTTCCAGTATCTGAATCCGGCAATTTTATTGTTATTCTATGCAGTGGTATACAGAGTGACACCGAAAGCAAAAGAAATCATTGCGGTAAGCTGTTCGATCGCAGGTATCTTTCTGGTGGCAACGCAGGGAAATATCCATGCATTATCCATTTCACCGAAAGGCCTGATCATGGGAATGCTGCTGGCGATTACGACCTGTTTCTACGGAGTACTTCCGGGACCGCTTCTTAAGAAATATCCGGCCGAGTCAGTATGCGCATGGGCGATGCTGATCGGCGGAGGCGTGCTGGCGGTATTCTTAAGACCGTGGAGAATTGAGGCACATCTGGATATGATTGTGATTGTAGGATTCCTGACAATCGTAATCGTGGGAACAATCTTACCGTTCTGTCTGTATCTGGCAGCGGTAAAATACGCAGGAAGTGTATATGCAGGATTATTATCAAGCGTGGAGCCGGTAGCGGCAACGATCGTGGCGGCGATCTTTTTAGGAACTGCATTCCCGGCAATAGATATTCTGGGATTTGCACTGGTATTATCTACACTTTTCATTTTGAATATCAATTCGAAATAAATACAGGAAATAAATACAGATAGTAAAAAAGGATGCATCAATTTGCATCCTTTTTTGAGAGAATAATGAATGAGGCTTTTCTTTTCGATATGCCACTTCATTAATTATAATAACACATTTAAAGTGAATGTATAGACCCGATAGGGTTCCTTAACACATTCTTAGCAATCGTATATATAAAAGGGTACCCGGCAGATAGAGCAGTAAATTACACTTCATTCTCATCTTCGCACATACGATAACCGACACCGACTTCGGTAAATAAAAACTGTGGCTGTGATGGATTCCGTTCTATTTTGCGGCGTATATTGGCCATATTTACACGCAGAATACGATTATTGTTGTCGGTAAAAGGTCCCCATACATTTGCCATTACAGAAGCATAGGTCATAACCTTTCCGGAATTGCGCGCAAGGTAGGCAACAATTTTGTATTCTACAGGTGTCAGATGTATCTCCTCGCCGTCCAGAGTCAGCATTCTTTTTTCGAAATCAAGTATAAGTCCCTGACATTTGTAAGGACGGATATAAAGAGGCGAGTTTGATGCCATACGGTTGCTGTGACGTAAAGAAGTACGGATTCTGGCAAGTAGTTCCGAAGTGCCGAATGGCTTGGTGATATAGTCATCGGCACCAAGATCTAGAGCGGCCACCTTATCATGTTCTCCGGTTCTTGCTGAAATGACGATGATCGGGCAACTGGTCCATTCGCGGACAGAAGCTATGATATCATTTCCATCCATGTCCGGAAGTCCAAGGTCCAAAAGGATCAGATCCGGACATTGTGAATTGATAATGGACAATCCGGCCTTCCCGGAAGTGACGGTAGTTGTTTTATATCCATTGGCCTTTAATGTTCTGGACATGAAGTCCAGAATATTTTTTTCATCCTCTATGATCAAAATAGAATAGCTATCATTCATGATTAAGTATCCCCCTTTGGTAATGTAAATAGAAATTCAGCGCCATCTGCATGATTATGTGCGGCAATTTTTCCGCCATGTGCATGGACAATAGTGTTGCAGATAGAAAGACCGATTCCCATGCCACGATGGGTATCCGATGTACGTGGGGCTGTATATTCGCCTTTTAAAATCAGTGGGATGGTCTGTTCGTCAATACCCTTTCCATAATCTATGATATGAAAGGTAACGGTATCCGGGTTTTCTGTAATACGAAGGTCGATAGGCCTGTCGCTTTCGGAATGAACAAAAGCATTTTCCATCAGATTCATTAGAACCTGTTCGATAAGAAGCGGATCCATCGGAATGATCAGGACATCTTCCGGAGCGCTTACGTGAATTTCAATATCCGGAAGCCGCCGTTTTAATCGGATGATTGCTTCGGAAACGACTTCTTCTACGACTTCGTCCTCTTTTTTAACAGTTCCGGTATCATCCTGAATTCTTGTGACAGACAGAAGATTTTCGACCATATTCAAAAGCCAGTGTGAATCTTCGTTAATAGACGATACAAGACTTTGCTTTTCCGGATCAGTCAGATTCTGATAATTTTCTATAAAAGAATCCGAAGAGCCTATAATAGAAGTAAGCGGTGTACGAAGATCATGAGAGATTGCCCGCAGAAGATTGGCACGTATCCGTTCTTTGTCTGCCTCATTGATCGCACGCTCTCTTTCCAGAATCATTTTGTCCTGTTTCTTTAACTGTGTTGTCAATGTGGATACGATCAGTGAAATGGAAAGCAGAAATACAAATGTGACAGGGTATCCGATGATCTGAAAATTAACTTTAAAATAAGGATATGTAAAGCACCAGTTGATGAATATAACACAAAACAAAGCAGAAATAATACCAAAAACATATCCACTGGTAATTCTGGCAATGATAATAAGAGCAAGAATATAAATAAGTGCAATATTGGCAGGATCGCTTCTGGTAATATGAAAAAATGAGAAAGCCAGAACCGTTGCCAGTGTCAGGATACAGATAGTAGAAAGAATATTATGGCATAAAGTCTTAGGGTCAGATGAATTGTCGGTTTTTGCTGTTTTTTTCAATGTTGCTCCTTTCTCCGAAAGCCGGTCAGATATTCTTTTCGTATTGTTAGATTATAACACAAAAAAAGAGAATCGGAATACTGGAAAAATTGTATTAAAAATAATGCGTAAATTCTAAAAGTTTGTGCGCTAATGTGGTAAAAAATGTGATATTATGTGACGAGGAGGAATGAACTATGCAATGTACAAGAAATGTAACAGATCACGTGATCTGGGTGGGCGCAAATGACAGAAGATTAAACTTATTCGAGAATTTATTCCCGATTCCAAGAGGGGTATCCTATAATGCATATCTGATCAAAGATGAGAAGAATGCCCTGATGGATACAGTAGATGCATCCGCATCCGAACAATTTATTGAAAATGTAGCTTATGCATTAAACGGCGGGAAATTAGATTACCTTGTCGTACAGCATATGGAACCGGATCATTGTGCCAATATCCAGAGAATTCTGGAGTTATATCCAGAGACAAAAGTAGTTGGAAATGTAAAAACCATGCAGATGATCAGCCAGTTCTTTGATGCAGATCTGGAAGGCAGACAGGTTGTGGTAAAAGAAGGCGACACGCTGGAACTTGGAAATCATACCCTTCATTTTGTGATGGCACCGATGGTACACTGGCCGGAGGTTATGGTATCTTATGAAGATTCGGAGAAGATCCTGTTCTCTGCAGACGCATTCGGAACATTTGGCGCATTGAACGGCAATCTGTTCAACGACGAGGTTGATTTCGAAAAGGACTGGATCGATGATGCAAGAAGATACTTCACGAATATCGTAGGAAAATATGGCATGCAGGTACAGGCACTTCTGAAAAAAGCAGCAGGGCTGGATATTCAGATGATCTGCCCGCTTCACGGACCGGTATGGAGAAATAATCTGAATTACTTTATTGAGAAACACGATAAGTGGAGCAAATACGAGCCGGAAGACCAGGCTGTTGCCATTATCTATGGTTCTATTTACGGAAATACAGAGCAGGCAGCAGATGCACTGGCAGCAAAGCTTGGTGCAAAAGGTGTAAATAATATTGCAGTCTATGATGCATCCAAGACAGATGTATCAGAACTGATCGCCGAGATCTTCCGTGTCAGCCATGTGGTGATCGCATGCCCGACATACAACGGAGGCATCTATCCACCGATCGAAAATCTGCTGGCGCACATGAAGGCACTGGCTGTACAGAACAGAACGGTTGCTGTTATGGATAACGGAACCTGGGCTGCAACAGCAGGAAAGCAGATCGTAAAACAGTTAGAAGAGATGAAAAATATGACGGTACTCGATCAGAAACTGTCGATCAAATCTACATTAAAAGCGGATCAGGAAGATAACTTAGATGCATTCGCACAGCAGATCATAGATGCTATGTAAATGCATATAAGAAGCAGTGAAGAACAATAGAATGCAGATGTCATGATATGAAAGACGTGTATTGAGTGGAGGTCGATAGAATGAACAATTACACAAGAGAAGATATATTGAGAATGGTAGAAGAAGAGGATGTAGGATTTATCCGGCTGCAGTTTACGGATATTTTCGGAACCATGAAAAATATCGCGATAACCACAAGCCAGCTGGAAAAAGCACTGGATAATGAAATCATGTTTGATGGATCATCTATAGAAGGTTTTGCAAGAGTAGAAGAGTCGGATATGTATCTGTATCCGAATCTGAATACATTTGAGATATTTCCATGGAGACCGCAGCAGGGAAAAGTTGCCAGACTGATCTGTGATGTGTATAAACCAGATGGAACGCCTTATGAAAGTGATCCGAGATATATCCTGAAAAAAGTAATGGAAGATGCGAAAGAGATGGGATACGAATTTAATGTCGGACCTGAGCTGGAATTCTTCCTGTTTCATACAGATGATGACGGATTGCCGACCACGCTGTCACATGAAAGTGCCGGATATTTTGATCTCGGGCCTCTGGACCTTGGTGAGAATGCAAGACGTGATATGGTGTTGACGCTGGAAGATATGGGATTTGAGATTGAATCTTCCCATCATGAGGCGGCTCCGGCGCAGCATGAGATAGATTTCCGTTATGATGAGGCGCTGACGACCGCAGATAATATTATGACATTTAAACTTGTAGTTAAGACGATCGCAAAACGTCATGGGTTACATGCAACATTTATGCCAAAACCGAAATTCGGGATCAATGGTTCTGGTATGCACCTGAACATGTCTATTAGCAGAGACGGAATCAATGTATTCCAGGATGCCAGTGATGAATATGGACTTAGCAAAGAAGCATATTGCTTTATCGGCGGAATTATGAAACACATGAAGGCACTGACTTTTATCACGAATCCAAGTGTTAACTCGTACAAGCGCCTGATCCCTGGATTTGAAGCTCCGGTATATATTGCATGGTCTGCAAAGAACCGTACACCTCTGATCCGTATTCCGGGAACACGAGGGGAGTATACAAGAGTCGAACTTCGTAACCCGGATCCGTCGGCTAACCCATATCTTGCACTGGCGGTATGCCTGGCAGCAGGACTGGACGGAATCAAGGAAGGAACGATGCCGCCGAAGGAAGTAAACCGTAATGTATATGAGATGACAGATGAAGAACGCAAGATTTTCGGAATTGAAAAATTGCCGGGAAGTTTAAGAGAGGCAGCAAAAGAATTTCAGAAGGATACATTTATCCAGGAGATATTAGGAGAAGACCTGTCAAGAAAATATATAGAAGCTAAGGCATCTGAGTATCAGGATTACAGAATCCAGATTACAGACTGGGAACTTGAAAAATACCTGCACTTACTGTAATACAGATTTTGCACAAAAAGGAACGGGCAAAAGAGTATCTGACAGGAGGTGGCGTAAGTGACAGGGCTTATTGTTGTATTCCCGAATAAAGATAATGCAACCAATATTAGAAACCTGCTGGCCAGAGGAGGCATGGATGTAATTGGTGTGTGTACCACCGGTGCGCAGGCCATGCATTATGCAGATACTGTAGACGATGGGATCGTGGTCTGCGGTTATCGGATGAAAGATATGATGTATACACAGCTTCGTGAATATTTACCAGAGTCATTTGAAATGCTTCTGGTAGCAGCACAGGACAAATGGAGCAGTGGTGATGTGGAAGGAATCGTAGGCCTTTCTACGCCGATTAAAGTATATGATCTTCTGAATACTGTGAATATGATGCTGCAATCCATGGACCGGAGACGTAAGAAACGAAGGAAAGAACTGAAAAACAGAGATCCGAAGCAGCAGGAGACGATCAGAAAGGCAAAAGAACTTCTGATGACACGTAATAATATGTCGGAGGAAGAAGCACACAGGTATCTTCAGAAAAGCAGCATGGACAGCGGGACGAATATGGTTGAAACAGCAGAGATGGTACTGAGCATTATGGCAGAGTAATATGTGAGACAATAAAAGGAGAGAAATGCATGAAGTTTACAAAGATGCAGGGACTGGGCAATGATTATGTCTATGTGAACTGTTTTGAAGAAAAGATAGAAAACCCGCCGGCGGTGGCGAGATATGTAAGTGACAGACATTTCGGAATTGGATCGGATGGACTGATCATGATCAATCCGTCCGAAGTAGCTGATTTTGAGATGGAGATGTATAACGCAGACGGTTCCCGCGGTGAGATGTGTGGAAATGGGATCCGGTGTGTGGCAAAATATGTCTATGATTACGGACTTACGGATAAGACACAGATCTCTGTAGAGACACTTGGCGGAATCAAATATCTGGATCTTACCGTAGAAGATGGAAAAGTGGTACTTGTCAAAGTAGACATGGGAAAACCGGAACTGAAATCAGATCTGATTCCTATCATATCAGAAAATGAAAAAGTAATTGATGAGCCAATCGAAGTAGATGGACAGGTATACCATATGACAGGTGTATCTATGGGAAATCCACATACAGTCATCTATGTGGATGATGTAAAGAATCTGGATCTGGAAAAGATCGGACCGAAATTCGAGAATCATGAGAGATTCCCAAAACGTATTAATACAGAATTTGTACATTGCATTGACAGGAATACAGTAGAGATGCGTGTATGGGAACGCGGTTCGGGTGAGACACTTGCATGTGGCACAGGAGCATGTGCCGTAGCCGTAGCCAGTATATTAAATAACTTGACAGATACGCGTGTTACGGTAAAATTATTAGGTGGAGACTTGCAGATCGAATGGGACCGGGAGAAGGATCATGTATTTATGACAGGCCCTGCAAAAGTTGTATTCGACGGCGTGATAGACATTACAGAGATAAAGGAGTAAGAAGATGTTTAAAGTAAACCAGGATTATTTGAAGTTACCAGGAAGCTATCTGTTCTCAACAGTAGCAAGAAAACAGCGTGAATATCAGGCAGCACATCCGGAAGCCGAGATTATTAAGTTAAGTATCGGTGATGTAACACAGCCTCTGGCACCGGCAATCGTTGAAGCTCTTCATGGAGCAGTTGACGAGATGGCACATGCAGAGACATTCCACGGATATGCACCGGATCTGGGATATGAGTTCTTAAGAAGTGCAATGGCTAAGAACGATTATCAGGCAAAAGGATGCGACATCAATGCAGATGAGATCTTCATTTCCGACGGAGCAAAAGAAGATTGCGGTAATATCCAGGAAATCTTCTCAAAGGACAGCAAGATCGCTGTATGTGATCCGGTATATCCGGTTTATGTAGATACAAATGTTATGGCAGGACGTACAGGTACATATGATGCTGCTACAGGAACATGGAGTAATGTCATCTATATGCCTTGTACAAAAGAGACGAACTTCGCACCGGAGATTCCGGAAGAGACACCGGATATCATTTATCTGTGCTTCCCAAATAACCCGACAGGTTCTACGATTACAAAAGAACTGCTGCAGAAATGGGTAGATTATGCAAATGAAGTCGGTGCAGTCATCATTTATGATGCAGCTTATGAGGCATATATTTCAGAAAAAGAAGTGCCGCATTCTATCTATGAATGTGACGGAGCAAGAACCTGTGCAATCGAAATCAGAAGTTTCTCTAAAAATGCAGGATTTACAGGCGTGCGTCTGAGTGCCACTGTAATTCCAAAAGATGTAAAATCCGGAGATGTGATGTTACATTCTCTGTGGGCAAGACGTCACGGTACAAAGTTTAACGGAACATCTTACATTATCCAGAAAGCAGGAGAGGCTGTATATTCTGACGCAGGAAAAGAGCAATTAAGCGCTCAGGTTGCTTATTACATGAACAATGCAAAAGTCATCAAAGAAGGCTTAAAAGATGCCGGATACAACGTATCAGGCGGTGTCAATGCACCATACATCTGGCTTGAGACACCTAAGGGAATGACCTCATGGGATTTCTTCGACTACCTGCTTGATAAGGCGAATGTAGTAGGTACTCCTGGATCAGGATTTGGACCAAGCGGAGAAGGATACTTCCGTCTGACTGCATTCGGAACATATGAGAATACGGTTGCAGCGATTGAAAGAATTAAGAAGATGTAATAATCCGGAAGCATTTACGGTGTAAATCTTGAAAGTTATAGCATAAGAAAAAATATGAAATAAAAAAACGGCCGGTATTCGTATGCTGAAAAAATAAAAGCATGCGAATACTGACCGTTTTTTTATTGCTATGTGTCCGGCACATGCGGTTACAATTCATACAGAAAGATTTGAAATCAGTCTTTCGGATATACTCTTAATTGAAGTTCTGTAATATGTTCGCTGATATCTGCCGATTGATGGTTGTCTACCCAGATCAGCTCCAGAAGAGGTCCATCCGGAACCAGACCGTGACGGGCTGCATAGGTTAAAAGTTCTGGAATATAAGTAACATTCTGACGGTAATCTCCTGCGTAGGTGAATGTAAGATAAGTGCCGCCACTGAGACAATACTCTCCGTAATTATCGATGATAAATACACCGGAATAATTTTCATACTGCCCGTTATTGATTTCCTTAAGCGGAAGGAATGAGCCAATGTTATGGTTGCTGATAATATAAAGATTCTCCGTATTTTTATTCAACAACTGTTTTACCAGAAGATCCATCTCCTCATCTGTATGGTAAGGTGTATTCAATGTATGGCAATAGCGGTCAGGGAACGTCTGCAGCCGGATTTTAAGTAATGTCTGGTCTTCGGCACCGGATAATGTCTGCAGACGTTCTTCAACGTTTTTCTGCAGGCGATTTAATTCCTGAATCTGCTGATGAATGGCATCGAGCTCTTCCGTGAGTAGTTTACGTGTATTTTCTACGCTTCGGTTGTCCATATATTCCCGGATCTTTTCCATAGGGAATCCCAGACGACGCAGATCGCGGATGATGTTCAGTCGCCACAGGTCATCAAGAGTATATAGCCGATAATTATTTTTCCCGCGTTTTGGTGCCAGAAGGCCCAGCTTTTCATAATAGCGGAGAGAATCTGGTCCGATATTGTATAGTTTGGATATTTCATTAATTTTGTAAAACTGCTTCATATGTTTTGTGCGATGGAACTATGAAAGAGAGGCGCCTGATTTTTCGGCTTCTTCAATATAATTACTGTTTGGAAGAGATAGTGCACCTGCTTCGAATGCGGCACGAAGCTGTACAGTTGTACCATTTGGATGTGGACTTCCGTTTAAAATTAAAATATTCATAAGAAAACCTCCTGTGTATATGAAAATATGATACTTGACCTTAGTATTATACCAAGGTTTAAACTATAAATGAAAGAAAAGAACAAAAAGAAATGAGGTTTTATGAATGAGACTTGAGGGAAAGTCTTTAAAAAGTGATTTTTTACGTTTTATTATCCCATCGATCATTGCCCAGTGGGTATTCTCGCTTTATACCATGGTAGACGGAATATTTGTGGCAAGAGGAGTGTCAGAAGTGGCATTAACTGCCGTCAATATCTCAATGCCATTTACAACGGGGCTGTTTTCCATCTCTATCCTGTTTGCGGTGGGAAATTCGACAATCGTGGCGATTCTTCTGGGACAGGGAGAAAAAGAACGTGCAAATGAAGTGTTTACCCAGAATGTTGTGCTGCTTTGCACATTATCGGTTCTGATCACAATTCTTGTAATAGTGTTTCTAGAGCCGTTTGCCAGATTTCTGGGAGCAACTGATAATATTCTCTCTTATGCGAAAACATATATTGGAACAATTGCACCATTTTCCATGGCATATATTCTCTCTTATTCATTTGAGACGTTGATCAAGACGGATGGCTATCCAAAACTTGCGACAATCTATGTAACGTCCGGGAGCGTACTGAACTGTATCCTGGATTATATTTTGGTCATGGTGTTACATAAAGGTGTCTGGGGGGCAGCGTTTGCTACGGGAATCTCGCAGGCAGCAGTGATCCTCTTGTATCTGTGGCATTTCCTCGGACCGAAAGGAACGATAAGATTTTCGAAGTTCCATTTGATGCCGTCAGAAATCTGGCGTCAGATCCGCAATGGTATGTCGTCCGGCGTGACGGAATTCTCAAGTGGAATCATTATCTTCTTCTTTAATCAGGCAATCCTGAAGTACATCGGAGAATACGCACTGGTAAGTTATACGATCATCTCGTATGTGAATACGATCGTTGTCATGTCCATGGCAGGCATTGCACAGGGATCACAGCCATTGATCAGCTACTATTATGGGAAAAATGAACCGGGTAAATATAAAAAGCTTTTGAAATATGGAATCACGGCGGCTCTTGTGGGTTCCGTAGGAGCAGTTGTCGTATGTTATATGGGAGCAGGCGGCATTGTAAGACTGTTTTTGAAAGAAAGTGAAGCATCGTTGATTAAGTATTCCGTAAGGGTGTTCCGTATCTTTATCCTGTCTTTCCTGATTGCGGGACTCAATGTGGTCCTTGGCGGATATTTTACTTCTGTAGAAAGGGCCGGATTTGCAACGATGATCTCGCTTACAAGGAGTCTGGTTGCACTGGTGATCAGTCTGGTGTTCCTTACGGCAGTATTTGGAGGAGAAGCGATCTGGTGGGCACCGGTGATTGCGGAGAGCTGCTGTGTGGTGCTGGCACTGGGGCTTTATTGGTGGTACAGGAAAAGAGAAAAATGATAAAATATTTCAATTGGAAATATTTACATATATAGCATAGAGGAATATAGATGAAATCTAGCAGATGATGTTACTGCAATCACAATTAGATAAAGAATCAAAAAGTCTTTGTGGCAGGGTGCAAGCCCCTACCGATGGTATAGTCCATGACCCGCGAAAGCGGCTGATCTGGTGACCTTAAGCGGAATTCCAGAACCGACGGTTACAGTCCGGATGAGAAAAGACATTTTCTGCGAAAATAAAGCCCGGAGCATTCAGATATGTTTCGGGTTATTTTTTTTATTTCGAGGAGGATTCACAATGAGCAAAACAGAACAAGAAGTGAAAGTAATGGGGAAGAGAAAAGAACTGGAACATTCGCGTATGAAGGTGAAGAAGATTGCATTCATCAGTCTTATGGGAGCGGTAAGCGCGGTATTGATGCTGCTTCGTTTTCCGATTCCGTTCATGCCGCCGTTTAACTTGATCAAATATGGGGCAACATCTGTTGTGACATTTATTATTTATAAGAGACTTAGAGGAGTGATCCGGGGAATTATTGCCAGATAAATCTGACTGGAATTTAGGCAACATCCGTAAGAATAAAAAAGAATGAATAGATAATAGCAGGAGGAAATGCAAAGATGAAATTTACTTTGGAAAAAGACATCACCTATGAGCAGGCTGTAGAGCGTATGTTCGAGATGCTGGGAGACTGGAAGATCATGGCGCTGGCATCCAGTGTCAATGATTATGTAATGGTACGAAATGTGAGCTGTTTGTTCTACGATGAGAAAATCTGGTTCAAGACAGATAAGAATTTCCGCAAGACAAAGCAGCTTCTGGAGAATCCGCATGTAGCATTATGCTGGAGCGGTATGCAGGTAGAAGGAATTGCTGTGAATAAAGGCCTGGTTGTCGAAGAACCGGGAAGACGTTTTGAAAAGGGATACAAAGAACATCTCTGGGAAAGTTATAACAAATACAGCCATGAAGATACAGAGATTCTGATTGAAGTACAGCCAAAGTATGTGGAAGTCTGGGATACCAGTGATGACGGATATGCGTTCCAGTTATTCATAGACTTTGAAAATAAAACGGTAGAACCAAAAATTTATGACAAAAAATAACTTTTTTAAAAAATCCTATTGACTTTTCTCTGTATCCGAGTATAATTAATATTCGCTGGACAACTTAAGAACAGCAGAGAAAAGTCACATTGATGCGGATTGGTGTAATGGCAGCACAGCAGACTCTGACTCTGTTAGTAGAGGTTCGAGTCCTCTATCCGTAGTTACAATGCCGGATACTTCATTAAGAAGTATCCGGTTTTTCATATTGTCGGAAATGTATGAAAAAAATCAAAAATACCTATTGACTTTTTTCTAAAAATCAGTATAATAATATTTGTTCGCTGAACAATGCAGAACATAACACTGATGCGGATTGGTGTAATGGCAGCACAGCAGACTCTGACTCTGTTAGTAGAGGTTCGAGTCCTCTATCCGTAGTTCCTTGGCAGGGGCGCCGGATGCTTTTGAAAGTGTCCGGTTACTTTTTAAAATTGCATATATCGGAGTGTGGCTCAGCTTGGTAGAGCGCTACGTTCGGGACGTAGAGGTCGCGTGTTCGAATCACGTCACTCCGATTGAATGATACAGTATCTGATATAGGTACTGTATTTTTTTATGTCAAAGAGTGTAATTCTTGGTATTTGTAAAAACGTCAGCGATATATGGTTTATAGATGCTTTAATTGCTATAGCTTAAAGCTATAGCAACACACAAGTTATATGTATTATCCAAATCATGCTACTCTAAAAGAAAGTCGTTCTGGGACTGATCACAACTAAGTCACCGGAACTTAAAGACAAAGAAACAGTGATCAAACGAATCTATGAAGCAGCAAAATATATTCCACTTGAGAGATTGTGTTTAAGCCCGCAGTGCGGATTTGCATCCTGTGAAATTGGTAACAAACTGACAGAAGAAGAGCAGTGGGCAAAATTAAAACTGGTAAAAGAAATCGCAGAAGAGGTATGGAGGGACGCATAAGACCATACATACCGAAGTATCAAACAGCAGATTTACAATACGCTGCTCGAAGAAAAAAGGAATCCCAAAGATCACATTGATCAGGGATTCCTCTTTTTCTGTTCTCGTTATTCATTTAATCTACATGATACACATAATTCTCTTTACTAGGCTTCGCTTTCGGCACATCTACGGCCGGATATCCGAGCACGCAGTGTCCGATGCCTTCATAATCACCTTCCACGCCCCATTTTTTCAAAAGAGCCTTACCTTCTTCCGATGCAAAGACTTCTTTCGCCCGGTGGATCCAGCAGCTTCCGATTCCAAGAGAAGCGGCAGCATTCATCAGATTGCCCATGACAAGGCTTCCGTCATAGATATGTGTCGGTCTGTTCTTATCAGCTAATACAACCAGGACAACCGGTGCTCCGTAGAACGGATCTGTATCAGTTCCCATGACATCCGCATTCATTTTGGAAAGCTGATCGCGGGTGGCTTTGTCTGTAACGGCAACAATAACCGGTGACTGCATTCCCATGCCGGTTGCGGCATAAGTGCCTGCTTCAAGAATCAGATCCAGATCTTCTTTCGGGATCATGTCCGGTTTGTAACCGCGTACACTGCGGCGTTCGATCATGTTTTTAATACTTTCGTTCATAAATCAAGACTCCTTTAGAATACAGTGAAAAAATAAAATCTCATAATATAAAAAGAAAATAAAACGAAACGGATGATTTACACTTCTTTGTTCTCGTATACATGTCTCTTGATCGCTTCGAAACTTTCTTTACTGATCACATGCTCCATCTTACATGCATCGGCAGCAGCGACATCCGCAGGTACGCCGAGATGTATCAGCCAGGATGATAAAAGTGTGTGGCGTTCGTAAATCATATTTGCAATCTCCAGGCCGGATGGTGTCAAATGAATAAATCCCTGCTCATCTACTTTAATATGTTCCTTCTCGCGAAGGTTCTTCATGGCAACACTGACGCTGGATTTCTTGAATCCAAGCTCATTGGCAATATCTACGGAACGCACTACAGGCAGTTTCTGGCTTAAAATCAGAATCGTTTCAAGGTAGTTCTCAGCAGATTCATTTAATACATTGCTCATAATAAGTCATTCCTTCCTTCATACGTTAACATTGAATTTAGTATAGCACAGTTCCAAATTACTGGCAAATAAAAGAAAAATCTTAATGAGAAAAAATAACCAATAAAATGAAATAAAGTGTTTGACAGCTAACGAACGTTAGCATATACTAACTATTGTAGGAGATAATGAAAACATTTATCATTATCAAAATCATTATCAAAACAGGCAGAGGAAATGCAAAAAATCATACATAAAGAAAACGAGGTGTTATTATGCCGCTTACAATGGCCGGTATCGGTGAAACAAACACAATCTCACGTATTGGTGGAAATGAAGAGACAAGACGTTTTCTGGCAAATCTTGGATTTGTTGCAGGAGCGGAAGTTGTTGTACTGTCGAAGATCGGAGGCAATGTGATCGTAAATGTCAAAGACTCCAGAGTGGCAGTAAATGAGGATATGGCGCGGCACATCATGGTTTAGTACCAGGGTGTCTGCTGTATTATAGATACTAACAATCTAAGGAAAGGAGAAACAGCAATGACTTTAGGTGATGCAAAAGTTGGAAGTACAGTTGTTGTAACGAAGATTGAAGGGGACAGCGCATACAAGCGCCGTATTATGGACATGGGCATTACAAAAGGAAGCGAGCTGTATATCAGAAAGGTAGCTCCACTTGGAGATCCTGTAGAGATTACAGTAAGAGGCTATGAGCTTTCAGTAAGAAAAGACGATGCTCAGTGTGTCCAGGTAAAATAAGACTTACCGAAGGAACTGACAGATACATATTGTCGCATTAGAATTTACACGTTCAAGGAGGTAAATAGGAATGGGAATCAAGATCGCACTTGCGGGAAACCCAAACTGTGGTAAAACCACAATGTTTAATGCCTTAACGGGTGCCAACCAGTATGTTGGTAACTGGCCAGGTGTTACAGTAGAGAAAAAAGAGGGAAAATTAAAAGGAAAGAGAAAGAACGATGACATCATCGTAACAGACCTTCCGGGTATCTATTCCCTTTCGCCATATACACTGGAAGAAGTAGTTAGTCGTGATTATATCTTAAATGATGATTCGGATGTTATCATCGATCTTGTAGATGCAACGAATATCGAGCGTAACCTGTATCTTACTACACAGCTTATCGAGACAGGTGTGCCGGTAGTGATCGCACTGAACATGACAGATCTTCTGGAGAAGAGAGGAATCAAGATCGATACAAATAGGCTTTCAATGTTATTAGACTGCCCGATTGTTGAAACTTCTGCTCTGAAGCAGACAGGACTGGATGCTCTGATTGAGACAGCAATCAAAGTAGCTAATAAAAAAGAAGTTGATCTTCCAAGAGAAATCTTCTCTAAAGAAATGGAAGCAGCAGTTGCAGACGTGAAGGGAGTTCTTCCGGATACAATCTCAGAAGACAAGAAGAGATGGTATGCTGTGAAATTCCTTGAGAACGACAGCAAGGTTGTAGAAAGTATGAACCTTTCCGCAGCAGCAAAGGCAGCAGTTGATAAAGACAGAAAAGAACTTGAGACAAAGCACGACGATGATATGGAAAGTATCGTAACAGATGAACGTTACAAATTCATCCAGAAGATCGTTGAGACAACTGTCAAAAAAGGAAAAGACAAATTGACAACATCCGATAAGATCGACAGAATTGTTACAAACCGTATTCTTGGTATCCCGATTTTCATCGCAGTTATGTTTGTTGTTTACTACATTTCCGTAACAACAATCGGTACAATCGTTACAGACTGGACGAATGATACATTCGTAGTTGCAATTCAGGATATCGCTTCAAAAGGACTTGAAGCAGCCGGCGTAAGCAGCGTGATCGAAGGATTGGTAGTTGATGGTATCATCGGCGGTATCGGAGCCGTACTCGGATTCGTACCACAGATGGCAATCCTGTTCCTTTTCCTTTCTATCCTGGAAGACTGTGGATATATGGTACGTATTGCGTTCGTTATGGACCGTGTATTCAGACACTTCGGACTGTCTGGTAAGAGTTTCATCCCGCTTCTGATTTCATCCGGTTGTGGTATTCCTGGAATTATGGCTTCTAAGACCATTGAACAGGACAATGACAGACGTCTGACAATTATGACAGCAACATTCATCCCTTGCGGAGCGAAGTTACCGGTTATCGCATTAATGGGTGGAGTTATGACAAGCTACGCAACAGGAAGCTACACAGCAGGCGGACTTATGGCACCGATCATGTACTTTGTAGGTATCGTAGCAGTATTAGTATCAGCAATCATCCTGAAGAAGACAAAACCATTCTCAGGAAAACCGGCACCATTCGTTATGGAGCTTCCACAGTATCATGTTCCACAGGCTAAGACAGTTCTTCTTCATGTATGGGAAAGACTGAAAGGCTTTATCATCAAAGCCGGAACGATCCTGTTCCTTGCATGTGTAGTTATGTGGTTCCTTGGCGGATTCGGATTTACGAACGGCGGATTCGGACTTGTAGATGACAGTGCAGACAGTTTACTTGCAGTAATCGGCGGATTTATTGCACCAATCTTTGCACCACTTGGATTTGGAGAGTGGCAGCCGGTAGCAGCTTCTCTTTCCGGATTCACAGCAAAAGAAGCAATCGTTTCAACAATGGGTGTACTTGCGAACGTAGCAGAGAGCCAGTCAGAAGATACTGTAACAGTAGCTCAGGCTATCCAGAACTGGTTCCCAAGTGCAGTAGCAGCATTTTCATTCCTGTTATTCAACCTGTTAGATTCCCCTTGTCTGGCAGCCATAGCAACGATGGCACAGCAGATGCAGTCTAAGAAATGGTTCTGGTTTGCAATCTTGTTCCAGAATGTATTCGCTTATCTCGTAACACTTTGTGTATACCAGATCGGTACATTAGTAACCGGCGGCGGATTTGGAGTTGGTACAGCAGTGGCATTTGTGGTAGTAGCAGTCATGCTGTTCCTGTTATTCAGACCTGATCCGTATAAAGATCAGAAAGTTTATTCCAAACGTTCTGTAAATGCATAAGTAGAGCGGACCGGACGTAACTCATTTACGTCCGGATTTCCCTTTGAAGGAGGCAGTTTTCATGGTAGCCATTTTAGCAGATATCATTATTTTAGCATTAATATTAGGGTATTGCGCATACCTGGTATACGGAATTGTGAAGAGATTTAAAAATGGAGTCATCAAGGGATGCGGCGGCAGCTGTGCCGGATGCAGTGGATGCGGTGGTGGATGCTGCAGTTCAGATCCTGATGAAGTGAAAAAAATGATCGAAAATATGTATGGTAAATAAAGGAGTTGGCAGTCATGGGCAATTCGACAGGCTCTATGTTCTACCTGTTCGTGATCGTGATTGTCCTTTACATTGTCGGTGCTTCTATCTATCAGGCATTTCTCTGGTTCAGGAAATGGCAGGAGAAAAAAAGAGACGAAAAGTTCAGCATGGATAATGAGGAGAACAAAGAATAGAGGGATAGAGATATGGCAGATATTATAGTTGTATTAATCGTGATCGTTCTTCTTGGATTTGCACTGAGAGGAGCAATCAGGCATTTTAAAGGTGACAGTCCCTGCTGTGGCGGCGGAACCGGTATCATCAAAACTGACGATAAAGAACTGAAGAATCCGGTGATCGGAAAGAAGATAGTTCATATCGAAGGTATGACCTGTGAGCACTGCGTACAGTCAGTAAAGAAAGCGTTAAATGAGATAGAAGGTGTTTCGGCAAGAGTGGACTTACAGAAGAAAGAAGCAGTGGTGTCTTATGACCGTGAGATTGCAAATGATGTTTTGAAAAAAACAGTTGAAAAAGCAGGATTTCAGGTTGCTTCTATTACAGAGTAGATACGATAGGAGGATGACAGGTGGATAAGGCAAAAGAAGCGATTGTACAGAAACTAAAAGCCAGTGGATGCAGGATCACCAAGCAGAGACTGATGCTTCTGGATATTATACTGGAAGAAAACTGTTCCTGTTGCAAAGAAATCTATTACCGCGCATCTCGGATCGATCCAAGCATCGGAACAGCAACCGTATACCGGATGATCAACAAGCTGGAGAAAATCGGAGCGATCAATCGAAGAAATATGTATAAAGTAGCATGTGATCCGGACTGTGACCTGCAGAATGCATGTACGGTTGAACTGGACGATGATACGATCAAGCATCTGTCTGCAAAGAACTGGAATGCAGTGATCCAGGCAGGACTGAAAGCATGTGGGTATGTAGAAGATCAGAAAGTACGGAACATAACAGTGCAGTCATAAATATGCAGTTGATAAAATTTATCAATAGCCTGAAAATATTTGAAAAGGACATTCCTTGGTGTTATAATTTGCAGAAACAAAAACGACTGCCGGACACAAATGAAGGGATGTCCTTTTTGTTATAATGTTTGTAGTGATGAATTAATAAATATACAATGGAGGGAATACATATGTTAAATTTAAAAGACATTAATTGGAAAAAAACAGGACTTTTTGCGGCAGGAGTAGCTTTCGGAACAGCGGGAATCAAGATCCTGACAAGTGATGATGCAAAGAAATTATATACAAACTGTACAGCAGCCGTATTAAGAGCAAAATCTTGTGTGATGAAGACTGCAACAAGCGTTCAGGAGAATGCAGGAGATATTTTAGCAGAAGCAAAGCAGATCAATGAAGACAGAGCAGCAGAGGCAGAAGCAGAAGTTGTAGATGATTTTTGCGAGACAGAAGAGACAGCAGAAGATACTGCTGAAGCAACAGAAGAATAAAAATCCGGCACTGAAGATAAAGAAAAGTTGCCGAAAATACATAGACACAGGCACCTGCGGAACATCTGCAGGTGCTTTTGTAAGACTAGCAAGAGGTGACAAGAGTGAAATTTAAGATTAAGCATGAGATAAGAGGAAGAATCCGTATCCACATGGAGCAGAAACGCATGACTCATGAACAGGCGGACATTCTTCTTTTCTATCTGCAGAATATAGACGGCGTATTCCGCGCAGATGTCTATGACAGAACGGCGGACGCAACGATTCATTATAAGGGAAACAGAGAAACAATCATCGAAGGACTCCGCAGATTCCGTTATGAGGAAGTAGAAGTGCCGAATGGCCTGTTAGAGACATCCGGAAGAGCAATGAATGCAGAGTATCAGGAGAAACTGGTGGATAAGATTCTGTTCCATTATGGAAGAAAATTCTTACTGCCATATCCGATCTCGGCAGCATATACAACGATCATGTCGGCAAAATATATCTGGAAGGGCATCAAGACCCTGATGGAAAGAAGGATTGAAGTTCTGGTACTGGATGCAACAGCAATCGGAGTATCAATCTTCAGAAGTGATTTCAGTACGGCAGGTTCGATCATGTTCCTGCTTGGAATCAGTGAACTCTTAGAAGAGTGGACACATAAAAAGTCTGTAGATGACCTGGCAAGAACCATGTCATTAAATGTAGGAAAAGTATGGTTAAAGACCGGAGATCAGGCGGTTCTGGTTTCTTCTAATCAGATCAAATCCGGAGACCAGGTTGTCGTACATATGGGAAATGTCATCCCGTTTGACGGAGAGGTTGTGGATGGAGAAGCTATGATCAATCAGGCTTCACTGACAGGAGAATCTGTTCCGGTAAGAAGAACTACAGGAAATTATGTTTATGCCGGAACTGTTGTAGAAGAAGGAGAAGTGACAGTCGATGTTAAAGCAGTCGGCGGTTCCAGCCGTTATGAGAAGATTGCAGAAATGATCGAAGAATCCGAGAAATTAAAATCCGGACTGGAAAGCAGGGCAGAGCATCTTGCAGATAAACTAGTTCCGTATTCGCTTGGCGGTACGGCCCTTACTTATCTGCTTACAAGAAATGCAACAAAGGCACTGTCGATTCTGATGGTAGACTTTTCATGTGCATTAAAGCTCGCTATGCCAATCTCCGTACTTTCTGCAATCCGTGAAGCAGGTATGTACAAGATTACTGTAAAAGGTGGAAAATATCTGGAAGCGGTTGCCGAAGCAGATACGATCGTATTTGACAAGACCGGTACACTGACAAAGGCAAAATCGACGGTAGCAGAAGTGGTATCATTTAACGGAATGAGTGAGGATGAACTGCTCCGTATTGCTGCATGCCTGGAGGAACATTTCCCTCACTCAATGGCAAAAGCAGTGGTAAGCGCGGCAAAGACAAAACATTTGGATCACGAAGAAATGCATTCAAAAGTTGAGTATATTGTTGCTCACGGCATCTCAACACAGATTGAAGGAAAGAAAGCCGTAATCGGAAGTTATCACTTTGTATTTGAAGATGAAAAAGTAGTAATACCGGAAGGCATGGAAGAAAAATTTGAGAATCTGCCCGAAGAATATTCACATCTTTATATGGCAATTGAAGGAAAACTTGCAGCCGTGATCTGTATCGAAGATCCACTGCGTGAAGAAGCAGTAGAAGTGATTCGTGAACTGCGAAAGGCCGGACTTAGCAAAATTGTCATGATGACAGGTGACAGTGAACGTACAGCAAAGGCTATTGCAAAGCGTGTTGGTGTAGATGAATATTATGCGGAGGTATTACCGGAAGATAAGGCAGAATTCTGTGAAAGAGAAAAAGCAGCCGGACGTAAAGTTATCATGATTGGTGACGGTATCAACGATTCATCGGCACTTTCCGCAGCCAATGTAGGAATCGCAATCAGCGATGGAGCAGAGATTGCAAGAGAAATTGCTGATATTACAGTTGGCGCAGACAATTTAAAAGAACTGGTTACATTAAAGAAGATCAGTAACGGTCTGATCAAGAGAATCAGCCACAATTATCATTCAATTGTAGGATTCAATGCAGGACTGATCGCACTTGGTGTAGCAGGTATCATCATGCCGACAACATCCGCATTACTTAATAATACATCCACTCTGATCATTGGACTTAGAAGTATGCAGAATCTGCTCGATGAGTAAAGATACAATATGAAAAAATATCTAAAAAATAATGGATAAAGAAATGAACAGGGATGACAAAAGTCGTCCCTGTTCATTTTAATACGTGCGCCTTGCGGCGCACGTTTCTAACGGGTGAAAGTCCCTAATCCGCCCTGGTAGTGGGAATAATTATTGACCTCCTACCCGATCAAAGTATGCAAGAGAAGTTGCCGGTGGCAAGTTCTCTGTACGAAGGAAGAATAACTGTTGACTTTTGCGAAGCGCAAGTGTAGATTAAAAGATAGTCAATCTTGGAAGAACAAGACAGAAAAGAGGAAAAATATAAATGAAGAAAACAGGAAAACAAAATATCAGATGGAATACCATGAAAATTCTGGCAGTAGGTTTTCTAAGTGTAATTTTTCTTGGAGCGGTGCTTTTATGGTTGCCGGTATCTAACGAAAAATCAATCAGTTTTCTGGATGCGCTTTTTACATCAACATCATCGGTATGTGTGACCGGATTGGTTACAATTGTTCCCAAATACCAATTTACAATTACAGGAAAAGTAATTTTGCTGATTTTAATTCAGATTGGAGGATTGGGCGTGATTGCATGTATTACCGCATTTTTTATGCTTCTGAAAAGAAAGATTACGGTAAAAGAGAGAGTTGTTATTCAAGAAGCTTATAATATGGATTCTCTCGGTGGTCTGGTAGATCTGGTACGTAAAATTTTGATTGGGACAGTAGTAGTAGAAGGAATTGGGGCCGTTTTTTACGCCATACAATTTATTCGGGACTATGGGGTTGCAAAAGGAATCTGGTATGGAATTTTTCATTCAATTTCTGCATTTTGCAACGCAGGAATTGACATCCTTGGAGATGACAGTCTGGCAAGATACGCAACAGATCCTTTGATTAATATTATAACAATGCTGTTGATTATCCTTGGCGGAATTGGTTTTACCGTGTGGTATGACGTGATTGATAACGGAAAGAAGATCTGGCATCGGGAAATTCCCGGAAAATGGTGGTTTACCAGACTTAAGTTACATTCAAAAATTGCGATCATTACAACGGGATTCTTATTGATAGCAGGGACAGTTTTGAACTTTGCACTGGAGTATCATAATCCGGCAACGATAGGGCATCTTAATACCGGACAGAAATTGATGGTTTCCGCATTTCAGGCTGTGACAACAAGAACGGCTGGGTTTAGTACATTTCAGCAATCTGGGATGTACGAAGAAACTGGTTTTTTAAATATTATTTTGATGTTTATAGGCGGTTCTCCGGGAGGAACTGCAGGTGGTCTGAAGACGACGACATTTGTACTTTTATTTCTCGCATTTCATACAATGCTTCGGGGAGGGCATGATATTGAATGTTTCCGGAGAAAAGTGGATGAAAAAAACTTCCATGTAGCATTTGTTACAATTATGTTGGCATTAGCTATATACATAACAGGAACAACATTTGTTGCTGTCATTGAACCAGATACAATTTCATTTCAGAGAATCATGTATGAGACCGCATCTGCAATGGCGACAGTTGGACTCTCGCAGGATCTGACAACACACTTGCGGACGGGAAGCAAGATTGTGCTGATGATATTGATGTATATAGGACGTGTCGGGCCTATGACCATTGCATTATTATTTGCAGGAAAGGTGAACTTAAAAGAAAAGATGCGGACACTTCCAACGGAAAAGATTATGATTGGGTAACAAGGAGGAAAAGATTATGAAGAAACAATTTGCAGTATTTGGTCTGGGAAGTTTTGGAGAAAGCATTGCATTAGAATTACAAAAACTTGGATGTGAGGTAGTTGCTGTAGATAAAGATATGGAGCGGGTAAATGGAATTGCTGATTCTGTATCATATGCGATGCAGGCAGATATTGGAGATCCAGAATTTATCAGATCTCTTGGAACAAGAAATCTGGACGCTGTTGTGATTGCTGAAGCAGAAAGTCTGGAAGCAAGTATTATGGCAGCACTTGAGTGTAAGGAAATTGGAGTACCGAACGTAATCGCAAAAGCAAAAAATAACCGTCATGCAACTGTATTAAAGAAAATCGGTGTGGATACCATCATTTTTCCGGAGAAAGAAATGGGAGTCCGTCTGGCAAAGAATCTTATGTCAGCCAGTTTTACAGATTGGATTGCACTATCTCCGGCCTATAGTATAGTGGAAACTCCAATGCCGGCTAAATGGAGTGGAAAAACTTTGAAAGAACTGGATGTGCGCCGGAACTATGAAGTGAATGTCGTAGGAATTAAAAGTGGGGCGCATGTAGAAGTCAACCCGGATCCTTTAGAAGTATTGCGAAAAGATATGGTTTTGATTTTGGTTGGATCTAATACAGCGTTAGAAGCATTATAAGGAAGAGTTGTATTTGGAATATTATACATATGAGACGGTTTTGCTAAAAATATTTACAATCTGAGAAGTTTAATGAGGATTTATGTCATTAAGCTTCTTTTTTTATACATAATTCTTGACAGCAAGGGAAGAATGATATAGTATTCAAATATAGATTGTTAGATATAACTAACGCTTGTTAGGAGGTGCTAAGATGATGGACAGATATCTGATTGAAAAATGTCTGGTGGAACATTGTTCGGCAACACTGGCATCTATGAAATCAGCAAATTTATTTAATATGACATTTGCAGATGATACAGACGTGGAAGATCAGATTGAGTTCTGGAATCAGTGCATGAAAGAAAAAGGAATCCGTCTCTATATATTACAGAGACAGGATAAACGTGTACTGGTCTATGTCTATCGGAAGAAACAGCTCGAGGTCAGTCTGAACCGGCCGGGAGTAGCAAAGTTCCTGAAGAAATACGGCTATGAAAGCACAGAGATCAAATATGCATTGAGCCGGTTAAAGTCAAGAATAGGGGAAAATAATAAATTTCCACATGAAATCGGAATTTTTCTGGATTATCCGCTTGGTGACGTGATCGGATTCATTGTGAATCAGGGACGCAATTTCAAATGCGCAGGATGCTGGAAGGTATATTGTGATGAGTGTGCATGCCGGAAAACTTTTGCAAAATATAAAAAATGCAGAGATGTCTATGTACGTCTCTGGCAGCAGGGAAGAAGTGTTTTGCAGCTTACGGTAGCTGCCTGACATATAAATTTATCAATGAAAGAGGTAGAAACAATGAGTAAAATTGCAGTAGTATATTGGAGCGGAACAGGTAACACAGAGGCAATGGCCAACGAAGTAGCAGAAGGAGCAAAGGCGGCAGGAGCAGAAGTTGATGTATTAACGGCTTCAGAATTTGGCGCAGACAAGATGGACGCTTACGATGCAGTGGCATTCGGCTGCCCGGCTATGGGAGCAGAAGAATTGGAAGACAGCGAATTCGAGCCAATGTTCTATGACTGTGAAGGAAAACTTGGAGGCAAGAAGATCGCACTCTTCGGATCTTATGGATGGGGAGACGGAGAATGGATGAGAACATGGAAAGAGACATGCAAGGCTGATGGAGCTGTTCTTGCATGTGACAGTGTACTTGCAAATGAAGCACCGGATGATGATGCGGTTGCGGCATGCCAGGCACTTGGAAAGGCTCTTTGCTAATCTGTTATAATTGAAAAATCCGACATACATATATAGCCTTTGGGCGGTGATCAGAAGAGATTCTGGGCACCGCCTTTTTGCGTTATATATTCGGAAGAAGCTGATAGTGGAAAATCCTGTATATGAATTAAAATATACAGTTTGTGAATCAAAAGTGCCAGGGGATGGATACTGTGTTAGAATGTTGAAAAATGGATGATGGAAGGAGATTGGAAGAATGAAACAACAGGCGTTTAATCCATATTTACCCGGGTGGGAATACATACCTGATGGGGAACCTCATATATTTGGTGACCGTGTATACATATATGGTTCACACGATTCGTTCGGAGCACCTATTTTATTTGAAAGCTATTTTGAAAAAGTCAGAAAATAAAATTATTTTGGCCTGAATTGTGATAAAATAAAGGTAAGATTAAAGACCAGAGGGGACAGAAAAAAGGCCGGGAAACCCCGTCCCCACTGGCTCGAAAGGAAGGATCGGTATGAAAAATTATTCAGAAGATATAAGCAGACAGTATCATATTCAGGTTGCCAAAGGTGAAGTCGGACGTTATGTGATCATGCCGGGAGACCCGGGAAGATGTGAAAAGATAGCGGAATATCTGGAAAATCCGGTTCTGGTTGCAAGTAACCGGGAGTTTACGACTTATACGGGAATGCTGGATGGTGAGAAAGTCAGTGTGACATCGACAGGAATCGGAGGACCGTCGGCAGCAATTGCAATGGAAGAACTGGTACGCTGCGGAGCAGATACATTTGTCCGGATCGGAACCTGCGGTGGAATGCAGCCGGAAGTAAAAAGCGGTGATATTGTGATCGCAACCGGTTCGATCCGCATGGAAGGGACAAGCAAAGAATATGCACCGATCGAATATCCGGCAGTTGCCAGTCTGGAAGTAACGAATGCACTGGTGCAGGCTGCAAAAGAAGATGGCTGCACCTGGCATACAGGAGTGGTACAGTCAAAGGATGCATTCTACGGACAGCATGAACCGGAAGCAATGCCTGTCGGCTATGAGCTGCTGAACAAATGGGAGGCCTGGAAGAAGATGGGATGTCTGGCTTCCGAGATGGAATCAGCGGCACTGTTCATCGTGGCCGGTAAATTACGTGTCAGAGCAGGTGCATGCTTTCTTGTTATGGCAAATCAGGAAAGAGAGAAACTCGGACTGGAAAATCCGGTGGTACATGATACTGATATGGCAGTCCGGACAGCGGTCGGGGCAGTCCGAAATCTGATCCGGCAGGATAATGAAAAAAATAAGTAGAATCATTCGGAAAATCATGTATAATACTGATTACCAGAAATGGAATACGAATATAAAAGCGGGGAAACAAGATGGGGAAGACAGAAAACAGCAAAACATATCATACAAGTCAGTTGATTGAGACGGCGATAGAACAGTTGAAATATTCTTATACACCGTACTCCGGCTTCAAGGTCGGGGCAGCACTGCTGGCAAAAAATGGAACGGTTTATACCGGATGTAATATTGAAAATGCGGCATACACACCGACAAACTGTGCAGAAAGAACAGCATTTTTCAAGGCAGTAAGTGAAGGCGTGAAGGAATTCGATGCAATCTGTATCGTAGGAGGAAAAGACGGAGTTCTGACAGAATATGCACCGCCGTGTGGAGTGTGCAGACAGGTGATGATGGAATTCTGTGATCCGGAAGAATTTCAGATCATTCTTGCAACGGATGTAGAACATTATGATATCTATACGTTGAAGGAGTTATTGCCGTTGGGCTTCGGACCTGGAAATCTGAAAGAAAAATAAGGAGAAAACTATGACAATAAAAGAATTAACAGCACTGCCCAAAGTAGAACTACATTGTCATCTGGATGGATCTTTGAGCCGTGGATTTATAGAAAAGAGGCTGGGGCGGAAAGTATTACAAAGTGAACTCAGTGTATCCGAAGACTGCAGAAGTCTGAATGAATATCTGGAAAAATTCGACCTTCCGGGCAAATGCATTATGGATGAGACAGGACTGAAAGAAGCCGGTTATGATGTATTAAAAAGTATGAAACAGGAAAATGTATGCTATGCAGAGATTCGTTTTGCTCCGCTTCTGTCCGAGACTCCGGACATGAACTGCAATAAAGTGATCGAAGCCCTGCTTGCAGGACTGGAAAAAGGAAAACGCGATTTTGGCGTAGAGTACGGAGTGATCACGTGCGCGATGCGCCATCACAGTGAAGAAGAAAATGCATGTATGCTGCGGACTGCCAGAGAATATCTGGGACACGGCGTGTGTGCGGCAGATCTTGCCGGGGCGGAAAGCCGGTATCCGATGTCAGAATTCATGGAACTGTTCAAAAAGACGAAAGCACTTGGCATGCCATTTACCTTACATGCCGGTGAATGCGGAAACGTACAGAATATCCTTGATTCTGTGGAAGCCGGAGCTGGAAGAATCGGACATGGAATCGCAATGAGGGGACATGCAGATGTGCAGAAAGAATTGCAGAAAAAAGGTATCGGTATTGAGATGTGTCCGATCAGTAATCTGCAGACCAAGGCAGTGGGAAGTACAAAAGATTATCCGATGCGAGAGTTTCTGAATGCCAGATTAAAGGTAACGGTGAATACCGATAACCGTACAGTCAGCAATACGACCCTGACCAAAGAACTGGAATTTATCCAGAAGACTTACGGAATCACTGATGAGGAGATTCATCTGATGATGAGGAATGCAGTGGATGTGGCATTTGCGGATGATGCGGTGAAAGAAAGGATGTTGAAGTATGTATAAAAAACTGGAAAAATGTTTAAAAAGCATAAGAGAAAAGACGGATTTCAAACCAGAAAAAGCAGTCATCTTAGGCTCAGGTCTCGGAGATTATGCCGAGAAGATCAAGATAGAAAAGATTGTAAAATATACAGAGATTGAAGGATTCCCGGTATCGACCGTTCAAGGACACAAAGGACAGTTTGTGTTTGGATATGTGAAAGATGTCCCGGTCGTACTGATGCAGGGAAGAGTGCATTATTATGAAGGATACTCTATGCAGGATGTTGTACTCCCAACCAGACTGATTGGGATGATGGGAGCAAAGAAGGTTCTTCTGACCAATGCAGCAGGCGGAGTCAATCCATCATTCAGACCGGGTGACTTTATGCTGATCACAGACCACATCACGACAGCAGTACCAAGTCCGCTGATCGGACCGAATATAGAAGAACTCGGAACCAGATTCCCGGATATGAGTGAAGTATACAGTAAAAAACTGCAGGATATCATCCGTAAAAGTGCCAAAGACTGTGGAATACCACTTCAGGAAGGCGTATACGTGCAGCTGACCGGGCCAAACTATGAGACACCGGCAGAGATCCGCATGGTCAGAAGCTGGGGCGCAGATGCAGTCGGTATGAGTACCGCCTGCGAAGCCATGGCAGCAAGACACATGGGAATGGAAGTATGCGGAATCTCCTGCATTACGAATATGGCGGCAGGTGTCAGTGATGCAAAACTGAATCATGCCGAAGTCCAGGAGACGGCAGACCGCGTGGCGAAAGATTTTGAAAAACTTGTGACAGATGTGATAGCTGCTATTTAGTTCATCAGACCGGCTACCCGGACTGGAACGAGTTTCCAACCTTTATTCCGTGTGTATCGAATGCCTGAAGAATGAAATAGCGGGAGCGTAACCTTGGTGATGCCGGAAGAGTATAGAAGTATCGGAAAATCAAGTCTTCCATTATAACTTTCCGGTTACACGTAAGGGGTATAAAAATAGCCGTGAAAAATTTGAAAAAGCAGTGGATTTTCAATGCTTATCGCTATTTTCTGTACAGTAGTGGATTTCATTCTGTTATCGCGTGAGCTATTAAATTGATTAATTTGAAGATGTAAAACTGATGCATGATCATGTTGGAGAAGGTGTGAAGGTAAAAGCAGCGGGTGGAATCAGCTCATTCGACGATGCTGAGAAATTCATGAGTCTTGGAGCAGACAGACTTGGAACAAGCCGTCTGGTAAAGATCATGAAAAATACAGATAACGGCGCAGGATACTAAGATATGAGTTCTTTGTGTGCATTAAGCATTGCAACGGCAGTCCTCTGTGGTATCGGGTCTTATCTCGCAGGAATCGTCGGACTGATCGGATGGGCCGGATTTGCAGGATGCACTACCTACTTTGCCTGTGGCAAACATGGCATGAGCGGGGTGAAAAAGACCATTGTTACAAATCTTGCAGGTGTCTTATGTGGAATGACGATCATTACACTGAGTAAGTTTAGTCCGGTGTTCGGCAACCTTGGGATCTGGTGCGGGATCATTACATTTGTGATGTGCATCATTGCAAAATCTGAGTGGTTTGATTTCTGCCCGGGAACATTCATGGGATGTTTTACAACATTCGCAGCGGATGGGAACTGGAGTGTGCTGGCGATATCGCTGGTGATTGGAGCATTCTTAGGACTTGCCTGTGAGTATGGAGGAAACTGGCTGTATCAGGCAGTGATTGAGAAAAAAGAATGTGATACATATATGGGAGAAAATGTATTGCAGGAGAAGAAAGAGATAGAGTAAGAAAAAGCTTTGCTGTTTTGTGTGGGACGAGACGGCAAAGCTTTTTCTTATAATATAATAAGGCTATAAAGATTCAGCAGCCACATTCTCTGTTTGCAAAGAGTTATTTGCTTTCTGATTCATCAATATAAACGTATGGGAATTGAAGTCATGGTGAAAAAACTGAACGGGATTGATTCCGTGAAGGTTATGGATAGGATGAAAAAGATGCGTGCATCCGGATGCAAGGGGATAGCAATGGTTCCGGTAGAAGATGAAGAATTGAAGAAACTCATTCATGAATTCGTGGAAGAAGGCATACCGGTTATGATCTTCAACTCAGATCTGGAAGACTCTGACAGACTCTGTTTTGTGGGACAGAATGCGTTACAGAGTGGTAAAGTAGCAGCAGGACTGATGGCAGAGATTCTTCCTAAGGGAGCAAAAGTGCAGGTAATCTCGGGATATCCGTCTAATCAGTCGCACAGGAACAGGAGCGAGGGATTCATCAGTGAACTTAATGCAGTCCGGAAGGATGTGGAGATTCTGGTAGGAAAAGTAAAAGTTATCTCCAATGACTTGACAACCAGGAATGAACAGGAATTAAAGCGCGGACTGATCCAGTTCCTGCTTGGACAGAACGCATATGTGCAGGGATATTCTCCGGTGATGATTTTATTTGACAAATTATTCGACGGAAAAGAGTCGGAAGAAGAGCATCAGTACACAGAAATCGTGATTAAGACAAAATATAGTCTGAGAATATAAAAGGATGGAAGATGTATAATGTTTTCTGTCCTTTTTTAGTTACTATGCATTTGTGGTGTGAAAGATATAAGACAATAAAATCAGACCTGACAGGGAGCGCAGGTAGTTGCAGTATCTGACGTATTTGAAGAAGGTGCTAAGAAAGCAGCAGATGGCAGCAAGATCTGCGGAACCTCCGGGGAAGCAGCAACGATGACAGAGCGGGAACACATGGAATGTGTGAAATTCACAGTCGAAAGAACAAAAGGAAGAATTCCGGTTATCGCAGGAACCGGATCAAACTGCACAAAGACGGCAATGGAATTATCGAAAGAGGCTGCCGGATATGGTGTGGATGGCGTGTTAATCGTAACACCATATTATAACAAAGCAACTCAGAAAGGCATGATCTCACACTTCACCCAGGTGGCAGATGCGGCCAAAGTACCGGTTGTACTTTATAACATCTCGGGAAGAACCGGATGTAAGATGGAAGCAGAGACGGTGGCTTATCTTGTGAACAATGTGGATAACATCGTGGCAATCAAGGAAGCAAGTGGAGATTTCTCCAATATCGTGAAGATGATGGATCTGACAGACGGAAAGTATGTGCTGTGATCGAGTCGCTATGGGATACGTTATCATTCTTCAAACTGATATATGGCCGGGACGTGATAAAGAATTCGGATGGAGCCAGCAATATGATCGCAGAGCATCAGGGATATATTGATGCGTTGAAGAACAAAGATCCAGAGGGATTAAAAAAGGCACTGTATGATGCGCTTGGCGTAAGAATCGAGGGAATATCAAAAGAAACGGATTATTACACATTGTAAAAGGAGACCAGCTATGAAAATTAATAAAATTACAAATGCGCAGGAATTCTTTAAAGTTGTAGACGACTGTAAGGGACGTGTAGAATTACTGACAGGTGAGGGAGACAGATTGAACCTGAAATCAAAACTCTGCCAGTTTATGTCTATGACACAGATTTTCTCAAGAGCAGACGAATTGCATTTGGAGATCGTTGCAAGTGAGGAAGAGGATCTGCAGAAGATTTGTAAGTATCTGATGAAATATGAAGATATGTAGAGAATGATGTGAGTGGAAACCGGGATCATATGCCGTGGAGGTGAGTGGTTCCGGTTTTTATTTATCACCATGCGTTCGAAAGAAGCTGCCAGTGGCAGGTTCTGTAGATTTTGTTTTCCGTGTGTTTAATGGAAGAGGGTGTATTGAGAAAAGTTCTCAATACACCCTCTTCCATTTTCGAAAAAAAAGTGTATCATATTAGTTAGATGAAGCTAACTAATATACTTACATAAAAGGAGGCAGTACATGAGTGTAGTAATCGTAGGCGGACATGACAGAATGGTTCATCAGTATAAAAAGATCTGTAAAGAGTACAAATGCAAAGCAAAAGTATTCACACAGATGTCGGGAAACTTAAGTGAGAAGATCGGAAGTCCCAATCTGTTAATCTTATTTACCAATACAGTATCTCATAAGATGGTACACTGTGCAGTAACAGAAGCGGAAAAATGTAATGCACAAATCGTAAGATGCCACACAAGCAGCGGAAATGCTTTAAATGAGATTCTTCAGAATGCCTGTACGGCATAAGTATCTGGAATGTGGGGCAGCTCATACCAGATGAAAGCTTTATAAAACTCCATGAGCTGATAATAGTAAAAATCATATAAAAAGAGAAAGAAAGGACAAGGAGATGAGTAGGGTACATTTCCTGGTCCTTTTCTTGATCTTTTTTAAACTTAAAATTCCATAATGACAGTCCTTGCGTTTGGTAGACAAAATACGATATAATAAAAAATACTTGACTTAAAAAGTAAAGAGAGGTTTATGGAATGAAGAGAGAGACATTTGGATCAAGACTGGGCTTCATCCTTGTATCTGCAGGATGTGCCGTTGGTATTGGAAATGTGTGGAAGTTCCCGTACATGTGTGGACAGTTCGGCGGGGCTGCATTCATTTTAATCTATCTGGTGTTCCTTCTGATCATGGGAATCCCGGTTATGGTCTGTGAATTTGGTGTCGGACGTGCCAGCAGACACAGTGTTGCCGCTGCATATGAGACACTGGAACCAAAAGGAACAAAGTGGCATATTACGAAATGGATCGGTGTTATCGGATGCTATTTCCTGATGATGTTCTATACCACAGTTGGTGGATGGATGCTGTATTATTGCGTCAGAAGCTTCAGAGGAGATTTTGTGGGTGCGGATATGAAGACTGTATCTGCAGGATTCAGTGATATGCTAGGAAATATGCCGCTTATGGCATTCTGGATGATTCTGATATGTATCATTGGATTCGGTGTATGTGCGTTTGGAATCCAGAAAGGTATCGAAAAAGTTTCCAAGTTCATGATGACAGCACTGCTTTTGATCATGATCGTACTTGCGATCCATTCTGTGATGATGAAAGGTGCCGGAGCAGGAATTCGTTTTTACCTGATCCCTGATTTCAAACAGATGGCAGAGATTGGAATCGGAAATGTAATTTTCGGGGCTATGAGCCAGGCATTCTTTACATTATCAATCGGTATCGGAGCTATGCTGATCTTTGGAAGTTATATGGAAAAAGACCAGAGATTATTCGGAGAGGCTGTGAATATTACCGTGCTTGATACGATCGTAGCGCTGATGGCAGGTTTCATTATTATCCCTGCATGCTTTGCATACGGAATTGAACCGGGAGCAGGCCCGAGCCTTATATTTATCACGATCCCGAATATCTTCGCACAGGTAGCAGGCGGACGTGTATGGGGAGGATTATTCTTCCTGTTCTTAAGCTTTGCTGCATTTACGACACTGGTTGCCGTATTTGAAAATATTATTTCTTTCGATATGGATTTATTCGGATGGTCAAGAAAGAAGAGTACACTGGTAAGTCTGATCCTGATTATTATTTTAAGTATGCCATGCGTAATGGGATTCAATGTGTTAGCCGGATTTACTCCGCTTGGAGAAGGCTCAACGATCATGGATCTGGAAGATTTCATCGTATCGAATAACCTGCTTCCACTTGGAAGTCTGGGATATGTATTGTTCTGTACAAAGAAGAATGGCTGGGGATGGAACCATTTCCTCGAAGAGATCAACCAGGGAGAAGGATGGAAGTTCCCGTCAGGAATCAAGGGATATATGTCTTATGGATTACCGCTTCTGATCATCATCATTTACCTGAAGGGATACTATGATAAGTTCCAGCCGATGGGAACGAAGGTACTGGTCGGATGGATGATCGTGGCAATACTGTTCCTTACATTTGTGATCGGATGTTCCTGTGGAAAAAGTAACGCAGAAAAAGTGGATAAGTAAAGTGAAAAAGTAAAAAGATGTGGAAAAAGGATAAGTTCTTTCATGAAGAGAGAAAAAACTTATCCTTTTTTTCGCCATGCGTTCGAAAGAAGATGCCAATGGCAAGTCCTATAGGTGGCAAAGTATGTAAGTGAATTTAATTCTTCGTCTCGTATGCTGCCTGGCGTACATCCGGGATTGCGATCAGTACCGGATATAATACAGCAGAGATAATAAGTCCGCCAACTCCCTGGATAATATTAGCAGGGATACTTGCAGCAGCGCCGCTTCCATACAGGAAGAACTCGCAGATAAAATATCCACCGGCGACGAATACGATATCTGTAATACCTCCAAGGATAACTGCGACGTAACGGTTCTTACCGTAACGGCACATCTTCCGGTAAATCAGTCCGGATACCAGTGCGACAAGCCCCTTGATCACCAGTGTGATCGGAACGTATACAAAATATCCACCGATCAGGTCAGACAGTGCAGAACCGATACCACCGGCAAGCATACCATATACAGGACCAAGGATGATACCTGCGAGGATTACGATTGCATCACCAGGATGGATATATCCGCCGGTTCCCGGTGTCGGAATACGGATGGACATTGTAGCAACACAGGCTAACGCAGCGAATAATGCTGTCATAATTATTTTTTTCAGATTGGAATTCATAACCAAAACCCTCTTTCCTTTCGTAATTGCCATTACTGTACAATAGTAGTGGCATGAGATAAAGAGCCAGTTATGAAAAAATATACCATACCAGTTGTAAAAATACTAGAAAAGAATATTAGAAAAGAAAGGAAGTACGTGTATGAAATTTCGGGTAATCTTTTGATAAAGAAAAAGAAATCCTGTACTTTTATATAAAATCGTGCTATACTGCTACAGTTGAAATTCAATGTGATAATGCGGTAACGCGATACAAAATCAAAAATATGATTTATAAATAGGAAAGGACTAGAAGTAATGTTGGCAACAATCGAATCAATCAACAATGTGGTAAATAACTTCATCTGGGGAGTACCGGCCATGATCTGCATCGTAGGAGTAGGGCTTTTATTAAGCATCAGAACCGGATTTCTTCAGATCCGTAAATCCCCATATGCGATGAAAGTTACAATCGGCCGGATGTTGAAAAAAAGAGAAGCTTCAGACGGAGCACTGACACCATTCCAGGCAGTATGTACGGCACTGGCTGCGACCGTCGGAACCGGTAATATTGCAGGCGTGGCAGGAGCAATTGCGATCGGAGGCCCGGGTGCAGTCTTTTGGATGTGGATATCAGCACTTCTTGGAATGTGTACAAAGTTTTCAGAAGTAACGCTTGCGGTACATTTCCGGGAGAAAAACGCGGAAGGCGATCTGGTCGGAGGACCTATGTACTACATAAAAAATGGACTGAAGAAGCAATGGCACTGGCTGGCCTATCTGTTCGCGGCATTTGGTGTACTGACGGTATTCGGAACGGGGAATGCAACACAGGTCAATACCATCACGACAGCAATTGATTCAGCTCTGTATAATTATGGTGTGATCAGTGAACAGAATGTGAGTACTCTGAATCTGGTGATCGGAATTATTCTGGCAGTATTGATCGGGCTGATCCTTCTTGGAGGAATCAAACGAATCGGGCAGGTAGCGGAAAAGCTGGTTCCGTTTATGGCGGTCATTTATATTATTCTTGCAATCGGAGTTGTGATCTTGAATTACAGAAATATCCCGACAGTATTCGCTTCTATTTTTAAAGGTGCCTTTTCACCCGCATCTGTGACCGGCGGTGCAGTAGGATCTTTCTTCATGAGTATGAAAAAAGGTGTATCCAGGGGAATCTTTTCAAATGAAGCAGGACTTGGTACTGGTTCGATTGCTCATGCATGTGCGGATACAAGAAAGCCTGTAAAGCAGGGATTCTTTGGAATATTCGAAGTCTTTGTAGATACAATTGTGATCTGTACACTGACGGCACTTGTCATTCTGTGCAGCGGCGTACCGGTTGGATATGGAGATGCGGCCGGTGCAGAACTTACGATTCTTGGATTTACTTCCACTTACGGAAGCTGGGTATCGATATTTACGGCCATTGCAATGTGCTGCTTTGCATTTTCTACGATCATTGGATGGGGACTTTATGGAACACGTTGTGTGGAGTTCCTGCTTGGTACCCGCGCAAACAGACCATTTATGATATTGTATGCACTGGTAGCGATTGTCGGCGCAACTATGGAACTGGGACTGATGTGGAATATTGCAGAGACATTTAATGGTCTGATGGTTATCCCGAACCTGATAGCAGTCTTCCTGCTGTCAGGAGTTGTGGTCAGACTTGTGAAAGAATACTTTGACAGAGAGGGCAAAAATGTATAAAAGATGCCGCTTAGTCACCGGAAGGTGACTGGGCGGCATTCTTTTTATACTGACTGGGTGACATGCCCATGTAACGCTTGAAAATCTGGCCATAATATGCTGGTGAGGAAAATCCTACAAGTCCGGCAATCGTAGTAATATTCTCCCCGTCCATAAGAAGTGGAATACTGTTCTGAATCCGTGTAGACAGCAGGTAATCGAAGATGGTCATCCGCATATATTTTTTGAAAAAGCGGCAGCATTCGCTTTTGCACAGTCCGGCGTGGGCGGCGATATCTTCGAGACTGAGTTCTTCGGAAGCATGCTCCTGAAGATAAGAAAGAATGTCTTTCAAACGCTGTAAATGCTTCTGTGGATGCGGAGTATCCTGGGCAATCTGGACATAATGCAGATAAAGCCGGTGCCAGATCTCACAGAGCAGGAGATGAATACGGAATTCATAGTCAGGAAGTTCCGGCTGTTCCGCTATGCCTTCATATCCGGGAATGAAGGCATCGGAAGAAGATTGAACCTGACAGGTTAATGTATATATTTCTTTTAGGTATTCGATAATTTCATTTTGCCATGGAATTTCCGGTTTTAATACAAGTGAAGACCAGAATTCGTTGGAAGTGATAAAATCGACATATTTGGTCTGCAGGATACTGTTCTCGTAGCCATAGATGAATTTGGGATGAAATGTGACAGAGATATAATTACAGTCCTGGTCATCAATCATATATCCGGCATGTAAAGCATTACTGTTGCAGAATATCCCTTCGCCTTCTGAGATAATATAACGCTGGTCATTGACGACATATTCCATCTGTCCGGATACGAACCATGTAAGTTCGATCTCCGGATGCCAGTGCCACATGAAGGAATGCTGTTCATAAGACTGTATTGCCTCTGGGGATACCTGAACGGGGAAAGTGTAACTTCCGTGTTCTTTTACTTCTTTTTTGTTTTTTTCTGTAAGAATCTGAATACCTTTCATATCATCCTCCGTATATAAAAGTCAAAAACAAATAAAATCTCAATATTCTTATAAAATATGCCAATATTCTTATTGTGAGAATTTGCATATCTCATTATGATTATATTATAGCAATAACAGAAGACAGTCAACTACAAAAAAGTATGTAAGTGGATGTTAAAGAAGGCCTGAAACTTAAGGGATGAAAGAAAAAATGATAAAAATGTATTAAAAATGGAGGTAATGGAATGCAGAAAGAGCAATTGATCGCAAAATTTCAGGAATTATACGGAGAAGGCGGGGAAATCCGTACTTATTTTGCACCGGGACGAGTAAACCTGATCGGAGAACATACAGATTATAACGGAGGTCATGTATTCCCATGTGCACTGACAATGGGAACATGGGCAGTGGTAAGGAACAGAGAAGACAGAAAATTAGGTTTCTTCTCTTTGAACTTTGAAAAGCTTGGAATCATTGAGACAAGTCTCGATGAATTGATTCCGAGTAAAAATGCCGGATGGACGAATTATCCGAAGGGAGTAATGTGGGCATTCGAAAAGAGAGGGTATGAACTGACACATGGAATGGATATCCTGATCTATGGAAATATTCCGAATGGTTCTGGACTTTCTTCTTCCGCATCACTGGAAGTGCTGACAGGACTGATGTTAAAAGATACATTTGGATTTGAAGATCTCTCCATGATCGATCTTGCATTGATCGGACAGTATTCGGAGAATAATTTCAATGGATGCAACTGTGGAATTATGGATCAGTTCGCAAGTGCGATGGGTAAGAAAGATCATGCAATTTTCCTGGATACCAATACATTAAAATACGAATATGCACCGGTCGTTCTTGAAAATGCGAAGATCGTGATCATCAACAGTAAGGTAAAGCACAGTCTGGTTGATTCTGCTTACAATGACAGAAGAAATGAATGTGAGACTGCATTAAAGGAACTTCAGAAGGTTACAGATATAAAGACACTTGGAAATCTTACAGAGGACGGATTCGAACAGTACAAGGATGCAATCAAAGATCCGGTCAGACAGAAGCGTGCGAAACATGCGGTATATGAGAATCAGAGAACTATTCGTGCAGTAGAAGCACTCCGTAACAACGATGTGAAATTATTCGGACAGCTTATGAATACATCTCATGAGTCACTTCGTTATGATTATGAAGTGTCCTGCGAAGAGATAGATATTCTGGTAGATCTGGCGCAGGCAATGCCGGGGGTTATCGGTTCACGTATCACCGGAGGCGGATTCGGCGGATGTACGGTCAGCATCGTTGAAGAAGGAACGGTAGATAAGTTTATCGAGGAGATTGGAAAGACATATAAAGAAAAAGTCGGACATGAAGCAGAATTCTATGTAGTAGATATCGGTGACGGAGCAAAGATTGTATAAATTCACAGAATAGAAAAAAGAACGGAAGGATCAGAATATGTTGTATGAAAATATTAAGAAACTGGTAGAATATGGTATTCAGACCGGACTGACACCGGACTGTGAGAGAATTTACACAACAAATTTATTGTTAGAATTATTCCAGGAAGATTCATATGAAGATGTAGAAATCGACAGCAGTTCCATCGAGCTGGAAGCAGTTCTGGAAGGATTACTGGATGAGGCGGTAAAAAGAGGAATCATTGAAGACAGTATCGGATTCCGTGATCTTTTCGATACGAAGATCATGAATTGTCTGGTACCAAGACCGGCTCAGGTACAGACGACATTTGCGGAAAAATATGAAGAATCTCCGGAAGCTGCGACAGAATATTTCTACAAATTAAGTCAGGACAGCAATTATATCCGCAGATACCGTGTGAAAAAGGACATGAAGTGGAAAGTAGATTCCCCATATGGTAAGATTGACATCACAATTAATCTGTCCAAGCCGGAGAAGGATCCAAAGGCGATCGCTGCAGCAAGAAATGCAAAGAATACCGCATATCCGAAATGTCTGCTTTGTATGGAAAATGAAGGATATGCAGGACGTCTTGACCATCCGGCAAGAGAAAACCACAGGATTATACCAATCGAGATTGCAGGTGGAAAATGGGGATTCCAGTATTCACCATATGTGTACTATAACGAGCATTGCATCGTATTTAACGGACAGCATATCCCGATGAAGATTGATAAGAAAGCATTTGAGAAATTATTTGATTTCGTAAAATTATTTCCACATTATTTCCTGGGATCTAATGCAGATCTCCCAATCGTTGGCGGTTCTATCTTAAGTCACGATCATTTCCAGGGGGGACACTATACATTTGCAATGGCAAAAGCGCCGATCGAGATTAAAATTACAATCCCGGGATATGAAGATGTTGAGGCCGGAATCGTAAAATGGCCGTTATCTGTCATCCGAATCCGTCACAAAGATGAGAAACGCCTGATAGATCTGGCAGATCATATCCTCAGATGCTGGCGAAACTATACAGATGAAGATGCATTCATCTATGCGAATACAGATGGAGAGCCACACAATACGATCACTCCGATCGCAAGAATGCGGGACGGCATGTTCGAACTGGATCTTACCTTGCGTAATAATATTACGACAGAAGAACATCCACTGGGGGTATATCACCCGCATGCTGAGTATCATCACATCAAGAAAGAAAACATCGGCCTGATCGAAGTAATGGGACTGGCAGTCCTTCCATCCAGACTGAAAGAAGAACTGGAGATCCTGGCAGACTATCTGGTAAATCATGAAGATATCAGAAGCAACGAAAAAATTGCCAAACATGCAGACTGGGTGGAAACATTCAGCTCTAAATATGAAGAAATCACGGAAGCAAATGTGATGGAGATTCTGAAAAAAGAGGTCGGAGAAGTCTTTGTGCATGTGCTGGAGGATGCTGGTGTTTATAAGTGTACGAAGGAGGGACGGAAGGCGTTCCTGAAATTTGTAGAGACGCTTGGTGTTTAATTCATCATGGCGGCTATCACCGGCCGGAATAAAAATACAAGGTACATTTCTGTGCATTCGGAACCATGGTTCCGAATGCACAGAAATGTACCTTGTATTTTTATTCCTACGTTTTCGCATGTCATAATAATTAAATACCGGAAGTGTGTTTATATAACCTGTTACTGGCAGCTTATTGTGGATGGTTTTGTCAGTGACAGATTCGGACGGCCTTAGAACTTCTGCATCGTGACATCCAGCAACAAACAGCATACCAAGTCTTTCTCATGGACCGGGGTAAGCCACGATGATAAATTCCTCAGCAAATGAAATACTAATTGTAGAAAAGAACCCGGAATGCTATAATATTGTTAATACAATTTAAGAAGCGAATTTAAAGATGTATAAATAATATCAGGAGGTATCAATTTATGAGATACGAAATTCAGGGCGAAACGTTACCGGTAGTCATTTGTTATCTTGATGGTGGGGAAAAGATGATCACAGAAGGCGGTGGAATGTCATGGATGTCACCGAATATGAAGATGGAGACAACGACAAACGGAGGAATAGGTAAAGCATTCGGAAGGATGTTCTCCGGAGAGCATATATTTCAGAATATCTATACCGCAGAAGGCGGTAACGGGATGATCGCATTTGCATCTTGTTTCCCAGGATCGATCAAAGCGTTCGAAATCGGACCGGGACAGGAGATGGTATTTCAGAAGAGTGCATTCCTTGCAAGTGAGGCAGGAGTGGAATTGTCGGTATTCTTTAATAAGAAATTCAGTTCGGGATTATTCGGCGGAGAAGGATTTGTCATGCAGAAAGTAACGGGACACGGAACGGTATTCGCGGAATTTGACGGTCATGTTGTAGAATATGAACTGCGTGACGATCAGGAAATCGTAGTAGATACCGGACATCTTGCAGCAATGACTGCATCCTGCCAAATGGAGATTAAGAGTGTACCGGGTGTGAAAAATATGTTATTTGGCGGAGAAGGAATTTTTAATACAGTAATTCACGGTCCTGGAAAAGTGTGGCTTCAGACAATGCCGATCAGTAATGTGGCAGGAGCATTGCGTTCATATATGCCATCATCCGGAAAATAGAAAGGATGGCATAATTACAATGAGAACAAGAAGCATTCATAAAGCTGCACTGACCGATGCAGTAATGCCGCTGGAAGAAGCCGGAAAAAAGCTTGCATATGAGGCTGCGGTGGAGGGAATCGTACTGCTGGAGAATGACGGATGCCTTCCTGTAAATCCGAAAATAAATCACGGAAAGCTTGCGTTATATGGAGCCGGTGCCAAAATGACGATCAAAGGGGGAACCGGTTCGGGAGAGGTCAATGAAAGACATGTGGTATCAATTCTGGAAGGAATGGAACATGCGGGATTTAAGATTACAACGATGGACTGGATTGATGATTATGATCAGAGTTTTCAGGAAGGAGAACGCGCGTACGCAGAAGAATTTCGCAAGAAACTAAGTCCGAAGAATTTGTCAGATTTTATGAATCTGATGAGCAGTCCATACCGCTATCCATATGGAAGAGCAGTGCTACAGGAAGATGTAGAAAAATCAGAGACCGATACCTGTATCTACGTGATTTCCAGACAGGCAGGAGAAGGCGCAGACCGTAAGCTTAACGAAAACGAATACGGTTTGGCAGAGATAGAACGGGTAAATCTGACGTTTTGCGCGGAACAATATGAGCATATGATCGTAGTGATCAATGTAGGAGGGCAGTTTGACCTGAATTTTCTGCATGAAATTCCGAACATCAATGCGGTGATCTTCATGGGACAGCTTGGAACAATGGGCGGTCAGGCAGTTGCGGATATAGTCTGCGGAAAGCATACGCCGTCCGGGAAACTTACAGATACATGGGCAAAGCATTACCGGGACTATCCGGCGGCAGATGATTACAGCTATCTGAATGGGAATCTGGATGAAGAGTATTACCGGGAAGGAATCTATGTCGGATACCGGTATTTTGATACATTTCATGTAGCACCAAGATATCCGTTTGGATATGGCCTATCGTATACAGAGTTCGAAATGCATCTTGCAGGTATGAGGCTGGAAAAATCTACTGTCGAGATCTCCGTAGATGTAAAAAATAAAGGCGAAGCATACAGCGGAAAAGAAGTAGTACAGATCTATGTAAGCTGTCCGGATAGTGAACTGAAAAAAGAAGCACAGCGATTAACTTCATTTGCCAAGACAAAGGATCTGAAACCGGGAGAGGAAGAACGGGTCGTATTACAATTTGATTTGCGCAACCTTACAAGTTACAGGGAAAAAGATGCTGCTACCGTTCTGGAACCGGGTGAATATGTCGTGCGGATTGGTAACTCCAGCAGGAATACAAGAGTATGTGGAATACTAAAACTGGAAACGGAAATAATTACAGAAAAACATTCTCATATCTGTAAAGCACCGATAAAAGTGACAGAGATTGAAAGACAGGAAGAAAAGGAAGTTCTTCATGCGACATGTGACTGCAGACAGAACTGGGGAAGAACCTGTGATGTGGTCATTGATGATGTGGAAAAGATTCAGAGTTTTCTGATCGAACCGGAAATTATTGGGAAAGTAGATCACAAGTATGGCCCGAGGGAGATTTATTCTTCAGAAGAGACGGACAGAATTATGGAGTCTCTGACTCTAAGAGATATGGCAGAGCTGGTAGTAGGTGGCGGATTTTCAGGCCAGCGGTTTTTTGAAGCACCGGGAGCAGCAGGCGTGACGACGGGAAACCTGACTGCAAAGGGAATTCCGAATGTCGTTATGGCGGATGGACCTGCGGGACTCAGGCTTCATAAGATATCGTCTGTATCTATAACAGGTAAGGTAAAAGGAGTAGAACCGAATATCTCTTTTATGAAATATCTTCCGGAACCGGTAAAGAAAGTAATGCTTGGTAATCCGGACAGCAAAAATCTTCTGTATCAGTTTACAACGGCATTTCCGGTGGGAATTTCACTTGCATCGAGTTGGAATCTGGAACTTGCCGGAGAAGTCGGAAATGCAGTGGGAAAAGAGATGGAAGCCTATGGTGTAACCTATTGGCTTGCGCCGGGCATGAATATACATCGCAACCCTTTATGTGGACGTAATTTTGAATATTTTTCCGAAGATCCGTTACTTACGGGTAAATTTGCGGCAGCAATTACAAAAGGAGTTCAGAAGAATCGAGGCTGTTATGTTACATTGAAGCATTTCTGCTGTAATAATCAGGAGGACAACCGTAATAAGACGAATGCTAACGTTAATGAAAGAGCACTCAGGGAAATTTATCTGAAAGGATTTGAAATTGCAGTCAAAGAGTCACATCCAGGAGCTGTGATGAGCAGTTATAATAAGGTAAATGGCAAATACGTCAATAACAGTTACCGTCTGCTGACACAGGTCCTGAGAAATGAATGGGGATTCGACGGCCTCGTCATGACCGACTGGTTCGCAACCGGAAGAAAATACGGCGATCCGGCACACGCCATCGCATCAGGTAACGATCTGATCATGCCGGGCAGTTCCGGGACCGTAGATGACATCGTAAAAGCAGTTTCCAAAGGCATTATTCTGGAAGAAGACGTAAAAAGAAGCGCGGCCAACGTGCTGAAGGGAATCACCAGCAGCCGGATATATCAAGGATTTTTAAGGAAGCAGAGAGAAAATGGAATATAAATAATGTCAGAAATCTAATTGACTATAGAGGGAAAATTTTATGTCTTAATATAAGAAACTTCCTCATATATCATAAAAAACTATAATAAAATTACCGGATATAGCACAAAACACGCGGGTAATCGTGTTGAACAAAAATAACAAGGCAATTCAATAACAGAAAAAACAGAACCAATTCTTCACAAAAGGCGACTTCGAACGAAGTGAGCGGAGCCACTTGGGAAGATATTGGTTCTGTTTTTGCGTCCGGGAAGCTGTTCTGATATTTTTGTTCAACTACTGAACGTTAATTCACCAAATAAACATATTTTTTCCACATACTTTTCAAACATCCCCCTTATATTGTTAACAGATTGAGTTTAACAGGAGGAAGGAAATTTGATAGAAGTAAAGAATCTTACCAAACGCTATGGTAACCACCTGGCGGTAGATCATCTGAATTTCACCGTAGAATCCGGTAAAATCTATGGATTCTTAGGACCAAACGGTGCAGGAAAATCTACGACCATGAACATCATGACCGGTTACCTGGGAGCTACAGAAGGACAGGTGCTGATCGACGGACATGACATTTTGAAAGAGCCTGAAGAGGCCAAGAAGAATATCGGCTATCTGCCGGAAATCCCGCCATTATATATGGAAATGACGGTGCGGGAATATCTGGAATTTGCCGCTGAATTAAAAGGAATTAAGAAAGACAAAAGAGAATCGCAGATAGAAGAGGTTATAAGACTTGCCAAATTAAGAGATGTAGAGAACCGGCTGATTCAGAACCTGTCAAAAGGTTATAAACAAAGAGTCGGGCTTGCACAGGCAGTTCTGGGATTTCCGGAGATCATCATCCTGGATGAGCCGACGGTAGGTCTTGACCCGAAGCAGATCATAGAGATCCGTGAACTGATCCGCAAGCTTGCGAAGAAACATACCGTAATCCTGAGTTCCCATATTCTTGCGGAAGTAAGGGAAGTCTGCGATTATATCATGATCATATCAGGAGGAAAGCTGGTTGCCAGTGATACGACCGAGAACCTGGAGAATATGATGAGTGGCAAAGGTCAGATCGAGGTGGAAGCAAAGGCTTCCAGGGATGAGATGGATCATATTATCCGCCGGACAGGAAAGATCAAAGAAGTAAAATACCGCACCAGTGCGAGCGGCATTACAACTGCGCAGATTACGGCAAAAGGCGGGGAAGATATCAGAGAAGAGTTATTCCTTGCATTTTCCCATGCAGATGTACCGATGCTTACCCTGAATCAGAGTAAGACAACACTGGAAGAGATATTCCTGGAGCTGACACAAGGGTCAGGCAATAGAATGATAAAGGAGGAGAAGTAAGATGAGAGCCATCTATAAAAGAGAGTTAAGATCCTATTTTCATTCTATGATAGGATATGTATTTATCGCTTTCCTGGTAGCTTATACGGGAATCTATTTCCTGGCGTATAACCTGAACTATGGATATCCGTACTTTTCTTATGTATTGTCAGGGATTCTGTTCGTATACCTGGTAGCAATTCCGATCCTGACGATGCGTTGCTTTGCAGAAGATAAGAAGAATAAGACGGATCAGATGTTACTGACAGCACCGGTCAGCCTGTTCGAGATCGTGCTTGGAAAATATCTTGCAATGGTAACGATCACGGCTGTACCGTGTGTGATCTATCTGATCTTTCCACTGATCATTAAAGCGCAGGGGACGGCATACATTAAGGTAGACTATTTGGCAATCCTTGTGTTCTTCTTACTCGGATGCGTATATATTTCCATTGGAATGTTTGTCTCTTCATTGACAGAAAGTGTGATCATTGCGGCAATCGGCGCATTCGGTATCCTGCTTCTGACTTATCTCTGGAGCGGCATCCTGAACTTTATCCCTTCGGCAGCATGGGCAAATGCATTGGCAGTTGCGGTGTTGTTGACGCTGGTCGTACTTGCAGTCTGGAATATGACGAAAAATGTCGTGATCAGCGGGATACTGGAGCTGATCGTACTAGCAGGAACACTGATTACTTGCTTTGTAAAGAAAACAGTGTTTGAAAGTCTGCTTTCCACAGTACTTGGCAAACTGGAACTGACAGAAGTATTTTCCAATATTGCCGATAACCATCTTCTGGATGTGAGCGGGATTATATTGTACCTGTCACTGATCGTCTTGTTCTTCTTTTTGACGATGCAGATGATTCAGAAGAGACGTTGGAGTTAGGAGGAGCATAATGTTAGAAAAAATCAAGAAGTCATTCCGGAGTGCATCATCGAAAAACGGAAGTTACAGTGTGGGAATGATCGCACTTGTGATCTGCATGGTGATCGTTGTCAATCTGATCGCAGGTCAGCTTCCGGAGAATGTTAAGAGCATAGATATCAGTGATAACAACATTTACGGAGTATCAAAGACCAGTAAAAAGGTATTGAACAAACTGGATAAAAAAGTAACATTTAAAATCTATGCAGAGAAAGATTCGACAGATACAAGGATCAAATCATTCATTAAGAAATATACGGCGCTGTCCGATAAGATCAGTGTAAAATGGATCGATCCTGTTCTGCATCCGGCAGCACTTACGAAAGCGGGAGTCGATAAGAATACGATCGTAATCTCCTGTAAAGATACCGGAAAAACGAAATACGTTTCTTTTGATGATATTTTAGTTTCGGATTCTTATTCCTACTATACGACAGGAAGCAGTTCTGCATCTGAATTCGACGGAGAAGGTCAGTTTACAAGTGCGATCAATTCGGTTACAAGTGAACAGACAGAGAAGATGTATTATACAACAGGACACGGAGAAGCAACATTTTCAGATTCTGTGATAAAACTGTTCAGTAAGAATAATCTGACGACAGATGAAGTGAATCTGATGATGACAGGTGAAATTCCTGACGATTGTGATCTGTTATTTATGGATGCTCCATCAAAAGACATTTCGGATGATGAGAAAACATTACTTCTGAATTACCTGAAAAAGGGCGGAAAGGTATTTATCATTCTTGGAGATTCTGAGGATGAGACACCGAACCTGGATGAAGTACTGAAAGAATATGGTATGCAGGAAGCAGATGGTTACATTGCGGATATGCAGAGAAGCTACCAGGGCAACTACTATTATATCTTTCCTGAGATCACAGCAACAGATGATCTGGCCAATAATCTGGAATCAGAGATGGTACTGATGATCAATGCACACGGTCTGATTACAACAGATCCGGCAAGAGATACGATCACAACAACGGCATTTATGCAGACATCCGATAATTCTTATGCCGTGACAGAGGATAAGCAAGAAGAAGGAACCTATACACTGGGAGCAGTCGCAACCGAGCAGATCACATCCGACGATTCGTCCGACAGCAGTTCTTCCAAAGACAGCTCGTCTGATGCGACAAAGACCAGCCGTCTGACAGTGATTTCTTCTGAAAGCATGATCGATTCGCAGATTACAGATACGTATACAACACTTGAGAACCTGGACCTGTTCATGAACGCGGTGACAGCGAACTTTGACAAGACAAAGAACGTAGCAATCAAGGCAAAGAGCCTGGAAGTAAGCAACAACACGATGCAGCATGCGGGAATCATCAGCATCCTGACAATCTTCGGAATTCCGCTTGTAATTCTGATCTATGGATTCATGCGCTGGTGGAAGAGAAGAAAAGCGTAAATTAAGAATATTTATGGACAGAAAAGGGGAACTTTGATGAAACAGAAAAAGACAATGCTCATCATGGTGGTCGTGCTTGCTGTACTGCTGGTACTGTACGGAGGTCTGAAAGCATGGAACAGTCACAGTGACAGGCAGAAGAAGGCAAAAGAAGATAAAGAAAAAGTCAGCCTGGTAGATGTAAAGAGTCTGAAGTCATTTGCCTATGAAAGCGGCGGAAGTAAGATGAGCTTTACCAAAGAGAATGGCGAATGGGTATACGATGAGGATGACGGAGTACGTCTGAACCAGAGCACGATCAAGAGTACGGCAAAAGAAATCACAGGACTTACGGCAGTCCGCAAGTTAAGTGATCCGGATGAAAAATCAGACTATGGACTGGACAGTCCGGATTACACTGTTACCTACACAGCAAAGGACGGAACCAAAGGAACGATTCAGATTGGTAATGCGGCCGGAGACAATTATTATGCAATGATCGAGGATTCGGATGCGGTGTATACCATCTCAGGTACACTGGTATCGGATCTTGTATTCGACCTGTCATCTCTGACGGAGAACGACACACTGCCATCGATCAGCAGTGGAAACCTTAAGAAGGTAGAGGTAACACAAAACGGTAAGACTACGACTTATAAGAAAAAGAAAGAGCGGGCCGAACTGGCAGGCGGATGGGGAACCATCTCACTTACCCAGTGTGCAGATTATAATGTAAAAGATCTTGCAAAATATGGTCTGGATGAAGCAAACCAGATTACGGTAACGGCAACTTATAAGGATAGTACTTCAGGGGATAAGAAAACGTGTACTGTCTATGTTGGAAATGTAAATGGTGATAACCGTTATGTACAGCTTAAAGATTCCAATATGGTATATGAGGTCGGAAGTTCAATCGTAGAAAATATGATGTCGGTAGATAAATAAAACATATCAATAGAAAGAATTTGGAATTTCAGAAAAAAGACGGAAACAGCACAGAAAATGTGCCCTCCGTCTTTTTCTGATTTTTGAGAAAAATGACGAAAAGTTTTCACATAATTTACAGTACATTTATTGCCTGAAAGTATAAAAAATGGTATATTATTAATAGGTTTGTTGTGAAAATATACAAAAAACCCGGAAAAGAAATAGGTAGGAGTGATAAAAAATGTATCAGGAAGAATACAAACGCTGGCTTGCAGCAGATCTTGAAGATGCAGATCTGAAGCCGGAATTGTCAAAAATTGAGGGAAACGATGATGAGATCAAGGAACGTTTTGCGGTAGCACTGAAATTCGGAACAGCCGGACTTCGCGGAGTGCTCGGAGCAGGAACGAACCGTATGAATATTTATGTAGTACGTCAGGCAACACAGGGACTGGCTAACTGGGTAAAGACACAGGGCGGAACACAGACTGTAGCAATCAGTTATGACAGCCGTTTAAAGAGTGATGTATTTGCCAAGACAGCAGCAGGTGTACTTGCAGCAAATGGGATCAAAGTAAGAATCTACGATGCACTGATGCCTGTACCGGCACTTTCATTTGCAACACGTTATTATAACTGTAATGCAGGTGTTATGGTAACAGCTTCTCATAACCCGGCAAAATACAACGGATATAAAGCATACGGACCGGACGGATGTCAGATGACAGACGATGCGGCTGCAATCGTATACGAAGAGATCCAGAAGACAGACGTTCTGACAGGAGCAAAATATATGTCATTTGCAGAAGGTGTAGAAGAAGGACTGATCAGATTTGTAGGAGATGACTGCAAGAGAGCACTCTATGATGCGATCGAATCCCGTCAGGTTCGTCCGGGACTGTGTAAGACAGCCGGATTAAAACTGGTATACAGCCCATTAAATGGATCAGGTCTTGTTCCTGTAACACAGGTATTAAAAGATATCGGAATCACAGATATCACAATTGTTCCGGAGCAGGAATATCCAAATGGATACTTTACAACATGCAGCTATCCAAACCCAGAGATCTTTGAGGCACTGGAGCTTGGACTGAACCTTGCAAAAGAGTCAGATGCAGACCTTATGCTTGCAACTGACCCAGATGCAGACCGTGTAGGTATCGCTATGAAGTGCCCAGATGGATCTTATGAATTAGTAAGCGGTAACGAAGTCGGAGTACTTCTTCTGGATTACATATGTGCAGGACGTATCGAGAAAGGTACAATGCCTGAAAAAGCAGTAGCAGTCAAATCTCTCGTATCTACACCACTTGCTGATGCAGTAGCAGCTCATTACGGAGTAGAATTAAGAAACGTACTGACAGGATTCAAATGGATCGGAGACCAGATCGCACAGTTAGAGGCAGCAGGCGAAGTAGACAGATTCATCTTTGGATTTGAGGAAAGCTACGGATACCTTGCAGGACCATATGTACGTGACAAAGATGCCGTTATCGCATCTATGCTGATCTGTGAGATGGCAGCTTACTACAGAAGTATCGGCAGCTCTCTGAAACAGAGACTGGAAGAGATCTATGCAGAGTACGGACGTTACCTCAACAAGATCGACAGCTTTGAATTCCCTGGACTCAGTGGAATGGACAAGATGTCTGGAATCATGCAGAACCTGCGTGAGAATGCACCAGCAGAGATCGCTGGATACAAGGTAACAGAAGTAACAGATTATACTAAGACAGAAGAAACAGGACTTCCTGCAGCAAATGTATTAGTTTACAAGCTTGAGAACAATGAGACAGTTATCGTACGTCCTTCAGGAACAGAGCCTAAGATTAAGATTTACTACACAACACTTGGTAATGATCTTGCTGAGGCACAGGCTGAGAAGGACAAGCTTGCTGAGGCACTGAAGCCAATTATGGCATAGGAGTCTGTGATAGATTTTGAAAGACACGGAAGTTGTGTTATAAGAAATTAAGATTGAAATAAGAAAATAAAAATAAGTGTACAATTCTTCGGTGGAAGGATGTACACTTATTTTTTATTGCCATGCATTCGTAAAGATCTGCCAGTGGTAAGTCCTGTAGATACAAAGTATGTAAGATACATTGCTACTTGCAGGAACTACTATGTATATGCTAATACGTTAATTTCCCTTTGGTGCAATCCGCTGTTTCAACCGCTGATGCCGTACAGGATGTGTAAATGCAACTCTCTGTGCTGTAAAAATCGAATTATTAAAGTTAAAGATAAACGATACAAAACATACAACCGAAAAGAATGGGAGCATATTATATCCGAAACTTTCCACGCCGACCAGGATAGCTGCAAGCAAAGTATTTGATCCACTGCAGAACACGGAAGCGAATCCAAGAGCTGCACCGAACATCGGATCAAATCCGAATACCGGTCCAAGTACATATCCTAAGCAGGAACCGATGGAAAACAGAGGTGCAACTTCACCGCCGATGAATCCGGAGGAAAGTGTCAGAATCGTAAGAGCCATCTTAAGAATCCAGTCATAAGCATATATATCGTCTGTAATACCGTCAAAGCACAGAGCAACCAGGTTAGAGCCTGTTCCGGAGTATCTTCCCTGATGAAAGATCATCATAAGAACTGCGACAACAGATCCCATAATCAGAACCTTTTTTACAGGCAAAGAAAAACGGAAAGCGAATTTTAAACGCAGATACCGAAGAATCAGAGCAAATAAAGAACCAACGATACCAAAGACCAGTCCCATCGCAGCCAGTTTTAAGAGTAAAATGGCATTGTAGGTAGAAGGGTGGTAATTCAAGGTTTCCAGTATATTAATATGGAATTTCCGAAGCCCGAGTGCTCTGGATGTAAATGCAGCGCTGATGGAGGCTACCGTTGCTGGAATCAAAGCATGATATTCAAGTTTTCCGGCAACCAGTACTTCCAATGCAAAAAAGATTGCAGCAAGCGGAGTACAGAAAAGTCCGGAAAATCCGGCGGCCATACCGGTGATCAGGAACATTTTACGGCTGTTCTCAATATCGATGGTCTTATCAACCAGACGTCCTATATTATTAGAAACAGCCGCACCAATCTGAACAGCAACACCTTCTCGTCCGGCACTTCCTCCAAACAGGTGTGTTGTCCAGGTTCCGATGACGGATAGTGGCACCATACGGATTGGAAGTTTGGTGTTTTTACCAAGGCCGACGTGAAAGACCATCTTCATACCATTGGCGACAGATTTGCCAAACTGGTGGTAGATGAACCAGATGAAGACGCCGCCAAGAGGCAGGAACCAGATCAGATACCAGAAGTATTTCGTCCGGATAGCGGTACAGGCATTAAGTCCCAGCCCGAATGCTGCATCAACGAGTCCGACAAGGACGCCGACAGCAACACCTGCGATGGCCAGGACAAAAGTGTCCTTGTAGTATTTTGAAATGTGTTTGAACAATGTTTTTATCATAATAATCCCCCAAAGATTGATTTTCTCCTGTTTATTATAACTGGTGAAGAGAGAAATCCGCAAGTCATTTTACGGTATTGGTTTATCTGGCTGAAATCTGTCTTTTATAAAGTCTGTAAAGGAATGAACGGTCGGATAATTCAGCATATCTTTGTGTGTTACATAGTAGATCGGTCTTGATAAAGTAACTTCAAGCGGCACGATCTTACATCCCGGATTCTTTAACCGGACTGCAATTGAGTTTGAAGAAAATCCAATGGCCAGATTGTTGGAGGCAAGCTGTATTACAATATCAGACTGACTGGTTTCGCATAATACGGAAGGAGAGATGTTATTCTGGATAAATAATCTCTCAAGATCAGGCCGGAAAGCGGAGGCCTTCGATGGAAGAATAATCTTCTGGTCAGCGAGATCAGATATAGATAGTATGGACCTTCTGGATAACGTATTGTCGGTTGATATGATAGCCATATATCGGTCTTCCATAATTTTCTGGTAGTACAGATCTTGGTTTAGCAGCTGTTTTTCAGAACCGATGATGAAGATTGCATGCAGATCTCTTGCTTTAAGCATATGAAACAGTGTTTTGCTTCCTTCTACATCAAGATGGCAGGTGACAAGTGGATGTCGGTCATGATAATCCGTGATCAGCTGTGGAAGATTCAGATAACCTCCAATCCATAACATGCCTAGTTTCAGAGTTCCTGTCTGCAAAGAACTGTATTTTAACATGCTGTATTTTAACTGCTCTGTATCATTGAGAATACGTCTGGCGGGATGAAGAGGGAAATGTACAGGCTGCAACTCTTCCATTTCGGTTAAGTGGCGTTGATATATCCTGTGATCTGACTCCGGAAGCTGTAGAACAGGCCGTGATCAAGGCAAAAAAAGCAGGAATCCAGCATCTCACGCGAGAAAAAGGATTTATTCTTAAAAGAGAAGGATCGAATCAGGTAGCAGTATTACTTCCAAGTGTTATGCCGACCGGGCTTAGCAGTCAGGAACTTACGAAGATGGAACTGGACACCAGAAGACAGGTGTTGTATTATGTAGAGGCATTCCGCAGATATCTTAAGGGGATGGAGCAATGTGAACTGACGATGATCGGTCCGTCTATCGGTTTCCGTGAGACAAGAAGGATCAAAGGAAAGTCGATGATAAAAGCGGAAGATGTACTGAACAGAAAAAAATGTGAAGATGGTGTGGCAAGAGGCGGATGGAAGCCGGAGATCCACAAAGATACAGATAAGATGGCAACATATATGGATGTAAAAGAAGGAAGCTGGTTCGATATACCACTTGGGGCTTTGCAGTCAGATAATATCGGGAATCTGTATGCGGCCGGAAGGATGATATCTGCAGATGAAGCAGCATTTGCGGCAGTAAGGGTTATGGGAACCTGTTTTGCCACCGGACATTCGGCCGGAGTGGCAGCCGCTGTACAGGCAGAATACGGCGAAGCAGATATAAGAAAGATCAGAGCAGAACTGGACAGACAGGGAGCTTTATTATAGAAGATATTCTGGTATGCCGATCGTATATGTTGATAGTAAGAGAGGAAAAAAGTTATGACATTGGAAGAAGTACGTGCAGGTATTGATGCGGTGGATACACAGATGAAACCACTGTTTCTGAAACGCATGGAGTGTGGGAAACATGTAGCAGAAGTAAAAGCTCAGACCGGAGGAGATGTATTTGTTCTCGAAAGAGAACTTGAAATCATTGAAAAAAGAGCCACGGATGTGGATCCGGAGATCCAGGAAGAATATAAAACATTCCTGAGACACTTAATGAGCCTTTGCAGAAAATATGAATATGAATTATTACCAGAGATGCAGGAAAAAGTTATGACGGCAGCTCTGGCGGCAGCAGGACTGACAGCTGAGACCGAACATACACAGGTAAAGATTGGATTTACCTGCCCAAAAGAGACAAGTGATCTGAACCTGTTCGTGAACATGACAAAGTTAAATGGAATCCAGATTGATGCTATGAATCTGATGACAGAAAATGGAATTCAGAAAGTAACTATGACACTGGATGGTAAGATCACGGATGCGGGAATATGGAGCTTGTTGTGTCAGATAGGGAAAGAGGCAGAGGAGTTCCGGATTTTAGAATTGATTTCTATTTAATGCATTAAGCGGTTGATACCCGGCCGGAAGAAAAGGAAGAGAGTCCCGCTGCGTGCTGATTCAATCATGGAGTATTTCTAAAGCATAAAAATTGTCCTAAAAGCAGCAGTCAAAAAAACATAACTCGCAAGCTCAGACAATGATTTTTTGACTGGTAACGGCCAATTTTGATGCTTAAGAAATACTAACCATGATCTCATATGCACGCAGCTGGACTCTCTTCCTTTTCTTCCTTACGTTATCGCATACTGTAATGATTCAATAGTGGAAGCGTAACCGGCGTGATACCGAAAGTGTACAAAAAATCCGGAAAATCAAGGCTTCCACCTCAACTTTCCGGCTGCACACAAAGGTTACAACCCTCTATTGAATTCATTATCATTGGCCAAGCACGACATGAGAAAGACTTGGTGCTCTGTTTGTCGCGTATATGGAGTGATGTTTAGAAAAACTGCCGCGATAATTAATTAAATAGAAAAAGAAAACAAAAATAAAAATGTATTCCGCGCAAGTAGGAAAAGAAACAAACTTCCTGTAATAATCAGCGTTCCAACATGATTCAAACACTTGCGGTTAAATATATTCACTGCGATCATACATACATTCACGAGCATAAAAAGCTCTAATATACCAAGTATCGGTAAAGAATACAACTGAAATACCTGAATCAGCACGGTCATACAGATGGATATGGCAAGTGCAAAACAAAAGTAATACTTCTTTTTCTGAGTCATAATATATCCTCCTTGCGTGGAATGATAGGGTTACATTCAAAAATAGAGTTGCATTAATTTAGTAAATAATACCATAACAAGTCATAAATGAAAAGTCAGGAAGACATTTTACATAAAATTCAGAATACCCTCTTGCAATCTGAAAAAACATGTGCTAACATTTAAAACAAATTTTAGTATAGTAAAGCGATGAAAGAGACTCTGGACTCTGGAACCTGACAGGAATGTGGTGTCACCGACTGAGAGCACTGCTTGGGGAATGAGGACAATAGGGAACACTCTGGAGCAGACCAGCTGAACAAGTAAATATGGTAAAGTTGAATGAAAAGTAGGTTGGTACGTAGACTGCACGTTACGCACGAAAAGAGGAATCTTAGAAAGCACTATACAGCTTTGAGATTCAATGCGGGTGGTACCGCGGATAACGATGATGATATCCGTCCCGGGATACAAGTATGTATTCCAGGGCGGATTTTTATGTTTATAACCGTTATTCGTCCCGGGAAGAAAAGGAGGAAAAGAACATGGAGTATTTAACAGGTGTAAAGCCAAAAGAGACAAAAGAAATCAGTGAATTACTGGAACAGACAGAAGCAGGCACAAAGGTAAAAGTCAACGGAGCAGTGCATACGATCCGTGATATGGGAACTGTTGCATTTGTGATCTTAAGAAAAAGAGAAGGTCTGCTTCAGTGTGTCCATGAAGAAGGCAGTGCTGATTTCGAACTGAAAGACATCAAAGAAGCAGCAACTGTCGAAGTGGAAGGCGTCTTAGAAGAGAATGAAAAAGCACCAAATGGAATTGAAATCCGTATGGAGAGCGTAAAAATCTTAAGTGAGCCGGAAGACGAGATGATGCCGCTTGCAATTTCCAAATGGAAACTGAACACATCTCTGGAAGCAAAACTGAACTATCGTTCCATTTCCCTTAGAAATATCCGGGAGCGTGCCAAATTCAGAATCCAGGAAGGACTTACAAGAGCATTCAGAGATTTCCTCTACAGTCAGGAATTTACAGAGATCCATACACCGAAGATCGGAGCGAAAGGAGCCGAGGGGGGAGCCAACATTTTCAAACTGGAATATTTCCACAGACCGGCAGTGCTGGCGCAGAGTCCACAGTTCTATAAGCAGATGATGGTCGGCGTATTTGACAGAGTATTTGAGACAGCTCCGGTATTCAGGGCAGAGAAACATAACACAAAGCGCCACCTGAACGAATATACCAGTCTTGATTTTGAAATGGGATATATTGATGGATTTGAAGACATCATGGCAATGGAGACAGGATTCCTCCAGTATGCGATGGAATTGCTGAAAAAAGATTATGCAAGAGAGTTAAAAGTATTGGGTGTTGAACTCCCTGATGTGAGTCAGATCCCGGCAGTGAAATTTGCAGATATCAAAGAAATTGTTGCAGAGAAATACAACCATAAGATGAGAAATCCATTCGACCTTGAGCCGGAAGAAGAAGTACTGATCGGACGTTATGCGAAAGAAGAGTGGGGAAGTGATTTTGTATTTGTCACACATTATCCTTCTAAGAAACGCCCGTTCTATGCAATGGATGATCCGGAAGATCCAAGATATACATTAAGCTTTGACCTGTTGTTCAGAGGACTGGAGATCACGACAGGCGGACAGCGTATTCATGATTACAAGATGCTGACAGATAAGATTGCTGCAAGGGGAATGACAGAAGAAGGAATGGAACAGTATCTTGCGACATTTAAGCATGGAATGCCGCCACACGGAGGACTTGGAATCGGACTGGAACGTCTGACGATGCAGTTGTTAGGAGAAGACAACGTAAGAGAGACTACATTATTCCCAAGAGATTTAAGCAGACTGGAACCATAAAAACGGGAGGATAAGAAAGATGGCAAACAAAATATCAGATGAGACCATAGAATACGTTGGTATTCTTGCAAAACTGGAATTATCCGGTCAGGAAAAAGAAGATGCCAAAGCAGATATGGAAAAAATGTTAGATTATATAGATACTTTAAATGAACTGGATACGGATGGAATCGAGCCAATGTCACATGTATTTCCGGTGAAGAATGTATTCCGGGAAGATGTCGTGACAAATGGAGACGGCAGTGCGGAGACACTGGCGAATGCACCGTTGGAAAAAGACCAGAGCTTCAAAGTACCAAAGACGATCGGATAGGAGGAAAACGGTTATGGATATTACAAGTCTTACAGCAGTAGAGCTTGGAAAGAAGATCAAAGCAAAAGAAATATCTGTTGTGGAAGCCGTGAAAGCCTCCATTGCACAGATTGAAAAAGTAGAAAAAGATGTAAATAGTTTTGTAACACTTGATAAAGGGGGTGCATTAAAGCGTGCAGAAGAAGTGCAGAAATTGATTGATGATGGAACACTTACAGGACCGCTTGCAGGTGTACCGGTGGCGATCAAAGATAACATGTGTACGAAAGGAATGCTGACAACCTGTAGTTCGAAGATTCTCGGCAACTTCCAACCGATGTTTACCGCAGAGGCAGTTAAGAATCTGGAAGCAGCAGGAGCAGTTATCTTAGGAAAGACGAACATGGATGAATTTGCCATGGGAAGTACGACAGAGACTTCTTATTTCGGACCGACAAAGAACCCGTGGAATTTAGAGCATGTTCCGGGGGGATCTTCGGGAGGAAGCTGTGCAGCGGTTGCAGCAGAAGAAGCACCATATGCACTTGGATCCGATACAGGCGGATCTATCCGTCAGCCAAGTTCGTTCTGTGGTGTAGTCGGAATCAAACCAACATATGGAACGGTATCCCGTTACGGACTGATCGCTTATGGTTCTTCACTGGATCAGATCGGGCCGGTTGCGAAAGATGTGACGGACTGTGCAACAATCTTAGAGACGATTGCATCCTATGATCCAAAGGACAGTACATCAATCAAACGCGAAAGCTATGATTTCACATCTGCACTGGTAGATGATGTAAAAGGCATGAGAATCGGTATCCCGAAAGATTATTTTGGAGATGGACTGGACGCTGAGGTGAAAGAAAATATTTTACAGGCAGTGAAAGTACTGGAAGAAAAAGGTGCGGTTGTAGAAGAATTTGACTTAAGTCTTGTAAAATATGCGATCCCTGCATATTATGTCATTGCATCCGCTGAGGCAAGCTCCAACCTTGCCAGATTCGATGGCGTGAAATATGGTTACCGTACAGAAGAATATGAAGGCCTTCACAATATGTATAAGAAATCCCGTTCTGAAGGTTTCGGACCGGAAGTAAAGAGAAGAATCATGCTTGGTTCATTCGTTCTGAGCTCCGGATATTATGACGCATACTATCTGAAAGCATTGAAAACAAAAGCGTTAATTAAGAAAGCATTTGATAAAGCGTTTGAAAAATATGATGTGATCGTAGCTCCGGCGGCTCCGACGACAGCACCGGAACTTGGAAAGAGCTTAAGTGATCCGATCAAGATGTATCTGGGAGACATTTACACAATTTCTGTCAACCTGGCAGGTCTTCCGGGAATCACAATTCCGGTAGGAAAAGATTCCAAAGGACTTCCGGTAGGTATGCAGTTGATTGGAAATTGTTTCGAAGAAAACAAAATCATTCAGACCGCATATACATTTGAACAGACGAAGGCATATGAAGCACCAGAACTTGCAAAGGAGGACAGATAGTCATGGCAAAACAATATGAGACAGTCATTGGACTTGAGGTCCATGTAGAGCTTGCAACAAAGACGAAGATCTTCTGTGGATGCAGCACTGCATTCGGAGGAGCACCGAATACACATACATGCCCGGTTTGTACCGGTATGCCTGGATCACTTCCGGTATTAAATAAACAAGTTGTAGAATATGCAATGGGAATCGGCCTTGCAACACATTGTGATATTACAAGAGTGTGCAAATTCGACCGTAAGAACTATTTTTATCCGGATAACCCGCAGAACTATCAGATTTCACAGCTCTATCAGCCAATCGCAAGAAATGGCTATGTAGAGATCACAGTTGGTGATACAAAGAAGAAAGTCCGCATCCATGAGATGCATATGGAAGAAGATGCCGGAAAGCTGGTTCATGATGAATGGGATGATACATCTCTGGTAGATTTTAACCGAAGTGGTGTGCCGCTTGTAGAGATCGTATCCGAGCCGGATATGCGTTCATCAGAAGAAGTTATCGCTTATCTGGAAAAATTAAGAACGATCATCCAGTATCTGGGAGCATCAGACTGCAAGCTTCAGGAAGGTTCGATGAGAGCGGACGTGAACTTATCGGTAAGAGAAGTCGGCACACAGGAATTCGGAACCAGAACAGAGATGAAGAACCTGAACTCATTCAAGGCAATCGCAAGAGCCATTGAAGGAGAAAGAGAGCGTCAGATCGAACTTATCGAAGAAGGAAAAGCTGTTATCCAGGAGACCAGAAGATGGGATGACAATAAAGAATCATCTCACGCAATGCGTTCCAAAGAAGATGCCCAGGATTATCGTTATTTCCCGGAACCGGATCTTGTACCGATCGTGATCGACGATGAGTGGATTGAAAAGATCAAAGCAAAACAGCCGGAATTTCGTGATGAAAAACTGGAACGTTATAAGAAAGAGTTCGATATTCCACAGTACGATGCAGAAATTCTCACAGAGTCCAAGCATATGGCGGATATCTTTGAAGAGACAACAGCAATTTGTGGAAAACCGAAGAAAGTATCCAACTGGCTGATGGTAGAAACCATGCGTCTGTTAAAAGAACACGGCATGGAACCGGAAGATATCAGCTTCTCACCGGCAAATCTTGCAAAACTGATCGGGCTTACAGAAGCAGGAACCATCAACAGTTCCGTTGCCAAAGAAGTGTTCGAACAGGTATTTGAAAAAGATGTAGATCCGGAAAGTTATGTAGAAGAACACGGATTAAAGACAGTCAATGATGAAAGCGCACTGGAAGAAGTGTTAAAAGAAGTCATTGCGAAGAATCCAAAAGCCATTGCCGATTACAAAGGCGGCAAAGAAAAAGCACTCGGCGCATTGGTCGGACAGACTATGAAAGCCATGAAAGGAAAGGCAAATCCTGGAATGGTGAATCAGAAATTGCGGGAGATGTTGAAGTAATTTTCTATTTAATGCATCATGGCGGCTGTCACCGACCGGAATAAAACTACAAGGTCCCAGCCTGTGCTGACTCCAACCATGAGTCCGTATGCACAGGCTGGGACCTTGTAGTTTTATTCCTGAGGTTTCGCATGCCATAATAATTAAACAGAGGAACCGTAACCTTTGTGATACCGGAAGTGTACGAAAAAGCCGGAAA
>SKER01000126.1_pt1 | contig 104623 bp, 96 predicted proteins | sample 4826961 | NCBI WGS metagenome assembly SKER01 (sample SAMN11008804, study PRJNA524170) | human gut metagenome | biome: Human fecal sample; material: Feces; isolation source: fecal sample from pouch patient p47 | host: Homo sapiens | place: Israel: Tel-Aviv | collected 2016-11-16
GGCGGTGCGGACGGGGTGGGCGCCGCCCGCCGTTTTTTCGCCTCGGGGGGGGGCTCCCGATGGATCACTTGGCGGCTTCGGCTTCCGCGATGGACGCCTTGGCGGCCTCGACCACGTGCTCGGCGGTGATGCCGAGGTCGATCATGTTCTGCGCGCCATCGCCCTGCAGACCGAACTGCTCGATGGAGACGGGCTTGCCGTAGGAGCCGAGGTACTTGTACCACGGCATCGCCACGCCGGCCTCGACGGACACGCGGGCCTTGACGGAAGCGGGAAGCACGGCTTCCTTGTACTCGGCGTCCTGTTCCTCGAACCATTCCATGGACGGCACGGACACGACGCGAGCCTTGACGCCCTCACCGGCCAGGGTCTTCGCGGCGTCGACGGCCCACTGGACCTCGGAACCGGAAGCCATGAGGATGACGTCCGGGGTGCCCTCGGTGTCGACCAGGACGTAAGCGCCCTTGCGCACGCCGTCCTTGGCCTTGGCGGCGGTCTCGGCGAGCACCGGGACGCCCTGACGGGTCAGCACCATGGCGCCGGGCAGCGTGTTCTTCTTCTCGAAGAAGTAGCGGTAGGCCTCGGCGGTCTCGAAGGCGTCAGCCGGGCGGATGACCTCAAGCTGCGGGATGGCGCGGAAGGAGGCAAGGTGCTCGACCGGCTGGTGGGTCGGGCCGTCCTCACCGACGGCGACGGAGTCGTGCGTCCACACGTACAGGTTCGGGATCTCCATGAGGGCGGCCAGACGGACGGCGGAGCGCTCGTAGTCGGAGAACATGAAGAAGGTGCCGCCGAACGGACGGGTGTGGGAGCCCAGCAGGATGCCGTTGGTGATGCAGCCCATCGTGAACTCGCGCACGCCGAAGTGCAGCTGACGTCCGAACTCGTTGCAGACCGGCCACTGCTTGGTGGCGCACTCCGCAGGAGCGAAGGTGGCGGCGCCCTTGAGGTCGGTCTTGTTGGAGCCGCCGAGGTCGGCGGAGCCGCCCCACAGTTCCGGCATGACGGCCGCGATGGCGTTGAGGACGGAGCCGGAGGCGCCACGGGTGGCGACCTTCTTGCCGACCTCGAAGGTGGCCTCAAGATCGTCGAGGGCCTTGTCGAAGCCTTCCGGCAGCTCGCCGGCCTTCAGACGGTCGTACAGGGCGGCCTTGTCCGGGTTGGCCTTGCGCCAGGCGTCGAACTTCTCGTCCCATTCCTTGTGGGCTTCCAGGCCGCGCTCGGCGACCTTGCGGGCGTGGGCGAGGGCTTCCTCGTCGACGTGGAAGGACTCTTCGGGGTCGTAGCCGAGCAGCTTCTTGAGGCCGGCGACGGCTTCGGCGCCCAGCTTGGAGCCATGGGAGGACGGGTCGTTGGTCTTGCCCGGGGTCGGCCATGCGATCAGGGAGTGGACCTTGATGAGCTTCGGCTGGTCAGGCGCGGCCTTCTCGGCCTTGGCGATGACCTCGGCCAGACCCTCGATGTCCTCCTTGTAGGAGCCGTCGGGCTGGATGAAGCTGAATTCGTCGGTGTACCAGCCGTAGGCCTGGAAGCGCTTGAGCACGTCCTCGGCCAGCACCAGGTTGGTGTCGCCTTCGATCTGGATGCGGTTGGCATCGAAGATTACGGTGATGTTGCCGAGCTTCTGGTTGGCGGCAAGAGCGGCGGCTTCGCCGGAGATACCTTCCTCGATGTCGCCTTCACCGCAGATGGCCCAGATCTTGTGGTAGAACGGGGACTCTTCCTTCGGGGTCTCCGGGTCGAGCAGGCCGCGCTGGAAGCGTTCGCCGTAGGCGAAGCCGATGGCGGAGGCAAAGCCCTGACCCAGCGGGCCGGTGGTCATTTCGATGCCTGGGGTCAGACCGTACTCGGGGTGGCCCGGGGTGCGGGTGTCCGCGCCGCCGCGGAAGTGCTTGAGGTCGTCCAGAGTGACGCCGTAGCCGGAGAAGTACAGCTGGACGTACTGGGTGAGCGAAGCGTGGCCACCAGAAAGGATGAAGCGATCGCGGCCTTCCCAGTTGGGGTCGTTCGGATCATGCTTGATGAAATGCTGGTAGAGGGTGTAGGCGACGGGCGCCAGGGAGACGGGGGAACCGGGGTGGCCGCTTCCAGCCTTCTCAACCGCGTCGGCCGACAGGACCTTGGCCATGTTGATGGCGCGCTCGTCCAGCTCGGTCTCCTTGAATTCGGTCATGGATGTACTTTCCTTCCAATACTTCGGGCACCACGCATTTCGGCTTATGCCGCGCCATGCATGCCCTCACATTGCAATCCCATACTAACGTTGTGAACAGACTTAATGGTTCGATTTTGGCGTGTTTTGGTAGATTTTGTTATGTTAGCGCTCACAACTTGTGACTGACTCATGCCGGCGGCTGCGTCATGAAATCATCTGATAACGAACGCGTTAGCACTCAAGGGCAAAGAGTGCTAATACTGGGTACGTCATCGTTCGACCGACCCCACTCCGGGAGTGTCGGGCGTGTCGTGAATACGGGAAAGCCGTGAAGGCGTGAATGCCGGGGAAGGACAGGAGGAGACATGGCGCAACCACGACGCATGGTGGTGCTTCGCGCCATCGTGGAGGATTACATTCGATCCCAGGAGCCGATAGGATCGGCCGCTCTGACGAAGAAGCACGACCTCGGCGTCAGCTCGGCGACCATCCGCAACGACATGGCGTCCCTCGAGGAAGAGGGGTATCTCATCCAGCCCCACACGTCCTCGGGCCGCATCCCGACGGAGAAGGGCTACCGGTACTTCGTGGACCGCCTGTCCACCGTCGTCCCCCTCTCCGACGCGCAGCGCAAGGGAATCGCGGCGTTCCTGTCCGGATCCGTCAGCCTGCAGGACACGTTGCAGCGCGCGGCCAGACTGCTTTCCCACATAACCGGTCAGGTGGCCGTGGTCGCCTCCCCGTCCCCGGCCAAGGCGAAGGTGCTGCGCGTGCAGATCGTCCCCGTCTCATCCACGTTGCTGCTGATCGTGGTCATCACCGACGCCGGCAACGTCGCACAGCATACGCTCGCCCTGTCGCCCCAGCCGACGGATATCACGCTCGCCGACGTGGGATCCGTCGTGAACGGAGCCTGCCTCGGGCTCACCTTCGCGCAGGCTGCCGAACGGGTCCGTTCCCTCAAGTCGTCGCGGCGGGAATCCGTTGCGCTGCTTGAAGGGCTTGCGCAGGTGTTCGAGGCGATGGGAGACAACGAAAGGTCCAGTGAACTGTATATGGCCGGCGCGTCGCACCTGGCCCATCGGCGTGACATCGCCGACATGGCGCCGCTGTTCGACGCGCTGGAGGAGCAGATCGTGCTGATGAAACTCATGAGCGCGCTTTCGGAGGACACCGACGCCTATGGGGTCGGTGTAGCCATCGGTTCGGAGACGCACACGCCGGAACTGCTGCATGCTTCGGTGGTCACCAGCGGCTACGGAAACTCGCTGGCATCCCGGGCGGAACCGGCGGAATCGGACGCGGGGCATGAAGACGGCGGTGGATCCGCGCTTGGCGGCGCGGTGCATGCCAATATGGCTCAGACCGGCATGGCGGGGGAGCCCCGCATAACGGATGACTCCGACACGGAGCCCGGCAAAATGGACGATGGCGATAGCGTCGCGATGCCATCTCTCGACGGCGGGTCGGGCGGGTCGGGCGAATCCAGCGGGCCGGTGGCCTTCGTCGGCTCCATCGGACCGACGCACATGGACTATGCCGCGACCATAGCCGCCGTACGTGCCGTGGCCCGGTACCTGACCCGTGCGATATCGTCGTACGATGACGGCGACGGCAACTGACTGAGCCTTATGGCACAATAGCTCCCCGAACACCAACAAGAAAGAACGAGCAGTGGCAGATTACTACGAGGTGCTGGGCGTCGACAAGTCGGCCAGCGACGATGAGATCAAAAAAGCGTATCGCAAGATGAGCCGCAAGTATCATCCCGATATCGCCGGCCCCGAATACGAAGACAAGTTCAAGGAAGTGAACAACGCCTACGCGGTGCTCTCCGACCCCGACAAGCGCCGCATGTACGATTCCGGCGTGGACCCCAACGACCCCAATGCGGGCGGATTCGGTGGCGCATCGGGATTCGGCATGGGTGACACCGACATCTTCGGCCAGTTCTTCGGAGGAGCGTTCAGCGGCGGCTCGCAGGGCCCCGTTCCCCGCACCCAGCCGGGCCGCGACGCGCTGGCGAGCGCCACCATCGATCTCAAGACGGCGGTCTTCGGCGGCACCACGCACATCAAGATCAATACTTTCGGTCTGTGCCAGCAGTGCGGGGGCTCGGGCACCGCCAACGGTTCTCAGCCCACCACCTGCCCGGACTGCCACGGCCAGGGGTTCCGGCAGAAGGTCGTGCGCACGATGCTCGGCCAGATGATGACCTCCGCGCCCTGCGAGCGGTGCGAGGGACACGGAACGGTGATCTCCGACCCCTGCCCGTCCTGCATGGGGCACGGCCGCGTCCGGACATCGCGCGAGGTGGGGATCTCGGTTCCCGCTGGCATCGCGGACGAATCGCGCATACGCCTCGCCCATCAGGGCGAGGTCGGTGAAGGCGGCGGCGCGGCCGGCGACCTGTACGTCGACGTGCGCATCAAGGCCGACAAGCGCTTCACCCGCAGCGGCGACGACCTGCATTGCTGGATTCAGGTGCCGATGAGCTGGGCCGCATTGGGCCACGACATGGAGATCGACACCTTCGACGGCAAGCAGAAGGTGACCGTGCCGGCCGGATGCCAGCCCGAGGAGACGATTGTCCTGAAGAACCTGGGCGTCACCAAGCTGCGCCAATCCGGCGAGCGCGGCGATCTCGTCGCCCATGTCAACGTGCACATCCCGACCAAGCTGACCGACTCGGAGCGTTCGCTCATCGAGCAGTTCGCGGCCAGCCACGACGCCTCGGCGTCGCACGTCGCGCAGAGCTCGCGCCCCGCCACCGGCAGCCAGCGCAAGGGGTTTTTCAGTAAGTTGAAGGACGCGCTGAGCTGAATTCGGCTATGCCCGTCCATGCTCGGCAGCGCTCGTCATTCGCGCCGATCAGCGGCTTCGGCATTGAAAAGGGCTTTCAGACACTCTGGTCTGAAAGCCCTTTCCCGTACATATGCCTCTTGTTGCGGGCTCCTGCTACTTGAGCAGCGAGCGGCACATGGAACGGTATTCGCTGATGTACCCGCCGCCGAAGAACACGCAGTGCCCGGCGATCGGATACAGTTGCCACAGCGTCGTGCGCTCCTGCCATCCGGCCTTCAGCGGATGCACGCTCTGGTAACCGTCCATGATCTCGGTCAGATAGCTCATGCCGAACAGGTGCAGCATCGCGAGATCCTCCTCGCGGTGACCGCCGTGTGCGGCCGGGTCGATCAGCACGGCCTCGCACGAGCCTCGGTCGTCGGCCCACATCACGTTGCCGCTCCACAGGTCACCGTGCACTCGTGCCGGCTTGTCCTGCGCCGCACGCCCCAGAAGGTCGGGCATCGCGTCGATGACGCGGTTCGTCAGGTCCATGTCGGCCTGGGTCAGCTCTCCGTGACGCATGCCCAGTTCGACCATCGGGACCAGCCGCCCCTGCGCGAAATAGGTGATCGGGTCATCCCACGCGCCGGTCGCCATCGGCACCGGATCCTGCAGCGGCCCGAAATAGCAGGTGCCGTCATATCCGGCCGGAGCCGAGCCGAAGTGGTCCGTCCCCGCGTCATGCATCCGCGCCAGGGCCGCGCCGAAATCGTGGGCCGCCTTGGCCGTGGGGGAGCAGGGGGATACGCGTTCGATGTCGAGAAAATCCTTGCCCCATTCGTAGACGTCCACCACGCGGGGGCCGCCCTGCGCCTGCGCCTCGCCGAGCCATTGCAGACCGCGGCCCTCGCACTCGAAAAAGCCCTGCGGCGCCCACATCCTTGACTTGCGGTATCGTGCCATAATTCCTCCCCGTGACGTCCCGACTATCCACCACCCCTCATTGTGGGTTTTCTGTACGACAATACGATGTTTGGCACGTTCTTAGGGGACGTTGAGTACCCTTGTCCACGGTAAAGGACGGACAATCATTCAAGAGGGATCATGAATTTCTTCCAAGCGATCATTCTGGGAATCGTGCAGGCGCTCACCGAGTATCTTCCGGTGTCGTCCAGCGCGCATATCCGCATCATCGGAGATCTGATGCTGGGCGCGGATCCCGGCGCGGCGTTCACCGCCATCATCCAGATCGGCACCGAGCTCGCGGTGATCCTGTATTTCCGTCGTGACATCATCAACATCCTGTCGCACTGGTTCGGATGCCTGTTCGGCAAGAACGGCCCGGACTGGCGTGCGCGCATGGGTCGCGGCGACAAGTACGCGACGCTCGGATGGAACGTCATCGTCGGCTCGATTCCGATCATCATCCTCGGCTTCACGCTGCAGAACATCATCGAGACGTCGCTGCGCAACCTGTGGATCACCGTTACCGTGCTGTTCCTGTTCGGTCTGCTGCTGTGGATCGTGGACGCCCGCTCCCGGCAGATCAAGACCATGGACGACATGAACTATCGCGACGCCTTCCTGTTCGGCCTCGGCCAGTCGATGGCGCTCATCCCCGGCGTGTCCCGCTCCGGCGGCACCATCACCGTCGGCCGTGCGCTGGGATACACGCGCGAATCGGCCGTGCGCCTGAGCTTCCTCATGGCCATCCCCGCGGTGTTCGGCTCCGGCCTGCTCGAAGCGGTCAAGGCCGTGAAGAGCGCCGGGACCGATCGCATGTTCCCCGGCTGGATTCCGACCATCATCGCGATGATCATCAGCTTCCTGCTCGGCTACATCGTCATCATCGGGTTCCTGAAGTTCGTCTCCACGTTCTCGTACAAGGCGTTCTCCATCTATCGCATCGGCCTGTCGGTGATCGTCGCGCTGCTGCTGCTGTTCGGCGCCCTGAAGCCGTATGAGCCGGTGAAGGCCGCCAGCGCGGCCAGCGTCGTCAATCCGGTCAGCATCGTCACCGTGGAGCAATCCGCAGCCGCGGTCAGATGACGGCGGCAGGGTGACGTTGCGGTCATCGCCGTAACGTCACGAAACACGCTTGGATGGCGTCCGGTTCGCGGCTTCGCGGAACGGACGCCATTTGCGTTGCCGTGAGATTATGCGGCCCGCGTCATTTGCCGCGACTGCGCAGGAAGGCCTCTGCCTCGCGCACCAGCTGTTCCGCGGCCGGAGCGCCGAAGCGCGCCACCTGATCGGCTTTCTCCTGCATGTCGTAATCATGCTCAAGGTGTTTCACGTATTGGGCGAGGTCGTCGTTGCAGCGCGTCAGCACCGAAGCCTGCGCCTTCCACTGTTCGGCCTTGCCGGCGAGGTCGCCCGGATCCAGCTCGACGCCGATGCGGTCGGACAATGCCGCGAGCATCTGCATGGTGGCCTGCGCGCATTCGTCGCTGCCGAGGTATTGCGGGACGGACACCCACATCGATGTGGTCGAGAATCCCTCCTCGCATGCCATGCAATCCAGCACGGTCGGGATGCCGACAGGGCCGCTGTATTCCCGGTCCATGTCGCACTGACACTGCTGGTCGCTGATGTCGAGCGGCAGCGCGCGCGTGTGCGGGCAGTCGGCGAACATGGCGCCCATGGTCACGATATGGCGGACGTCAAGCTCCTCGGCGATGCGCATGCTTTGACGGCAGTAGTCGTTCCAACGGTAGTTGGGCTCGGGCGCGATCTGCGCATACAGGGTCGTCGAGGGCGCCACGTCGATGGCGTAGAATGTCGTCTGCGGCCATAGGATCCGGCGTCGGCCCGTCACCTTGCACAGCATCGGGCGCGCGACCTGGTAGTCGTAGTACCCATCGCAGCGGATGTGGCGGATCTCGCGTGAATCGTAGCGCGACACGAGATGCCGGATGACGTTGGTGGCTGCCTGGCATGCGTCGTTCCAGCCTTCGAATGCGGCGATCATCACCGGTTCATGCGCTTTCGCTTCTTCACTCATATCAACCAATGTAACGGTTCCTCGCGGCTGGTGCAGGCGGCTTATGCCATCAGAGAATCGCGGTATGGCAAGGCCTGTGGGTGATCGGTCGCAGGCCGTGACATCGCGCGACACGCCGGATTTGGCAAATCCCATGGTTGTCATTATAGTTGTAATCCGTTGCTTGAACGGCATGACGCTGGTCAAGGAAACGCGGACATAGCTTAGTTGGTAAAGCGCAACCTTGCCAAGGTTGAGACCGCGGGTTCGAGTCCCGTTGTCCGCTCTAAGGTCCGAAGAGTTGACGACCTTTGCGGTGGGTTAGCCAAGCGGTTAGGCAGCGGCCTGCAAAGCCGTATAGACGAGTTCGACTCTCGTACCCACCTCTCGTTTGCATGGAATCCGAAACATAATGGTTTCCGTCAAATGATACAGACCCGGGCGGTTGGCGCAGAGGTAGCGCACTTCCCTGACACGGAAGGGGTCACAAGTTCGAATCTTGTATCGCCCACCATGTTCCTCTTATATGTAGCGCCTTCGGGTGTTTTTTGGCCTATAACCCGTTTTACCGTGCCTTATTGCCTCCGCTGGCAGGCTGATACCCGGTATCTCCGCTTCGAGGGGTTGATTTCGCGCTCTCGGAACATCTATCTGCGTTTCAAGGGGTTGCCCAAACGCGATATCCGGAGTATGCGGGGACATCCCGCATTGGAATCATGCGGTTTCCGGCCCGGCTCTACTCGGGCACCAACCCCTCGAAACGCAGATAGATGTCCGAACGAGCCTGAAGCACCCCCTCGAAACGCAATTAGACTTCAGAACCCCGCCCGATTGCTCATCCCGCGTTGCATTGCCCGGAGTGGATGCGTTCCGCGGCCCGGTCGGTGAACGCATCCATGCGATACTGCTTGTGCCCGGTGCTGGCCGCGTAATCGATGCTCTGCTGGATCAGGGCGCGGTTCGCGCCCATGTACTTGACCGCGTAGCTGTTCGTCACGCCTTCGGTGCGGTTCACGCCGTTCTGCATGACGGCCTCGGGCTCGATGGTGCCGCAGCGCATGTGGATGGCGTGGTGGGACAGCTCGTGCCTCACGCCCGCGGCCGTCGCGTAGGTCATGTTCCAGTCGGGCATGCTGCGGTTGCCGTAGATCACGTTCGGCGTGGCAGGGCAGTAGAAGCCGAACGTCTCGGACTTCGTCAGCGCCTTGTTGTCGCCGTCGTCGGTACCCGCAAACGCCGGGAACTGTCTGAATCCCTCGTCGATGTCCCAGCTGAGCTTCATGTCCGCGAGCTCCACCAGTTTCTGCGCGCTGGCGGCGTTGCCACTCTCCAGCGAGTTCGAGGCTTTGGCGACGCGCTGTTCCAGCTCGTCCCAGGTAGGCCTGAGCGTGATTGATTTGCTGCCGTCGACCGTGTACTTCTTGCCATCGTTGCCGGTAACGGTCATCGAAACGCCGAGCGCCTGCCCTTCTTGAACCGTGCTTCAAGGGTGTCGACGGTGGTTCGGTACGAGTCGATCTTCGCATCCAGCGCATCGGGGTCCTCGCTGGTCTCGTTCGCTGCCGCCTTGGCCTCGTTCACGGTGCCCAGCAACGCCGCCATGTATCCCGTCATGTAGTCGGTGCCGTCCTGCGTGTCGGGTATCCGGTATTCGCTCATGAACATGGTGTTGTTGTTGAGTATCTCGTCCTTGTAATGGTCGAGTTTGTCGGTCACGTAGGTCACCATGCTCTCGTATCCGGGCCGCTCGTCCATGCGGTAGACGGTGGAGGTCGGCTCGGGGTCGGCCTGATTCGGGTCGGAGGGAGACGCGTTGCCGTAGCTGTTGGTCGGCTCGTTGGCGCCTTGGCTGATATGGTTCTTCGCCACCGTCATGAGCCCGGCGGTCACGGCGATGAACAGCAGCGCGGGTATGACGATTACGGCGGCGACTATCGCCGTGATGCCGCCCGCCCCGATGCCCGTTTTCCTCGGGGGGGGGCTGCATCGGGCGGTACTGCTGGTATGGCGGCATCGGGTACGGCTGGTACGGGGGATGGGCCTGACGATTTGTTTGGCCCGTGGTGAACGGGGATGATGCCGACGATGATGCGCCGTTGAGCGTCCTGGACCATGGGGCGGGCGCTTCGTATGAGCCCTGTGTCGCACGGGCTTCAGGAGTCGGGAAAGGGCCGGGCGCATACGGCCCGGATGTGGGAGGCCGCGTGGCTGAAGAGAATCCGTATGGGGTGTGCGGTTGTGGTGCCTGGCGCTGCCGTGATGCTCCTGTCGGGCCCGACGCGCCTGTGGTGGGTATCGACTCGGTCGGCATTGACTCGGTCGGCTGGGATATGGATGATGCCGGTATGGGCGATGTCGGCATCACCGATGACGGTACGACCGGCGACGGCTCGGTCGGCGTGCCTTCCCTGTATGACTCGTATTGCGGGTCGCCATAGGGTTCCTGCGGCTGCTGTTCGGTCATGACGTCTCCTTTGCCCCCGTTGCGTCGATTATCGCGTGTCGGTCTGCGTTATTCAAGTCATGTGCTTTCGTCGTAGCCGCGGCCTGCATGGCGACTCGCCGTAATGGTTGCGCTCGCCGATGATGTCACGTAAAATGAACATTTGTTGTTTGCGGGTGATTGGCGCAGCGGCTAGCGCACTTCCTTCACACGGAAGGGGTCGTAGGTTCGATTCCTACATCACCCACGATGCTGGTCTTGTATCGGTATACTGCGGACATAGCTTAGTTGGTAAAGCGCAACCTTGCCAAGGTTGAGACCGCGGGTTCGAGTCCCGTTGTCCGCTCCATCAATCCGCTCTGGTCTATGGGGCTTCGGATACGGTGTTTTCAGCGCCCGTACAATACCCCGCTACTCGCTTCGCGTTTCACCTACCGGCGTAAGAGCTTCAGTCATTTAGGTAATTGCCGCAGTCCTTCCCAATTTTGAAGCGGTGCTGTTAAGCCCTTATCGAAAAAACCGATAGCACTTCCGAAATGTTGTTTCGTCCGCTACTGTACGGTGAATCGATGGAATCAAGAGCGGTGCCGCACCTGTATCAGGCGTCGCGTCGTCATGACACGAAAGGAGATGACATGTCCGATACGGCATGGAATTGGGTGGCGCTGGGCGCCACTGTTGTGCTGTTTGCGGGTTTGGCTTATCTGAGTATCAGGAAGAAAGCGGGATTCAGCGTCCGCGTGCTGATCGCGACCGTACTGGGCATTGTGGTCGGCATCGCGTTCAAGGGGCATACCGACTATGTGGCGGCGTTCGGCAGCGTATGGTCGAACGCGATCGCGGCTATTGTGGTGCCGTTGCTGCTGTTCAGCGTGATCGCGGCGATCACCAATCTGGGAGAATCGCTCAAACTGAGGAACATCGGTATCAAGACCGTGGTGTTCCTGCTCATCAATACGTTTACCGCCGCGCTGATCACGCTGGGATTGGCCCTGCTGTTCCGCGTGGGCGAGGGCTTCAAGTTCACGCTGCCCACCGACTACCAGCAGCGCGAGGTGCCCGCTGTACTCGACACGATTGTGGCGCTGTTCCCGACGAACCTCGTCCAGAACTGGTATTCCAACCAGGTCGTGCCCGTGGTGATCTTCGCGATCCTCGTGGCCGTCGCCTACAACTCCGCCGCCAAGACCGCCAAGGGCGCCGCGGCTGTCAAACCGTTCAAGGCGTTCGTGGATGCCGGCAACGTAGTGCTGTCCAAGGCCACGCAGATCGTTGTCGGATTCACTCCGTACGCGGTGCTCGCGCTGATCGCCGCCGCTGTGAGCAACAGTGATGTGGCGGCACTGCTACCGCTGGTCACCGTGCTCGTGGTCGCGTACGTCGCGATGATCCTGCAGCTGTTCATCGTGCAGCCGCTCATCCTGTCCGTCACGACGCGCCTGAGCCCGATTCCGTTCTTCAAGGCGTACTGGCCCACCGGCGTGGTGGCGTTCACCTCCGAAAGCAGCATCGGCACGATTCCCGTGACCGTGCGCAACCTGCGCTCCAACGGCGTGCCCGGCGATATCGCGTCCTTCGTTGCCAGTCTTGGCGCGAACCTCGGCATGCCTGGATGCGCCGGCGTGTGGCCCGTGCTGCTCGCTGTGTTCGCAGTGAACGCCCAGGGAATTTCGTACTCGCCCGCCCAGTTCCTGTTCCTGGTGGTGCTCGCCCTGCTTGTGTCCATCGGTACAGTGGGCGTGCCCGGCACCGCGACGATCACCGCGACCTCGCTGTTCGCGGCGGCCGGTCTGCCGATCCCGTTCATCGCGATCAGCCAGCCGATCTCGCAGATCGTCGATATGGGCCGCACCGCCCTCAACGTGGCCGGTGCCGCCAACACGGCGGTGATCGTGGCCGCCACCGAGAAGGACCTCGACAAGGACCTCTACTATGGACGCAAGGAGTTCGAGGATGAGGACGCCAGCGAGGACGAGGACGCCGTCGCGGCCGCGCAACCGGAAGCCAAGGCACCCGTCGAAGCGCCGGCGGCAGGCAAGCCCTCCGGTTTCGGTGCCGTGAAGGGCGCCTCCTCCGCCAACCTGCTGAACTTCTCTCCAGCCTCCGCGCTGGAGGGCACCGGTGAGGAACAATGCGGCATCAAGCCTTCCAGAAAGAAGGACTGATACTCCGCCTCCAAGGTACGTTGCCGGGGCCGTCGCCATGGTTCTCCCCATGATCGGGAACCGCGGCGACGGCCCCGTTCGCATGCCCGGCGGCCCCGGCCACGGAGCATGAACGAGGCATTGTCTGCGCGGGTTCCTATCGTTGCCACTGTTGATTACCAGTCCAGGCCTGCACATTGGTAACGCGGGCCCCGATAGCAAAGGACACATCATGGCGCTAAGCTCCATCTCCATCACAGTCAACGGCGAGGCGAAGGAGGTGGAAGCAACCACCACCGGCGTCGAGCTCTTCGCGGACGACAAGGACATCATTGCCGTCCGCCTCAACGGCGAACTGCGCGACCTGTGCACGCCGCTCAGCGACGGCGACGCGGTCGAACCCGTCGCGATCGATTCCGAAGACGGCCTCGGCATCATGCGCCACTCCGCCACGCATGTCATGGCCCAGGCGGTCCAGGAGCTGTTCCCGAACGTGAAGCTGGGCGTCGGCCCGATCATCAAGGACGGCTTCTACTACGACTTCCAGGTCGACGAACCCTTCACTCCGGACGACCTGAAGGCGATCGAAAAGCACATGCAGCGCATCGTCAAGTCCGCCCAGTCCTTCCGCCGCCGTGTGGTCACCGAGGAGGAGGCCCTCAAGGAGGAGGCCGACCAGCCGTTCAAGATCGAGCTGATCGAGGACAAGGAAGCGCATCTCGACCCGTCCACCGTCACCGAGGTCTCCGGCAAGGAGCTGAGCTTCTACGACAACGTCGACCGTGACGGCAACACCGTCTGGAAGGACCTGTGCCGCGGACCGCACCTGCCGAACACCCGCTTCATCAAGGCGTTCAAGATCGAGCGTTCCGCCGCCGCCTACTGGCGCGGATCCGAGAAGAACCCCACCATGCAGCGCATCTACGGCACCGCGTGGGCCACCAAGGAGGACCTCAAGGCCTACCAGACCCGCCTGGAGGAGGCTGCCAAGCGCGACCACCGCAAGCTCGGCGCCGAGATGGACCTGTTCTCCTTCCCGGAGGAGATCGGACCCGGTCTGGCCGTGTTCCACCCCAAGGGCGCCGCGGTGATCAACGCGATGGAGGACTACTCGCGTGAGATGCACCGTAAGCACCACTACAGCTTCGTGCAGACCCCGCACATCACCAAGGGCGGCCTGTACGAGACCTCCGGCCACCTGCACTGGTACAAGGACGGCATGTACCCGCCGATGCACCTGGACGAGGAGTACGACGCCGACGGCAACATCACCAAGCCGGGCGCCGACTACTACCTGAAGCCCATGAACTGCCCGATGCACAATCTGATCTTCAAGTCGCGCCAGCGCTCCTACCGCGAGCTGCCGCTGCGTCTGTTCGAGTTCGGCACCGTGTACCGTTACGAGAAGTCCGGCGAGGTCCACGGCCTGACCCGCGTGCGCGGCCTGACTCAGGACGACTCCCACATCTACTGCACCCGCGAGCAGATGAAGGACGAGCTGACCAGCCTGCTGACCTTCGTGCTGAACCTGCTCAAGGACTTCGGCCTGTCTGACTTCTACCTTGAGCTGTCCACCAAGGATCCGGACAAGTACGTCGGTTCCGACGAGATCTGGGAAGAGGCCACCCGCACGCTGCGCGAGGTCGCCGAGGCATCCCACCTCGACCTCGTGGCCGACCCGGGCGGCGCCGCGTTCTACGGCCCGAAGATCTCCGTGCAGGCCCGCGACGCGATCGGCCGCACCTGGCAGGTCTCGACCATCCAGCTCGACTTCAACCTGCCCGAGCGTTTCCAGCTCGAATACATCGCGAAGGACGGCACCCACCAGCGTCCGGTGATGATTCACCGTGCCCTGTTCGGCTCCATCGAACGCTTCTTCGCCGTGCTGCTGGAGCACTATGCCGGTGCGTTCCCGGCATGGCTCGCCCCCGTGCAGGTGCTCGGCGTGCCGGTGGCCGACGAGTTCGCGCCGCATCTGGCCGGTTTCGTCAAGTCGCTGGAGGACGAGATGGTCCGCTGCGAGATCGACTACTCCGACGACCGCTTCGGGAAGAAGATCCGCAACGCCTCCAAGTCCAAGGTGCCGTTCATCCTCATCGTCGGCGAAGAGGACATGAACAACAACGCGGTGAGCTTCCGCTTCCGCGATGGCAGCCAGCTCAACGGCGTGCCGGTGGACGAGGCGCGCGAGAAGATTCTCGCCGTCATCAAGAAGCGCGCGCAGGTCAACTCCGCGGACGACTTCGCCGCCGCATTGGCATAAGGTGACGCACGGGCCCCTCGCGCCCGTTGAAGACCCCCGTCAGCAACCGTTTCGCTGCCGACGGGGGTCTTTCCATAAGTGATGTCAAGACTCGCTCATTTTGTGCACTATATTTACAAAAATGGGATGACGTGATATATTGACGCTGGATTGTAAAGTCGCGGTCCATTCAATAGGCCGGATAATGGTGTGGTTCAATAGCGAGCCTGCCAGGAGATACAGAGAAAGAGCCATCATCCCATGAATATCAAACGACGTGGCCTCGCAAGATTCATGTCACTGATCTGCGCATCGGCGATGCTGCTGGTGCCGGCCTCATCGGCCTTGGCGCAGCACAACGCAGAGGCGGCGGCAGCGGCGGAATCATCCACTTCCACAGTGTCCAACCTCGCGACCATGGCGACGGTCACCGCGTCCGGTCGCGAAGTCAGTTCCGGATTCGGGCCGGAACTGGCCGCCGACAACCAGGATCTGCCGGACAACCCCACCGACAAAAGCGTGCACAACGCATCCGGCGCCTCGCGCTGGAGCGCCGACAGGGGGAGCGGCCCCTGGTGGCTGGCCTACGAATTCCCCGGCGAAGCGACGATTTCCAGTGTGAACATCGCCTGGGGCAACACCTATGCGACGAACTACTCCATCCAGACTTCCGATGACGGCTCCAACTGGACCGATGTGAAGACGGGACTCAAGGCGACGGCACAGGCGCAATGGGTCAAAACCACATTCGACACGCCGATCAAAACCCGGCACATCCGCATGATCGCGACCACGAAGAGCCAATCCTGGTCGCTTTCCGTGTGGGAGATGCGCACGATGGGGACCATCTCGGCAGTCGCCACCGACCCGTTGAGCCGGCTCACCCCGAGGCCGCTATATGCGCAATCCGCTGACGGAGAGGCGTTTGAACTTAAGAAGAACACCTGCGTGTCCGTGAGCGACGGCAGCCTCCTGCCTGCGGTTGACGTCATGCGTGACGAGCTCGGCACCTCGTACGGCCTGAAACTCGCCGAAGGCACGAACTGCCCGATCACCTTCACCCTTGACGAGAACCTGGACGTCACCGGTCACGTCGGTTCCGCCCAGTCGATCACCGCCGATGAGGCCTACACGATCGTCTCCGACGCCGACTCGGTCACCGTCAAGGCCCGCAGCGCCACCGCGGGCATATGGGCGGCGCAGACGTTGCTGCAGCTGATCGGTCCGTGGACGAACTCCACGGTGAAGCTTGCCGATGTCGCTTTCATCCCGGCCGTCAACATCGCCGACGCCCCGCGTTACCAGTGGCGCGGCGTGCTGGTCGACCCGGCGCGTTCCTTCTACCCGCTCGATGAGATGAAGCAGATGATCGACGTGATGTCGGCCTACAAGATGAACACGCTGCACCTGCACCTGAGCGAGGACGAGGGCTTCCGCGTCGAGATCACCAATGACGGGCGTGCGGATGGCGATACGACCGACTACACGCAGCTCGCGATCAAGTCCGGCGCCATCAGCTACCAGTCCGCGTGGACCAGCAACTGGTCCCCGGCACAGGACGGGCGCACCGGCTACTGGACGCAGAGCGAGTTCATCGAACTGGTCGCCTACGCCGCCGATCACGGCATCGCCATCGTGCCCGAGATCGACGGTCCCGGACATTCCTTCAGCCTGCTGCACGGCCTTGCCGAGCTCAACACCGGCAACTCCAACCCGAAGCCTGCGGCCGGCGAGGACACCCCCGCCTTCATCCAGTCTGCGCAGGGCAGGAGCAGCCTCGCGACTGACGCCGACATCACCTACACCGTGCTGGGACATATCATGGACCAGCTCGACGGCATGATCGACAAGGGCATCAAGGCGTCCACCATGCCTGCGTCCGAGCTCAAACGCATGTACTTCCACCTGGGCGGCGATGAGCTGTTCCTCAGCGGCGGCGCCGGTAACAAGACGGAACGTCTACAGGAGTATCTCGGACGGTCCGGAGCGCTGGTCAAGGAACGCGACAAGACCACCATCGTGTGGAACGACGGCCTCGACGCGGTTGACCAGATCCCCGAAGGATCCGTGGTGCAGCATTGGACCGGCAACGCAGCCAACAATGCCAGCATCCAGAAGCTGCTCAACCAGCGCAACGGCAAGATCATCATGTCGCCGGCCGGCAACACCTACTTCCCGCAGCGTCCCGGCACCGAGACCACTGGCGTGACCTGGGCGTGCGGCGCCTGCACGACCAGCAACTTCTACCAGTGGAACCCGACCTCATCCGCCGGCACCACCGAGGACAAGGTTCTGGGCGTCGAGGATGCGCTGTGGAGCGAGCACCTGCGTTCTCTCAACGACGCCGAATTCCTGATGTACACCCGCATGATGGCGACCGCCGAGGTCGGCTGGACCCAGCAGAACCGCAAGGATTACGACAACTGGAACAAGCGCGTCGGCGACATCGCCATCGACCTGATGAACCGTGGCGCCAACTTCCACAAGGCCACCGAGGTGACCAGCTGGAAGGGCTCGTACGCGGCTGTCGACGCGGCCGAGCAGAAGGTGACCGACGGCAAGGTGCTTGTCGGACGGTACGCCGAACCCGGCCTGACCGGCACCGATGGCCTGAGCTTCACTGCCACGTACACGGCCGAGGGCGGTACCGCGGTCAATCTGCCGGTGACACCGGACATGAAGCAGACCTACAGCCAACAGCAGCTGAAGAACGGTCGTCTCGTCGTCAACGGGGCGCACATGAACTCCATCGTCGACGTGTACGTCACCTTGCCGTCCGACGTGCTCGCGGCCGACAGCGAGGCCGTAGGCCGTCTCGACGTCTCCGTGTCCTCCTCCACCTACCCGATCCCTTCGGATTCCTCGATGAGCATCGCTATCAAGGACGGTAAGGTGACTCAGACTTGGACCGGCGACGAGCGTCCGACGCCCGATCCGGATCCCGAACCGGAGGTGACGGTCGTCTCCATAAAGGCCTCGACCTCGCAGTCCGACGTGAAGGTCGGTGATACGTTCGATCCGTCGAAGGTGAAGGTGGTCGCCACCAAGAGCGACAAGACGACCGCCGTGCTCGCAGCCGCAGATTACACGATCGCGGTGACCGACAAGGACGGCAACGCAATCGATGTGACCAAGCCGTTCGAGGCCGCCGGGGATTTGACCGTGACCGTGGCACTGAAGGATGACGGTTCGATCAAGGATTCGTTCACGATGACCGTCACTGACAAGGGCGCGGTCGATCCTGATCCCGATCCGACCCCCAAGCCGAATCCGGACCCGCAGAAGCCGTCCGGCGACAACAAGCCCCAGATCAAGCCCGAAGGCGGAAAGCCCGGTGATGTCGTCGCCGAGACCGGTGCCAGTGTCTCTGGCGCCGCACTGGCCGCGATGATCTGCGCGGCAGGTGCCATCGTGATGCTTGCGGTTCGCCGTCAGCGTCGCTGATTCGAATCGGAACCTCTGACCAATGAACGAGGCCTCCGCCGTACATTTCACGGCGGAGGCCTCGCCGTATTGCCGGCCCGGCAGGCGTGCGCAGCTCCATCATCGTCCGTCATCCCGCGAAAGTCCCATTTCTGTGCCATCAGATGGGACTTTCGGCGGTGCCTGCGGTTCCTCTTGCGGCGTAATGACCGGCAGCGGCAGAACCCAGGACTGCCGTTGTCGTCTTGCCGCTTTATCATAGTGGCGTTTGTCAGTATCCGTATACCTGTAGGAGCATTATGTCAGGGCATTCCAAGTGGGCGACTACCAAGCACAAGAAGGCCGCCATTGACGCCAAGCGCGGCAAGCTCTTCGCCAAGCTCATCAAGAACATCGAGATCGCGGCCCGTATGGGCGGCGGCGACCCGGATGGCAACCCGTCGCTGTACGACGCCATCTACAAGGCCAAGAAAGCGTCCATGCCGGCCGACAACATCAAGCGCGCCGTCAAGCGCGGCTCTGGTGAAGAAGCCGGTGGCGCCAACTACGAGGACATCGTGTACGAGGGCTACGCGCCTGCCGGCGTCGGCCTGATCATCGAGTGCCTGACCGACAACCGCAACCGCGCCGCCGCCGAAGTCCGTTCCACCCTGACCAAGGGCAACGGCTCGCTGGCCACCAGCGGTTCCGTCAGCTTCAACTTCGAGCGTAAGGGCCAGATCGAGGTTCCGAGCGAGGGCGTCGACTTCGACGACCTGTTCGAGAAGGCCGGCGACGCCGGTGCGGAAGACGTGATCGACGACGGCGACGTGTTCACCGTGATCACCGATCCCTCCGACCTGCATACAATCCGCAAGGCTCTGCAGGACTCTGGTTTCGACTACGACTCCGCCGATATGGTCATGCGCCCGAAGAACGAGGTGTCGCTCAGCCTTGAGGATGCCCAGAAGGTCTCCAAGCTCATCGACAACCTCGATGACCTGGACGATGTGCAGAACATCTACGCCAACTGGACCGCATCCGACGAGGTGATGGCCCAGCTCGCGGACGAGGAGTAATCCCCTGTGATCATCCTTGGCGTCGATCCCGGGCTGACACGCTGCGGGGTCGGCGTGATCGAAGCCGGCGCTAACCGCCGGCTTTCGTTTATCCACGTCGATGTGGTGCGTTCGGATCCCCATACGTCGCAGGACCTCCGACTGCTGACGATCTACAACGGGCTGTGCTCCAAAATGGACCGATTCATTCCCGATGCGGTGTCGATCGAGCGCGTGTTCGCCCAGTCGAACCGCAACACCGTGCTGGGCACCGCCCAGGCCGCAGGAATGGCCATGCTCGCCGCAGCGCAACGGGGGATTCCCGTGGCGCTGCACACGCCGACCGAGGCGAAGCTCGCGATCACGGGCAACGGCAAGGCCGAGAAGATACAGATCGAACGCATGGTGGCCAAGGTGCTGGGGCTGAACACGTTGCCGCAGCCCGCCGATGCCGCCGACGCACTGTCGCTGGCGATATGCCATGCCCTGCGCCCGCAAGGCGCCTTGCAGGGAGGCGAACGGGAACAGCATCTGACCGCGGCTCAACGGCAGTGGGCGCAGGCGGCGCAGAAGGCCGCTCGACGCGCCGGCGTCCGCAGCGGCATGTAATGTGTATCGAACAGATGTTCTGCATTATGTGGATGGGCCGTCTCGACACCATATCCCGCACGACGTGCCAGTTCGGGGCGGGCGCGTTCGGCATGTGCTTTCGTTATGCGATGCGAGGCGAACGAGCTCGTGGCGGCCCATTCCGCGTGCGGTTCGGCGAGGAAAGGACGACGTGATGATCAGTACGTTAACCGGGCGCGTCGAGTCGGTGGAGGCATCCAGCGCCGTGATCGAGGTTCATGGCGTCGGGTACGAGGTCCGCATGGCGGCGGCCGATCTTGCGGCGTTGCATGCCGGTCAGGAAACGCACGTCTTCACTTCGCTGACCATATCGCAGGATGCCGTCACCCTGTTCGGGTTCCTGTCACCCGCGTCCAAACGCATGTTCCTGCAATTGCAGAAGGTCAGTGGCATCGGGCCGAAGGTCGCGCTTTCCCTGTTGTCGACGCTGCCTCCGGACCGTCTGGCCAAGGCCGTCGCGGACGGCGACACGGCGGCATTGTCCAAGGCTCCGGGCCTGGGCAAAAAAGGCGCACAGAAGATCATCCTTGAACTGGCAGGCCGCATCGACCTCGACCAGATACGGCCCGAAGCCGATGGGCCGTCGGAAAGTCGCGACCCCGGAGCCAGGCAGGTGATCGAAGGACTCGTCTCTCTGGGATGGCGCCCCCAGACCGCGGAGGAGGCCGTACGTCAGGCATGCGATGCCGCGTCCATAGCCACCCCCATCAGTGCGGAGGACGTGCCGCGGGTGCTCAAACTGGCATTGTCGTCGCTGGACAGAGGAAGGTGATATTCCATGACATCCAACATCGACATGCAGGATGGACGGACCAACACCGGCGTCTCGGAGGACTCCCTACGCATGGTCTCCGCCACCGCAATCAACGACGAGCCGATCAGCGACGAGGAACTGCGGCCTCATGCCCTTGACGGATTCGTCGGGCAGCCGCGGCTCAAGGCCCAGCTGCAGCTGTTCCTGGACGCCGCCCGCAAACGTGACACCGCCCCCGACCACATCCTGCTCGCCGGCCCTCCCGGATTGGGCAAGACCACGTTGGCGATGATCGTAGCCAACGAGCTGGAGGTGCCGATTCGCATCACGTCCGGTCCGGCAATCCAGCACGCGGGCGACTTGGCTTCGATACTCAGCTCGCTGGACGCAGGGGAAGTGCTGTTCATCGACGAGATCCACCGTCTTCCGCGCGCCGCGGAGGAACTGCTGTACATCGCCATGGAGGATTTCCGCGTCGACGTCATGGTGGGCAAGGGGCCCGGCGCCTCGTCCATCCCGTTGACGCTGCCCAGATTCACCGTGGTGGGCGCAACCACCCGGGAGGGCATGCTGCCTTCTCCGCTGCGTGCGCGTTTCGGCTTCACGGCCCATCTCGACTTCTACCCCCACGATGAGCTCGAAAAGCTGATCGAGCGATCCTCCGGCGTTCTGGGAGTCTCATTGGGGGAGGGGGCTGCCGCGGAACTCGCCCTGCGTTCTCGAGGCACGCCACGAATCGCGAACAGGCTGTTGCGCCGTGTGCGTGACTGGGCGATCGTGCATGACCTGCAAGTCGTGGACGTCGATGACGTGCGCGCCGCGCTTGCGCTCTATCAGATAGACTCCGAGGGCCTCGACCGGCTGGACATCGCCGTGCTCAACGCGATCGTGCGCAACTTCAACGGAGGGCCCGTCGGCCTGAACAACCTGGCCGCGATGGTCGGCGAGGAATCGGAGACCGTCGAAACCGTATGCGAGCCGTATCTGGTCCGTGAAGGATTTCTGATCCGCACTCCCAAAGGCCGGGTCGCCACGGCCAAGGCCTGGTCTCATCTGGGTCTGGAGCCACAAGGTGAAACAAACGGAGAGGATGTCAGCAAGCTCTTCTAACATTGGTTGTTTGTTGACCGACGTCCATAGAGCATTCGTTCCCTACTGCAAGGAGAAATCATGCCGCAAGGTTCATCATCCTATCTCATCATGATCGTTTCCATCGTGCTGATCGGCATCATGATGTGGTGGCAGTCCCGCAAGGCCAAGCAGCAGCAGCAAAAGATGAAGGACTTCCGCTCCTCCCTTGAGCCCGGAACCGAGGTAATCACCATTGGCGGCATCATCGGCAAGGTAGTGTCCGTGGACGAGGAATACGAGGAGATCGTCATCGACTCCGAGGGCTCTCTGCTGCGCTTCACCTTCCGCGCCATCAACAAGGAGTACACGCGTCCCGCCTTCATCCATGACGACGAAGTGGAGGACGCGGAGCAGACCGACGAAGCCGACGACCAGGCCCAGGTACCGGTGGACAAGGCGCTGGAAACCGCTGAGAACGCAACGCAGTCCGACGATTCCGCGCAGACCGCAGACGCCGAGAAGTGACGGGGGAGCGCGAGACCATGACGCAGTCTGACATCACCATTGAGAGACTGGCCGATGTCGGTGCCAGTGACGCGGCATACCTCGTCTCGAAGATTCGCACCATACCGGGATTCCCCAAAGAGGGCATCAAATTCCGTGATTTCATGCCGGTGCTGGCGGATGGCAAGGGGCTGCGCATTCTCATGAAGGCGCTTCAGGCCAGCCTTCCCGTCACCGAAGACTCGTTCGACGCGGTGGCAGGGCTGGAGGCCAGAGGGTTCCTGTTCGGCCCCGCCCTCGCGGCCATGCTCGGCAAGGGGTTCATCGCGATCCGAAAGGCGGGCAAGCTGCCGCCGGAGACCATCGCCGAGGAATACGATCTCGAATACGGCACCGAAAAAGTGGAGATCGAGACGTCGGCCATCCGTCCGGGCGATCGGGTGCTGATCGTCGACGATCTCATCGCGACCGGCGGAACGGCGAAGGCGGCCATGGATCTGGTCGAGGCGGCCGGGGGCACGGTCGTCGGATTCAGCTTCGTCATGGGGCTGCGAGGACTCGACGGACTGGACAAACTGGGCGACAAACCCAGCAGCACACTGGTGTCGATGCCGGCGTGACCCGGCGGTGCCGTGCGTCGGGACGCGCCGCACGGCACCAATCATCATTCGAAGAACACATCATAGGAACGTGAGGCGTCGAACATGGATCTTTATGAATACCAGGCACGAGAATTGCTGGAGGAACAGCATATTCCCACGCCGCGGGCCGTTTTCGCCCAGAACTCCCACGAGGTCGCCGAAGCGGCCGATGCCATCGGATACCCGTGCGTGATCAAGGCCCAGGTCAAGATCGGCCATCGCGGCCAGGCGGGCGGCGTCAAGATCGCCCACAACCGGGACGAAGCGATACTGCTGTCCGAATCCATCCTCCCGATGACCATCCACGGCCATAAGGTCAACGGTGTGCTCGTCGCCGAGGCGAAGAACATCCTGCACGAGTACTACGTGTCGATATCCGTGGACCGCACATCGCGGGACTTCGATGTCCTCGCCACCGCGAACGGCGGCACCGAAGTCGAGGAGATCGCCAAGGAACATCCGGAATCGGTCAAGCGTCTGCACATCAACGCCCTCGGCGATTTCGACATGGAGGCCGCCAAGCGCATGGCTGGCCAGATCGGCTTCTACCACGCCGACCTGGATCAGGCCGCCAACATCCTGCTGCGCATGTGGCAGTGCTTCAAGGACAACGACGCGACGCTGGTGGAGATCAACCCGCTCGCCAAGATCGGCGATCCCGACGATGAGGCGTCCAAATCACTGTGCGCCCTCGACGCCAAGATATCGTTGGACGGCAATGCGGCGTTCCGGCACGACGGGTGGACCCGCTTCGACGATCCGATGCAGGCCGATCCGTTCGAGGCGGCGGCAGCCGAACACGGGCTGCACTACGTGCACCTCGACGGTCAGGTCGGCGTGATCGGCAACGGCGCCGGATTGGTCATGAGCTCGCTCGACGCCGTCTGGGACGCCGGCAAGGAGCAGGGCACGAATGTCACGCCTGCGAACTTCCTCGACATCGGAGGTGGCGCGTCCGCCGCGGTGATGAGTGACAGCCTGTCCATCGTGCTGTCCGACCCGCAGGTGGAATCCGTGTTCATCAACGTCTACGGCGGCATCACCTCATGCGAGCAGGTCGCCAAGGGCATCCTGCAGGCGTTCGAGGAGCTGCACACATCGAAGCCGCTCGTGGTCCGCTTCGACGGCAATGCCGCAGCCGAGGGCCTGCAGATCCTCGCCGCGGCGAACAACCCCAACCTGCATGTGGAAGGCACCATGGAGCAGGCCGCAGCCGAGGCCGCTCGTCTGGCGGCGAACGCCAAGGCATCGAAGGAGGCCAAGCAATGACCGCATTCATCCAGGAGGGTGCTCCCGTCATCGTCCAAGGCATGACCGGGCATCAGGGCATGACACACACCGCTCGCATGCTCCGTGCCGGTACGAACATTGTCGGTGGCGTCAACCCGCGCAAGGCGGGCAGCCAAGTGACGTTCGAGGCCGCGCGTGAGGGCAGGGACGTCTCCGTTCCGGTGTACGCCACGTGCGCCGAAGCCAAGGAGGCGACGGGCGCCCAGGCCAGTGTGGTCTTCGTGCCGCCACGGTTCGCCAAAGGCGCCGTGGTCGAGTCCGTCGAAGCCGGAATCGGGCTCATCGTGGTCATCACCGAAGGCATTCCCGTTGCGGACAGCGCCTACTTCGTCGAACTCGCCCTTCAGCGTGGCGTGCGCATCATCGGACCGAACTGCCCCGGCCTGCTCACCCTGCCGTCGCAGGAGAACGAGCATGGCGTCAACCTCGGCATCATCCCCGATGGCATCGTGGGCCGTGGTCCCATCGGACTGGTCTCCAAGTCCGGCACACTGACCTACCAGCTGATGGGCGAGCTGAGCGACATCGGCTTCACCGCCTGCCTGGGCATCGGCGGCGACCCCATCGTCGGCACCACGCTGCTGGAGGCCTTGCAGGAATTCGAGCAGGATGCCGACACGAAGGCAGTAGTCATGATCGGCGAAATCGGAGGCAGCGCGGAGCAGGACGCCGCGGCATGGGCCGCAGAGCACATGACCAAGCCCGTCGTCGCATACATCGCCGGATTCACCGCGCCGGAAGGCAAGCAGATGGGCCATGCCGGCGCCATCGTCTCCGGAGGCAAGGGAACCGCGCAGGACAAGAAAATCGCGCTGGAGGCCGCCGGTATTCCCGTCGGACGCACTCCCGGTCAGACCGCGGACCTCATGCGCAAGGTGCTCGCCGAACGCTCGCTGGTATGAGGAAGCGTATCCAGGCCTGGCTCAGGGGGCCGATCATCGCCATCGGCTCGATGGCGTTGTACGCCATCGCCCTGGGCTGCTTTCTTGCGCTCATGCTGCTGGTCATCTCGATGGAGGAAGGTGGGGAAAACCTGTCGTCCTCGACGTTGGACATGACCCGCATCGTAGTCCTGCTCAGCCAGGGCATCGGATTCGAGACCGACACGCTTTCCCTGTCCATCATGCCGCTGCTGCTCACCGTGCTGCTGATAGGCCTGGTCTGGTCGTTCAGCCGGAAGATATGCACGGATATCCGCGCATACGTCAGCGGCGTGGTGGTCTGGATTTTTATCAACGTCATGGGCACGCAGTCGCTTCCCGTCGGATTGCTTGACTGGCCGGCTCTGGTATGCGTCAAATCGGCCGTGGTGTTCTCGCTTGGATTCGCCGGCGCCGCGCTGTCGAAGGGCCCACTCTCCGGGCAGCTGCGTGAACTTATCCGTCATCATGTGTCCGACGGCGTGCGCCGCACGATCAGGACCGGCCTGATGGTGGGTGTCATCATGATGGGCGTGTACCTGGTCATGGGACTGATCACCGTCATCGTGTGGGGCGTGCTGAACCGTTCGGCCATGGACTCGCTGTTCGCCGACATCGGCATGGGGACCGGCTCGCGCATACTGACGACGATCGCATCGCTTGCATGGCTGCCCAACCTGTGCATATGGGCGGTCTCGTGGCTGTTCGGTGCCGGATTCCACATCGGAGAGCTTGCGACATTCACCCTTTGGATCGGGCAGGGGCGTTCGCTTCCGCCTCTTCCTGTTTTCGGCCTGCTTCCGCAGGCAGTCGGCGATGAAGGCATACGGTTCGCCGTCGTGCTGCTTCCGCTGGTCGTCGGATTCGTCGCCGGGCTGGCATCCATGGCGATGAAATCCGGTTTCCGCATCATCGTCGGCAGCGCGTCCGATCCCCTCGACCGCAAGGACCTGATTCTCGAACTCGCCTACCCGGCGGGCGGGTTCTGCCTGTCGAGCGTGGTCATATCCCTGCTGTCGTCGGTCATGTTCGGGGTGTCGAACGGGTCGCTGGGAAAGGCCAGGCTCAAATACGTCGGTGTCGACGTGATGCAGTCCGCGCAGGCCGTCGGACGTCCGAGCGCCATGGGACTGTGCATGGCCTGGGTGCTGGCGCTGATTGGCGTCGCCATTGTTTTCGGGATACGCTGGATTACACGAAGAACGGGGGCACAACGAGCCGCAACAACGCACCCGCGTACCATCGTTTCCCGCAAGTCCATACAACCAACAACCAAGAAGGAGCACGATGACCAACACGAATCGACCGATACGACGGGCTCTGGTGTCCGTCTTCCATAAGGAAGGCATCGAAGTACTGGCCGAGGCCTTCATCAAGGCCGGCACCGAAGTGGTGTCCACCGGCTCGACCGCCAAGCGCCTCGCCGAACTCGGCGTCGCCGTCACTGAGGTGAGCGAGGTCACCGGATTCCCGGAGTGCCTCGACGGCCGTGTCAAGACGCTCGACCCGCACATCCACGCCGGCATCCTCGCCGACATGACCAACCCCGATCACGCCGCCCAGCTTGAGAAGTTCGGCATCAAGCCCTTCGACCTGGTCGTCGTCAACTTGTACCCGTTCGCCGATACGGTTCGTTCCGGCGCCGACGAGGCCGCGGTCATCGAGAAGATCGACATCGGCGGCCCGTCCATGGTGCGTGGCGCGGCGAAGAACAGCACCACCGTCGCCATCGTCACCGACCCGGCCGACTATGCGCTCGTCGCGGCCCGTGTGGCCAATGGTGAAGGCTTCAGTCTGGAGGAGCGCCGCTGGCTGGCCGGCAAGGCGTTCGCCCACACCGCCGCCTATGACGCTACCATCAACGAGTGGACCGCCAAGCACTGGCCCAAGCCCGCCACCGTCGAATCCGCCGACCCGGCCGAAGGCGAGAACCCGGTCAACGAGGCGAAGTTCCCGGCCGCGTTCACCCGCACCTGGGACCGCGCGCACACGCTGCGCTACGGCGAGAACTCCCACCAGCAGGCCGCCCTCTACCTCGACCCGCTCGACCGCGACGGCTTCGCGCACGCCGAGCAGCTCGGCGGCAAGCCGATGAGCTACAACAACTACGTGGACGCCGACGCCGCATGGCGCGCCGTGTGGGATATGGCACCCGCCATCGCCGTGGCCGTGGTCAAGCACAACAACCCGTGCGGCCTCGCCATCGGAGCCACCGCGGCCGAGGCTCACAAGAAGGCCCACGCCTGCGATCCGGTGAGCGCCTACGGTGGCGTCATCGCCTGCAACACCACCGTCACGTTGGAGATGGCCGAAAGCGTTCGCCCGATCTTCACCGAGGTCATCGTCGCCCCCGCCTACGAGGACGCGGCGCTTGAACTGCTCAAGACCAAGAAGAAGAACCTGCGCATTCTCAAGGTGGCCGAGCCGCCGAAGGGCCACACGCAGTTCCGCCAGATCGACGGCGGCCTGCTCGTGCAGGACATGGACCTCATCAATGCCACCGGCGACGATCCGGACGCATGGAAGCTCGTGGCCGGCGAACCCGCCGATGAGGCCACGCTCAAGGACCTCGTGTTCGCCTGGCGCGCCATCCGCTGCGTCAAGTCCAACGCCATCCTGCTCGCGCACGACCAGGCCACGGTCGGCATCGGTATGGGCCAGGTCAACCGCGTGGACTCCTGCCATCTGGCCGTCGATCGTGCCAACACGCTGGCCGACGGCGCCGATCGCGCCACCGGTTCGGTCGCTGCGTCCGACGCGTTCTTCCCGTTCGCAGATGGCGCCGAGACGCTGATGAACGCCGGTGTAAAGGCCATCGTGCAGCCCGGCGGATCCATCCGTGACGAGGAGGTCATCGAGGCGGCCAAGAAGGCCGGTGTGACGATGTACCTGACCGGCACCCGTCACTTCTTCCACTGATCCGCCGCCCGGTCACCGATTCACGGATCGGCCGCCGACCGTCAAGGGTTCGCGGCCGATCCATCACGATAACCAATCCCCGAGGAAGCTCCATGAATCAGCATCATCCATATGTGTCCGAAGTCCACGAGGGCAAGCCGGCATTCGAGTGGTGCGTGCTCGGCGTCGTCATCGTCGCCCTGGTCGTCGCCTTCCTCGGATATACGATGGCCGCGACGGTGATCATCGCCGTCACGGCCATCGTCACGGCCCTGCTGCGCATCATCATGCGCGAGAAGAGCCCTTGGAAAGTCCGGTCAGTCCTGTTCGACGCCATTATCGGCATCGGTTTGGGACTGGGACTGCTTCTGTTGTATTTCGCACCGTCACTGTTCTGGATTCGTTGACGGAACCGTGGGCGCCGCATTGACCGCCGCGTCCACGGCGATGTCATGTGCATCCGCCTCAGCGTCCGCCGCCTCGTCGTTGGGCGCATCCGCAGGCATCTTCGGCTTGCGTTTCGACGCCATATCGGCGATGATCATGACCAGCGCCACGATCGCCGCGGCCAGGACCGGCGCCAGCCAGAAGATCCACAGCTGCTGCAGCGGCTGTGTTGAAAGACCCTGATTCTGCCCGAACAGCGCGATGCCGGTGGCGCGGGCCGGGTTCAGCGCGGCACCGGTGACCGTATAGGTCATGGCCACGCCGAGGCCGTATGCGGCGCCGATCACCGGAGCGTACGTCGCATGCGGCTTGCCGTTCGCATCGGTGTGACGCATCGCGACCGCGATGATGATGATCGCGGCGATCACCTCGACGACGATGGCCATGGAGATGCCGAAGCTCACCGATGCGCTGCTGGTGGTGGCGCTCGATACGGAACCGGTGCCATAGCCGTTGACGGCGGGCGTCAGCCACGTCTTCATGGTGACGGTCTGCGAGGTCGGCAGGATCCACTTGACCGCGCCGGCCGCCGCGATCGCTCCGACCACCTGCACGATGACGTACAGGATGCCGGCGACTACCTTGGTCTTGCCGGTGAGTATCGCCGCCACGGTGATGGCGGGATTGAACTGGCCTCCGGAGACACGCCCGAGCATCGCGGTGACGACCGCGTACGCCAACGCGGTGCCCACGACGATGTACGCCAGGTCAAGCCCGTAGATCGAAGTGCCGAACGTGCAGATCATATAGATGGCGAAGCAGACGAGGAAGCTGCCTGCAAGCTCCGCGCACACGCGCGCCCCGATCGGATAAGCGCTTGGCTCGGTGTTCTGTTCTTCAGTCATGATGTTGTAGTGTCCTTTTTCTGATGTTGCGGGCTTTGCGACCCGCCGAACGTTGCAAGTTTACCAACGGGGGGACGATACGATACAATGTATTGGCTGTGTTTTCCCTGTGAGTTTGTCCGGGAGCGCAGATTCATTGTCAATGTCCGGCCACGTTGGGAGAACGATGCCAAACGCATATTCGCGCGCACTCAAAGCGCATGACGACAACAACAACGAAGGAATCCGCCTGCAGAAGATCCTCGCGCAAGCGGGCTTCGGATCACGCCGCAAGTGCGAGCAGATGATCACCGATGGGCGTGTCGAGGTCGACGGGGAGCTGGTGACCGAACTCGGCACCCGCGTCGATCCGAAGAAGCAGCAAATCCGTGTGGACGGCTCGCGCGTCCACCTCAACCCGAACCATGTCACGTTGGCGCTCAACAAGCCCAAGAAGGTGCTCAGCGCCATGGACGACCCGAAAGGCCGCTACACGCTGGCCGACATCATCGGGGACAAGTACGAGCGCGTGTTCCACATGGGCCGCCTCGACTACGATTCCGAGGGCCTGATCCTCATGACCAACGACGGCGAGCTGAGCCAGCACGTCATGCACCCGAAGTACGAGGTGGAGAAGACCTACATCGCCACGATTGATGGCAAGATCGGCGGCAACGTCTGCCGGCGCCTGGTGACCCAGGGCGTCCAGCTGGATGACGGCCTGGTCAAGCTGGACCATTGCGCCATCATCGACGCCAACCGCGACCAGACCATCGTCAAGGTGGTGCTCCACTCCGGCAAGAACCGTATCGTCCGCCGCATCTTCGGCGCCATCGGATACCCGGTCCGCCGTCTGGTGCGCACCCAGATCGGGCCGATCAAGCTCGGTGACCTCAAGTCCGGCACCTACCGTGTGCTGTCCCAGGTCGAGGTCCGTTCTCTGCAGAAGGAGGTCGGGCTGTGATACGAGTCGCCATCGACGGCCCTGCGGGCGTCGGAAAGTCCTCCACTTCGAAGGCGCTGGCCCGCCATTTCGGCTTCGCCTACCTCGATACCGGCGCCATGTACCGCGCATGCGCCTGGTGGTGCCTGCATCAGGGCATCGACCTCGACGGCGATCAGGTGGATGAGCAGCAGATCACCGAAGCAGTCGCCGAATTCTTCACCGGCGACCACTTCGACATCGGCGTCGACCCGGACCATCCGAGCATCACCGCCGACGGCGAGGACATCAGTGAGGCCATCCGCTCCTCCGAGGTCTCCTCGCACGTGTCGAAGGTGTCGAACGTCATCCCGGTGCGCCACGTGCTCATCGCCGCGCAGCGCGCCTACATTGCGCGCGAGTCCGCGGCCGACTCCTTCTCGCTGGGCCGCGGCATCGTCGCGGAGGGCCGTGACATCACCACGGTCGTGGCTCCCGATGCCGAGGTGCGTGTGCTGCTGACCGCCCGGGAAGAGGTGCGTCAGGCGCGCCGCACGGGGCAGGCCGTCGCCGGCGCCGGCGTGGGGGGCGAGGACGTGGCCGCCCGCGACCGCGCCGATTCCAAGGTCACCAGCTTCCTGACCGCGGCGGACGGCGTGACCACCGTCGACAACTCCGATATGGATTTCCAGCAGACGCTGGATGTGCTGATCACGCTGGTCGCGGACGCGGTCGAAGTGCAGGAGTACGAGCAGTATGCCGCCAATCTGAGCGATTACGAACTGGATGAGGGCGACGAGCAGATCATCGCCGGTTCCCGGTACGGGATCGAAGACGAGTCGCCGGCTCCCAAGGCCGTCGGAGTGCTCGCCGTGGTCGGCCGCCCGAACGTGGGCAAGTCGACGCTCGTCAACCGCATCCTCGGCCGTCGCGCCGCGGTCGTCGAAGACACGCCCGGAGTGACCCGGGACCGTGTCAGCTACGACGCGGAATGGTCCGGCACCGAATTCAAGCTTGTCGACACCGGCGGTTGGGAGGCTGACGTCGAAGGCATCGAATCCGCCATCGCCTCGCAGGCGCAGATCGCCGTGCAGCTGTCTGACGCGGTCATCCTCGTCGTGGACGGCCACGTGGGGCTGACGGACACCGACGAGCGCATCGTCAAGATGCTGCGGGCCAGCGGCAAGCCGGTCACGCTCGCGGTGAACAAGGTCGACGACGGGGCCAGCGAATACCTGACCGCCGAGTTCTGGAAGCTTGGCATGGGCGAGCCTTACGGGATCTCGGCCATGCATGGCAGGGGAGTCGGCGACCTGCTTGACGCCGCGCTGGATTCGCTGCGCAAGGCGGACAAGACCTCGGGCTTCCTCACGCCTACGCATCTGCGGCGTGTCGCGCTCGTCGGCCGCCCGAACGTGGGCAAGTCGTCGCTGCTCAACCAGCTCGCCGGCGAACAGCGCGCCGTGGTCAACGACCTCGCCGGCACGACCCGCGACCCGGTCGACGAGACCATCGACATCGACGGCGAGGACTGGCTGTTTATCGACACCGCCGGCATCAAGCGTCGACTGCACAAGGTGTCCGGTGCCGACTACTACTCGTCCCTGCGTACGCAGGCCGCAATCGAGCGCTCCGAGCTTGCGCTGGTCCTGTTCGACTCGTCCCAGCCCATCTCCGACCAGGATCTGAAGGTGATGAGCCAGGCGGTCGACGCCGGCCGCGCAGTGGTGCTGGTGTTCAACAAGTGGGACCTGATGGACGATTTCGGCCGGCAGCGGCTGGAGCGCCTGTGGAAGACCGAGTTCAACCGCGTGACGTGGGCGCAACGCGTCAACCTGTCCGCGAAGACCGGATGGCACACGAACCGCCTCGCCGACGCGATGCGCAACGCACTGGAATCCTGGGACAAGCGCATTCCCACCGGGCGTCTCAACGCCTTCCTCGGTCAGATTCAGGCCGCGCACCCGCATCCGCTGCGCGGAGGCAAGCAGCCACGTATCCTGTTCGCCACGCAGGCGTCCACGCGTCCGCCGCGCTTCGTGATCTTCGCCACCGGATTCCTGGAGCACGGCTACCGCCGGTTCCTTGAGCGCTCCCTGCGCGAGGAGTTCGGCTTCGAAGGCACTCCGATCCAGATCTCCGTCAACATCAGGGAGAAGAAGCGCCGCAAGTGACGCGGGGTCTCTCCCTGCACGGATGAGCGTGCATGCGCGGCCGTCGCGGATTCCTCCGCGGCGGCCGCCTTCGTTGCCGGGCCACGATCCCGGCCCGCTCCGGCCCGCGGCCACGCCCAGAATGTAGGACGGAACGCGCGGTTGTCGTCTGCCATGAATTACAGTGGCGACTGACCGAACGATCTATAAGGGAGCATTATGTCGGTTTTGGACGAATTGGTTGCCGGGGCGTTGGAAGACCAGCGTTCCCGCGAATGTGTCGTGTCTCTTGAGGATGTGAGGCGGGCCGCTCTGGCCGCGCCGGCGCCTATCGACGCGACGCGATGGCTCAAGCGTCCGGACGGCATCCCCGTGATCGCCGAAATCAAGCGCGCCTCCCCATCCAAGGGGCATTTGAGCGATATCCCCGACCCGGCGGCCCTGGCCCGCGAATACGAGCGCGGCGGTGCGAGCGCGATTTCCGTGCTCACTGAAGGCCGGCGGTTCCTCGGCTCGCTGGACGATTTCGGCAAGGTCCGCTCGGCGGTTCACATTCCGCTGCTGCGCAAGGACTTCATCGTCACCGACTACCAGATCTACGAGGCGCGTGCCCACGGCGCCGACCTAGTGCTGCTCATCGTCGCCGCGCTGGACGACGACAAGCTCGCGCACCTGCTTGAACTCGCCCACGAGCTCGGCATGGCCGTGCTCGTCGAAACGCACACCACCGAGGAGATCCGCCGCGCGGTCGCGGCCGGTGCCCGGATCATCGGCATCAACGCGCGCAATCTCAAGAACCTGAAGGTTGACGTGAACAAATACGCCGAACTCGCCGAAGGACTGCCCGATGACGTGATCCGCGTCGCAGAGTCGGGCGTGTTCGGTTCGGTCGAGGTCGAGGATTACGGTCGCGCCGGCGCGGATGCCGTGCTGGTGGGCGAAGGCGTGGCCACCGCCGACGACCATGTGGCCGCCGTACGACGACTAGTAAAGGCAGGTCAGAGAGTGAAAGCATCCGAATCGACCCCGTTGAGCGAGCATCAGGGACCATATTGGGGACAGTTCGGCGGGCGATACGTGCCGGAGGCACTGATCACCGCTCTGGACGAGCTGGAGCGCATCTATGATCAGGCCAAGGCCGACCCCGAGTTCCGTAAGGAATTCATGACGCTGCAGCAGCGGTACGTCGGCCGCCCGAGCCCGCTGACGGAAGCCCCGCGATTCGCCGCGCTGGTCAAGGACAGGACCGGACTCGACGCCCGCATCTTCTTGAAGCGCGAGGACCTCAACCACACCGGCGCGCACAAGATCAACAACGCGCTCGGCCAGGCGTTGCTCGTCAAGCGCATGGGCAAGACCCGCGTGATCGCCGAGACCGGTGCCGGACAGCACGGCGTGGCCACCGCCACCGTGTGCGCGATGCTAGGGCTCAAGTGCCGTGTGTACATGGGACAGATCGACGCCCGACGTCAGGCCCTCAACGTGGCCCGCATGCGCATGCTGGGCGCCGAGGTCGTCGAAGTGACACTGGGCGACAAGATTCTCAAGGATGCAATCAACGAGGCGCTGCGCGATTGGGTGACCAACGTCGCCGACACGCACTACCTGCTCGGCACGGTCGCCGGACCGCACCCGTTCCCGGCCATGGTTCGCGACTTCCAGAAGATCATCGGCGAGGAGGCCAAGCAGCAACTTCAGGACTGGTACGGCATCGACCACCCGGACGCGGTGTGCGCGTGCGTCGGCGGCGGATCCAACGCCATCGGCGTGATGAACGCGTTCCTCGACGACGAGCGCGTGAACCTGTACGGCTATGAGGCGGGCGGCAACGGGCCGGCCTCGGGCCATCATGCGATCCGTTTCGCACCGGGCACCGGACAGCTCGGCATGTTCCAGGGTGCCAAGAGCTACCTGTTGGAGACCGATGAAGGACAGACTCTCGACACGTATTCGATTTCGGCCGGTCTCGATTACGCTTCCGTCGGCCCCGAGCACGCTTGGCTCAAGGAGATCGGGCGCGTGAACTACTCCTGGGCCACCGACGAGGAGGCTATGAACGCCTTCCGCGACCTGAGCCAGACCGAGGGCATCATCCCCGCCATCGAGAGCTCGCATGCCGTCGCTGGCGCCTTCAAGGCCGCCGCTGATCTGAAGGCCAAGGGATACGACAAGGCCGTGATGATCGTCAACATCTCCGGCCGCGGCGACAAGGACATGGCCACCGCGGGCAAATGGTTCGGATACCTGACCGACGAGCAGGCCGCGGCGCTCGATGTCACCGGCGCGCAGGGCGACACCGTCGCCTGAACCGGCCCGTGAAGCAGAAGGAGTTTTTGATTATGACGAATACAGCAACCACGCCGTCCGGACAGCCGCTCGGCATCAGTCACAAGCCCAGTGCGACGGAAGCCATGTTCGACCGGCTCAAGGCCGAGAACAAGCCGGCCTTCATCGGATACCTGCCGTATGGCTTCCCGAACCCCGACATCTCACTCGACGCGCTCAGGACCATGGTCGAGCACGGCGCCGACGCGGTCGAGATCGGCCTGCCGTACTCCGACCCGGTGATGGACGGCCCCGTCATCCAGGCGGCCAGCCAGATCGCCCTGAACAACGGGGAAAGCATCAACGGCGTGTTCAAGGCGGTCGAGACGGTGGCCAACGCCGGCGGCGTGCCACTCATCATGAGTTACTGGAACCTGATCTACCATTACGGCGTCGAACGGTTCGCCTGCGATTTCGAGAACGCCGGCGGTGCCGGCCTGATTACCCCCGACCTCATCCCCGATGAGGCTGGCGAGTGGATCGAGGCTTCGGATCGTCACGGACTCGACCGCATCTTCCTGGTCTCCCCGGATTCGGCCTCCGAACGTCTCGAACTGGTCGCCCGCAACGCACGCGGCTTCGTCTACGCGGCATCCCGTATGGGCGTCACCGGCGAGCGCGACACCATCAGCGCATCGCCCGAAACGCTTGTCGAGCGTGCCCGCAACGCCGGGGCGAGAAACGTGTGCGTGGGTATCGGCGTATCCACCCCGGAGCAGGGCGCGAAGGTCGGCGCCTACGCCGACGGCGTCATCGTCGGTTCTGCTCTGGTGCACACCCTGCTTGACGACGACAACGTCACCGCGAAGACGCCGAAGGAAGGACTGCGCGACCTGGCCGCCAAGGTCGAGGCGCTGTCCGAGGGCATCCACAACGAGTCACGCTGACACACCCCCGCGCCGGCGGGCTGCCTTTACCGTGCATCCGCCGGCCATGGGGTAGGGTAGATGGCGGTAACAGCGGTCTAGACAAACGAGGCACTGCATGAATCTTGCGTATATCCCCTCACCGGGGTTCTCCAAGTTCTCCATCGGACCGGTGACGATCCACATGTATGCGATCTGCATCCTGACGGGAATCATCTTCGCCGTGTGGATCCTCACCGTCAGATGGAAGAAGAACGGGGGCACCTTCGACCAGGTGCTGGACACCACGCTGGTCGCAGTGCCCTGCGGCCTGGTCGGGGCCCGTCTGTACCACTGCATCACGACGCCCGACATCTACTTCCCGCCAACCGGCAACCTCATCAACATCCTCAAGGTGTGGGAAGGCGGCATGGCCATCTTCGGCGGCATCGGGGTGGGGGCCTTGGCCGCGTTCCTGTGGTGCCGCCACCGGCGTTATCCGTTCGCCCTGCTGGCCGATTGCATCGCGCCGGCGCTGATGGTAGCGCAGGCCATCGGACGACTGGGCAACTGGTTTAACCAGGAACTGTACGGCATGCCGACCACGCTGCCATGGGGCCTCAAGCTCAACGATGCGGACGCCATCGGCAAAAGTGAGATCTGCTACAACGGACAGGCATGCCCGACCGGCACGCTGTTCCACCCCACGTTCCTGTACGAGATGATCTGGAACCTGATCGGCGCCGCGATTATCGTGTGGCTCGGCCACAAACTCGTCGACGTGCTCAAATCCGGACAGCAGTTCGCCATGTACATGATGTGGTACGGGCTTGGACGCACCTGGATCGAAAGCATCCGCATCAACTATTCGACGATCATCCTCGGCCTGCGAGTCAACGTGTGGACCGCGATCATCGTGTTCCTTGCCGGGTGCATCCTGTTCGTCGTGTTGTGGCGCTTCGGCAGTGAGACACGCGACCTGACATCCAGACTGCGCGCGGTCACGGCCGACGAGATGGAACGTCAGCGCCAGCTGGAAGAGCGGGCCGCTGCGAAATCCGGCAAGACGGCCAAGACCGCGAAGCCCGAGACTCCCGCCGAAACCGCCGAGAGCGAGATCCATCAGGACTGAGCGCCCGCATCCGTCCGAATCAGGATATCGCACAAGAGCATAGAAAACCGCAATACCATAACACACAAACAAGAACGTCGTGTAGGCGCAAGCCGTCTCGTCGTTCTTCCACCATAGAATGAGAGCCATGAGCATACAAATCGCACCCAGCATCCTTTCCGCTGATTTCTGCAACCTCGAACGCGACCTCAAGGCCATCGCCAACGCCGACCTCGTGCATGTCGACGTGATGGACCACCACTTCGTGCCGAACCTCACCCTTGGCGAGCCCATCGTCAAGCGCATCTGCGAGGTCACCGACCTGCCGGTCGACGTGCACCTGATGATCGAGGACCCCGACCGTTGGGCCCCCGAATACGCGAAGCTCGGTGCCGCCTCCATCTCGTTCCATATGGGCGCCACCCACGCGCCGGTGCGTCTGGCCCGCCAGCTGCGTGACATGGGCTGCAAGGCATGCTTCGCCGTGCGTCCCGCCGAGCCGGTCGAACCGATTTTCGACATCCTCGACGAGTTCGACATGGTGCTGATCATGACCGTCGAACCCGGTTTCGGCGGACAGAAGTTCCTGGACAACCAGATGGCGAAGGTTCGTCGCCTGCGTGACGAGATCACGCGTCGGGGCCTGTCCACCCATATTCAGGTCGACGGCGGCGTCAGCCCGAAGACCGCCCACATCGTCGCCGAGGCCGGCGCCGACGTGCTGGTCGCCGGCTCCGCCGTGTACGGCGCTGAGAGCCCGGCCCAGGCCATCGACCAGATCAGGGACAAGGCCGCTGCCGCATACCGCGACTGACGGCGGAAACGCAGAACATGGCACGCGACGGCTCCGACACCAATGCCGGACCGCGATCGCGGCGACGCCGTCGAGTGCCTCAACCATGCACAATCTCAAGGGACACATATCATGAAGACGTTTGAATCGCTATTCGCCGAACTGTCCGAGAAGGCCGTCACCAAGCCCGAAGGCTCCCTGACCGTGGACGAGCTCGCCAAGGGCACGCACTTCATCGGCAAGAAGATCATCGAAGAGGCGGGGGAGACCTGGATTGCGGCCGAATACGAGGGCGCGGACCGCACGGCCGAAGAGATGAGCCAGCTGCTGTACCATCTCCAGGTCATGATGATCGCCAAGGGCATCACCCTGGAGGACGTTTATAAGCACCTGTGACAAACAGACCGGCCGGTCTGGAGGGAGAAACACCATGCTCAGAATCGCAGTGCCCAACAAGGGCATGTTGTCGGAGCCCGCTTGGAACATGCTGTCCGAGGCGGGGTATCGTCTGCGTTCCAATCCGCGTCAGCTCGTGGTGGAGGACCCGGACAACGACATCGAGCTGTTCTATCTGCGGCCGCTCGACATCGCCGTGTATGTCGGCCGCGGCACCATCGACGTCGGCATCACGGGCCATGACCTGCTGCTGAACTCCGGCACCGAGGCCAGCGAGCACATGGAGCTCGGCTTCGGTGCGTCCACGTTCCGCTTCGCCGCGCCGAACGATTCCGACTTCCATACGCTGCAGGACATCCAGGGCAAGCGTGTGGGCACGTCCTTCGACAAGCTCGTGCACGACTATCTGGTGGCGCACGGCATCGAGGCCGAGACCATCCACCTCGACGGCGCCGTGGAGTCCTCGGTGCAGCTGGGCGTGGCCGACCTCATCGCCGACGTGGTGTCCACCGGCACCACGCTGCGCAACGCCGGCCTGCGCATCTTCGCCGACCCCATCATGCACTCCGAAGCGGTGCTCATCCGCTCCCCGCGCCTCGACCCCGAGGACGAGCGGCTCACCATCCTCAGCCGCCGACTGCAGGGTGTGCTGACCGCGCAGCGCTACGTGCTGATGGACTATGACATCCCCGTCGGCAAGGTGGCGGCCGCCGTCGCGGTGACCCCCGGATTCGAGAGCCCGACCGTATCCCCGCTGCACGACAAGCAGTGGAATGCGGTGCGCGTGATGGTGCCCAAGGCGAAGGTCAACCAGCTGATGGACAAGCTGTACGAGGTGGGTGCCCGGGCCATCATCGTGACCGCGCTGCAGGCCTCCCGCATGTGACGAACGGGGTTCGACAATGGGTACACAGCAGCACGCCGACGGCGGATACCGCCAGAAGATCAAGCAGAAGTTCAACCAGGAGTACAGCCCCGAGCCGAGGGACATCTACTTCACCGTGCCGAACCTCATCAGCGTCCTGAGAATCGCGTCCATCCCCTTTATCGCATGGCTGGTCGCCGATCACCGGATGGTGCCCGCACTGATCGTCCTCGCCGTTTCGGCCATCACCGACAGCCTCGACGGCATCATCGCGCGCGCCTTCAATCAGGTGAGCAAGATCGGGCAGATCCTCGATCCCATCGCCGACCGCCTGCTGATCATCTGCAGCGTCCTCGCATTGGGCGTCGCCGGGATCATCCCCTGGTGGATGATCATCATCATCGCGGCCAGGGACGCATGGATGATGCTGCTCGTGCTGTGGCTTGCTCAATACGATTACGGCCCGCTGCCGGTGCATTTCGTCGGCAAGGCAGGCACTTTCATGCTGATGGTCTCCATCGTCGCGCTGATTTTCTGCGACATCTGGGAGAACCCCTTCGTCGGGCTTCTGCACCTCGCCGCGCTGGCCGCCGGCATCTGGGGCGTCGGACTGTACTGGCTCGCCGGTTGCATCTACAGCAAGCAGGGCATTTCACTGCTGGTGAAAGAGAAACGTGCCGATGGACGCTGATCCGATCAAGCCGCTGTCGTTTCCCGTGCCGGCCGAGAACGCGCCGGTGAAACGTCGCGCGGTGTTTTCGGATTCCGTGGCCCAGTCGCAGTCCCGGCATGTCAGGCCCGCGGAAGGCGGGCAGACCATGCCGGCCCGCCGCAGACGGCTGCATGACGATTCACTCAAGCTCATCGACGATCTCACCAACCGCCCCATGGATCCGCTGTTCTCGGATTCGAGGCTCGACCAGCGTCCGCGCTCGCGTCTGTCGACGTGGGCGACGAAGTTTCTGGTGTTCGCCATGTGCATCACCGTCGGTTTCTACGGGTCGCTGTTCATCGAACGGCTGCATTCCGACCCGCGCAAGGTCGTCAGGCAAAGCCTCGCCAGCGAGCTGCGCGAGACGCGCGGCCAGGCCGACACGCTCATGAACGAAGTCAACGATCTGCGCAACCAGGTCACGGAACGATCGAAGAAGCTGGGCGGCACGGGGGAGGATTCGACGCTGGTCAACGACGAGATGGTCAACGGGCTTGTCGCCGTGGAGGGGCCGGGCATCAGCCTGACCCTGGCCGACCCCATCGCCGCCGGCTCCGACGGGGCATCGACGCCACGCGAGTCCAGCGGCATGCAGATTCGCGTGGTCACCGACGCCGACCTGCGGCTGCTGGTGCGACTGCTGTGGCAGGCGGGCGCCGAGGGCATAGCCATCAACGGCAACCGGCTCGGCGTGCAGACATCGGTGCGCAAGGCGGGATCGAACATTCTCGTCGGCGTCACCGCCGTGACCAGCCCGTACACGATCCAGGCGATAGGGGACCGCGACACGCTGGCCTCCGCGGTCAGCAAGTCCACGCAGCGCAGTCTGTATGATTCGTTCGCCCAGGCGGGCATATACCCTCAGGTGAATAAAGAGAGTTCGATTACACTGGAAGCGGCGCCTTCCGGCGAATTGTCCTATGCAAAGAGGAGCGAGTAGATGGCAGCGGTACTAGGTCTCATCATCGGCGTGGTGCTCGGCGTGTTCGTCAAGCCGGATATCCCCATCATTCTGCAGCCGTATCTTCCCATCATGGTGGTCGCCGCGCTTGACGCGCTACTGGGAGCGGCCCGCGCGTACTTCGAGCGCAGCTTCTCCGACAAGGTGTTCGTCATCTCGTTCATCTCGAACGTGGTCACCGCGACGCTGCTGGTGTTCCTGGGCAATCAGCTGGGCGTCGGATCCCAGCTGCAGACGGCCGTCATCGTCGTGCTGGGAATCCGTATCTTCTCGAACGTGTCGGCAATCCGTCGCTTCATCTTCCGGGGGTGATGAACCATGGTGGCGCACAAATCGTCTCGTGACGTGCTGTCGCAGCTGCACGAGCAGCATGCGCAGGACAAGAAGAACGATCGCATGGAGACCGGCTCGTTCCCCGTGGTGCGCAAGAAGCCGAAGCGCCCCGTCAAGGACGGCTCGGCGCGCATGCGCCTGATGACGAGCGTGCTCATCCTCATCATGTGCGCGCTGCTGGGATACGGGTACATGATCCAGATCAACAACGCCGACGCCACATACGAGACGCTGAGCGAGGACGAGCTGACCAGGCTGATCAGCGAGACCGGCACACAGGTGCAGAACCTGGAGCAGCGCAAGTCGGAGCTGACCAATCAGCTGGGATCGCTCAAGGCCGCGGCGAACAAGACGCAGGAGGCGGAGCGCATCGCCAAACAGAACGAGGAGACCAACGGCATCCTCGCCGGTCGTTTGCCCGCGACGGGCAAGGGCGTGTCGATCAGCATCTCCCAAGGGTCGAAGACGAAGATCGACGCGGCGACGATGTACAAACTCATCGAGGAACTGCGCAACGCAGGCGCCGAGGTGATGGCCATCAACAGCGTGCGTGTCGTGACGAAAACCTATGTCAGCGACACGGACGACGGCCTGGAATGCGACGGTGTCGCGCTGAGCGCGCCGTATCGGATCCTGGCCATCGGCGATCCCCAGAACCTTCAGAACGCCGTCAATATCGCGGGTGGCGTGGGTTCGAGTCTGAAGGTGAAGTACGGCGCGACGGTGAGCGTGACGTCCTCGGATTCGATTACCATCAGCCAAATTCGCAAGTCAACCGACAATACGTATGCAAGGGCTGTAGAATAGCGTTTATGACAGATCCGATTCCAAGTGCAGGCGAGACGACCATCATTGGTCTGCCCGCCATCCAGATTCCCATCACCACTACAGGTGACCGTCCCCTCACGCAGGAGGACATCGAAACCATCGCGCGGCTCGCACCGGGCACCGCACTGCTCATCTCGACCAGAGGCGCCGTTTCCGGGTCCCGCTACCTGCTCGATGAGGACGAGGTGACGGTCGGGCGCGACTCCCGCGCCGACATCCTGCTGGACGATTCGACGGTATCCCGTTCCCATGCCGTGTTCCGCCGCGTCGGCGACACATTCGCGGTATACGATTCCGGCAGCCTCAACGGCACCTATGTGAACCGCCAGCGGGTGGACCATCAGCAGCTGCGCAACGGCGACGAGATCATGATCGGTAAGTTCCGTCTGGTTTTCTTCACCAAATCCGCCGTTATCGCGTGATGATGCGAAGCCGTGCGCGTTAGACTGGGACGGTACGTCATTCATGTGATCGTGCATGTACCGGTTCGGCGCATGCACAGGACGGGGGAGTGCGATGGCTGAGCAGACAGGGAGCCAGACGGCCGGGCTGCATCTGGTCGTGCCGCTGGAGCAGAGGCTCGATCTCGGTGCGTCCGACGCCGTGCAGGGGGAGCTGTTCGTCGACGAAGGCGCCCGCCGCCCGACACGGGGCTACCGTGGTACGGTGGCTTCCAAGGTCGCCGGCATCACGTACCGTCAGCTGGACTATTGGGCGCGCAAGCAGATCGTCGAACCATCGATCACCCCATCTCACGGATCGGGGTCGAGGCGGCTGTACTCCTTCAAGGACGTGGTGATTCTTGCGGTGTCCAAGAAGCTGCTGGATGCAGGCGTGAACCTGCAGAACGTCACTACGGCCATCGGGTTCCTGATGCAGCGCGATGTCGACCAGCTTGAGCATGTCACCATCATGTGCGATGGGGAAGAGGTGCATGAATGCACCACCAGCGACCAGATGATCGCACTGCTGCAGAGCGGCAAGGCCGTGTTCGGCGTGTCCGTCGGCTCGCTGTGGCATCAGATTCATGACGCACTGGAGACCGAGGACTACGTCGATCTGCAATCGTCCTCGGCGAACGTCGGCTCCGCAGGGTCGGGACGTGTCGCCGGTCGGCCGATCGACGAGCTTACCGCCATGCGCATGCGCAGGAAGATTGCCGCCCAGCGTGCCGCACGCGAGGCGGCATAACCGGAGGCTGGCGTATGGATGATCTGCTTCCGCTGTTGTTGTGGGTGTTCGCCGTCGTGTGGATGCTCTCGGTGTGCGGCATCTGCATTGTGAGAAGTCGGTTCGGCACGGGGGAGAGGCACCCCGAGGTGAACCCCGTCAGCTGGAATGTGGTGCTGGCCCAGATGGTGTCCGTGCTATTCGCGGGCATCCCCTTCATGGTGTATCTCATGGCGAGTGAGGAACTGTCCCCCGCATTCCACGATTTCTACACCGACCACTTGGTGATCGGCGCGGCGATAGTCATCGCGCTGGTTTTTGTGGAGCTGTTGCTGATGGGTATCCAGGCGCATCGCGCGCATTTCACCGAAGTCGACCGCGTGGTCCGCGGCGCCACGCATACCGAGGCGTGACGCATGCGTCTGTGAGACGAGAATATATCGTTATGGATTGGGGTTTGCCATGTGATGGCAAACCCCAATCCATAACGATATCTGGCCGTACGTTCACCGCTGCAAGTGTTATAGATTACGTTGAATGCGTTCGTACCAAGAGCATCCGGCGTCAGTTTCGTCGCGTCCAATTCGATGTTCCATGATCCTGAGCTGTCGGTTTGGAACGTGATGGGCAGTTCCCCAACAAAGTGTCTCCCCGCACCTCGTTGTCGTCGTTGTCGAACTTGACCTCTACGACCGGCATGTTGACCGTCTGCTTGCTGGTGATGACGATGCATGAGAAGTCATCGAACGCGTTCATGGGCGCGCGCCTGCTCATGGACCGCGCGCACGAGTACGACAGGCTCGACGAGACCTTCCTCGCCGACCTCCGGCTCATCCTCATCGCCACCTACCTGAAAAACACAGCCAAAAACCCAACTAGCGTAAACACACCCTAGTAGTTCCTCTCCCTGCGAACTAAAACACGCATGTATCATAGTCGTGCGCCACGGTCTTCTGCACGAAGATATCTTTATCCGGCGAAAGTCCTATTTCAAGACGTGATTATGGGACTTTCGCCGGATAAAAGTGCAAAAGCGGAACGTCAATTGTCCCGAAGATCATAAATCTGACATAACGTACATTATCGGCTAACTATTCGGGAACCTTAGAAACGGCTTAATTTCAACGGTCTTCATTTCGCACAGGTAACTGTGGATGCCTCTGGGTGGCCCGTTGTGGCTACGCATTTGGCTACGCATTTCACACGACGGGAGACCAACGATGGCAATGGGTGGCGGCGGCTCGACATACAGAAGCGCCGATGGAATCTGGCACGCCGCGATAGACATAGAGCCCGACAGGGCCACCGGGCGCAGGAGGCGGCTCACGGCCCAAGGCAAGACCAAGGCGGTGGCGAACGCGAGGCTCAGGTGAAGCTGGACGCATACGTGCGCAAGGGCCTCACGCCGAACTCGCCGTCGCCGCGCCTCATGGACTGGCTGGAGACTTGGTACCACGAGCGGGCCGAGGCCAACCTGCGTCCGAACAGCAGGCGTAGCTACGAGAACGCCATCGTGCGGCTGAACAGGATAGCCGGCGCGAGGCGCATCAACTCGCTGGATAAGGATATGGCCGACATTCAGGACGGCCTGAAGTGCTACAGCCCGAAGACGGCCACGATCACTTGGTCCGTCCTGAAGAACGCGCTTGAGGCCGCGCGTGACGAAAACCTCATACGGAGGAACCCGGCCAAGATGGTCTGCCCGGTGAGCGCTTCGAGCAGTTCGCTGAAAGTCAACCCACCTTCACTACCGGATGACGGATGACGGTTTTGAGGTTTTCCGGTTTTGCTCGGCGCGGATCGGATATGTAGATTTCGTGATGTCGGCGGGCGTCGGAGAGGTCGAGCTCGTAGCCTTGCGAGCGCGCGTAGTCATCCAGAATCGCCACGGTTGCGGGCTCGTTGTCGTACGGGCCCTTGTGCATGACCTGCGCGACCACGCCTTCATCGAAATCGAAGAGATATGCGCGATTGACGTCGGATTCCGGGTGTTTGGCGGCAAACGATGCCTTGGCCCACGCAAAGACCTTATCGGTCACGAATTCCGGCAGACGAATCATCGAAGTCCAATGGAAGTCGGCTTTGTGCGCGTAATCGACGCCGGGCACACCCTCCCCCATGCTCCATAAGCCCTCCAGCGGAGGCACGGTGTAGTCGAAGTACCCGTCGATATGCTCGGCCGGGTTCTTTGACTTCTTGCTCATTTTGACGGTGAACGAAATGCCGTAAAGCAGTTGCATCGCCTTGGCGTAATCGCCACCTTCTTCGTTCGGGTCGCCCACACCGTCCACCGCGACGAACCGCATCGCCGGTACCATGACGATGGCCGGCATGGTCTTCGGCTGATACAGGTCCTTATACTCCTTCTTATAATCGAACGCCATCGCTCATTCCCCTTCCGCCACCGCATCGATCTCGTCCTGATGCCGCCACCGCTTGAGGTTTGGCAGCAGCGCCGACATGCAATCCTCGGCCTGTTCGACGCTGATATGGCAGGATTCCGCCATCATCGGCGCACACGCGGCGACCAATTCATCGCTATTGGCATAGTCCTGAAGAAAAACGCCGTCGTCATAGCAGTAGTTGCAATAGTCTCCGCTTCGCGTTCCATCCGGTTCGGTGCCATGGTCTTCCGGGCGATAGAACGGCATGGCGCAACTTTGGCAAAAACCGTTGTCCGGCATCTCCATAAGCCTCGCCATCGGCACCTCAAAACGGGTGCTGATAAGCCGAATCATGTCGATGCTCGGATCTGCCGTTCCCTTCTCCCAGCGGGAAAGCGCCTGTTGGGTGACGAACAGCTCGTGCGCGAACTGCGACTGCGTAAGACCTCGCTCCTCGCGCACGACTTTGATAACCTGACCGATTGACATGACTACCTCCCGACATCGGAAAACGATTCGAGCGCCTCGCTGTGCGCTTGCTGATTCCATTCTAAGGGCATGGCCCGTTCGCCAAGCGCGGGTACAACAAACCGTTGTTCGCGCTTGCATCCCGGAGGAAGAAACGGCTCGGTCGAACCTATTTCCTCTCCGCACCCTTCACTCCCGGTTCCTCTGACTTCAGCGTCTCCGCGCAGGACATCGCCGTGTAGATCGAGGGCCCCCGGCCACTGCACCATCGCCAAGGCGACGAAGCGCTCCGTTCTGTATGCGCCCGCTTCGATTGCGGCCCGCCAGACGCCACGCGCGTGCCGGCGTATCCAAGCCCTGTGCCTCGCCCTCGTCGTGGAGGACACCTTGGTCAGTGAGGACATGAAATGCTCCGTCGGGATATGGAACTCCACCGCGTAACCAGTCATGCCCTTGGCTGTCCGGCCGCTTTCCGCGCCATGCCTTAGATGGATAGGAAAACAACGTCGAAAGGTTGGCAAGCATATGTCGAAGGAGCTGGAGACCGTGGCGCTGTGGCGCGACGGGGGGGCGGCGGACTGTGGTTGGGGCGGAGCGGGCCGGAACGCCCGTGGAACTGGCTGACGGGAACGGACGCCTCGCCGGACGACCTGCTGTCGGGCGGGAGCCGGAAGGTCGAGGAGCCATTCGGGAGAATCGACTTCGACGACGTGCGCCCGACGCCCGACCTGCCCGACCGCGACCCGCGCAACGTCCTGACGGACACTTGGCACGTGGTGCCGGACGACCGCCTCGTGACGTTCGAGCCCGGCGGTCTGCCGAAGTCATGGCGAATCTCCGCCGTGAGGCGCAACGCTGCCAACCTGAGTCTGGTCGTCAACGACCCTGTGACCGGCGAACCCATCGAACCCGATCTTATGACCCTTCTGAGGGATGGCTGCTTCGACTTCGACAGGAGCCGCGAGACGCCGGAATGGCAGGGCTTCTGGAGGTCGGAGCGCGGCACGGTGGCCTACCGCGACGCATCGGGGCTCGTCCGCAGATGGACGCCGGGTATGATGAAACCGCCCCACGGCAAGGGCAATGCACACCGAGGCCGTGGGCCGCTTCATCCCCATAGCCAATTGTCATATACGGGTTTGGCTACCTTTGGCAGGCTTCGGTCCAAACCACTGATTAATATGGCTTCAAACCGTTGAAATAAGGCCATTCCTGAAGCCCGGTCGAATCACTGTCGCACAGCGTAATTATCGGATAATAGTACGGTATGTCAGATGGTCACTTCGTGAAATAATCATTCACCGCGGCGGCAAGCTCATCGACGGTATCGATGATGCGGTATGCGCCATGTTCCTCAAGCTCACCGGCTTCGGCGTACCCCCAACGGCAACCCAGGCAATCGAGCCCGCATGCGATGGCGCCGTCGACGTCGGTCCAACGGTCGCCGACCATCAGGGCGCGGTCACCGGCATCCGCATCGAATCCGATGCTGTCGAAGCAGTATCGGATGACCTGGTCCTTGTCGATGCGCGAATTGTCTGTGCTGGCGCCGTAGATGCCGTCGACCATGGTATCGAGATGGAAATGCTCGCACACTGGCTCGGCCTGATATTGCGGCTTGCACGTGGCGATTGCCAGGTGCAAGCCGTCGGCGCGCAATGCCGCCAGCTGCTCGGGAATACCGGCGTACACGCTGTTGTACAGTCGTCCGGGAATTTTGTGGCCGGGATTGTTCGGGTCGTCGAACACCGCCTTGTCCGCATAGTATTCGCGGTATATCTCCACGCCGCGATCCAGCAGCTCGTCCGGCATATGGTTGCGTCTGAACGATTCGATGATGGCTGGTCCGATGAACCGGTGCATCTCCTGATCGTCGGGAACCGGCAGGCTGAGCTCCTCGAACGCCTTGGTGGCGCAGGCGATGATGCCCGGGTCCGATTGCGTCAACGTACCGTCAAGGTCGAGCAGCACCACGTTCCTGCGCTGCCGGGTCGTGACCTGATGCTGAGACATGCCTCTCCCCTTACTCGTAGTCGGGAATCCAGCCGCTGTGGTGCATTTCAAGACGCTTGTCCAGCAGCTTCTTCAGTTCGTCCTCGCTGCGACGCTCCAGCAGCATGTCCCAGTGGGTCCTGGTGGGCTTGGCGATCTCGTTGGCCTCCTCGTCGCCGTCGCCCTCGCGGTGCGCGATGGTGCCGCAGCGGCATTCCCACTCGTCGGGGATTTCGGCGCCCTCGGCGAACGGCAGGATGGTCCGGTGTCCCTTGGGACAGATGTACGCCACTTCGCTGCGTGCGGCGAAGTCCACGTTGTCGTCGGATTCCAGTGATTTCGCGCCGATGCTCATACCGCGTAGGCTGCGTTCCGCCATGACGTTCCTCCTTGTGGTCTTTCTTGTCGATCTTTCCCGAAAACTATTATCACGCTACAAAACAGTTCGGACGAGTCGTATATTCCCCGTTCCGGTCCTGCCTTGCCGCCTGCGACGATTCCGTCAGCCCTCGCCAATGCCCGAATAGGCGACGATGCCGCGGTTGACCAGTTCCATGGCCTCGTGCGCGACCTGGGCGAGGTGCGCGCTCCCCTGCGGCAGATACGGCTCTGCCGCCGAGATCTGCTGGAGGATGTCGGACAGACGCTTCGCGTTGCGCACGAAATCGCCGCCGGTCATGTCCCGGTCATGCAGCACATATGCCAGACTGTTGCCGCTGGCCCAGTCGTACATGATGTCGACGATGCCGAAGTCGAGTTGCTGCAGGTCGTCAAGCCCTTCATCCTCGCACAGCATCGTGAGCTGCGCATGCAGACGGTCCAAAGATTGCGAAGTCTGGGCGACCGGGCCTTGGATGCCGCCGGGCCAGCGCCTCGGTTCTCCCCCGGTGCCTCCCCTGGCTTCGAACACCAGGGCGGAGAGCACCGCGGCGAGCTGTCGCGCCGTCAGATGGTCGAACATGCCGCGTTCCAGCGCTTCGGCAAGCACGATGTCCTGCTCGCTGTAGATGTGGCGCAGCAGTTGCCCCTGCTCGCTCAATCGCATGTCCGTCCCGTCGCGCTTCACGTATCCCAGCTGTTCCAGGATGGAGCAGATACGGTCGAACTGCCGGGCCACGGATCCGGTGCGCGACTCGTACCTGTGCTGCACCCGCTCGTATTCGCGCATCTCGCGAATCCAGCGATGACCCCATTTCATATGCTGCTGCATGTCGGGGCACTGCCGGCACGGATGTTCGCGGTCGCGCTTCTTCAGGGTCTCGATAGACTGGTCCAGCTCGCGGAACGTGTTCTTGCGCTGCTCGTCGGTCGGGAAGGCGGTCTGCTTGAGCTTGCGCCGGCCGTTCTTCTCCAGGTCGGACAGCTCCATGCGGATGCGCATCAGAGACGCGAAATCCCCGTACTCGCAGTGGAATGCCTGCTCATAGCCGTCCAACGCCTGTTTCAGCGTGGTCAGTTGCGATTCGAGCTGCCAGGCCGACTCGTTGGCCTCCCACTGGGCGAAGGAATGGTCCAGCGTGGCGCGAGTCGTCTCGTAGTCGCTGGTGTTGAGCAGATTGACGGCCATGTTGAACGTGGCATGGAAGCTCGAATGCAGCGGGTAGACGCGCTTGCTGGACAATGCGGCGGCGGTCGCAGGTACGAAATCGCGATGGTCGACGACGATCGCGTGTCCGATCGTATCGATGCCGCGACGGCCGGCGCGGCCGGTCAGCTGGGTGAACTCCCCCGGTGTCAGCGGCACATGCCCGCTGCCGTTGAACTTCTCCAGCTTTTCGACGATGACGCAGCGCGCAGGCATGTTGATGCCCAGCGCGAGCGTCTCCGTCGCGAAGACCATCTTTACCAGTCCCTCTTCAAACAGGCGTTCGACTATCTGCCGGAACAGCGCGACCATGCCGGCGTGATGGGACGCGAAGCCCTCCTCCAGCGCGAACCTGAACCGGGAGAACTGCAACGCCTTGAGATCCTCCTGGCTCAACTGCCCGGCGACCATCTCGTCGACGATGGCGCGGATGCGCCGCATCTCGTCCTCGGTGGTGAGTTCCAGCCCCGCATTGATGCACTGCTCGACGGCCTGATCGCAGCCGTTGCGCGAGAATATGAAATAGATGCCGGGAAGCATGTCGAGATAGTTGAGCTCGTCGACCACCGCCCAGCGCTTGGGCGTGTGGCGCTGCGCCGGCGCGTGGCCCCGCGAATGGCCACGGCCGCGGGAGCGTGAGTTCTCGGCGCCGCGGCGGCGCGCCGCCTGACGGTCAAGCTGATCGAGCCGGTCGATCAGGCGCGCGTTGAGCTTGGTGGTCTGCTCGCCCTGGGCGTCACGCCGGTACAGGTCGAGCAGCTCCGGCTCGGTGTGGTCGTCGGCCTGCACGAGCACATGCTGCTCCAGCGGGACGGGACGGCGCTCGGAGACCACCAGCTTAGTGTCGCCGCGGACGGAGGATATCCAGGACGAGAAATCCTCGACATTGGAGACCGTGGCGGACAATCCGATGACGCTGACCTGCCGGGGAAGATGGATGATGACCTCCTCCCAGACCGGGCCGCGGAACCGGTCGGCGAGGTAATGGACCTCGTCGAGTATGACGAACCGCAGCGCGTTGAGCGTGGTCGAATGCTCGTAGAGCATGTTGCGCAGTACCTCGGTCGTCATGACGACGATGTCGGCCTCGGAGTTGATCGAGATGTCGCCCGTCAGCAGCCCGACGCGGTCGGCGCCGTAAACGGCGGTCAGGTCATGGTACTTCTGGTTGCTCAACGCCTTGATCGGCGTGGTGTAGAACGCCTTGACATTGCGCTCGCGGGCCAGATACATCGCGAAGTCGGCCACCACGGTCTTGCCTGCGCCCGTTGGGGCCGCGACGAGCACGTTCTCCCCCCGCTCCAACGCGTCTATCGCGTCCTGCTGGAAATCGTCCAGGTCGAATGGCAGCGTGGCTGCGAAACGCGCGGCGACGCTCGCGTTATGCGCCTGACGCTTCTGGAATGCGGCATACCGCTGGGAAGGCGATGGGCCGGGTCGATTCGCCGCCGAATGTTTGCGCTGATGTTTGACCATGCGTGAAACCCCGTTCGTCACAGACGGCCATCGCCGTCGGATTCTCGTATTCGCCTGCGTGCATGAGACGATGCAGCGGGCCGCGCCGCAGCTTGCAGCCGCAGTCCGTCAACGGTTGAAACGTGACCACCGCGCCCACGCACGCGCGTGACGTTCGCGCTTCGCGTTCCGGTGCCTGATGACGTCGACCTGCGCATCGTCATACCGGCTGATGGCGCTGTTCAACGGTTGGGTGAATGTCGGAGGGGCGAGCGGCTCGCGCGCGTCCGCACCCTGCGGAACGTCCGCGAGCTCGGAGAGGGGCTTGCCGAGACGGCTGCCGATCTCCGCAATGCCGTTCAACGCCCTGAAGCCGTGAAGGGCGGCGTACGCGATGCCCGCCACGATCATCGCCAGCATGAACAGCGAGAGAATGAGCCAGATCCACCAGGGCATGAGATCACTCCTCTTCCGGGGTGTCTTCTTCACGTGTGCCGAGGCTGAGCTCGCGCTGCGCACGGGCGACGATCATCGTGCGCAGGGTCTCGGGTGCGACCGCGGTGATGTGACGCGCATGGGCGATGCAGAAGGCGACGAACCAGGAATCGGACGACACGATGATATGCACCTTCTCGCCCGGGCTGCACGGCTCGACGGTGGCTCCCGGCATCGACTTGATGAACGGAAGATCCGGCTGATCCGTGATGAACACGGCCGGAGTGCCGTTGTCGAAGCTCCACTTGCGCAACTCACTCACCGGCATGTCGGGAATGTCCACGCGCTTGACCGGAGCGATGACCTCGGCGTGCTCGATGCGGGCGAGCCTGAGCACCTGCCATGTGCGGGGCTTGCCGTTCGCCTTGTTGATGAGCTGGTCGCGTGAGACGAACTTGCGCCGGTCCTCCGGAGTGGAGTCCAGCACGTCGGTCCAGACGGCGGCATAGTAGACGCCCTCATCCACGAAGATCTTGGAGGGGGCGACGACCTTGCGGCGGGTCCGTCCCGCGCCGTCCGTGTACTCCATGTCGAGCAGCGATTCGGTGGAGATCGCGCGCTTGACGACGGAGAAGCAGTGGGGCTCCAGCTCGTAGCCGGTCAGGCTCAGCCAAGGGGTCTCCCCCGGCTTGACCAGCTGGCGCAGACGCTGATACAGCGAGGCCGCCTGCGTGCGCTGCGCCTCCGGCAGCAGCGGCGAATGCGCGAGGTAGCTCACCGAAGCGGTGAGCATGCTCAGGTATTGCGGGGAGATGCCGGCGAGGCGTTCCAGTCCGAGCGAATTCGTCGCGGACACGATGCCTTCGGCGTCAAGCAGCGACCAATCGATGTCGAAGAACTGGCTTCCGGCCATCTCGCCGTCGTCGGAGACCGTGGTCAGCGTGTTGATGTCTTTGTGGATCACGTTGACGTATTTCTTGAGCTCGTCATCCGACTTGGGCCTGCCGATGAAGCGTTCCGCGAGTTCCGCGAGGGAGAATTCCTCACCGAGGTGGGCGGACAGGAAGAGCATCAGACGCAGTCTGCGGTCGACCTCACTGCCGGTCTGGAACGAGGTCCCGGACTTCTTCTGGTGGTTTTTCTTGGGGGCGGCGTCCTCCGGCTCGGGGGTCGTGCTGGTGATGGTGGGCGTGGCGACCGTGGCGCTGCCGGTATCGTCCGACGATCTGTCGGCCAGCGCCATGTTTGACGCCGCCTGGAGACGACGGTTGAAGGCGTCGACGGCCTCCTGCGGGCTGACGATCACTGCGCCGGGATGTTCGAGCACGAACATGGCGAGGTCGTCGGAATCGGTGTAGGCGACGTTGATGTTCTCTCCGTCCACGTCGACCGTCGCCGCGAAACGGCGGGAGTCGACGACGCGCACGAGAGCCGGCGGAATCGTCTGCGTGCCGAGTCCCGGGGCGATGGAATCCAATCCGAGGCCGGGGATGGGCGTCTGCGGCACCCTTGGCGTGGTGCGGGACACATGCTGCGGCGTCACGGTCTGCGATTGCGTGGACGATACGGAAATCGAACGTGCGAGATAGTTGGCCGCGGCGAGAACCGGCAGATCCTCCTGCTCGAAGCGCAGGCGGATGCGCGGCTCGTCCCCGAGCTGCAGTCGGTACGACGCGAAGTCCTGTCCCTCGGACTTCGAGGAGTATTCAGGCTGGCGTGACTCAATGGCGATTCCCATTGCCGCGAGCTTGGCGCGGTCGCGCTGGAACTGCTTGGCGAACGCGGCCTTCGCGGCCTGATCGGCAAGTTCCCCGTAGGAGTCGGCATATGCCTTAACGCGCTGGGCGATTTGCCGCGAGGTCAGCCACTGCGGAAACGCAGACGACAGCACGGCCAACACATCCAACTCATGTTTGCCCCATTTGTCGGAAAAGCGGCGTCTCCCGTTCGATCCCTCTGCCATTAGTCCTCACGTATCGTTAGCATTCCAATTAAATATGCATGGGTATCACGCACACCACATCCCATGATAGAGGGTTTTGTTGTGTGCGGCTCGCATTTTGTCAAAAATAGGTATTTTTTCTTCGTACGGCGGACACATCACACCCAATCACCGGGCTCGATGCCCATCGGTCCGACGTATTCGCCGTTGGGTACGTAACTGGGCTCGTTTCTATCCTCCAGACGCGCGTCGGCGAACATGATGACGTCACGTCCGAATGTCCAGTCTCCCTTGATGCTGACCGAGTTCGCGGCGGCGAGCGACGGCACGTTGTAGGGGAACCGTTCGTTGAAGTCCTCGATGTTCTTGTAGTACCGCGGATCGAGGTCGACGTTCGGGAAAATGTAGCTGCCGTCCTCCATCTCATACGAGTCCGTAAGGTGGAACCGATCGGAACGCATAATGAACAGGTCGTTGGTCGTCTTCACCGGCAAGAACCGCATGCGGTCCACCTGCACACAGATCGCGCCTTCGAACAGGCCGATCGCCGCGCCCATCGCGGTCTCCAGCTGGACCACCGCCGGGGACTGGGGGTCGGTCGGGTCGACGGTCTTGTTGTTGATGATGACGGGAAGCGGCAGCACGCCGTCATGCTCGGCGAGCATGTCGCGCAGCACGTCGATGCGCACCCAGATGTTGTTCGTGTTGAAATACGGGTGCTTGGCGATGTCTTGGGCCGCGTCCTTGTCGTCAGGATGCACCTGCGACATCTCCCGCAGGATCAGTCGGCCGGTGGCCGTGTCGCGCACGATATGGCCACCCTTGCGGTCCGCGTACGTGCGATTGGCGACCTCGACCATGAACGGGGCGCCCGTGTCCTCGAAATACTGGGCGAGCGTGCGAGACGGGCGCGCCCCCAGATTGTCGGAGTTCGAGATGAACAGGTATTCGAAGCCATGCTCCAGCAGAGTGTCCAGCAGGCCGGACTCCCGCAGCGTCGAGAACAGGTCGCCGTGGCCGGGCGGGCACCACTCCAGATCGGGGTTGGCCGGCCAAGATGCCGGCGCTCCGGTGGCCGCGTCGATCTTTGGCTCCTGATGCTGGATGATCTCCAGCGGGATGTCGGTCTGCTTGAACTTGCGCTGGTGTCGCAGTGCCTTCATCGTGTCATCCGAAGTGCGGAACGAGTTCATGAACGTGACCGGCAGAGGCACGTTCAGCCTCGTGCGCGCGGTGAGCACCTGACCGAGGATGATGTCGAGGAAGCGCATCTGCCGAGCCTTGTGGCGGCGCACCGGCAGCAGCGACTTCGCGCATTGCAGGCCCATCGAGGTTCCCAGGCCGCCGTTGAGCTTGAGGAATGCGGTCTTGGCGAACGCGTGCACTGCCTTGTCATGATCGATGGTCTTGTACACGTCATGGAAGCTCCGCACGCCGTGCAGCGGCTCGACGGTGTCCTCGCGGATCCACGCGCTCTCCTTCTCGCTGGCCCACACATGGTATGCGTGCCTGAACTGCGAGATGGCGATCTCGCTCATGCCCTGCTCGCGCATCTTCTGCGCCGACTGCTCGAACACATCGTCCACTGTCATCTTCTCCGTCCGTTTCAGATCTTCGGCAAACACTCCTATAGTCTACTCGCGTGGTGCTTCGTTCGCCAATCATCCCGCAGACGTATCCATTACGGGGGTATCCGGGGTGGGGCGGCTGGCTGCCGCACTGCAATGGCATGCGCAGATGGAACTTGGATAAGACTTGGATGGGCCATGCCGTCTATGTAGCTGGTGTCTCCCTATTGCGAGGTGATAGTCGGGAATTACCCGAGTCGCGACACGCTTGTTTTGCGTTATTGATGTCATATGGTAAATTCTCTTCTCGGTGCTTTTCGCACTGTTCGGGCCGTAGCGCAGTTTGGTAGCGCACTTGACTGGGGGTCAAGGGGTCGCGGGTTCAAATCCCGCCGGCCCGACAAGAATGGCGGGATCCCAACGATTACAAGTCGCTGGAATCCCGCTTTGTCATACTTGGGGGACATGAACTTCACGAACACGGTTCCACCACGTGTTCCGCGATGAACCGCCCTCGGTCTCGCTGCGCTGGGTTATAGGCTGAAATGTGTGTCTGGTGGTTTAGTCGTTTGGCTGCCGTTCGACGCGTGTGTGGAAGTCGTTCCGGTCGATGCCGGTGCCGTGCCGCGTGGGGGATGCCGGACGTCTCGTGCATGTCTTGCGGGCTCCTTTCCCATGCCTGCCTGTAGGGGTCCTCGAGCTGTTGGCCGGTGATGGCGTTCTCGGCGGGCCGTGCGTCGGCCTCGGGACGTTCGGTGTGCTGGCGGCGCCACCGGCAGATCGCCTTCGGCTGTCGCGTCAGGCGCGGTCCCCGGTGGCGGCGCGGCGTGTCGCGCGGGCGCGCGTTCCATGATTCGATGGGGTTGTTCGTGGACGGCGCCGGCCCGCCGGCGGCCAGGCCGCCGTCCCCGTCGCGCATGAGCGCCACCGCGATACGGCGCAGCCGCCTGCCGGCCCCGAAGGTCCCGGCGCCCACATTCAACCCGGCGACACGCCAGTCAGCACAAGACGTGACGGCTTATCCCGGACACACATTCTGGCCTATAACCCGTTTTACCGTGCCTCATTGCCTCCGCTGGCAGGCTGATACCCGGTATCTCCGCTTCGAGGGGTTGATTTCGCGCTCTCGGAACATCTATCTGCGTTTCAAGGGGTTGCCCAAACGCGATATCCGGAGTATGCGGGGACATCCCGCATTGGAATCATGCGGTTTCCGGCCCGGCTCTACTCGGGCACCAACCCCTCGAAACGCAGATAGATGTCCGAACGAGGACGTGGTCGGCAAGGCTATCCGCGAATCAGAGGTGCCGCGAGAGGACATCATCGTCGCGTCGAAGCTGCCGGGCCGTCATCACCAGTACGATCAGGCACGCGTCACGATCGAGGAGTCCGTGGCCCGCATGGGACTCGACTACATCGACCTGTATCTGATTCATTGGCCCAACCCGCTCCACCGGAGTCACGTCGGCCGTCAACCAAGTAGAGCTGTACCCCTTCTTCCAGCAGGCCGGGCAGCGCGCCTACGATCAGGCGCATGGCATCATCACCGAGGCGTGGAGCCCATTGGGCCACGCCAACCAGATGCTTAAGGATCCGACGAGCGTGCGCATCGCCGCGATGGACAATCCCGAGGGACGTTCCTTCGCGCAGGACCCGCACTGGCACGAGGAAGCCTGACGGCCCGCGCCGACTGTCACGCCTTCGCCGCCGCGTCGGCGATGCACCGCAACGCGTTGAGCGTGCGCGGATAACCGATATGCGGCGTGCACTGGGAGACGACGGCGATCAGGAACCTCTCGTCGTTGCCCACGCGCATGTTGGCCGCCGCATGGGAGGTGAGCTGCGGCTCGCACCCTCCCTGCGCGGCCAGGAAGCACAGCGTGATCATCTCGCGTCGGCGCGTGTCGAGCCCGCCGCGCGTGTAATAGTCGCCGAAGCAGTTGCCGGCCAGCCACTTGTTGATGTGACGGGTCTTCTCCGGCCCTGATTGCGCGAAGCCTCGCATGCGCTCGCCGAAGATGTCGATCTGCGCCTGCTCGCCCGCCTCAGCGCGGGTTTCGGGCGTCGTGGTGGATTGCGGTTCGAGCGGGAGGTGGATGTTCTTCGCCTCCAGTATCTCATTGGTCTTCTTCAGGAACGGCAGTACACGGCCGAAACCGAGATATGCAACCGCCTGGTAGACGATTTCCTTGACCTGGACGGCGCCGACGCCGGATTCGAACGCGACCGGCACCATCAGCTCGAAGTCGTCGAGACCTTGGCATCCGATCAACGCCGCCAGAATGGCCATGGAGCGTGTGGCGTCGTCCAGATCGGGGTGATTCGCTCCCGGCTCGTTGACGACCTCGTCATAAGCGAAGTTCGAGAACAGCTCGATGAATTCCGGGTCTGTCTGTGCCAGCGTCCTGTCATCGTTCCAGAACTTGTTCATGCGGCTTTTCAGCTCATCGAACATGATATCTCCTTGCGGTTTGACTGCGATCGGCGGTCATTATGACTCGCTTTGAGATGTCACGGTAGCCGCTTCGAGCGCTTGAAGTACAGCGGCGGCGACACTTCCGCGTGTCGCCGCCGCAGCCGTCACGCGAGAGCCACCACGGTCCAGCCATCCGCCGCGAGTGCTCGTACCGTCGCGGCGCCGATGCCGCTTGAGGCGCCGTTCACCACCGCCCGCTTGTTGATGTTCGTCATGGGTTCTCCTTTCATCGAAACCAGACGCATGTCTTCCCGATCGTACCGCTCGCGCGCGCGAACTCGTGTAACGGTATCGCAGACGCGTCGCCGCGACGGCTTGACAGCGAGTAGAGTGGAGGGACGGGCAAAGTCCGATTGATGGAAACGATCCATGAACCAAGGAGGATGCATCATGCCAGGGCAGACAGATGAGAACAGGCTCCACGTTCTTCGTCACGCCGCCTTCACGGCGCGAGACGTGCGGGAGATGGAACGGCCACTGCTTGAGAACGGTGTCCCCCTGATGAGGATGGCTTCCGCCGCCACAGCCCATGTCGTCGCCGAAATGATCGAAGATGAAGGCGTCGCGTTGGAGGAGTCGAACATTGTGCTGCTCGCCGGCAGCGGCGACAACGGCGGCGACGGGCTGTTCGCCGCGACGATGCTGGCGAGCAACGGCGCTTCGGTCACCGCCGTCGCGGTCGGCCGCACGCTGCATGGCGAGGGCTTCGCCGCATTCGTCCGCGCCGGCGGCAAGGTGCTGATCCTCGACCCGGCCTCCGAGATTCCGGGGTGCGCTGCCGGCTTCAGCGCTGGAGAGGCCGGTGAAAGGCTTCGGGCCGCGGTGGAACTCGCCCAGCACGCGCATGTCATCATCGACGCGATGACGGGCATCGGCCTGAGCGGGGCGCTGCACGGCATCGCGGGCACGGTCGCATCCTCGCTGGGCGTCGACGGCACGATCCCCGACCGCACCGCCCTTCCCGCCGGCGACTCGACCGGCGAGTTCCCGTTGGTCGTCGCGGTGGACGTCCCCTCCGGCGTGGGAGTCGACGACGGTGCCATCACAGGCCCGTATATCCCTGCCGATGTCACGGTCACGTTCGGCGCCCTGAAGCCGTGCCTTATGCTGCCTCCCGCGGCGTACGCCTGCGGTCGCGTGACGCTGGTGGACTTCAGTTTCGACATCGACGGCCATATGCCGTTCGTCGAGGCGGTTTCCGGCGACAACGCGGCTGAGACCGTCCGACTCCCCCGGCTTGCAGACACGAAGTACTTACGTGGCGTGACCGGTCTGATCACCGGCTCCGAACGGTACCCCGGCGCCGCGGTGCTGTCGTGCAAGGCCGCGGCCAAGACGAACATCGGCATGATCCGCTACATGGGTCCGCAGGTGTGTCGTGATATGGTGCTCGACGCGGTCCCGGAGGCCGTACTCGGCAAGGGGCGCGTGCAGGCCTGGGTCGTGGGCTCCGGCGTTCCGACGGGTGAGACCGAGGATGATGATTTCCAGCGTGAGACCATCGCCAAGCTTCTGACGCATTATGCGTTGTCCTCTGACGATGACCCGGATGACGATGATGACCTCGCCTATGATATGCCCCCGCTGGTGGTCGACGCGGGCGCTCTCGACCTGCTGCCCGACGAGGTGCCGCCGCAGGTCGTCATCACCCCGCACGCCGGGGAGCTCGCCTCGCTGCTCACCGCCAGGGGCGAGGATGTGGATGCGTCGGATGTGCAGAACGAGCCATTGCATTGGGCGTTGCGGGCCCATGAGCTCACCGGCGCCACCGTGCTGCTCAAAGGTGCGGTCACGATTGTCGTGGGCGAGCCGGCCGACACCGATCGGGAGTCGGATGCGCAGGGTGGATTCGCGGATGATGAGCAGCATGTGCGTGTGGTCGTCTCCGGCCGCGCCCCGGCGTGGCTGGGCACCGCGGGGGCGGGCGATGTGCTCGCCGGCATGCTGGGGGCGTTGCTCGCCCAACAGGACGACGAGGACGTTTCGGCTCCCGATGTCGCCGCCTGCGCTGCCTACCTGCACGGATATGCAGCCGCTCAGGCGTCGCAGTCGGATCAGCGCGGGTTCACGCCCCCGACGATTTACGGTTCCGATGACCGTCATCTGCGCACCAAGCTGGGGCATCCCATCGTCGCATCCGATGTGATCGGCATGATTCCCGCGACTTTCGCGGAACTGCTGTCGTAAGGGCGCGAGGGCGGTCGGGATGCGGAGGCCGGTATCGCATGATACCCGGCGTCGACGCATCCCGACCGCTTGCGCGACTGCGCCGGCCGGAGACCTATTCCGTCCGGATCAACAAATCAGACACTATCCTATTCCCCCTATTCCAACGTTGAGGAGCATCATGAGCAACTCCCCCATCACCGATGTGATTTTCGATTTCTGTGGCGTCCTGCTGGACTGGCAGACCCGCGCATGCCTGACCGGGCATTTCCCCCAGGACACGGTGGACGCGATATGCGCGCCCGACGACCCGCACGGGTTCTTCCGCTATGAGGACCGCATGGACGCCGGCGAGGACTTCTCTCACATCTACCCCGACGTGGTGCGGGAGCAGGGCGAGGACATCGCTCCGATCTTCGCCTATTACATCGAACATTACGGCGACGCCCTGCCGCGCATGCTGCCCGGCATGGAAGATCTGCTGCGCGACCTGAAGCGGCATGGGTACGGTGTGTGGGGACTGACGAACTGGTCTCATGAGACGATTCACATCGCGTTCGAGAAATTCCCGCAGATTGGCGAACTGCTGCAGGACACCGTGGTCTCCGGCATCGAGAAGATGCACAAGCCGAACGCCGACATCTACGAGCTCGCACTGCAACGATTCGGCCTTGAAGCCGGGCATTGCGTGTTCTTCGACGACACGGCGAAGAACATCGTCGGGGCCAACGAGGTCGGTATCCACGGTCTTCTGTTCGACAATGCTCTCCAGGCCCGCGAATCGCTCGCTTCGCTCGGTGTGAGGCTGTAGGAATAACCGGATTCGGTGCTCTCAAAACTCGCAGATATGAGGAAAAAACGTCAGTCGTCCGGTGTATCTGCGAGTTTTGAGAGCGTGCCTTGCGCATACCGCACCGCAAGCCCGCCGCATGATAAATTGAGCTTATACCCCCGCACTTGGTGAAATGCCGGCAATCCCAATGATTTCAATGGTTTCGTCCATGGTCGGCCTTATAAATGCTGCTTATGACACTGCTGCAGCTGAAATACATCGTGAAGATCGTCGAGTGCGGATCCATGAACGAGGCGTCGCATGAACTGTACGTCTCCCAGCCGGCGTTGAGCTCGTCGGTCAAGGAACTGGAGAACGAGCTCGGCATCGAGATCTTCACTCGTTCCTCGCAGGGCATCGCCCTGACGGTGGACGGCGCCGAATTCCTCACTTACGCCCGTCAGGTGCTCGACCAGGCCGACCTGCTTGAGGAGCGCTACAAGAACGCGAAGCCGCGCAAGCAGCTGTGCTCCGTGTCCACGCAGCACTACATGTTCGCCGTCGAGGCGTTCGTCGAGATGATCGACTCCATCAAGTCCGACGAGTACGAGTTCACGATCCGTGAGACCCGCACGAAGGACATCATCAACCAGGTCGCGAACATGCTTTCGGAGATCGGCATCATCTACCTGTCGGACTTCAACAAGGACGTGATCGGCAAGATGCTGCGCGAGAAGCATCTGGAGTTTCATCCGCTGTTCCGTGCGCCGCTGCACGTGTTCATCTCGCGCAACAACCCGCTCGCCGGCAAGAAGAAGGTCACGATGGACGACCTCAAGCCGTTCCCGTTCATCCAGTACGAGCAGGGTGAGGAGGGCAGCTTCTTCTTCGCCGAGGAGGCCGTGTGGCCGGAGTACTCCCCCAAGCAGATCAACGTGACCGATCGTGCGACGATCCTGAACTTCATCATCGGCCTGAACGGGTACACGGTGTGCACCGGCATCGACAACGGCGACCTGAACAACGAGAAGATCGTCACCGTGCCGTTGGACACCGACGAAACGATGCTGGTGGGCTGGGTCACCAATGAGCGCGCCAAACTGTCGAAGGCCGCCGAGACGTATATCGAGAAGCTCAAGTCCGTGGTTGCCGACCACGGTTACAAGCTGATTGACTGAATGCGATTATGGGCTCCCTGTGGCGGGGAGCCCGATTTCGATCCGTGTCTCGTTCAGAAGCCGCGCACGTTGTAGTCCGCGGACAGGTCATTCATCGCGTGCAGCAGCTTGTAATTATAGATGAACGGTCCCACTGCGATGAGCGAGTCGAGGATGCCCCACAGCCAGAATGTCGAGGCGGTGACCGTGACGGGCAGACCGCGCACGGCCTGTTCTTCGCCGATGCGGCCGGATACGCGGTGATACCACACCAGCCAGCCGATGCCCAGCGTGACCCATCCCACCAGGAAGAACATCAGGCAGTAGTGCATTGTGTGTTTGCCGTCGCGTTTGAACGCGAGCAGGTTCAGGCTGTCTCCCACTTCGCTCATCTGCCAGATGTCGTAGATGCTGAACGTGACGAGACCGAGCAGCACGTATTTCAGCAGTCCGCGCTGCGTACGCAGGGGTGCGACCGGCCGGGGAGCATAGGGCTGTTGCGGCTGGAACTGGGGCTGCGGTTGAAATCCGGATTGCTGCGGCTGGGCGGCATACGGCGCGTTCGGATTGGTCATGGATCCTTCTTCCCAAGAAGACCTTCACTGTTATGGGCAAACGGCGTTGATTTACCCTGTTTCCCATTACAGGTCCGTGTTCCTGAATTATGTGATCCATCAGTGGATGGCGCATTTTGGCGCACTCCCGTTGCCGTCAGCGCCGGTGGTCGATGATGCGCCGGATGCCGTCGCGGATGGACTGGGGGTTGCGTGGTTCCCCGCCCAGCGCCCGGTGCAGTGTCAGGCCTTCGATCATCGCGTCGAGCAGCACCGTGGTCTCGGAGTCGAAGAACCGGCCCATGACCTTCTGTGTCGCCGACATCCAGCGGTCACTGATGTCGCGGAAGGACAGGTCGCGCGCGGCGAGCGTGTAGAACTCAAGGTTGATGTTCAGGTCGCGCTGGTTACCGAGCATGTCTCGTTCGATGCTCAGCGCGATGGCGTCGCAGGCTTCGTCGACGGTCGAGGCGGGCTGCATGCGCGCGGCGAATTTCAGTACGGAGGCCCGGGCGAACTGGTCGAACGCCTGGTGCAGCAGATCGTGCATGCCGTCGAAATAGTATGTCATGGAGCCGAGGGGCACGTGCGCCTCGGCGGCGACGACGCGATGCGAGGTGCCTGCCACTCCACGTGACGCGATGACGCGCAGCGCGGCGTCGATGATGTGCTGCTGTCGCTCGGGGTCGACTCGGGATGACTGGGATGGCATATCGGCAATCATAGCATTCATGCGGGTTCCATGCTGTCCCCCTCGTATATGTACGTTCGTACACATCGGAAAACGGGACCTCTGCCCCTCCTGCAGTCGGCCATTGCCGGCCAATGCGCCGCTATTGCTCGGAATCGAGCACCGAATCCACAGCGGCCCAGCGCCGACGCAGCAGCATCCACAATCCGATGATCATGGTCAACGCTCCGAGTCCGATGCCGAGCAGCCCGGAAGATTGTGCGGCATGTTGCGCGCCCTCGGCCTCCGGCAGAACGTCCTGCGTGACCACGAGCGAGAGCATCGCGTCGATGAACGTCACGAACTTCACCGATGCGTCGACACGTCGCACAGCTGGAAATCGATGTCCGGGTAGGCCTTGCGAGCCGCCTCGATCATGTCCGGCGAGCTGTCGACGCCGAGAATCTCGGCGTGCGGGTAGCGTTCGCGCAGCACGGCCGTGCTGTTGCCCGGCCCGCAGCCGATATCCAGCATGCGCTTGACGCCGCCGCCGTCCTCTGGCAAAGGCCACCTACAAGCGCCGGATAGGACTGACACGACATAATGAATGCTACTAATATAGTAGTAATTACTATATAATTTCATAAGTATTGCTAAAATATTAGTATGTATGATTTGTTAGATGAGCCGCTTCCCGGAGAAGTAATGGCCGGTATCGCCCGGCGAATGACCATGAGACGCAAGGAACACGGCATGACGCAGTCCGATCTCGCCCGAAAATCAGGGGTGAGTCTCGGGTCGATTCGTCGATTCGAACAACTCCATGAGATATCACTGAACGCACTGGTCGGCATCGCCTTCGCCTTGGACTGCGAACGGGATTTCGACGCACTGTTCTCCCAGCCGTATTACCGCTCGATCGATGACGTGGTCACAGCGACGCGCCACGGAAAGGACATCGGATGACCCCGCTGCTGGATGTAGACCGCGTGCGCGTGCTGCTCGCAGGCAATACCTTCGGAATGCTTACCATGTCACCTTCCCGCACACTGGCGTTCGCCTACGACAAGACCTGGCTGACGCACGGTTTTTCCATCAGCCCGATAAGCCTTCCGCTCAGAGATGGCGTGTTCGTCGCCCAAAGAGATCCGCTGAACGGCATGTTCGGCGTGTTCGACGACAGCATGCCCGACGGATGGGGACGACTGCTGACCGACCGAATGCTGCGTCAACATGGCATCGACCCGTATTCGGTCGGCCCGCTGGCGCGTCTATCGATCGTAGGTCATGGCGGCATGGGCGCACTGGAATACGAACCCGCTTCAACAATCGACGATGACATGCAATCATTCCCCGATCTCGACTCACTCGCCGAGGAATGCCTGAATGTGTTGAGCGCTGACTTCTCGAATGACCTCGACCAGCTGTTTGTCCTTGGCGGTTCGTCAGGCGGAGCCCGCCCGAAAATCCTCACCACAATCAATGGCGAGGAATGGATCATCAAGTTCCCCTCATCCGTGGACGCACCCGATATCGGTGAGATGGAATACCACATATCGAATCTTGCCCGCACTTGCGGAATCGACATGCCGGAAACCAGGTTGTTCCCTTCACGTCGATGCGCAGGCTATTTTGGCGTCAAGCGCTTTGACCGCATACCGCTCACGAACGGCGAAATCGGCAAGGTACACATGGTTTCCGCCGGCGGCCTGTTGGAGACTTCACACCGCATCGCCAATCTGGACTACGCCTTGCTGATGCGATTGACCATGCGCATGACCGGCGGCATCAAGGAATGCGAACGATTGTATCGACTCATGTGTTTCAATGTATTCATCGGCAATCGCGACGACCACGCGAAGAACTTCTCCTACCTGCATGATGCGGAGTCCGGCGCTTGGAGCCTCTCCCCCGCGTACGACCTTACCGAGAATCCCGGTATCAACGGCGAACACACCACCGCGGTCAATGGTAAGGGGCGCGGCATCACCGTTGAGGACATGGCAGACATCGGCATGAAAGCCGGCATCCCACGAACCCGATGCATATCGATTGCGCGGAACATGCGCGAACGCATCGCGGATGCCGGTTTTACCGTACGCAACTGAAGGTGGGCCGAACACCTTCGAGCGAACCCGACCTCACCGGAAGTCGTTTCAACGGAAACGTTCGTCGAGCAGGGCGTCGCGGCGGGCGTGGTGCGGATGCGGCCGTGCATCGGGAAGACGCATACGCCAAGTATTTCATCGGGCAGAGCTATCTGGCACCGCTGGTCTCGGGCAAGGAAGTCAACGTTTCCAACGTCACATTCGAGGCGGGCTGCCGCAACAACTGGCATATCCATCACAAGGCCTGTCAGATTCTCACCGCCGTGGGCGGGCGCGGCTACTACCAAGAGTGGGCCAAGGAGCCAGTTGAGCTCAACCCCGGCGACGTGGTGTACGTGGCGCCGGAGACCAAGCACTGGCATGGGGCCGCGCCGGATTCCGACTTCGCGCATATCGCCATCATGAACGCGGTGGACGGTGCCTCGAACGAGTGGCTGGAGTCGGTCGAGGCCGAATACGACGCGTTGCGTTGAATCGAAGGCCTGTCGCTCGCGCTCGTCAGAACACCACCGCCGACACGATGGTCAGTGAAAGCAGCGAGAACAGCGTGCTTACGAGCACGAAGCCGACCGCGTAGTCGGGCATGTTGTTCCTGCGGGCGGTGAACATGGCGATGGTGGTCATGGTCGGCAGACCGGCCACCAACGTGATCATCATGATCATGTCGTGGGTGATCGGCAGCTCCGGCAGCGCGCCGGCGGCCGCGGTGAGTAGCGCGTACAGGCCCAGCGGGAAGGCGATCATCTTGGCGACCAGCCCCACGTACAGTTCGTAGCGTTTCAGCACGCCCCACCATTTGGTCAGCGCGAACAGGCCGCCCAGGTAGATCAACGACATCGGCGTGGCCATGCCGCCGATGGTGCGCAGCGGAGTCAGGACGATCGAGGGAATCCTCACGCCGAGCATGATCAGCACCAAGGCGAGCATAACCCCGATGAACGCGGGGTTGACGAACCTCCCCAGCAGATTGCGCACGCGCAGGCCGAGCGTGGGCCGGCCGGCGGCGTCGGGTGATGCGACGGTACCGGGTTCGGGAACCGGCTCGCACAGCCATACGCCGTACGTCCATAGCAGCGTCTGATCGACGATCGACATCAACGCGACGTAGATCGCACCCTCGTGCGGCCATAACGCCATGATGATCGGAATGCCGATGAACCCGGCGTTGCCGAAGATCAGTGCCGCCTGGAACACGTGGCTACGCGATCCCTCAAGCCGCAACACCCACGCGACCAAGCGGAACACGAGGATAAGCAGGGCGTACATCACCGCGGTCAGCAGCATGACGCCCCAATTGGCCTCGACCTGCGCGCGGTCCGCACCCGCCATGGCGTTCGAGAACACCAGCAACGGGATAAGCACGTTGAGCAGCAGCGAGCACATGCCGTCGAGCGCGGTCTGGCCGTAGAAGCGAAGCCTCACGCATCCGTATCCGACCATCAGCATGATGAAGAAGCCGACCAACTGGCCAACCATAATAGCGAATTGACCCATTGCCCCTTACATCTCCAGCATCGAACGCAGCCATTTGAGTTCGGCGGCGATCTGCGCGTCATGCACGGTGATGATACCCTTGCGGTACGGGTCGTCGATCTGCTCGGCGCTCAACGGATTGCCCGCGTCACAGTAGAAGAGATGCACGTCGTGGCCGTTGAGCAAATCGTAACGGCGGCGCAACACCGCGTCACGGTCGGTTTTGTCTGGCACGACGGACAGGAAGGTAAGCACGACGGTCCACCGGGTGAAATCGGTGAGATTGAAACCACTGGTGCTTTTAAGCTCGTCGATCAACTTGGCGCGCCCCGCGTCCAGCAGGGTGAACACGCGACGCTGGCGCCCGTCGCGAATCGACGCCTGTTCGGAGATCAATCCCGCTTCGACGAGCCTATTGGTCGCCGGATAAATCGCGCCGTCGCTGAATTTGCGCGCATACCCCTGCAGCTGCTCCATCTTCTTGCGCAACTCGTAACCGCACATGGAACGCTCCGAAAGGAACCCCAGAATCATCATCTCAATCAAGCTCATGATTGTCCATCATAACTCGTTTGAACATACCCGTGGCACCGTCTCGTCACTCCGTCGGGCGAGGAGCAGCCTCTCCCGGTCGCCACGACTGGAGAAACGACTCGTTTTTTGCCGCATCGTCGCGGTAGGCTTTGCCGAACTCGTCGATGAGCCCATGGAATTCCTGAAGGTCGGCGACGTCCAGCCCGGTGTCCAGCACCACGGGGGCATATGCCTTATGGAACGCCGGGTATCCGGCCGGCGCATCGAAGCCGAGGAACGCGAACAGGCGCCGTGCGTAGGTGTCGGCCACGAACGTGCGGCGGGAGAACACGTAGAGCATCATATCGTCGGCCGTTTCGCCGCCGATGCCGAACAATCCGAGCAGTTCGGCGCGCAGCTCGGCGTCGGTGACGCCGTCGGCTCCTTCGGGAGAGGCGTCGCAACGCTCCACATACCAACGGCTCAACGAGCGCAGGGTCTTGGATTTGTTGACGTAGAAGCCCGACGGCCGAATCAGCTCCTGCAAACGCTCCGGTTCCACGACCGTCAACGCATGGGGGTCGAGCATGCTCTCCGCCTTCAACGCCGCGAGCGAACGATCCACATTGCCCCACGCGGTGTTCTGCGTGAGCACCGCGCCCACCATGATCTCGAATGTGGTGTCCGCCGGCCACCATCCGGTCGGGCTCAGTTCCGCGGACAGCGCGCGGTACAGCGACTCGATGTCGCCGGCTGCGGGCCTGCGCCGGGATTGCCCGCCATTGCCGCGCGCCGATGCCATGGTCAACGGTACAGGCGCTCGATGAGAATGTCGGAGACGGTGAGGCGCGCCTCGCTGAGCAGGTTGTCGAGCATCACGCCGGCGAGATCGGCGGCGGGCATGAACGTGTGCTGCTTGTCGAGTGAGACGTAGTCGTGGCTCTCGCGGTAGAAGTCGGTGTCGATGCCGCCGGGGTACACGCCCACGACGGTGACGCTCGACCCCTTGTACGCGGCCTTGAGGCTCTGCGTGTACCCCTTCTCACCCCATTTGGTGGCGCAGTACACGGATTCGTTGGCGTTGCCGCGCGTAGCGGCGGTGCTCATCACGTTGGCGATTTTGAGGTTCTGTTCGTCGCATGCCTTGAGCGTCTGGACGCACCACAGAATCATGCCCTTGAGGCCTTTGAGGCATTTGTCCACGTCGGCGGCCTCGTAGGCGGTCGGCGTCTTGAACGAGGGCTGCCCGGCATTGTTGATCAGCAGGTCGATGTGCCCGATCTTGGCGATCTCGGCCACCGAGACTTTGACGAAGTCCTCGTCGGACACGTCGCCGACGAACCCGCGGTAAGAGCCCCGGGGGAATTCGCCGGCCAGTTCGGTCTGGCGTTCGGCGTTGAAGTCGATGCCGGCGACGAACCATCCGCGGTCGATGAGCTGTCGCGTGAGTTCATAGCCCAGTCCGAGGGCGCTGCCCGTCACGATGGCGATGCGTTTGCCGTTCGTCTGTTCCATGATTCGTATGTCTCCCTGCCTTCGTCGGTTCGTCGCTGTCCGGCGATCACTGTCCGATGCCGCGACGAAACGCTGTTGAAAACGTATGCACAATGCATTTTATCGAATCCGTCCGACCTGTCGTCGTCATCGCCATCGCCTGCGCATGGGGCGGCGAATCAGCTCAATTCGCGTAGGATGTGGCGCATGAATGGAATGGTGACCGCGAAGGTGAGCACGTCGGACACCGACTGTGCCATTTCCACGCCGAGCACGCCGAACGCCAACGGCAGCACCAGTACGATCGGCGCCAGAAACAGGCCCTGCCGGCACAATGCCAGGAACGAGGCGATGCCGGTGCGGCCCATGGTCTGGGTCATCATATTGCCCATCATGTTGAAGCCATTGAACACCACCGTGCAGTATTGAATGTGCAACGCGCCCGAAACCAAGCCGATCATGCCGAACGCCGACTGGCCTTGGTAGCGCAGCAGCCCGTTGAGCGCGAACGACCCGCATACGCAGGGCGCGGCGACCAGCAATGGCGTCAGGTATTGCACCGCGTACGGCGCAATCGTGGGAGTCGAACCCAGCATGACGACCAGCGGCCGCAACGTCAGCAGCCCGACCGCGGCGATCGTCAGACCTGAGATCACCGCGCCCGCGAAGCCTACGGCCAGCAGCCGGGATGCCCGCTCGTTGTTCTGTTTGCCGAGTTCGCGGCTCATCGAGTTGCCTGCGCCGTTGCCGAAGAAGAAGCCGAGCGCCTGCATCACGGTCATGATGGAGAACGCGATGCCGATCGCGCCGGATTGCGCGGTGCCCAGCTGACCTATGAAAAAAGTGTCGGTCAAATTGTAGGCGGTGGTCACCAGATTGGAGATCATGGCCGGCAGACACAGTCTGAGAATCAACGGTTTGACCGGCTGGCCGGTCATCTGCCGGTATTTCGCGTCCGCGCTCGCGCGTCTGATGCCATGAACCTGAACCACGGACGGTCATCCTACTCGCGCGGCATCCCTCGCAGCCGTGCATGACCGCCATGTGGGTCGCCCACGAATACAGTCACCTCAGGTACCGGCCCGTGATGCTGTTTGCATCGGCCGCGATCTGCTCCGGCGTGCCGGCGGCGACGATGCGCCCGCCGCTTTCGCCGCCGCCCGGCCCCATGTCGATCACCCAGTCGGCGTTGGCGATCACGTCGAGGTCGTGTTCGATGACCACGACGGTCGCGCCGGACGCCACGAGTCGGTCGAACACGCCGAGCAGCACCAGCACATCGAGCGGATGCAGGCCGATGGTCGGCTCGTCGAACACGAACACGGCGTGCGACTGAGCCCTGCCCATTTCGCTGGCAAGCTTCAGGCGTTGCGCCTCACCGCCCGAAAGCGCCGGCGTCGGCTCGCCGAGCGTCAGGTAACCCAGACCCAGATCGTGCAGCGTGGTCAGTCGCGCATGCACCTTGCGCATGTCGCCGGTCACGGCCAACGCCTGATCCACGCTCATCGCCATCAGCTGCGGCAGGGTGAGTTCGCGCCCGTCCTTGGTCGTGCGGTGAATCGCGTCGGCTTCGGACGCATACCGGGAGCCCCGGCAGTCGGGGCATTCGATGTCGACGTCGGGCAGGAACTGCACGTCGAGCGAAATCGAACCGGTGCCGTCGCATGTAGGGCAGCGCAGTCTGCCGGTGTTGTAGGAGAAGTCGCCGGCCTTCCAACCGCCCGCCTTGGCTTCGTCGCTTCGGGCGAAGGCGCGGCGCAGGTCGTCGTGGATGTCGGCGTAGGTGGCCACGGTGGAACGCACGTTCGCGCCGATCGGCGTGGCGTCGATGAGGTTCGCACGCTCGATGCCGTCGGCGTCGATCGAGCGCACATGCTCGGGCGGCTTCTCCCCCGCAGACCGTGCCTTGAGCGCGGGAATCAACGATTCGAGCACCATCGTGGTTTTGCCGGAGCCGGATACGCCGGTCACCGCCACCAGACGGCCGCGCGGAATATCAACATCCAGCGGCTTGACCGTATGCAGCTGACTGGTTGTCATGCGAATATGCCCAAGGTCGAACATATGCGAGACGGGCATGCACCCGCGTTCACGGACACTTTCGCCATCGGCCAGGAACGGCGCGATGCGGCTGCGTGGATTCGCCGCCACGTCGCCGACCGTGCCCTGCGCGATCACATGCCCGCCTTCGGCACCGGCGACCGGACCCATTTCGATGAGATGATCGCATGCCTTGAGCACACGCACATCATGGTCGACGACCACCACGGAGTTGCCATCCGCCACGAGATCGCGCATCACGCCGAGCAGACCGTCCACATTCGCCGGGTGCAGGCCGATGGACGGTTCGTCGAGCACGTAGAGCACGCCGGTGGTGCGGTTGCGCACGGCGCGGGCCAATTGCACGCGCTGGCGTTCGCCGGTCGACAGGGTCGCTCCGGCGCGATCGAGCGCGAGGTAGCCGAGTCCGAGCTCCAACAACCGGCGGGCCACATCGAGGAAGGATTCGCAGATGTTCGTCGCCATCGGGCGCATGTCGGCCCCGAGCGACCCGGGCACGCTACGCACCCAGTCCACCGCCGCGTCCAAGGTCATCGCGCTCGCCTCGGCGAGATTCAGTCCGCGCACCCGTGGGGTGCGCGCCGCCTCGCTGAGCCTCGTGCCGCCGCAATCCGGGCAGGTTTTCTCCTCGAGGAACCGCGCCACGCGTTTCAGCCCCTTCTCGTCCTTGGCTTTGGCGAGCGCGTTCTCGACGGTGTACACGGCGTTGAAATACGTGAAGTCGAGTTCGGCGAAGTCGTCGCCTTTCTTCGGCTTGTACAGGATGTGCTTCTTGACGGCCGGGCCATTGAAGACGATGTCGCGTTCTTTGGGGGTGAGGTCCTTGAACGGCACGTCGGTGCGCACGCCCATCGCGCCGGCGACCTGTTTCATCAGGTCCCACATCAACGAACCCCATGGCAGCACCGCGCCCTCGTCGATGCTTTTCGATTCGTCGGGTACGAGCGCCGCGCGGTTCACCTCGCGCACGATGCCGGTGCCGGCGCAGGCCGGGCATGCGCCGGCCGAGTTGAAGGCCAAGGATTCAGCGCCGGGCGCGTGAAATTCCTTGCCGCAATTCGCGCAGACGATGGGCAGGCCGGCGGCCACGTTGAGAGTCGGTTCGCTGCGTGCGCCGCAATGCGGGCACACATGTGAGGCGAGACGTGAGAACAACAGACGCAGGCTGTTGAGCAATTCGGTCATCGTGCCGAAGGTGGAGCGTATGCCGGGCACCGCGGGCCGCTGGTGCAGGGCCAGCGCGGCGGGCACGTGCAGTACTTCGTCCACCTGCGCGCGGCTCGCTTGGGTGAGGCGGCGGCGCGTGTACGTGGACAGCGCCTCCAAATAGCGCCGTGAGCCTTCGGCATACAGCACGCCGAGTGCGAGCGAGCTCTTGCCCGAACCGGAGACGCCGGCCACACCGACCAGTTCGCCCAGAGGCACGTCGACGTCGACATTCTTGAGGTTATGCACGCGTGCGCCGCGCACCTCGATCGACTCCGGGCGCGCATCGTCCCGTATCCGCTGCATATTGGGCACCCCCCTCACTCAAGTCTCCTACGACGCGTCACGTCATCGCCCATTGTAGGGACGCAACTGGCCAACAAGGGACATATTCGGACCGTTGCAAGCATCTATCTTCGTTGCAAGAGGTACATTCGACCTCCTGCAGAATGCTAACTGTCTTCAGAGAGGTACCGAATGGGAACCCTCGAGTACAAACGCCGTCATTGCAACGTTGATACTCGGGTTCTCATGTTTCAGGCACCTCATTGAACGCAGATAGCTCTCCGCAACAAGACAAATGTACCTCTTCCAAAGGAGAAACATCTACGAGGCATAGGCGTACGCCTCATAGGAAGCGTACTTGGGCAGACCATAGATCTGGATGGAGAACGCGCGGGATTCGCCTTTGGCCGGTTTACGCACATACTCACTACGCCAGAACACGAAGTTCCCCTTCTCGTCGCGCAGGATGAGCGAAATGGCGACATCCGAGCCGTAGACGCCATCACCGTTGTCATCGTCGCGCTCGCAGACGTAATGGTCGAGCGTCACGCCGTCCACGTAGTCGTAAATGACCACGAACATGTCGGGCAGCTCGTAGGCCGCCTCGACGCGCGGCAGCCGCGACGAAGCGCATTCGGCGAGTGTGGGGACCACAGTCGCCGCCTCGCCAGCCGCAGCGGCATCTTCTTGCGCACGAACGGCCCGGCTCCATCGAGGCTCACCATTTCGGTGACGCCGTATGCGCCGTCCGCCAGCACCCGTTCGACGCAGTAGGCGTCGCCGAGCATCATGGCGTGCATGGTCTGCCGTTCGTCCATAATCGTCGTCGTCCCCCGAGCGCCGCGGTCAGTCCGCGTCGAGCAGCGTCGGCTCGTTCATGCGGTTCCTCGGTCAGATGCGCCGGATCGTTGACGTTCATGCCTCGCCTTCCCTTGGTATGTCTTCACATGCCGGACCGCCGGGAGATCTCCCGTCGGGAGCGTCAATCGACTGGCCCGTTCGTTTCACTGTGACCAGACTACATGGCGCGGCGGCGTGCGGCACGGCTCCGGTGCCGGAATCATCCATGCGGAAAAACTTGCCGAAATTCAGTTGGCAACTGATGACGGGCCGCCGCATCGCCCATGACAATGGACGATGTCACCAGTGTCCGCGCATAAACGCGCGATTGAAGAGAAAGAGCAGACCATGACGAACCCATCCGATTTCACGCCACAGCCACCCCAAGGATCGGGGCCGCAACCCGTCCAGCCCAATCAGCCCATGCCGGTCCAGCCCGCGGGGAACACCGTGCCGCCGCAGACGCCGGGCGTCATCCCCATCGTCCCCGGCACTCCTAACAATCCCAATACACCCGACGCACCCAATGTCCGCAACAAGAAGACCTCCAAGCTGGCGGTGTTCGCGATCATCGTCGCCGCGGTGTTCCTGCTGATCGCCTTCATCGGTGTGAACAGCTGGAGTCTGTTGGCGTTCTTCGCGCTGTTGCCGGTATTGTTGTCCGGATTCGCCGTCTACACAACCCGCAAGGACGGCAAGGCGCAGGGGCGCGTGCTCGCCTGGGTCGCGGTCGGTATCACCGTGGTGGCGCTGATCGTCGGCGGCGTGGATGTCGTACGCAACGGCCTCGAGGCCAAGGCCTCTCATGACGCCGCGGAACAGGCCGCGAAGGAAGCCGCGAAGGCCAAATGCGACGCCTACTCATGGCCGACGACCGATCTGGCCAGTCAGCTGCCCAAGCCGGAATCCGCCAAGGGTAAGATCGAGAGGGATAGCTCGAGCACGTTCTACATCAAGGTGTGCGGCACCGATGCCACCGCGTACGACAACTATGTCAAGGCTCTGCAGGAGAAGGGATTCACCGTCGACTACTTCAGGAGCTCCTCCGTGTTCAACGCGAAGAACGCCGCCGGCTACTCGGTCAATATCAGATACGATTCCAAGGGCGACTCCATCATGGCCATTTACGTCTTCGCCCCGGACGACTCCTCGACTTCCGGCACATCCGGGAACGGCGCTACGCAAAACAACGGTGATTCGGGTTCCGGCGACGCTTCCACCGGATCCAGCTCCGACGCCGATTTCAAGGCCGCGATGGACAGCTACGAGTCGCTGATGAACGAGTACGCCGACTTCATGGAGAAGTACAACGCCGGCGGGCACCCGGCGAGCATGGCGGCCGACTACGCAAAGATAATGGTCAAGTACAACGATGCCATGAAGAAGCTCGACGCCATCGACGAGAATTCGCTGACCCCCGAAGAGCAGCAGTACTATATCGAGGTTCAGACCCGCGTGAATCAGCGACTCGCTTCGGTGGGCGCCTCGACGGCGCAGTAGACGCGCGCCGGGTTTTCAGAGAACGGTTCTCAATAAGAAAAGTGCGAGCCGGCGCTGAGGCCAAAACGAACAAGGGGATGCCAGGAACGTTGCAATTCCGGGCATCCCCTTGATGTTCGATTGTGCTGTTTTGTGAGGAATCCTCGCACGTTTCTTATTGAGAACGATTCGCTGATACAACCGCCTCGCCTAGAGGCGAATCAGCGCCTTGATGACCTTGCGCTGGTCCATCGCCTCGTAGGCGTCCTGGATATGGTCGAGGTCGTACTCGGCGGTGAACACGCGACCGGGGTTGATTTCGCCCTTGAGCACCGCATCCAGCAGACCGTCATCGAGGTCATAGTGGCGCACGGGAGCCGGGCCGCCCTTGATGCCGATGTTGCCGTAGAACGTGCCTTCGGCGCTGATCTCCACGTCGTGCGGCAGGCCCACACGACCAATCACGCCACCGCGGCGAATCAGGCCAATCGCCGTGTCGAAGGACTGCTTGGAGCCCACGCATTCGAGAACTGCGTCCGCACCATAGCCACCGGTCATCTCCAGCACCTTATCAATAGCCTCTTGGCCACGCTCGGGCACGATATCAGTCGCACCGAATTCGCGGGCGAGCGCCGCGCGATCCTCGTGACGGCTCATGGCAATAATGCGCGTGGCACCGCGCATCTTGGCGGCAATCACACCGCACAGGCCAACTGCGCCATCGCCCATGACCACGGCGGTGTCACCGGGCTTGACCTCGGCAGAAACCGCCGCGTGATAACCGGTGGACATCACATCGGAAACGGTCAGCAGCGAAGCAAGCGTCGCGTCATCGTAGTCTTCCGGCGAACCGGGCACCTTGACCACGGTGCCGTCCGCCTCCGGTACGCGCAGGTATTCGGCCTGACAGGCGGAGAAGTAGCCGCCGTGAGGGCATACGGATTCGAAGCCAGCCTTGCACACCGGGCATTTACCGCAGCTGTACGGGAATGGCACAACCACGAAATCGCCGGGCTTGACGGATTCGACCGCCGCGCCAACCTCTTCGACCACACCGATGGACTCGTGACCCACCTGGCTGTGTGCGGCCTGTCCGCTCAGCCCACGGAAGAACCACAAATCGGAACCGCACACGCAAGTGCGCACCACGCGAATCACGATGTCGTCGTCCTGCCGAAGCGTCGCCTTCGGCACCTCTTCGACGGTCATCTTGCCTGGCTCCACGAAAATCGCGGCTTTCATCATTTCGGTCATGTCAATCACTCCTTTGTTGGGAATATCTGTCTATTGTCGTTTATTGTTTGACGTCGGTTTGCAGGCGCTTCACCTGTTCGATGATGTTCCGGTTTTCTTCGATGAGCTGCTGCGCCTCCTCGTCGCGCCCCTCAGCCTTAGCCCGCCAGTACAGTGTCTTGAACGATACGTACGCCTGCTGCATTCGAATGGATTCGGCTTTGGCAGCGAGACGCAGGGCCTGCGCGTCGAGCAGTTCCAGCTGGCGGCGTGCACCTTCTCGCCCGCCCTGCGAGTTGGCGAGGTATGTGCGCATCGATTCGAGCGGCATGCCCGTGGCTGCGAGACAGGATACTGTGGTCAGCCGTTCGAGATCGGCGTCCGAATAGGCGCGATGCCCCGAACTCGGGTCACGGGCGATGGGAGCGATGATGCCGATCTGCTCGTAGTAGCGCAGCGTGGACTCCGGAAGCCCGGAAATCATCGACGCCTCGCGAATCGTATGCCATGTGGTCGTTGTGCTCATATCGTCAACTCTAAAAACCTCAAGTACTTGAAGTAAAACGGCGACACGCCCATAAGAAAACGGGCTACGGCAAATGCAATGCCGCAGCCCGTCAGCGCCGGATACGAATCAGGCGCCGTAGCGTTCGAGATAGTCGTCGGCCGCGCTCTTGATGGCGTCGGTCACGTACGGCTGGCCGTCGGCCGTGACGATGTTGCGCCCGGCCTCGAAGATCTCGCGCACGTTGGCGATGGCTAGCACGGGGAATCCGAATTCCTTCTCGACCGCGGCCACCGCGGACAGGTCGGAGTCCTTCGTCTTCTCCATACGGTCGACGCTCAACACCAGACCGACGATGTCGACGTCGGCCTCGGCCTTGAGCTTGGGGATGACCTCGCGCACCGCGGTTCCTGCGGTCATCACGTCGTCGACGAGCAGCACCTTCATGCCGTCGGCCAGCTGCGTGCCGACCATCATGCCACCGTCGCCGTGGTCCTTTTTCTCCTTGCGGTCGAACGTGTAGCCGACCTGCATGCCGTGGCCGGAGGTCAGCGCGATCGCGGTGGATACGGCCAGCGGAATGCCCTTATAAGCCGGGCCGAACACCGTGTCGATGTCGTGCGGAAGACGCCCGGCCTTGATCTCCTCGGCGATCTTCTCGGCGTAGAACGCACCCAGCGTGGCGATCTTGCGACCGTCATTGAACGCGCCGGCGTTGATGAAATACGGCGATTGACGCCCTGATTTCAGGGTGAAGTCGCCGAACTTCAGCGCGTTCGATTCCAGCAGGAATTCGGTGAAGCGATGGTCAAGAGTCGCGATGGTCACAATGCCCTCCTCAATTGATGGTTATCTCCAAGTCTCCCCCGCTGCGAGCTTCGCCGCAAGTTCGGGCCTTGAATCCAACAGGTCGTCGAGCTCGCGGGCCACGCGCAGTGGTGCCGTCGGATCGTACAGGGCAGCCGCGCCGACCTCGACGGCGTTCGCGCCCGCATACAGGTATTCCAGTGCCTTCTCCCCCGAGTCGATGCCGCCGATGCCGATGATCGGAATGTCGGGCAGCGCCTGACGCACGCGCCACACGTAGCTCAGCGCGATCGGGAAGATCGCCGGGCCGGACACGCCGCCCGTGCGGTTCGAGAGGATCGGTTCGCCGGTGCGGATGTCGATGCGCATGCCGACCAGCGTGTTGATGAGGCTCAGCGCGTCGGCGCCGGCATCCACCGCGGCCCGTGCGATCGCCGTGATGTCGGTGACGTTGGGCGACAGTTTCACGATCATCGGCTTTGAGGTGATCTTGCGCAGGCGGTCGATCAGGCGGTGCAGCGCCTCCGGGTCGGTTCCGACGCTCATGCCGCCGTGATTGACGTTGGGGCAGCTGACGTTGATCTCCAGCATGTCGGCGCGCGAGTCGGCCAGTTTCGCCACGACTTCGGCGTACTCGTCGTCGCTGTGCCCGGCGACATTGGTGATGACCGTGGCTCCGAGGTCCTTGAGCTTGGGCAGCTCGTCCACCAGATAATGATCCACGCCGGGATTCTGCAACCCCACAGAGTTCACCATGCCGGCGGGGGTCTCCGCCGTGCGCGGGCCGGGATTGCCCTGCCATGGCTCTGGGGACACGCCCTTGGTGCAGATGGCGCCCATCTGGCTCACGTCATAGAACCAACGGCATGCCGCGAGCTGGAACGTCCCGGACGCGGTGCCGACGGGGTTCTTCCATTCGACGCCGGCGACGATGGTCGAATGCTTCCACTGGTGCGGCTCATATACGTTCGTGTCGGTGACGGCATCCATGGTCACGCCTCCCATCCGAGCTGCTGGGCGGTGAACACCGGTCCGTCAGAGCACACCTTGCTGCGCCCGGCGACCGTATCGACCACGCAGGTCACGCATGTGCCGTATCCGCATCCCATGCGCTGCTCCATGCTGAGCTGGCATTCGATGCCCCGCGCGGTCGTCCACAGGGCCACCGCCTTCATCATCGGCAGCGGGCCGCACGACAGCACGACCGGCTCCAGGCCGCCGGCCGCCAGTTCCCCTTGTGATTCCATGCGGTCAAGCAACGTGATGACGTTGCCTTCCGACTCGTCGATGCTCAGCGTGCGGTGTGCGTAAGGGCTCACGATCTCATCGGCGAAATGCACGTTCCTGTAGCCGAACACCGCGGTCGAGTGTGACTTTTCCGACGCCTGCAACCGTTGCGCGGCATAGATCAGCGGCGGCACGCCCAGGCCTCCGCCAACCAGCAGATAGTGTGCGTCGCGTTTCGTGCTGAACGGGCGGCCGAGCGGGCCGAGCACGTCGATCCGGTCCCCGGCATGAAGACGCGAGAACTCCTGCGTCCCCTTGCCGACGACGGCGAAGATGACGCTGACCAGATCGTCGCGCACCTCACTCACCCCGAACGGACGCGGCATCAGCATCATGCTGTCATGGCTGAACAGGTTGACGAACTGCGCCGCCTTGGCGTGGGCGGCGATGTATCCGTCGCGGAACGTCAGGCGGAATACGCCGTCCGACAGCCTGCGCACATCGGTGACGTCGACGGCATGTCGTCCGGGGAAGAAACCGGCGGAAGTCGCTTGGCTTACGACATCATCGACCGGCGTGAAGGTGGCTGCTGGCATACACTCCTCCATCCATGTGACCATCAGTTCAAGATTACGGCATGACGATGCCGTGACGCGCTCGTGGCGCAACGAAATGCGGTGATTCGGCGGCGTCTCCCGAAGCCGAATCACCGCATGCGGCTCACCGCCTCAGCGGTACACGTTGACGCGCAGGTCGTCGCGCATGTCCTGCGCGGCCTTGCGGGCGCAGCGCGCCACCAGGTCGAGCGCGTCGTCGGCGCTCATGTCCTCGCGGTATTCCTCGCTCTTGCGCCATGCGCCGATGATGCCGCGTGAGGAGTTCACGATGGCACCGGAGCCGTCGGCGTCGAACATCCCGGCGACGTCGCCCGCCTTGCCTCCCTGCGCGCCGTACCCCGGCACGAGGAAGAAAGTGTGGGGCATCCGGTCCCTAAGCGCCTTGCCCTCCTGCGGATGGGTCGCGCCGACGACCGCGCCGACGTGCGAATACCCGTGGCGTCCGATGGTGTCGGCGCCCCAGCCCTCCACCAGGTCCGCTGTACGTTCGTACAGCTTCTCGCCGCCGGCAAGCTCCAGCTCCTGCAATTCGGAGCTGGAAGGGTTGGACGTCCGTACAAGAACGAAGATGTCCTTGTCGTGCGCCGTGGCTGCCTCGACGAACGGCGTGATGCCATCCGTGCCGAGATAAGGGTTGACGGTGACGGCATCCTCGTGCCAGGGGTCATACAGGCCGTCGCCGTCGGTGACTCCGGACAGATGACCGGCGTATGCGGCGGCCGTGGATCCGATGTCGCCGCGCTTGATGTCGCCGAGCACGTACAGGCCCTGCTGCTGGGCGTATTCGCAGGTCATCGTGTATGTGTCGACCCCGGTCGGGCCGATCGCCTCATACATGGCGATCTGCGGCTTGACCGCGGGCACGATGTCGGCGACCGCATCGATGATCGCCCGATTGAATTCGAAATACGCTACGGCCAGACGTGCCGCGGGCAATTCGGACTCATCCTCGATGGATTCCCGCACCTCGTCGGTGAACGAATCCACGACCTGCGGCGGGACCAGCGTAGGCGTCGGATCGAGTCCGACGACGCTGGGGTTCTGTGCCTCCTCAATGGCTTCGATCAAACGATCCATGCGTGGTGCTTCCTTTCATGTGTCTGTCCCGCCGCTGACGGCGGGTCTGCGGGCCGGTTCGAATCTGCCGTCAGTGAATGCGGCTGAATACCAGCGTGGAGCCGATGACGGTCGCCAGCGGACGCCCGGTGACATGCCATCCGCCGAAGGGCGTGTTGCGGGCCTTGGACAGGAACTTCTCGGGGTCGACGGTCCATGCCTCGGACGTGTTGAGGATGGCGAGGTCGACGTTCTCCGGGTGCTCCACGGCGGACAGGTCCAGAATGCGCTTGGACGCGCAGGGGGCGGTGACGTTGAGCAGTGCGGCGACGTCGGTCGGCCGGTGGCCCATCAGGCGCGAGGGCGCGACGCTCATCAGCTCGATGAGCCGCTGATCGGAGATGTAACCCCCGTCGACCAGCACCTTGTGGCACACGCCGTACGCGCATTCCAGCCCGATGATGCCGTTGGGCGCCTCCAGGAAGCCGCGTTCCTTCTCCTCCAGCGTGTGGGGCGCATGATCGGTGGCCAGCAGGTCGACCGTGCCATCCGCGATCGCGGCAATCGTTGCCTGACGATCCGCGGCCGATCGCAGAGGCGGGTTCATCTTCGCCAGCGTGCCGTATTCGAGCAGGTCCTCGTCGCACAGCGCCAGATAGTGCGGCGCGGTCTCACAGGTGATTGGCAGCCCTTCCGCCTTGGCCTTGCGGATCGCGTCGAAGGAGATGGCCGTGCTGACATGCTGGAAGTGGATGTGCACGCCGGTCTCGCGCGCCTTCTCGATGTCGCGCGAGACGATCTTCAGTTCGGTGTCCTCCGGGATTCCCGGCACGCCGAGCTTGCGGGAAACCGGGCCGTCGTTGACCGCACCGGTGTCGTGATGCTCGCAATGCTCGATGAGATACAGGCCGCTCTCCTTGACGTTGGCGAGCACCTGGTCGAGGAGGCCGGGCGTCACCGCGGCCCCGTCGTCGCTGATGGCGGTGACCGGGTGGGCCAGTTGCCACGCGTCCTTGCCATCCATGTCATGGCCGTCGAGATGGCGCAGCCAGTCGGCCGGGTCGCTCGCCTCGACGCCGGCGCGGTCCTTAGAGGCGCATACGCACAGGTCGTAGCGCACCGGCAGCGACACGTCGTGCACCCGCTCGTAATGCTGCAGGTAGTCGATGACGTCGCTGCAGCCTGCGTCCAGCACCTCCGCGGCACCGGGTGCGCCGGCCTTCACCGCACGCCCGTCCATGGCGGGGACAGTGTTCGGCATGATGAGTACGTTCGTGTAGCCGCCCGACGCAGCCGCCCTGCAGCCGGACACCATGGATTCCTTATAGGTCTGGCCGGGATCGCGGAAATGCACGTGCGGATCGGCGAAGCCGGGGGCGACCGTCAGCCCGGTGGCGTCGAAGTCACCTTCGATGACGCCGCCGTCCTCCGGCTGATTGCGTGCGTCGGCCGAGGGAATCACCATGTCGATGATCTCGCCGGTGTCCCAGACGCGAATGTTGCGTAAGGTCAGCATATGCATCTCCTTGTGGGGTTGGCTCTGATGAAGACGGTTGCACCCGCTGGACCGCGGTTTCGGCCGTCAGGGCTTGACGTCCGAAACCGCGAAACGACGGGCGTGAGGTCAGAACTTGGCTTCCTCGTCGCAGTAGTCGCAGCGGTACTCCTGACGCTGCGAATGCACGAGATGGAACATCTGGTCGATGCCACGCTCGGTGGTGGTCACGCAACGGGGATTCACGCAGGTGATGATGTTCACCACGTGTTCCGGCAGCGTGGGCTTGAGCTTGCGGACGATCTTGCCGCCGCGCACGATGCCGACGGTGGCCTGACGGGCGACCAGGCCGAGCACGTCGAGATCGACGTTTTCCTCATCCTCGATCTTGATGATGTCCTTCGTGCCGTACAGGTGGCTGTCGGCGTTCATGATGAGCGCCAGCCGCGTCTTGGACGGATCGATCTTCAGGTACTCCAGCACCTTGAGCGCGGTGCCGGCGGGCACATGGTCGATGATGATGCCGTTTTGAATGCTGGTGACTTCCATCAGGCCTGAACCTCCTTGGGGTCGAGTGGCTCATACCCCGGCAGCTGGTCTCCGACCAGTGAGCTTTCCAATGCCATACGCATGAGCATGCCGTTCTTGACCTGCTCGAAGTAGGCGGCGCGCGGGTCGCCGTCGACCTCGACGGCGATCTCGTTGATGCGCGGCAGCGGGTGCAGCACGGCCATGCTCGGCTTGGCCTTGGAGAGCTTGTCCTCGTCGAGGATGTACGTGTCGCGCAGACGCAGGTAGTCGTCCTCGTTGAAGAAGCGCTCCTGCTGCACGCGGGTCATGTACAGCACGTCGAGGTCGCCGATCACGGAGACGAGGTCCTTGACCTCCACGTAGGAGCAGGACGGCGTCGCCTTGATGCGGTCGATCACATAGCGCGGGGTCTTGAGCTCGTCGGGGCTGATCAGCACGAAACGCACGTTGCCGAAGCGGCACAGCGTCTCGATCAGCGAATGCACGGTGCGGCCGAACGTCAGATCGCCGCACAGGCCGATGGTCAGGTCGGTGACACGACCGAAGCGCGATTGCAGCGTCGCCAAGTCGGCGAGCGTCTGCGTGGGGTGCATGTGGCCGCCGTCGCCCGCGTTGATCACGGGCACGGACGCGGCGCGCGAGGCGACCAGCGCCGCTCCCTCCTTCGGGTGGCGGATGGCGACCACGTCCACGTAGTTGGACACGGTCTTGAGCGTGTCGGCGATGGACTCGCCCTTGGACACCGAGGCGAGCTGTGCGCCGGCGAACCCGATGACCTGGCCGCCGAGCCGCAGCATGGCGGTCTCGAAGCTCAGGCGCGTGCGCGTGCTGGGCTCATAAAAAAGCGTGGCCAACACCCTGCCGTCGCAGGTATGCGCCACGCGTTTGCGGTTCGCATCGATGTATGCCGCCTTGTGCAGCAAATCTCGAATCTGGGAAATGGAAAGCGTATCCAGCGTGATGACGCTTTGACCGACCAACGGCGTCTCCGCCGGCTCCTCTGTGACTGACACGGCTCACCTTTCATGCGTGAAGCGGATAAGGTGGCCACTGAAGTGACCTATCCGACTATAATGCAGATTTCTGATTTTTCGCAGGCGACACACGCGACTGTCTCATATCAGCGTCCATAAAACAGACGCTCTGCCACATCGCGGGCCTTGCGCATCGTTCCCATCAGGTCGTTTTCGAAATGCTGCCCGCGGTGGGCGTCGTATCCCAGATACACGGCAATGCCGCCCAGCGAGTACATGTCGTCGGGCAGGATGTCGGCCTGCGAGACGCGTCCGTTCCACAGGTAGTTGCCGTTGCGGGCCGCCGTGCACATGCGCCACGCCTTGCGCAGCACCGCCGCGTCCCCGCGGTCGATGAACCTGCGGCGTTCCAGCTCGTCCAGCGTCGCGAGTGTCGAATTCAGTCGCAGCGAGGCGTTGTCGCCGGCATGCTGCAGTTGCAGGAGCTGCACGGTCCATTCGACGTCCGACAGGCCGCCCTTGCCGAGTTTGAGATGCCTGTCGCGCCTCACGCCGCGCGGTAGGCGTTCGGCTTCCATGCGCGCCTTGAGTTTGCGGATCTCACCGAGCTGGGCGTCGGTGAGCGGGCTTATCGGGTATCGCAGCGGGTCCGCGATGTCGTGAAGGAAATCCTCACCGAGCGCCCGGTCCCCGGCGACGAGCCGGGCGCGTAGCAGCGCCTGATGCTCCCACGTGCTCGCCCATGACGAGTAGTACTCCCGGCAGGAGGCGTACGAGCGGATCAGCGGGCCGTTCTTGCCTTCAGGGCGAAGGTCCAGGTCGATCTCGATCTTCGGCTCAAGCGTGGTCGGCCCCTGCAGCACCTGCCGCAGCGCGTCGACCACCTTGCGGGCGAACTGGTTGGCGACCTGCTCGTCGGTGCCGTCCGCAGGCCTATACAGCAGGATCATGTCGGCGTCGGAGCTGAAATTGACCTCCTGGCCGCCGTAGCGCCCCATGCCGATCGCCGCGATCGCGGCAGGCGGCTCGCCGAGCCCCATCGCCGATGTCTGATAGCGGATTGCCCATGTCAGGGCCGCATCGATGATGGCGTCGTACACGTCGGTCATGCCGGTCAGGCACGCCGCCTCGTCCATCACGCCGCTGAGCCAGGCCAGACCGATGCGCTCGATCTCGTGGCGCCTCATGGCTCGCATCGACGTCGCGAAATCGTTGATGTCGTCGGCGTTGCGGCTCAGAGAGGACCGGCATTGCACGTCCAGGCTCTCGCGCGAGCGTGCGACCAGCGCGTCATCGTCGCCAAGCCAGGTGACCGACTCCACGGACTTGTTCAGCGCGTCGCCGAGGAAACGGGAGTTCGACAGGACGTGGCACAGCCGTTGCGCAGCCGAATTGGAGTCGCGCAGGAAGCCCAGGTACTCGCTGTCCGTGCCGAAACGCTCCTCAAGCTTGCGCCAGTTCAGCAACCCCATGTCGGGGTTCTGCCCCTGCCCCAGCCATTGCAGCACGGCCGGCAGCAGTATGCGGTTGATCTTGGAGGCTCGGGACACGCCTGCGGTGAGCACGGCCACATGCCGCATGGCGGCCTCCGGGTCGGCGAATCCGATGGACGCGAACCGTTCGTAGGCCACCTGCGGGGCGAGCGAGAAATCCTCGCCGTTCAACGCCGCGATCGGCAGCATCGGGCGGTAGTAGATGTCCATGTGCAGCCGGCGCACCTCGCGCCGCGTCTCGTCATATTTCGCGACCAGCTCCTCGACGTGCAGGCCAAACGCGCGGGCGAGCCTGCGCAGCTCGGGGTTCTGGCTGAGCTTTTCGACGTTGACGTCGCGCTTCTTCTCAAGTCCGCCGACGCTGCCGTCGCCGAGGTCGGGGAACAGGTGCGTGCGTTTGAGCGCCCACATCTGCTGACGATGCTCCATCACCCGTTCGAAGCTGTAATCCCGGGCGAGCTTCGCGGCCTGCTTGCGCGACACGTAGCCGCCCTCGGACAGCCTGCGCAGCGATTCCAGCGTGGCGCTGGCGCGCAGCGTCTCATCGGTGCGGCCATGCACGAGCTGCAGCATCTGCACGGTGAATTCCACATCGCGCAGGCCGCCGCGGCCAAGTTTGATCTCGCGGTCCTTGAGCGCGGGCGCGATGAGGTCCTCGACGCGCTTGCGCATCTGCTGACAGTCGTAGACGAAGTTCTTGCGCTTCGACGCGCTCCACACCATAGGCCTGGTCATGCTCATGTATGCGTCGCCGATCTGCGGGTCCCCCGCGACCGGGCGCGCCTTAAGGAGCGCCTGGAACTCCCAGTTCTGCGCCCATTTCTCGTAGTATGCCTGGTGTGATTCCAGTGTGCGCACGAGGGAGCCGTCCTTGCCTTCCGGCCGCAGTCCCCCGTCGATCTGCCACAGTGCCGGTTCGGCGACTCCCATGATGACCGACTGGCACACGCGCTGCAACATCGTGCCCATCTTCGTGCCGATGCGGTACAGCTGCTGCTGGCCGGTGTCCGCGTCGGCGGCCTTCACCACGTAAATCAGGTCGACGTCGGACACGTAGTTGAGTTCGCGCGCACCGAGCTTGCCCATGCCGATGATGGCGAAACGGCAGTGCTCGCTGCCGGCGATCTCATGCCGGGCTATGGCGAGGGCGCCTTCAAGGGCCGCGTCGGCGAGGTCGGACAGCTCACTGCTGATGCGCGGCTGCAGGGCGATGGGGTCGTCGCTCATGGTGTCCTGCGCGATGATGGCGGCCAACTGGTTGCGGTACGTCCTGCGCAGGGCGGTGGCGGCGTCGGCGAGGTCCATCGTGGCTGTCGGGGACATGCGGTCGTTCGGATCGGCTCCGACGGATTCGAGCACGTGCGCCCGGCGTTGGTCATGGTTGTAGAGGTGACTGTTGCAGTGGTCGGTCGCCGCGGCCTGAACCAGGTCGGGGCGGAACCGCATCAGCTTGCCCATCGCGTCGGAGACGCCGAGCACGGCGACCAGCTGTCGGAACGCCGTGTCGTCGGGCATGATGTCATCCAGCGCGCGGCCCTGGCTCACCTGCGCGTTGACGATGTCGACGAGGTTGCGCAGCGCGACATCGGGATCACAGACATGCTGAAGCGCGTCAAGCAGCAGGCCGCAGCGTGCCGCATCGAATCCGCTGGCGGCGAGCTGTCGGAACAGTGAACGGGCTTCGTCGAGATTCTGCAGGCCGGCGTGGATGAGTTCGCGCGCGCTGGTGTCAAAGGTTCCCGGAACAGTCATAACCTACAATTTTACAAGAAACCGTGCTTCCTCGGCCGCGATGACACGGCCGTGTCGTGGCCGGATGGACATAATGGCGGTATGCAACTGTCATCCGCAGAACTGATCGTAACCATCGTCTCCGCTATCGTCGGCTTGCTGATGGGCTTTGTTTCCGGTGCCATGCCGCTGCAGCCGCAGAGGATGACGCCTGTGCAGGCGACCGTGCAGAAGGTGCTCGGCTTCGCCATCGTCGCGGTCGTCGTCGTGCTTGCCCTGGCCTCCATGAACGTCGCCATGTGGACGACGCTCATCGCCGTGGCTCTGGGCATCGCTATCGCCAACGTTCCGGTGATTCGCCGGGCCGTGACCACGCGGATCGCGTGGTTCGCGCCCAAACCCGACTTCAGGCGCAGCAAGCGTCGCCGTCGCTGACGGCAGATACGCGGCGTGCTGTTGCCGGCCGCGCATTCTCATATGGTTGGGGCCAGACAGCCGCATGACTGTCTGGCCCCAACGATTTTGCCGTAATCGGCTGTTTGCCGGGAGTGTCATTCCACGGTGAACAGCGGCTCCACGTTGCGCCATATGCGGCGTGTGGTGGCGGGATGATTCATCGAATACAGGTGCACGCCGTCGACGCCGTGGGCCACGAGGTCCGCGATCTGGTCGGAGGCGTAGATGATGCCGGCCGCGCGCAGGTTCTGGATGTCGTCTCCCCAGCGGTCGAGCAGTGCTTCGAGCTTAGCCGGGATGCGCGAGGCATTGACCTTCGCCATGCGCCGCACCGACTTCGCGCCGCGCACGGGCATGATGCCCGCCTCGATCGGCACGTCGATGCCGGCCGCATGAGCCTTGTCGAGGAAACGGTAGAAGTCGTCGTTGTCGTAGAACAGCTGGGAGATCAGATGCGTGACGCCGGCGTCCACCTTGATTTTCAGGTTCCCGATGTCCTCGTCGAGCGAGGCGGCCGAATAGTGGCCTTCAGGATAGCAGGCGCCGAACACCTTGAGGCCGGGCTTGCGGTCGTGGATGTAGGTCGCGAGGTCGCTGGCGTGGTTGAAGCGACCGACCGGCTCCTCGCCGTCGATGTAGTCGCCGCGCAGGGCGAGCACGGCGGAGACGCCTGCCGCCTCGAACATGTCGAGCGCCTCGTCGATCTTCGCCTCGTCCGAGTACAGGGCGGTCAGATGCGCCACGGCAGGGATGCCGTATTCCCCGTGGATCGTGTTGGCGATGCGCGCGGTGGCGGTGCGATCCGAATGCGTGCCGTGCCCGTAGGTGACCGAGATGAAGTCGGGGTTCAGGCCTTCGAGCCCGTCAAGCGTGTCGTAGATGGTCCCGACGGGGGCGTCCCGCTTGGGAGGGAACACCTCCAGCGAAAACATGGGTGTGTGCATATCAGGTTCCTTACTACAAGTATGAAGTTGCCCCCGCCGGCGGGGCTGTCCGGCCGATGCCGGACTGGGGGTGGTCGGGTCATGCTCCACCACCCCCAGTCGCCTACGGCGACAACCTCCGCCAGCAGGGGCCTATAGGGTCCTACTTCGTGATCTTGGCGCGAACCGCCTTGGCGGCGGCGACCATGTGCTCAAGACTCGGCCAGGTCTCGGCGTTACCACGGGTCTTCAGACCGCAGTCGGGGTTGATCCACACTTTCTCGATGTCCATCTTCTTGAGAATCTCGTAGATGCGGTCCTCAATCTCCTGCTCGCCGGGGATGCGCGGCGAGTGGATGTCGTAGACGCCCGGGCCAGCCTCGGTCTCGAAGTGCGCGTCATGGATCGCGTCAAGCACGACCAGATCGCCACGGGACGCCTCGAAGGAGATTACGTCGGCGTCCATCGCGTCGATGTCGCGGATGATGTCGTTGAACTCCGAGTAGCACATGTGCGTGTGGATCTGCGTGGTCGGCTTGACTGCGGAGTGCACGAGACGGAACGCCGGGATGGCCCAGTCAAGGTACTTGGCGTGCCAGTCGGTCTTGCGCAGCGGCAGCTTCTCGCGCAGCGCGGCCTCGTCGATCTGGATGACCTTGATGCCGGCGGCCTCCAGGTCGAGCACCTCGTCGCGGATGGCGAGGGCCAGCTGCTGGGTCTGCTGCTCGTGCGTGATGTCCTCGCGCGGCCAGGACCAGTTGAGGATGGTCACCGGGCCGGTGAGCATGCCCTTCATCACATGGTTGGTGCGGGACTGCGCGTAGGCGGACCATTCCACCGTGATCGGGTTGGCGCGGGAGACGTCGCCCCACACGATCGGAGGCTTGACGCAGCGCGTGCCGTAGGACTGCACCCAGGCGTTCTTGGTGAACAGGAAGCCGTTGAGGTTCTGGCCGAAGTACTCGACCATGTCGTTGCGCTCGAACTCGCCGTGAACCAGCACATCGAGGCCGATCTGCTCCTGGTGCCTGATGCAGGCGTCGATCTGGGCCTTCATGAACTCGTCGTATTCGGCCTTGGTGATCTCGCCCTTACGCAGCTTGGCGCGTTCGGCGCGAATCTCCTTGGTCTGCGGGAAGGAGCCGATGGTGGTGGTGGGCAGCAGCGGCAGGCCAAGGGCGACACGCTGCTCCTTCTGACGCTCGGCGCGGGCCGGCTGGCGCACGAAGTCGGCGTCGGTGAGCTTGGCGATGCGCTCGGCGACCGCCGGATCGGCGGCAACGCGGGTGCCGTCGAACAGCGCCTGGTTGGCGGCCAGATCGGCGGATGCCTTCTTGGCGTCCTCATCGGAGTCGGCGAGGACGGCGATCTCCTTGAGCTCGGTCAGCTTCTCGACAGCGAACGCGAAGTGCTTGAGCACGGCCGGGTCAAGGGCGGTCTCACCCTCGGTGCTGAACGGCACGTGCAGCAGGGAGCTGGCGGTGGACACCGCCACGTTGTCGGTCTTCTGGCGAAGCGCGTCGATCAGGCCGAGGCTGACGGCGTAGTTGTTGCGCCAGATGTTGCGGCCGTTGACCACGCCCGCGAACAGGGTGGTGTTCTCGGCGACGCCGTACTTCTCGACCGCGGCGAGGTTCTCGTCCTTGCCTTCGTTGAGGTCGAGGCCGATGCCGTCGAAGCCCAGCAGGTTCACGGTCTCGTACACATCGGCGATGTGGCCGAAGTACGTGTTGAGCAGCACCTTGATCTTATCTTCGCGAGCGGGCAGGATCTTCGCGTACAGGCTCTTGAAGAGGGAGACGTCGCCGTCCTCCTTGTCGAGCACGAGGTACGGCTCGTCGAGCTGCAGCCACTGGGCGCCGAGTGCGGCGAAGCGCTTGATCACTTCCGCGTAGACGGCGGCGACCGCGTTCACCAGGCCCTTGTCGTAGGTGAGCTCCTCGGCCTGCGCGTTGCGGGCGAGCTTGAGGAAGGTGTAGGGGCCGATCAGCACCGGCTTGGTGAGGATGCCCCGGGCCTTTGCCTCGTTGAACTCGTCGAACGGCTTGGTGCCGTTGAGGCGGATCTCGGTGCTCTCCTCGATTTCAGGAACGATGTAGTGGTAGTTGGTGGTGAACCACTTCTTCATCGGCAGGGCGGTCACGTCGCCCTTGTCGCCCTGATAGCCGCGGCCCATGGCGAACAGCGTCTCCTCGGGGTTCGTGAAGGCGAGTCGCTTGTAACGCTGCGGGATGACGTTGAGCAGGATCGCAGTGTCCAGCATCTGGTCATAGTAGCTGAAGTCGTTGCTGGGGATGAGATCGACGCCGGCCTGTGCCTGCAGCTTCCAGTGCTTCGCGCGAAGTTCCTTGGCAGTGCCGCGCACCTCGTCGAGTGAGGCGGCGCCCTTCCAGTAGGCTTCGATGATCTTCTTCAGTTCACGATTCTGTCCGATGCGCGGGAATCCCGAGACGGATGTAAGTGCAGGCATGAATCCTCCGTTATGTACGACTATGACCCGCCTAGATTACCAAAACCCGCCGATTGCGAGGCCATCAGAAGCATTAAGGTGTCGTTATAAACGGTGGTTATAACACAAGCCGGCCGTCACCGTTCGCGAGAGAGACCGGCCGGCAAAAAGGCGTCATCTCTAGTCGAAATCCTTGGGACTGAGCACGGCGAGCAGCTCGGCGTCGTGTACCTGCCAGCGGCTGAACGGCTGATCGGAGCCGAACACCACCACGGAGGCGGTGGACATGCCCAGGTTGAGCAGATCCAGCTTGACCATGTCCGAATCCGAGGAGGCGAGCCACTGGCAGCTCACCGAAACGGTCGGCTCATGGCCGAGGACCATCAGGACCCGGGTCTTGTCCTTGGCGTTGGCGAGCTCGTCGAATACGGCCTGCATGCCGCCGTCGTACAGGGCCTGGCGGTATTCGACCTTGGGATGGTCGCCGAACACCTTGAGCATTCTCTCCAGCGTCTGCCGGGCGCGGACCGCGCCGGAGCATGCGACGCGGTCGGGCAGCAGTTTCATGCCGACGAGCCCCTTGGCGACGATCTTCGCCTGCTTCTCGCCCTTGTCGGTTATCTCGCGGTCATGGTCGCCCTTGTCGTTGAACGGTTCCGCCTTCGCGTGCCGCATGACCAGCAGCACGTGGGAATAGTTCTTCGCCTTTTTTTCGACCTTGCTGAGATTCACGCCCATTCTTCAGGACCTTTCCGTACGACGTCACTGCCTCCATTGTGGCAGACGAGGGGCGCTCGACTTCCCGTCATCACCAAATCATTGCCTGCCGTTAAGATTCGCCGCACCTGATTGGGCTGTCAGATCGCCGTCGCCTCGCCTTGCTTGCAGGTCTGGTCGTCCTGCGACAGTCGGGACGTCTGCAGGTCGAGGTCGCGCAGCACCTTGCGCAGCTTGTGGTCCGAAATGTCGCGCAGCTCCAGATCGTCCAGCTGGGCCTCGCGCTGTTCGGGGGTGAGCGAATCGATGTCAGTGGTCGTATCCTTGGTGGCGCGGTCGCGTTTGCGCAGGGCCGCGAACCCCTCCGCCATCGCGCGGGAGACCACAAGGAAGCCGGTGTGGCCGATCATCGCATGGTCCGGCCGCACGGCGAGCCCCTGCGCCTTCCACGTGCGTTCCAGCGTCTCCTGGATGGCGGGATCGGTCCAATGGCCGGCTTCGCGCAGAGCCTCGACGAGTCGGCTCATCTGCGTGGTGGTGGTGATGTAGGCGATGAAGACGCCGCCGGGCGCGATGACCCGGTACGCCTGTTCGAGCCTGTTCCACGGGTCGAGCATGTCGAGCACGATGCGGTCGAAGGAGTGCTCCGGCAGGCCGGCCGCGACCGAGTCGAAGTCGCCGGTCTTGAGATCCCACCACCGCGGGCGTTCGCCGTAATACAGCGTGGCGTTCGCGTCGGCCACACGGGCGAATTCGGGTCGCAGCTCGATGGTGGTCAGGTGGCCGGACTCCCCCACCGCATCCAGCAGGTTGACGCTCATCGCGCCCGATCCGGCACCAGATTCGAGCACGTTGAGGCCGCTTCGGATGTCGCCGAGCTGGATGACCTGCGCGATGTCCTTCGGGTACATGATCTGGGCGCCACGCGGCATGGAGAGCACGTAGTCGGCGAGACGGGGGCGCATGACCGCATACTGCCAGCCGCCGATCGCACGGGTCGCCTTCCACGGCTTGTTCCGGTCGCGTTCGGGATGGTCCGCATTGACCTGAGCCTCGCGCTTGGCGGTGACGGTGGTGACGACCACGCCCTCGGTGCGGCCTATCACGTCGTCGTGCAGAATGATCCCGTGCTCGGTCTGGGTGACGCCACCGGCGGTCAGCTGGTCGGTGATCTTCTTGCCCTTGCGGTCGGTGAATTGGATCTTCTCGCCTGCGACGATCGGCCCGCGTCTCGGGTTCATGGCATCTCCTTGGGGTGAGTTTCTGAGCTGTACACAGTTTAGCGTACCCGCGCGCTGCGTTCCGGATGTAGCAGCGAATCGTTCTCAATAAGAAAAGTGCGAGGATTCCGAACATTTCCGCACAATCGAACATTTCAGAGACCGGCAAAATACCGGGCTTATGAAGTAATCCGTGTTCGTTTCCTCACATAACGGACTCGCACCTTCCTTATTGAGAACCATTCGCCGTAACATTGCCTCATGCCGAATATCACGCCGTCAGAAGACCGAACCGTCGAAACCGTCCACGTACCGAATAATCCCACGCTCACCGGCCTGGCCCGGCTCACCCGCAACGTGGCGTATCGCACCGGGGCCGATGATCTGGTGATGGACATCATCGCGCCGCAATCCACCGGCGACGATGATGACCGCCGCTACCCCACCGTGGTGTTCGTGCAGGGCAGCGCGTGGACCACACCGGACCGTGATTACGAGATCCCGCAGCTATCCGAACTGGCGCGAGAGGGATTCGTGGTGGCGACGGTGAACCATCGCAACGCCTCGCGTGACGCCAGTGCCGTGTTCCCTGCCTATCTGAAGGATGTCAAGGCGGCGATCCGGTACCTGCGGGCGAACGCGCGGCAGTGGCACATCGACCCTGAGCGGCTGGGCATCTGGGGCACGTCGTCCGGCGGCAACACGTCTCTGCTGGTGGGGCTCACTGCCGACGACCCGCGGTATGAAGACGGCAGTTATGCCACCGAAAGCGACGCGGTGAGCTTCGTGGTCAGCTGCTTCCCGCCCACCGACATGATGGAGGCGATCGACGCGTTCGGCAACGAAGATGACCCGTTCCGGCTGTACTATTTCGGCCCGTTCGCCGCAGTGGTCGGGGCGACCCATGAAACCGGATTGAGCGACGACGTGCGCCGCCGGGCGGCCGACATGAGCCCGTACCTGCAGGTGCGTGACGGGGTGACCCATCCGCCGACGATGCTGCTGCACGGCACCGCCGACACCGTGGTCCCCTACCGGCAGTCGGTCAAGATGCACAAGAGGCTTCTCGAACACGGCGTGGACTCGCGGCTGGTGCTGGTCGACGGCGCAGAACACGAGCGCGACTTCTGGAGCCCGCAGGTGTTCGATATGATCTTCGATTTCATTCGGGAGCGGTGCTGAGATAATCAGACCGTATTGGGTCGGGGATAACTTGTATTCGATTCCCGGAAAAGCTTCTAACAAATGCCGTGTGAGCACACGCACGGCAGTGGCACATCAGGCACTATGGTGGCGGGTATGACTTCGGTTCGTGCTGTCGAGCAGACGCGGATGGGGATTGCCGCGCTGCTCGTTTCCAATATCGGCTGGGGCGTGCTGCCGCTGTACTGGCACGCGCTGTCCGGCATGAATGCCATCAGCGTGCTGGCGTATCGGCTGATCGCCACGCTGGTGGTCATGATTGCGCTGCTGATGGCGTTCCGCCGCTATCGCGCATATCATCGCGCGATCGCCGCGCTTTGACGCGCACAGCGGAGCAAAAGGCTGTTCGCGCTGGAACTCGCCGCCACCACGGCTATCAGCGTGAATTGGTTGCTGTACATATATCTGGTGGTCAACGGCCAGGCGCTGCAGACCTCAATCGCGTACCTGACTACGCCTCTGCTCAACGTGGCGCTGGGCGTGGGCATGTTCACTGCGCAGTCACCGACGTTCCCGTGGATGGCAATCGTGCTCGCCGCCAGTTTCTCCGTCTACGGTCTGCTCAAACGCTACGTGCCGTTGGACGCCATTGCACAGGCCGAGAACGACAAGGACATGCGGCAATGGGAACCACTGAACAGCATGCTGTTGATTTCCAGCACACTCGCTTTCGCTCGATATGATGACAAACGCATGTGGGCCTATGACGTGATCGAGAATGCGATGACGCGCAATCTGGGATACTCGTTCAGCGAAGAATACGACGAAAGTGCCGAGGATAACGAGGATACGAACGAAGTCGGTGGACAGCCCGACCTACTACGCCGCCTTCGTGCACGATCCGGAAGGCAACAACATCGAGGCCATGCTCGCCTGAGTGTCCGACAGCTCAACAGCGACAAAACCAGATCCCGCCATGCGCAATGTTCGCATGGCGGGACCTGTCATATTCCCAGAGAATCAAACATCTCAGCAGCCGTATGGAAACGCGGGCCGTTCTCCGCTGAATATTCATGGACTTCCCGCAAGGCAGAAAACGTATCAGTAGGAACGGCGCTCTGTTGAGGAAGGTCTAATGAAAGTCGGAACTCGTACGTGTCTGGATTGGAACACATGTGATTTCCCCCTTTAGCCCTGGTTACTTGAACAGGTCGAACAGGCTGAACGTGGTCTTCTTGTAGACGGTGTTGTACAGCTTGCGCTTGGTGTGCAGCCAGCCCATGCCCTTCTTGCCGTAGCCAGGGATCAACGCTTTCTTGACCGCGCGGGTGGTACGGCCTTTCGTGCGCGCGGACAGGCTCTTCTTCCAGCTGGGTTTCCTCATCCCGTATTTCATGACGGCCTCTTTTCGGATGACTACCTCATATTGTGCCGCGCCCACAGCAAACCGACAAGTCAGGAACCCATACTTGGCTATGCTCCATCACTCGTCCAGGCACAAGGGGCAAGGATGCGGTGCGGACCACACCCTATCAAAACATGAACATCAGGAGCCTGCAACTGCATCTCGGAACATGCGATAAGGTGGAACCAATGGCAGAAAGGCGGTGCGGCTATGAGTGCTTGGATGATTCGCGCGGGACACGGTGGGGTGTACGCGGAAGACTGGCTTGACAAGGGGAAGATCGGCATCGGTTGGGATTTTGGAAGCAAGGATATCGCTTCCATGAAACGCGAGCAGATCCGAGCCACATATCTAGCCGAACATCCCAATGAAAGTAAAAACAGGGTGGCTGCCATCGTCGGTCAGGTGTACCGTTTCGCACACGAGATGACACAAGGGCAGACCGTCGTCATGTACGATCCGGCGAGTCGTCTTTATCATATTGGCGTCATCACCGGTGATTGCGTTCCCACGCGTGATGAAGATGACCCCGCCTATACCCGTACCGTTCGTTGGGACACATCCGCATCACGCGATGCGCTCAAGCAATCCTCCAAAAACTCCCTCGGCGGCATCCAGACTATTTTCGCCGTGTCGGACGAGGTCATGAACGACCTCCGATCAGCCACGGGGACTTCGCAGCCGATTCCGGAGGAAGCGGCAGGCGAAGACGCCTCCGACGACAATGAGGACGCCCGCGCCGCCACATATGATAATGGCATCGAGCTTATCAAGGACCGCGTGAACCAACTTGACTGGGAGGACATGGAACGCCTCGTGGCAGGACTGCTCAAAGCCATGGGATATTGCGCTCGAATCACGCCGAAAGGGCCGGACGGCAGCCGCGATGTCATAGCATCTCCCGATGCCCTTGGACTGGAATCGCCACGTATCGTGGTCGAAGTCAAGCACCGCAAGGGTGTCATGAGAGCACCTGCGATCCGTTCCTTCATTGGCGGCCTACGCGCAAACGACCGCGGACTTTATGTCTCCACCGGAGGTTTCACCAGAGAAGCCCGATACGAGGCGGACCGCTCCAATGTTCCCATGCGTCTGCTCGACCTCGACGGATTCGTCCGCCATTATGTTGATGTGTATGACAAGACCAATGAGGAGACACGCGATATTCTGCCGCTGACACGCATCTGGTGGCCAGCGTGACAGTATGAACTACCTTTGTTTCGTTTCTCTCTTAACTCGGTGGGAATGCGGAACAAAGGCAGTTCATGTCTCTTCAAGACGGAATACATGAAAAGACATAGGTGGCTCTTAGTCAATTCCTAGCATCGCTAGGATTCTCCTCCGGAATCTCTTGAAGCATTCCATCTTTGAGACACCAATTGTGACGACGATAATCCGAGAATCGCATCTCAGTAATCATCTTTTTCCCTTTGCCTTTAACGAGAAGATCAACTTCCTCTTCGCATCGGTCGAGATTAACAAGTGCGCCCCAATGGTATTGGGCATCCGCAGGCATAATGTAACGCCCAGGAGGCAGCAAACCAATCTCGCACGTTGCATTCCTCATGCCGCTATCAAGACGATTGCTTTCGACTGTAATGTCAAAAATAGGTTGATCAGATCCATTGAAGAGATAAATGCCCCATCTTCCAGCACCATCCCGATCCGGCAATTTCACGCCAGCCGCAAAAATTGATTCTGCCTGCCCGCGAATCTGCAAACGCCTCTTGTCTGTCTCCCTCTTCTCTTCAAGAGCCAGCATTCTTTTGTTAATCCGGTCGCTCGACTTCCACGCAAGAACAGAAGCAACAACTGCCAAAAGTCCACCGATGGCACCTACCCAATCGGCAATAGATCCTGAATCAACAGGAAACACGATATCTCCTTAATTTAGGGAGCTCTCAGATTCGCCTAACTCGGATTGACGAACCATTGCGGTAGACTTACAGAGTCTTAGCAGGACATGCAAGCCTTAGGGCTCCACCAGACTCCGATTCGTTGGCGCGAATCGGAGTCTTCATTTTTTTCACGTAGCCTGAATGAAGCTACAAGGCACACCATACCACATGGAACGATATGAGACAAACATGTATTATAATGAGACAAAATATATTGAAATCGAAGAGACCTAAGGTCGGGAAACATGAAGAAAAAGGATGTATTAAACCTAATCCGATACCATACGGAGCATAACGATGCCGCTTTTCGCAATGAAGCGTACAACATCGCCAAGGAATTTGATCATGCTGGAGACTCACAGCTGGCTGCATACATCATCGCGTTGCTGTCAGATGCAAATACTCTTGTTCCACAATCGGCCGGTTCCGACATTAAATCCGAATTCCTTGAAAAGAAAACTGTGATTAAGACTTCTCTGCCTCTACCTGAAACCATCGCTGATGACATTCAAGGAGTTCTCAACGCCATCGAACGGAATATTGGAATCCATAAGTTCCTCTTCCACGGCCCTGCCGGTACAGGAAAGACTGAGTCCGTAAAACAAATTTCTTCAATCATGCAACGCGAGTTATACGTCGTCAATTTCAACTCTGTCATAGACAGCCGTCTCGGGCAGACCGCAAAGAACATCACCAAACTATTCGCTGAAATCAATAGTTTTACGCACCCCGATCAGACGGTGGTGCTCTTTGACGAAATCGATGCGCTTGCCCTTGACCGCATTGACTCGCATGACATTCGAGAAATGGGCCGTGCTACGTCGGCTTTATTGCGTCAGATGGACGAACTTTCAGAACAGATTATTTTGTTCGCGACTACCAACCTATTTTCAAAATTCGACAAGGCATTCATCCGCAGATTTGATGCCGTAATTGATTTCGGAAGGTACACGAGAAAAGATCTTATTGATGTCGCAACTAGTATCATGAACGACTATGCAAAACGATTCTCATTCATAGGAAAAAACATCCGTCTTTTCAAAAAGATTCTTTCCAAGGCGGAGCAACTACCCTACCCAGGTGAGATGAAAAATCTTATCCGTTCAGCCATTGCATTCAGTAAACCCAATGATGAAAGTGATTATCTCCGTCGTATTTACATAGCTCTCATTCCCGATGGTACAAATGCAATTCAAAATATTCGAACATTGCGAGAGCAAGGATTCACACTCCGTGAAATTGAAATTCTAACTGGAATATCACGCAGCACAGCAGCTCGAGAAATGAAAGGTACCCACAATGAATAACACTCTGAGGTTAAAAGGAAAATTTGGACGCGGCAATGCACAACATCCAGGACCGCCTTCTCTGCCCGCAAACGCCGTTGTTACTACAAATCAAATACAGGATAGACTCGATGACCTTCATCAGATCATCGCATACTGGAAAACACAGCCAACCTTCATTGACCCACTTGTCGAAGTGCGTTACAAGACGATAGTCGCCAAAAGCAACCGCGTTAAACGTTTGCTAAGTAGCCATGACAAATCAGCAAACGACTCCATAGTTGGCGCGGCTTTTGGAACGAATCAAAATGGAAAACCATGCCATGTTATTACATATTATGTGAAGATGGGAACCATTGAATCAACTCTCAAAGACCTGGAGATAGCCAAAGAAATTCTTATCCATCACGGAGATTCTATTGGCAACAAAGAATTAACATCAATTACCCATGACGGTCTCGCCAAAATCGATGCACATATGGGGCTGAGCAAAACATCATTTGCGCAGATTATTCGCGATGCTTATTACGTGGAACGCTTTACCGTAAAAACTTATGCCGATCCTCAACAAGAACACGCTCTGGTGTCAATCTACGATACCGGGCGTAATGGTCTACAAACAGTCGCATTGCTGAACAAATTAGGCGTTAATGTGCTTGGCGCCAACCTGCTCGACACAACGACCATCAATATGACGCCAAATCAGTACCGTAAGCTTACGGAAACAGCACCGTATCTCGTTGCGATGTCCCTCAAAGATATGTTGGAGCTGAAATTCGAGCCAGATTCTAACCAAATCGACGATCAATTCGTTCCTTCGATTCCAACTCCGGCGAACGAACCAACTATCGGAGTAATCGACACTTGTTTCGATGAAAAGAACGCTTATTTCTCCAAATGGGTGGAATATCACAATGAACTTGATTCTCAAATCGATATAAACCCGAAAGATCTTGTTCATGGAACTGAAGTCACATCGCTCATAGTCGATGGACCAACGTTAAACCCAGCACTTGATGATGGCTGCGGCAGATTTCGCGTTCGCCATTTCGCCGTTGCCAAAAGCGGCAACAACAGTTCTTTTACCATTATGAAAACGATTCGCAACATCGTATCCAACAATCCCGACATTAAAGTATGGAATCTAAGCCTTGGCTCACGTTTGGAATCTCCCAAAAACACAATCTCCCCCGAGGCTGCAATGCTGGATAAGCTGCAGAACGAATATGACATCGTTTTCGTGGTGGCAGGAACCAATAAAACGCAAAAGGACAGCCGAATCAAGCCCAAACGTATTGGAGCACCGGCTGATTCCATCAATTCGCTCGTCGTTAATGCCACGTCCATCCTTAAAGAGCCTGCAAGCTATACCAGAGAAGGCCCTGTACTGAACTTTTTCCGCAAGCCGGACATTTCCTGCTTCGGAGGTGACGACACTGAGCAGATGGCCGTATGGTCACCACAAGGCGTGGCCTTGACAGCTGGAACATCGTTCGCAGCCCCTTGGATTACACGAAAAATGGCATATCTGATATATGTGATGCATTTCTCGCGAGAGACAGCGAAGGCCATGCTCATTGATGCGGCCTCAGGATGGAAAAAAATCTCAGCCGACAACATCAAGGTTGGATATGGCATAGTCCCCACCAATATCGAGGACATTCTTACCACCCCCTCAAACGAAATACGATTCGTTCTGGAAGGCACAATCGCTTCTTTCGAAACGTACAATTACCGTATACCAGTGCCAATGGCAAATGGGAAATACCCATATATGGCCAGAGCCACACTTTGCTATTTTCCAAAGTGCAACGCTAGACAGGGTGTTGATTACACTTCCACAGAATTGGACCTTCATTTTGGACGCATGAGAGAGAAGGGGATAGACCCCCTGAACAATAACATTCAAGGAGATCCAACCGCGTATGCCTACGAAGGTGCCGCCCGAAAACTGTACCGAAAATGGGACAACGTAAAACACGTCAGCGATATTGAAAAAAGCCGTTTCCAACCACGTATTTCTCACGGAATCCCTTACTGGGGTTTCAAGATTCGCAAAATCGAACGTTTCGATCCTCCAATCGACAAAAATGGAACTGTGGGGAAAAATGCCGGGGACGGCCTTCGCTTCGGTATCGTAGTGACGTTACGGGGTATGGATGGACGTAATCGATTCGAAGAATTCAAACAGCACTGTCAGCTTCAGATAGAGCCTTGGATCGTCGAAGAAATTGACATACATTCCAGCATCGAGCTCTACCAGGAATCAGATGTAGAAATCAATTTCGACGAAGACAGCAATGCTTAAAGGTAGCGCCTGCGACACCCTTTGGGGGACTTGCAGGCGCTATTATCGATGCAACTTCTGTGTGACTTAGTTTTGGTTCCATCATGCCCTGCTGATATTTATCTGCGGTGAGTATTCCGCCATGCGCTGCGCGTCGATTGTCCGATACTAAGAACACGTCGACCGATACTCTTTGGCTGTTCCTCCACTAGAATAAACGTTGTGACTCAGGGCTTTATCGATAACAAGACTTCGCTGGTCAAGGACGACCTTGTTCGTACGATACGTGAGGGGGACAGAATCTCCATCGCGGCGGCTTCGTTCTCGATGTACGCGTACAGGGAGCTGCGCGAACAATTGGAACATGCAGGCGCGTTCCGTTTCATCTATACGTCAAAGACATTCACCGAGGACGCCACCCCCAAGGAACAACGCGAATTCTACATCCCACGCTTGGAACGCGAACAGAGCCTGTATGGCACTCCATTGGAGATCCGCCTGCGCAACGAGCTCACGCAGAAGGCCATCGCCACGGAATGCGCCAACTGGATCCGTCGCAAGAAGGCTCGTTTCATGTCGTTCTCTGAGGGGTCAAATATAGCCCAGTTTCTCGGAGTGGAACATGGCGACGAGCACATCGCGTACATGCCGTTCAACGAGTTCACGACCACGCAGTTAGGTGTGAGCCGACACGCAGCCTCCTATCAAGGCGTCGCCAAAGTGGACGGCTCTGCAGCCAAAGGCTTCTTGGACCAGTTCAATAGTGCTTGGGACAGCGGCGACCTGCATGACGTGACCGACAAGGTCATCGACGGCATCGAGCGCATGTACCAAGAAAACCCGCCCGAACTCGTCTACTACATGGCCCTGTACCGTATCTTCAGCGAGTTCCTTGATGACATCTCCGAGGATGTGCTACCGAAGGAAGGCACCGGTTTCCGTGAAAGCCTGATCTGGAACAAGCTGTACGACTTCCAGAAGGACGCGGCCCTCGCAATCATCAACAAGCTCGAAACATACAACGGCTGCATCTTGGCCGATTCGGTCGGTTTGGGCAAGACGTTCACCGCACTGGCCGTGGTCAAGTACTTCGAGGCCCGCAACCGCAACGTGCTTGTTCTGTGCCCGAAGAAGCTCAAGGACAACTGGGTCACGTACCGGTCGAACGCAACGAACAATCCAATCGCCGGCGACCATCTGCGTTACGATGTGCTGTTCCATACGGATCTGAGCCGCACGCGGGGCGATACGATTATGAACATCCCGATTGAACGGATCAACTGGGGCAACTATGATCTCGTCGTCATCGATGAGTCGCACAACTTCCGCAATGGCGCAGACAGCGCCGCCAAGGCCGATGACAAAGAAAACCGATACCAGAAGCTCCTCAACAAGGTCATCCATTCCGGCGTGCCTACAAAGGTGCTTATGCTCTCCGCCACCCCGGTGAACAATCGTTTCCGCGATCTGCAGAACCAGCTCGAACTGGCCTACGGCGACAAAGGCGATGAATGGTCCAGGAAGCTCGGGCTTTCTACCAATATCGATATGGTGTTCCGCAACGCGCAGAAGGCTTACGGTGTCTGGTCGAAACTCGAACCGGAGGAACGCAACACCAAACGTCTGATGGACATGCTCGACTTCGATTTCTTCCGTATCCTCGATCAGGTCACCGTCGCGCGCAGCCGCCGCCACATCCGTAACCATTACGATATGGATGCAATCGGCGGCTTCCCTGAACGTCTCCGCCCGCAGACCATCCGCCCGGCGCTGTCCACGGAAAGCGACTGCGTGTCTTACGACGAGATCTATGACGAGTTGGAAAGGCTCACCCTCGCGTTGTACACCCCGTCCGAGTTCGTGCTCGAATCGCGCATGAGCAAGTACTTCGACGATGACAAAATCGAAGGCCTGACCATCCGGGGCCGAGAAACGGGTGTGCGTAAGCTTATGGCCACGAACCTGCTCAAACGTTTCGAGAGCAGCGTCCACTCGTTCCGCATGACGTTGGATCGTGTGCTCGGCTACATGTCAGATACGGTCGGCACGATCGACTCGTATGAGGAATACCGTGCCAAGCATTACGACACCGGCGTGCTTGAGCAAATTGATATTGATCGTTTCGACGACGGATTCGACCTAGACCAGGATGATACGGAGAGTATGGATCCGGACGAGTTCGCTACCAAAGGCAAGACCAGATTCCTGCTGTCCGACATGGATTGGCGCACCTGGCGCGATTGCATTCTTCGCGACATGGATGTTATCCACCGCCTACTGGACATGGTTGCCGGTATCGACGCAGCACACGACGCGAAGCTGCAGCGTCTGTACCGAACCATCAGCGACAAGCAGAACCAGCCCATCAACCCCGGCAACCACAAGATTCTTATCTTCACCGCGTTCGCCGACACCGCCGACTACCTGTACGAGCACGTCAGCAAATACGCCGGCATGCTGGGATTGAATACCGCGGAAGTGACCGGCACGAATCCGGGACGATGCACGGTTAAGAAGGTAGGCGGTCGCATGTCCGACATCCTGGCATGCTTTTCCCCTATTTCAAAGGAACGCGATATAACTGTGCCCCGGTTGAAAGACACAGACATCGACATTCTGATCGCCACGGATTGTATCTCCGAAGGGCAGAATCTGCAGGACTGCGACATGATGGTCAACTACGACATCCATTGGAATCCTGTGCGTATCATCCAGCGTTTTGGCCGCATCGACCGTATCGGCTCGACGAACAAACGTATCCAACTGGTCAACTACTGGCCCGACGTGGATCTCGACAAATATCTCAAGCTCAAAGACAGAGTCGAGGCACGCATGAAGGTCGCTGTGATGGCTTCCACCGGCGACGACGACTACATCAATCCCGACGAGAAGGGAGATTTGGAGTACAGGGAACGTCAGCTCAGGCAGATGCAGGACGAGATACTTGATCTTGAAGATGTGGACGGCGGCATCAGCATCACCGACCTCGGTCTCAATGAGTTTCGCATGGATCTGGTCGGCTATCATCGCGACAGCCCCGACATCGAGCGCACACCTACGGGCATCAACGCTGTGGTCGAGGGCAACGAGCCTGGCATCCTGTTCGTGCTGCGCAACACGAGCAAGGACGTGAAGGCCGTGGGCTGCAACCCGATCCACCCCTATTATCTCGTGCATGTCGGCGACGACGGAAGGATCCTGCACGGGCATCTGAATGCCAAGGACTGTCTCGACGTGATGCGCAAGCTATGCAAAGGCAAGGATACATATGATCCGCTCCTATGCCGCGCATACAATCGGTTCACCCATGACGGCAGAGACATGCGCCACGCTTCCGACTTGCTACGCGATGTGGTCAGAAGCATCCTGGACCAGGATGATGCGACTGCGGCCGACAGTTTCTTCACCGGATCCATGGGGAATTTCCTCGACGAGAATGTGAAGGGGCTCGACGATTTCGAACTGGTTTGTTTCCTCGTCATCCGTCCTGCAACGGAAGGTAAGTCATGAGCGGCATCGAATCATGCGGACCTGTGACCGCACTCACGTTGGGACTGCCCAGCACCACCGCGGTCATGCATCCGAGGGGACGGCTCGCCAAAGAACGCTTCTATACGAACACCAAAGTAGGCAAACGCTTACGGCAGCATTTCATCGAGGACATCGACTCAATCACCATGCTCGCCGTAATCCGCGAACGGGAGACCGGCATACCGGCAGGACTGCTCACCCACGAGATCAACGTGATTGGCCTAGAGCAATCCACAGAACATCCGCCGCTGGAGGTCATGGAGCACATCGCCCGCACCCGTGATGAACTGACCCATCACAGGTCGCGTATCCTATTCGTCTGCGTGAATGACAGCATGACAAGATTCGCGGTGTTTCGCAACGCGAACGTGGCCGAAGGGCTTATGGAGGGCTCAGTTCATATGGGAGAACCGGTGGAATGCGAATCCGCACTCATTCGTCTGAGCGGAACCAATCTGGACACCGTATGGGAGTCGTTGTGCGCGGAGACCATCCTCAGCTCGTCGGATCCGACGCGCGTCGACCGACGCATCGTGTCCCGCACGCGCATAATGAGACTTATCAAAGAAATAGACCAGCTGGAACGACGCCATGCCAAGGCCGTCCAGATAGGCCAGCGGAACAGGCTATGGGACGATCTGCAGGCCAAGCGGCACGAGCTCGAACAGGAACAACAAGGAGAAACACTGTGAGTGACATCGAGAAAATCCACGGCATCACACCGGATTTGACCAAGGAGAACGTGGACAGGCTGCTCGCCCTGTTCCCAGACGTGGCCACCGAGATCACTGACCCGAAGACCGGCAGAACCGAACGCGCGGTGGACTTCGACGCGCTGAAAGAGCGACTTGGTGATGTGGCGGAAGGCAACCGGGAACGCTACCAGTTCACTTGGCCCGGCAAACGCGAGGCGAAACGCCTCGCCCGCGAACCCATCGCCAAGACCCTGCGACCCGTCAAGGAACGCAGCAAGGACTGGGACACCACCAAGAACCTGTACATCGAGGGAGACAACCTCGACGCGTTGAAGCTCCTGCGCGAGAACTACGCCGGCAAGGTCAAGCTCATCTACATCGATCCGCCATACAACACGGGACACGATTTCATCTACAAAGACAATTTCGGCAAAACCGTCGCCGCCGCCAAATCCGAGAGCGGCGATTATGATGATGAAGGCGGCCAGCTCGTCGCCAATCCGGAAAGCAATGGACGCTTCCATTCCGACTGGTGCTCGATGATCTACCCTCGTCTCCTGCTCGCGCGTGATTTGCTTACGAACGATGGAGTAATACTTATAAGTGTTGATGATCATGAGGCCGTGAATCTAAAAAAGATTTGCGACGAAATTTTCGGCTCAGAATCCTTCTGCGCACAATTGGTTTGGAAATCAAGGCAGAATAAAGATAATCGAAGCGTGACCGGTGTATCTATTGATCACGAATATGTTCTTATGTATTCAAAATCTCCTGATAAACGCGTATTCCGTGGTGCAGATAGGCTTGAAGATGCTTACCAAAACCCAGATAATGATCCAAGAGGACCATGGCAAAGCGCGAATATGGTTGGATTAGCGACTGAAGACGCTCGCCCTAATCTTCATTATGATTTAATCAATCCTAAAACGGGTATTAATTACGGCAAACCCGAAAAAGGATGGCGTTATGATCAAAGAACAATGAATAGACTCATCAAAGATGATAAAATCATTTGGCCTTCATCTCCAGAAGGACGCCCTCGGAGAAAAAAATTCCTTTCTGAGCTGACTAGCGATTTAGCCGGTTTTTCATCCATTATAGGGGACGGAATTTATACTAGAAATGGTCGACGTGCATCACGTTTTTTGAGCGCGAAAAGTGTAGTGGTGCCTCACCGGGGGTGAGCGCGAAACCCATCCCTCCTGCTTGGCTGGTTCCATGGAAGACAGGATCAGCATGGCCACCAAACGGCAG
>SKER01000129.1_pt1 | contig 103860 bp, 99 predicted proteins | sample 4826961 | NCBI WGS metagenome assembly SKER01 (sample SAMN11008804, study PRJNA524170) | human gut metagenome | biome: Human fecal sample; material: Feces; isolation source: fecal sample from pouch patient p47 | host: Homo sapiens | place: Israel: Tel-Aviv | collected 2016-11-16
TCATATCCGGATTTTTTCAGTGAGAATGTAATTCCACGATTTAAATTTTCATCATCTTCAACCACGAGTATACCTGGCATAGCATATGCACCTCTCTTTATTAACTATCCAGAATAGAAATTAGCTTTTGTTCGCCTTCCGCATCCAAGACATATTAAAACAATACCGATTTGTCTTTATCATTATACTACCACACCCAAAACTTTTGTACATTTTTTCACACAGAGAACTTGCCACCGGCAACTTCTCTTGCATACTTTGGCATCTACGGAACCTGCCACCGGCAACTTCTCTTGAACGCATGGCGACGTAAAAACCCCTCACACCATAATTGATGTAAGGGGTTTTCTATATAAGCTAATTAACGTTCTATGTTAGTCACCTACAGTGTACTATTTCTGGTTAATTGCTGCCTGTTAGGTATATTATGGTTACTGGGACATTAAGACACAATCCACTCATTTAATCATAACTAACACGTTTTCTTAATTGGGTACTACCTCACACTGATACGTTTGTCAACATCTTTTATCCACTTAAATCATTACTTTTCCCCAAACTTTCTGAGACTTTTATAATCTTTGCTAGCAAACTTCTTTGGTACGTTAACCTTGTTTAGATACTACATCAAATTATACTCCCTGTAATTGTTGTCCTTCATTCCACATTTCATTAGTTATCTTCTTTCGATTCTTCAATACATCAATAACTACTTCTTCAATTAATGAATTGGCATATGCTCTATGCTCACCTTTTTTAGATTTCTTATACATATTTTGTAATTCTTTTGACACTTTTTTATCCCAGATAGTTCTTCTTGCGACCTCCTCAAACTCTTCTTGCGACAAATAAGATGACATAACTACATTTAAAAATTCTTCTTTCATAACACGGAACATAGCAACTGCATCATCTTCAATAAAATTATCCATAACTTTCTTACCTACTGCACCGCCTACAGCTCCACCTACCATTCCTCCAAGTGGATTACCTCCTGCAATTGCACTTCCTACTGCCATTCCAGCAATTCCTGCAGCTCCAGCAGTTGCATTTTTGGCTAATTGTTTTACTGAAATTTTTCCCATACATGCACTACATACATCTGGACCAAATACTACTGCAACTGTAACCGCTCCACTTACTAATTTCTGACCAGTAACTTTCTGCAGATTCAGTTTTTCCCCGACCGAGCTGGTAACAATCTTTGAATTTATTTTTTTAGCTACCTCTTCACTAACTTTACTCATTGGGCTATCTACTCCCTTTCCCAATGCATAGTTCCAAATCTTTCCTCTACTCACCTGCATCGTAATCGTGTAAATAACTGCTCCTTTTCCGATTACTTGTCCAGCAGTCATAAGTCCGTCTTTTGCAGCTTCTTTTACATCTTTCCCTTGCCACACTCCACTTGCAAAGATTATAATTGCTGTAATAGATGCACTCGTCATAGAAGTCATAATACCATTTGCCATATCCATAGTAATTGATTCAATAGTTCCTGATGCCGCAAGTCTATAAGATTGCGCATACGAAAAATATCCTTTTTTTAAATAATTTTCTGCTGGTGTTCCTGGCTCTATTCCATCTATATTTCCAGCATCAATATCTTTTTGTAATTTATTTCGTATCTCATTGTATTGGTCTCTAGGAACTTCTATCACCTGTCCTGAATAATCGTGAGAGCTATCTTTAAATCCTGCTCTATACGTATCTGCTGCACTTTTATAATACTTTGTCTGAACTTTCTGTCCATTTACTATTTTGTCAGCACCACTCTTTTTATGATGTCCGTTCTCTTTCTCCTGTCCACCTTCCACCTTCTTTCCAAGAATTCTATCAACAGTTTTATTTCCATATTCAGCACCATATCCATGTCCCTGACGCATATTCATTTCTTTTTTCATTTCCGAATACATGTCATGCCTTTCTGAAGCACTGGCGAAAGTTCCAACATTTCCCATATTTTGCTTCATATGTTCCATATCTAATTCTTGATTCAAATGTTTTTCCGCTTCATCAATATTCTTTTGAACATCTCTATACATTACCTGATTAGTAAATAATGCACATGGAATAACAGAACGTTCCAACATAGTTAAGGCATTTGCAATACACGTTAATGGAACAGTTATTTCATTTCCTTTTACTTTTGTTTTTTCTGCCCCACTTCCATATCTCACAATATTTTCCACCAATAACGTATCTGTATCTGTATCATATTCAGCCTTGTTTAATCCCGAAAAAAGAATTTCCTTAGTCTTTCCTTTTTTAGAATTTGCCTGACTTGCAATAAATATTCCACTTCCAGTTACAGCAAGTCCATATTCTCTTATTTCATTTTCATTCTCACTCGGAACTGCTGAAAAATAATAGATATCTTCATTAATCAAATCTCGTTGAAAATAATTCATAAATGCATTTACACGACCATAAGGCATATTAGATGAAGAAAATTTATAATCACTTTTATTCTTATCATTAAATGCAATTAATTTTGCTATTTTTTCTATGTTCTTATCCAGCTCTTTATACTTTATCGGTTCAATATTTTTCTTTTCCCACTCTTCAACACGTTTTTCACGCATGAATTTGCAATAAAAATAATATATCAAGCAACAGGCTATCAACACAATTGTATATGTTCTAAACCATATCAGTCCGATAACCAATAAGACACCTATCACCTGTTTCTGATACTTATAAATCCATTTTTTTACTTTCACATAGTTTTTTGGCACAGTCCTTTTCAGATAAAATATAAGAAAAATGACTATCGCCAGTAATATTATGTATGGCATATTATTCCTCCTCTTGTGTTTTCAACGCACTCATTTTTGTAACCATATGGTAGCATATCATAATTGAAAATGCAATTATTTGGTAGCATACACTTGAGGTGATACTATGCATTTCCAACGCTTAGAAGACTTACGAATTGATAATGATAAAACTCAAGCAGAAGTTGCAAAGCACTTAGGTTGCCAACGTGAAGTATATCGTAGATACGAAAAGGGTACACGGCAAATTCCTATAGATTATTTAATAGAACTTTCTTATTTTTATAACGTCAGTATTGACTATATCATTGGCATAACCGATACAAAAACACCTTATCCCAGAATCAAGTAGCAATACTTTTTCTTGTAAATCTTCTCTGCTATTATAAAAAAATATAAAGATAATAAAGAATAAGCAGATACCAAGAAAGCCACAAAGCTTTCGGAGTATCTGCTTATTCTATTCCCTTCACCTATCACTTCCGCTTCTTTTTCTCTGTCCGACATATCTCATACATAGATACAACCAGTTTCATTCCTTCGATCATCACACTTAACAAACTACTTTTTTTCATTCGTTATTCATTCCTTTCTGCTTCTATATTTTCAAGGAGCATAACACAGGCTAAAGCTAACATCATCCCCACTCCAAATGCTATATATTCTTTCATCTTACGACCTTTCTTTTTGATACCAGATAATCGTTATTCCAATTTCACTGCTAACTATGTAGAGGTCTGCATAATACTCTTCCTGTCTATCGGAATATAAAATATCTTGAAATTCCCGTTCCTCTTCACAGGTATGATACTTCTTTAATACTTCCTCGTAAGCCTGTTTTGCCCGGCTTACATCGTCGTCTATAATCAATATGACACATCCTCCGTCATCGTTCATACTTCTTCCTACTCCATAATAACTGTCCAACAATTCTACTGTAGAAATAATTCGCTCCCTAACCTTAGACGGCAAATTATACTCGGTACAAGTATCTCTGATTCGGTCTTTCTGTGTTGCTGTCCAAAAGTATCTCAACATCTTAAATCACTCCTATATCTCTTAAATGTTCCTCATACATACAATAAATCACATAAATTCTTCCACCGTTCTCTGGTAAGATAATATCGTAACTGTACCATCTCTTTTTCTTCTTCATTGGATGTTTCTTCCCCTTAATTACAATATAGAAGAAATTATTATCTGGAATCTCAACCTCATTACACTTCAGATTCAATTCATCCAGAACGTCTACCTCATCATCTTTTATCGGATTCAGTATGATTGCTACATATCCCTTTTTCCCCAGAGTCTTTTTATCCAGAATATCCTCCACATGTTCTAATATTTCTCTTGGAATTTTATACTTTGACATATACGGATTAACCTGTCTCAACATTTTCAGTTCTCGTCTTTTTCTTACTGTAATGTGCATACTATTCACCAACCCTTCCTTCAGCAGACTTTTCTGTAGACTTCACTTTCTTATCAACTTTCTTCGTCTTTTTCTTTTCAGATGTTTTATCTGTTTTTAGACTCTTTTCCAATTCCTCTAACATTTCTTTCACTGGAAAATCTATCAACTTCCATTTATCTTTTGGATAATGCAGTCCTAAATAAAGCGGATGAATACCGTAACTTTTCTTGGTACTCAGACAATCTACTGTAATACACTTTGCACTCAATCCCTTTTCCATTAACATAGACAACAAATCTATCTTTGCCTTAATCGTATTCTTATGTGTTGCCATTGAATTTCCCCACGCAACTACAATGTCATAAGTCTTGATATCTTTTGTTTCTAATATCTCTTCAATATAAGCAAGACTGTTACCCTGTAACTGACTGACACTTGGCTTTCCGTTTACGACCGTTGCATACAGATTCAACATTCTCAGTTCTCCCCATCCAAAATCATTTGCATGGTTTAACAGGTGCATATTTGATACGTCCAACATTCCACAGTTCTCTACTGATATCGTTGGATACATTCCTATAGCAATTGCTTTCTTCCCTTTCTCATTCCATGTTCTCTGTACTTCAAAAGTGCTCTTTCCATCATCTGTTCCGATTGCTGACACGTTCATAGATATTGTATTTTTCATCATAATTTTCATCCTTTCATCACAATAAAATAAGGGAAACCGACTTCTTTTTTTCGTCTGTTTCCCTTTTTCTCATTTTATTCATTTCAAGCTTTCTCATCCTAATATTTCATGATTGTTATTAACGGTACTGTATTGTTAATCCTGTCTTATGTAGACTTCTACGATAAGGTCTTTCCACTGTACTGCTCTTATAAAATTACCAAATGCTTTTCTGTACTTCTTTGCTTCTTCAAAATTCAGTGTAAATCTGTCATATAAAACATACTTAGATTCATCAAAAGAAGTTTCTGTATCATATTCTTCACCTTGGATATACCATTTAAAAGCGCCGTTTTCCATTGGTGTGATTCTTGCTATAACAGCGTCTACCAGTTCGTCACTTAACTGTTTCTGATTCAAATCACACACACCATTCAGATATTCTTTTATTTTTTTAATCTCTCCTTCTACTTCTACAGGCTCATTATCCTCTTCATCCTGTGACAATATTGCCAGTTCATTCTTAATCTGTAACATCCGTTCATCAATCGTACATTTCTTGTCTTCGAACTCTTCACTACCGATCAAGTCATCCAGTTTCATATCTACAAGATTACTCATACGGTTCTTTAATCTTTCCGATTCTCTTTTCAGTTTTTCTATCTGATATTCACGATCTGTAATTCCAGTCTCTTCACTGTAATTATCCTGAATATCCTGAAGCAATTCTTCTACTGAACTTTTCTGGTCTTTCCATAACCTTTCCAGAATACTTTTAGCCATGAAGTCTAGTTTCCATTCACAGATAGACGGCACATTACAATATCCCGTACCATCCAATCCCTGTTTTTCATGGAAACTTCTTTTACGGTAGCGGATTTGATGTCTGCACTGATATCCATTACTGACCTCACCATTTTTATTGGTTCTCCATTTGTATTTTCCGTACACACTGCCACATTCACATACCAGATGTCTGCACCACTTATCTTTTGATATCGGTTTAGAACATTTTCTACCGTCTACGATAACTACTTTCTTACTCTTTATAGCCTGTACTCTGTTCCAAGTCTCTTCTGATACAATCGCCGGAAAGTTACCTTTGACATATTCATATTGGCTGACATCCCGTACCGTTACCCTTTTATGTCCCAGAAAGTTTTTCGTATAGGATTTATTGTAACTGATATAACCGGCATAGGTCTTATTATTTAATATCCGTAGTACTGACAAATGTTCCCAGTTGTATGTTCCATCTGCCTTTTTCCTTTTCATCTCTACCATTTTACCTGCGATAGTTTTTGCTCCCATCCCAGTTAAATACAGGTCATAAATCATTCTTACGGTTTCGGCTTCTTCCTCTATGATTTCATATGTGTTATCTATAGACTTTTTCCCTTTGATCAATCTGTATCCTAAGATATTTCCATTACCATAAAGGACACCTTTTTCTCTGGATATTCTCTGTCCGGCTCTTACTCTTTCACTGATATGTTTTGATTCTTCCTGTGCCATTGCAGACATGATCGTAAGTCTTAACTCCCCATCCTGTTCCAGTGACCAGATACCATCATTGTAAAAGAATACTTCTACACCCCACTCTCTCAGTTGTCTTGTGTACTGTAAGCTGTCTACCGTATTACGTGCAAATCTTGATACTTCACGAGTACAGATAAGGTCAAAGTCACCTTTCTCTGCATCTTTTATCATTTGCATGAATCCCTCTCTCTTCTTTGCCTGTGTACCTGTCACACCTTTATCCACATATACATTAACTTTTTCCCAGTTCGGATGTTCTGCCAGAATCGTCTCGTACCATTGAAGCTGATTACTTAATGCGTTAACCTGTTCCTCATGTTGTGTAGATACTCTTCCGTAAAAACATACCCGGACTTTATCATGGATACTTGTTCTTGACCTGTTACTGATACACATTGCTTGCATCTTATAAGCCAAATTGTCCATTATGCTCGTTCCTTCCTCCTGTACTGTTTCACAACTTTCTTGTATGTCGAATGATTGATTTTATTATTTATGAATAACATCTTTATCAAAAGTGGTTTCATCTCCAACTTTTTTGTATCCTGATGTTCCATATATTCCTCCTTTCTCTTACTCAATCATTCATAAAAATAATATTACTTTGAAAAATACGATAATTACGAATGGTTGATAAGAATTACTTCCACCTGTTCCACCGCCCTTTTAGTCTTGTGAAGCTTGCGCTTCACGCTTTTCTTTTTTTTGGGGGGGCGTGTGCACGATTGTTTATCGTGCACCATCAGAATATCTGCAGGTCTTCGTCACTTCGTGTCTTCGCTTCTGCATATATTCTGACCCCTCCGTCTACTTTGTGTTCGTGGATGTGGTAGTCTGTCGCTGTGGTGTTTGTTGATGTTTCCTTTTTTCTTCTGTCTGTTTGTGTTGTCGTGGTTGTCCTGTGTTGTTATTCATTCAACATTTATACAGAACAATCATTACAATTACCCATCGTCACTACGTCACTAACTTTTTTATAATGGGGAAAAAATATATAAATAATTTTCCCCTCTTACCGACGAAGCGACGGATCATTCTTCATCAAGCTCCTCTTTTAAGTTCTTATTGGTTATCACATAAAGACGTTCCTTACCTCGTTTTTGTTCAAAATCCAGTCCATACACCTCACTTAATTCATCTCTGATTAAAATAAATGCCTTGGTTAATCTCGAACCATCTTTGGGAAGGGTCGATTTATCAATTCCTTTTTGGAGTGCGATGTGTTTTAACTCATTTAGACATTCTGTCGGTGTATTTACATATTCATATTTATCAGCCATAAGTTCTTTCAAACATATGGCTATGGAACTTGATTCCAGTATACTTAATGACAAATTAAGTCTATTTTGGAATAATATATCAGATATTTTATCTTCTTCGATACCTAATACTCTTCCAATTTTAATAGCTTTTTCATGGAAGTCAGCTAGACGAATCTTGTGTCTTGCTTTTACTTTCTTCCTGTCACTCAATACACCAGCAATCGTATTAAAGATTGCACCCAATATGAACGGTAAATCTTTTTGAAAGCTTGCCATAACACTCTGCTCTGTTTTTATTTCAGATTTTTCAAATCTACTCAGAGCTATCAGACACGAACGGTCAACAAGGTCAGAAGACCTTGCAACCCCATTGATAGATGTTATACCTATGATGGAGTGAAGCTTCACGATTCTTTCTTCGGTATCTGTATACAACCGTCTTGTAGTATCGCTTGCCCCTGTTACCGCACTGCAAAGTAAGTCCGATATGGCTTTTGATATAAAGCTTACGTTGTCGAAACAGGTAAAATAACTTTTAGATAATCGGAGTACAATCGCTTCTTTGTTACTTGTATAAGCACATATTCCAGAATCTTTTGGATCGATTATCATTTCCAGTTTTTTCAAACATTCTGATTTTCCAGAGCCTTTTTCTCCCTGTATCAGAATTACTGGATGATTGAAGTTCATTCCCAACATACTAGAAACAATCAATATGCTAATGAGAATGACATCGTCTTCATCTTTAACATTGAAATGCTTTCTGATATACGGTAATAACTCTTCCGGCATAACGCTTAAATCTGGTTCTACCTGATTCTTAAAGTTCCTGTCTGTATAAAACATGAAGTCAGGTGTCTCTTCAATCTCACACTCTCCATCTTCTATACGGACACTTGTATTATTATCCGTATTTAACTGATAAATGAGCATTCTTCCTTTTGTATAAATACGATGATTACGTTGTATTTTATTCTTGGATTCATAACACTCTACTTCCAGAATGCTTATGATTTCTTGAATTTCTTTATCATTCAACAACTCACCGTATTCTTTCTTCCAGAATGACTTAAAAGCTATTCTGAAATTGAATGAATGGATATCGTAAACTTCTTTGTTTTCATTATGTGGGATGGAACATAGATTTGTTCCATCCTCACCTCTTCCAACGGCAATTTTTTTCGATTTGAGGAGTCTGTAGAGTCTTTTGTCATTAGACATCTATATCATCCTCCTCAAAATCATCTTCTACATAATCCTCTTCAAAATCTTCCTCTGGAATTGTCTCGATTTTGTCTACGACTAATTGACCATGGTCGTCATAATATATTCCGACCATCAATTCATAGTCATATAACTTATCAAAATTTACAACCCCTGACCTGTCTATCCCCTCTACTTCTTCCATTAATTTCATAATTTGGAAGTTATATCCTGGTTCTAAACAATACGATTTCCGTACCTCAATCTGCTGACCAAATGCATTGATATCCAGATTAAGGTTCAAATAAGTTTTTCCTGTTCGATCAGAAGTTTTAACATTATACTCTTTTACTTCTCCTCGATACAGTCCTGCTTTTAAATAGCTTAATTTCATACTAAATCCTCCTCATCTAATTCTATGTCTTCAGCTACCTGTAACTCTTCAATAAATGGTTCTCCCCATTTATTGTATGTAATGGTTACTTTGAAGAAGTGGTTATATAACTTTTTAAAATTCACCTCTCCATTTTCCTTTAATCCATCAACATCTTTCATAATTTGTACGATGTTGATGTTCTTTCCGATGTCCAGACAATAAGATTTTTGTAAATCTACTTTCCGTCCTTCCACCTTGATAGTAAGCGTCAGGTTTAAGTATGTTAAACCCGTTTTACCAGAAGTTTTAATATTATAGGTTTTGATGCGTCCGATATATAATCCCGAACGTAATTTTAATAAACGCATAATATTATCTCCTTTCTTTTTTGATAAATGATTTCCTACCTACTCAATCCATGTATGCATCCATTTCTTGAATAAGTGGAAGTCATTTGTTTACGGGTAACCTTGTATTAATACAAATTTATTTAAGATATCTTCTATATCTACTATAAAACAAATGGCTTCTTTTCAATATATGGAGGGAAAAATATTTTTTTCATGCAATCACAACCACTGGCTTAGCCGGTGGTTTATTTGTTTCCTAAAGTTTCATTTTGGAGAACATCCAAAAACTCCACAACATAAAACAGAGCCTTGCCCTAACAAAAAAAAATTGACAACCATTATAGGTCATCAATTTCTGATTTTATTCTCACCGTTCACATCATTCTTCATTTCAATTACTGATTCCAACATCTCTATACACTGAGTCAACATATCTCTTCTTTTATTTAAATAATCTAAATATTCCGCTGTCTTTCCCTCATTTACATATCTTTCATATATATATCGTTCTATCAAGATAATACTCTCACTGTTCTTTATATCTATAATTTTTCCTTGATATAATTTTTTTGGCATTTGTTTATTCAGTTTCAAGTTTCCCTTATCATCGCCATATAAAATATGATACATAATTTTTACATTTTTAGCATATCTCTTTTCTTTAAAAATAGGATTTTTTTTGGCTAATTTATCCATTACTTTTAAAACATATTTCAATCTATTTCTAATTTCATTTCTATCACTAGGCTTTCGTTCCGTTTCATTTGGTAGTATATATTCCATCAACTCCTTTATCTTTGAATGATTTATATATGATTCTGAATAGATAATCTTATCTTTATCTTCCCTTGTTAAATTTATCGAACCTGTATTTAGACATTCTATCAGCTCCTTTATCTTAGAATCATTTATATATGATTCTAAATAGGCAGTCTTATCTTTATATTCTTTTTTTGAACTATTGTAATTTTCTTTATCTTCTCTTATTAAATTCATTGAAACCGTATTTAGATATTCAAAATATCGTTTAAAATATATCATGTACACATGCATTGCAAAATGAAAGAAGACATTACTATTATATTTATCTCTGATAATATTTTCTTGTACTTCATTTAACCATTCAAATATTTTTTTGTATAAACTATCGAATTGCTCTAACCAATCTTGTTGATTATACTCTACCAAATTTTTAAAACTACTTACGCTAAAAGTATCAATCATAAATCGCATACAACTCATATACAAAAACACAACTATATCAGTTGCCTCTAACTTATTAACCCTTTGTATTTCCCTTAGATATAATTTATCTATAATTCCGTTCAAAAATCCCAAACAAATTTCTGCCGAATGAATTTCTAATATTATCTGCAAACTTTTATACAACTTCTGTTTATCTTCTCGGAGTATATCATAATATTCTTTGTCATATAATTCCGTTACTTCATTTAGTCCCATTTTTATATCTTTTAAATTTTCTTTCACTTCTTTATCGCTACTATTATCTGAATAACCACGCATTCTTTCATCTTTATAATATTCTACATTTCTGAATCTTTTATCCGCAAAAAATAAGTGCTCATTAAACTTCTTAATTAACGTTTCTTCATTCTGAATGAATGGTTCAATTTTAAGATTTTCATAAGTACCTCCTACTACCCAAAAATAAATTACTAATTTTTCTATCTTTGAATCTACATTTATATCTTTTATATTTTTAATTAATTTCTGATTTGGCAATACTTTTGTCCTTGATTCTTCTCTTTTTAATACTTTTCTTTTTGAATGTGTTAGTACCATGTAAGTTAACTGAAAAAGGAATCTATCTAGTTCCTCATATTGTGTTATATCAAATTCTATTTCTTTTAATTGATTAGCTATAGTTTTTCCCTTTGTTGTTTCGTAATAACATGCTTTCTTTAATCTGTCTATGGCAAGTTTCTTGTCATCTTTATAATAATCAGGTAATAAATCAGAGTACATTTTTATTTTTTGATTTCCAGACATATTTCTAATTTCTTTCATTTTACGTTTTCCTCGCATAAAATTGATAAAAATCTAAATTCTTAAAAAAAAATAGAAAACCCCTTACACAGTTTAAAGTGTGTAAAGAGTTTTCTATAAATTATTAACACTTTTCTATATTCTATTTTTTAGTGTACTATTTCTGGTTAATTGCTGCCTGTGCTGCTGCAAGACGAGCGATTGGTACACGGAATGGTGAGCAAGATACATAGTCAAGACCGATCTTGTTGCAGAATTCAACTGAAGATGGATCTCCACCGTGCTCTCCACAGATACCAACGTGAAGGCTTGGGTTAACTGGCTTACCTAATTCGATAGCCATTTCCATTAATTTACCAACACCTGTCTGGTCAAGCTTAGCAAATGGATCGTTCTCGAAGATCTTAGCATCATAGTAAGCTTCTAAGAACTTACCAGCATCGTCACGAGAGAATCCGTATGTCATCTGTGTTAAGTCGTTTGTACCGAAGCAGAAGAAGTCAGCTTCTGAAGCGATCTGATCAGCTGTAAGAGCTGCTCTTGGAATCTCGATCATTGTTCCAACTTCGTACTCAAGATCGCTGTTTGCTGCTGCAATCTCAGCGTCTGCTGTCTCTACTACGAATTTCTTAACATATTTAAGCTCTTTGATGTCTCCAACAAGTGGGATCATGATCTCTGGTTTTACGTTCCAGTCTGGGTGAGCTTTCTTTACATTGATTGCTGCACGGATAACAGCGCTTGTCTGCATCTTAGCAATCTCTGGATATGTTACTGCAAGACGGCATCCACGGTGTCCCATCATTGGGTTGAACTCATGAAGGCTGTCGATGATTGTCTTGATCTGCTCAACAGTTTTACCCTGAGCGTCAGCAAGTTTCTTAATGTCTTCCTCTTCTGTAGGAACGAACTCATGAAGCGGTGGATCAAGGAAACGGATAGTAACCGGGTTACCTTCCAGTGCTTCATACAGTTTTTCGAAGTCTCCCTGCTGTTCTGGAAGAATCTTAGCAAGTGCTGCTTCTCTTTCTTCTTCTGTCTCAGAGCAGATCATTTCACGGAATGCATCGATTCTGTTTCCTTCAAAGAACATATGCTCTGTACGGCAAAGTCCGATACCTTCTGCACCAAGTTCGCGTGCTTTTACAGCATCGTGTGGTGTATCAGCGTTTGTACGAACTTTCATTGTTCTGTATTTGTCAGCCCATCCCATAATTCTTCCGAATTCACCAGCGATTGTTGCATCAACTGTTGGGATGATACCATCATAGATATTACCTGTAGAACCATCAAGTGAGATGCAGTCTCCTTCATGATATTCTTTTCCGGCAAGTGTAAATTTCTTATTAGCTTCGTCCATTGCGATGTCACCGCAACCAGATACACAGCATGTACCCATACCACGAGCAACTACGGCTGCGTGAGATGTCATACCACCACGAACTGTCAGGATACCCTGTGCAGACTTCATACCTGTGATATCTTCTGGTGATGTCTCAAGACGTACAAGAACAACTTTTTCTCCTCTTGCAGCCCATTCAACAGCGTCATCAGCTGTGAATACGATCTTACCGCAAGCAGCTCCTGGAGATGCTCCAAGTGCTTTAGCAAGTGGTGTAGCAGCTTTCAGTGCTGCAGCATCGAACTGTGGGTGAAGCAGAGAGTCAAGATTACGAGGGTCGATCATTGCAACAGCCTCTTCCTCTGTTCTCATTCCTTCATCAACAAGATCACAAGCGATCTTCAGAGCAGCTTTTGCTGTTCTCTTACCATTACGTGTCTGTAACATGTACAGTTTACCATGCTCTACAGTAAACTCCATGTCCTGCATATCTCTATAGTGTTTTTCAAGAGTTTCACAAACCTGTTTGAACTGTACGAATGCTTCTGGGAATTTCTCTTTCATTTCTGAAATGTGCATTGGTGTACGAACGCCGGCAACTACGTCTTCTCCCTGTGCATTTGTAAGGAATTCTCCGAACAGACCGTTCTCTCCTGTAGCTGGGTCACGAGTAAACGCAACACCTGTACCACAGTCATCTCCCATGTTACCAAATGCCATCATCTGTACGTTAACAGCTGTTCCCCATGAATATGGGATATCATTGTCACGACGATATACGTTAGCTCTTGGGTTGTCCCATGAACGGAATACAGCTTTTATTGCTTCCATTAACTGTTCCTTCGGATCAGATGGGAAATCAGAACCAATCTTCTCTTTGTATTCAGCCTTGAACTGGTTAGCCAGCTCTTTCAGGTCTTCTGCAGTAAGTTCAACGTCCTGCTTAACACCTCTGTCAGCTTTCATCTTGTCGATCAGCTCTTCGAAATATTTCTTTCCAACTTCCATAACTACGTCAGAGAACATCTGGATGAATCTTCTGTAGCAGTCCCAAGCCCAACGAGGATTTCCTGAAGCTTCAGCAAGTGTCTCAACTACTTCTTCATTTAATCCAAGGTTCAGGATTGTATCCATCATACCAGGCATAGAAGCTCTTGCTCCAGAACGAACTGAAACGAGAAGTGGATTCTTCTTATCTCCGAATTTCTTTCCTGTAATTCCTTCCATTTTATCGATGGCTTCCATGATCTGACCCATAATTTCGTCATTGATCTGTCTGCCGTCTTCGTAGTACTGTGTACAAGCTTCTGTTGTTACAGTGAAGCCCTGTGGTACTGGAAGACCTAAGTTTGTCATTTCAGCAAGGTTTGCACCTTTTCCACCAAGAAGGTTTCTCATGGTTGCGTTACCTTCTGTAAACATATAAACCCATTTTGCCATTTGTCATGACCTCCTAAAACTAAATTTTCTAAGTCGCACTTCATATTTTACTGTTTTTACCAGTTTTCGTCAAGACTTTCACCAATAAATCTGCCGATTTTTCCCTGGAATTTCGGGCATTCTGCACAATTATCTAAATTTTAGTACATTCAAGTACTAATATGCGACTTAATTTTCTAAATATTACGTAAAAACGACTTATATCCTCTGTATGCCTCGTATACATCTGCCTTACTTGTAACTTCCCATGGTGCATGCATACTCAGCACTGCAACTCCGCTGTCGATGACTTCCATACCATAATTTGCCATGATATATGCAATTGTTCCGCCTCCGCCGAGGTCTACTTTTCCAAGTTCCGCGAACTGATAGGATACATCTTCTGCATTCATTGCACGGCGTACTTCTGCCAGATATTCTGCATTAGCATCATTCGATCCGCTCTTGCCTCTTGCTCCGGTAAATTTATTGAATACCAGCCCTCTTCCGAAGAATGCGGCACTTCTCTTTTCAAATGCTTCTGCATACATCGGATCGTAAGCTGCACTTACATCAGAGGAAAGCATCTTTGAATTCTGAAGTGCACGGCGTACCTTAAGATCTGATTCTCCTTCTGTCAGTGCAACAAGCTCTGCTACCACATTTTCAAAGAAACGGGAATGCATACCGGTTGCTCCCACGCTTCCGATCTCTTCTTTATCTACCAGGATACAGCAGGAAGTACGTTCTACATCTTCTACATCCAGCATTGCAAATAACGAAGTAAATGCACATACTCTGTCATCCTGTCCATAAGCAAGGATCATACTTCTGTCAAGCCCGCAGTCTCTTGCCTTTCCGGCCGGAACGATCTCCAGTTCTGCAGACAGGAAATCTTCTTCTTCCATATTATAATAGTCTGTCAGGATCTTCATAACGTTCGCTTTTACTGCGTCTTTTTCATCCTCATCCAGTCCTTCTTCTTTCTCAAGCGGACGACTTCCGATCAGAAGATCCAGTTTCTCACCTTCGATTACCGCGTTTGCTTTCTTCTCCATCTGTTTTCCGGCCAGGTGAATCAGCAGATCTGTAACTACGAATACCGGATCATCCTCTTTTTCTCCGATATTTACTTTCTGGACAGTCCCGTCTGTCTTAACGATCACTCCATGAAGTGCCAGTGGAAGTGTCACCCACTGATATTTCTTGATTCCGCCATAATAGTGGGTATCCAGATAAGCAAGATCTTCATTTTCATATAACGGATTCTGTTTTACATCAATTCTTGGTGAATCAATGTGTGCTCCGAGAATATTCATACCATTTTCCAGCGGTTCTTTTCCGATCTGGAACATTGCAATACTTTTTCCCATACATACTGCATAGACCTTATCTCCCGCTTTTAAGCTGCCTTTGATATCTTTCAGATTGCGGTAACCCTTCTTCTCAATCTCTTTTACCGTCAGGCGGACGCATTCTCTTTCTGTCTTTCCTTCATCCAGGCATACTTTATATCTGCTGTTGATCTGATCCAGTTCTTTTAACTGATCAGCTGTGTATATCTTCCATGCATTTCTTCTTTCCATGTTGTTTGTCTCTCCTTTCAAATCCACGCTGTGTTTAGTATAGCACAAAAACGAAAATGGTACGCACCACTTTTCATAAATGTTGCATACCATTTTCCTGTTTTTATTTCATTTTAAATTATTTATTCAATCCCATCTCTTCTCTTACTTCGATAAAGCATTTTACGATGAAATCAATATCTTCTTTTGTATGGCTTGCGCATACCTGTGTACGGATTCTTGCTTTTCCCTTTGGTACAACCGGATAAGAGAATGCAACAACATATACCCCTTTTTCCATCATACGTTTTGCAAATTCTGCTGCTGTCTTTTCATCATAAAGCATAACCGGTACACATGGATGTGTTCCAGGGATGATATCGAAACCGTTATCTACCAGTTTCTTTCTATAATATGCAGTCACTTCTTCCAGGTGATCACGAAGTTCTGTGCTTTCCTCCAGCATATCAAACAGCTCAAGGCTCGCTCCCGCGATTGCCGGTGCCAGGGAATTCGAGAACAGGTACGGACGGCTTCTTTGTCTCAGAAGATCGATGATTTCCTTACGTCCGGATGTATATCCGCCGGATGCTCCTCCGAGTGCTTTTCCTAATGTTCCGGTAATGATATCTACACGGCCTTCTACGCCACAGTATTCTGCGGTTCCACGTCCGGTCTTTCCTACAAATCCGACTGCGTGGCTGTCATCCACCATTACCAGTGCATTATATTTATCAGCAAGATCACATACACCCTTTAAGTTACAGATGATTCCATCCATGGAGAATACACCGTCTGTAGCGATCAGCTTGATTCTTGCTCCTGCCTCATCCGCTTCTTTTAATTTTGCCTCCAGATCTTCCATATCGTTATTCTTATAACGGAAACGTTTTGCCTTACACAGGCGGACTCCGTCAATAATAGAAGCATGGTTCAGCTCGTCGCTGATAACTGCATCTTCCGCTGTCAGGATTGTCTCAAACAAACCGCCATTGGCATCAAAGCAGGAAGAATAAAGGATGGTATCATCTGTTCCCAGGAATCCTGATATCTTCTTCTCCAGTTTCTTATGAATATCCTGTGTACCACAGATGAAACGTACAGACGCAACTCCGTATCCTTTTTCATCATATGTCCTCTTAGCTGCCTCGATCAGTCTCGGGTTATCCCCCAGTCCCAGGTAGTTATTCGCACACATGCAAAGGAGCTCTCTTCCATCTTCCATCTTCACTCTTGCTCCCTGAGGAGATACGAATGGTGCTTCCCCTTTGAAAAGCCCCGCCTCTTTGATTCCTTCTACTTCTTTTGTATAAATGTTTAAAATATCATTCTTACGTGCCATTTTCTTACCTCTCAATTTCTATTTAGTCATTCACATGTGCCCAGTCCAGGATAACTTTTCCTGAATTACCGGAAATCATTGCTTCGAATCCTTTCTGATAATCCTTGATATCAAAATGGTGTGTGATGATATCAGAAATATCCAGTCCTGCCTGCAACATCGTAGACATCTTATACCAGGTATCCCATACCTTACGTCCGTAGATTCCTTTCAGATGTAATCCATTAAAGATCACTGTCTCAAGATCTACTTTCGCATCTGTTCTCTGCAAACCAAGCAATGCGATATGTCCACCGTGTTTCATATTGTGGATCATGTCATCTAATGCCGCCTGTGAACCGGACATCTCAAGTCCGACATCAAATCCTTCTGTCATTCCGATCTGCTTCATGACATCTTTCAAATTTTCTTCTTTTAAGTTAACCGTTCTTGTAGCTCCCAGCTTCGCGGCAAGTTCCAGTCTGTACGGATTCATATCTGTCACCACAACATTTCTGGCTCCTGCAAATTTCACGATTGCTGCCGCCATGCATCCGATCGGGCCTGCTCCTGCGACCAGCACATCCTCTCCCAGTGAATCAAAAGAAAGTGCGGTATGTGTTGCATTTCCGAATGGATCAAAGATTGCATACATCTCTTCCGGTATGTTCGGATTACATGGCCATACATTACTTGACGGAATTACCAGATACTCGGCAAATGCTCCGTTACGGTTAACACCGACCCCTTTTGCATCCTTACAGTTCTCTTTGTGGCCTTCCAGACAGTTTCTACATTTTCCACATGTGATATGTCCTTCTCCCGATACCAGATCTCCAATCTCAAATCCCCGTACGCCTTCCCCTTTTTCTACAATCTCTCCAACGTACTCATGGCCTGCAGTAAGGCCGATCGGAATGGTATGCTGCGCCCAGTCATTCCACTGATAAATGTGTACATCCGTTCCACAGATTGCTGTCTTATGAATCTTGATCTTCACATCATTCGGTCCCACTTCCGGGATCGGAACTCTCTTCATCCAGAGACCTTCTTCCGGTTTTTCTTTTACCAGTGCCCACATCAGACCATCATTATTCAATTGCATATTATAACCTCCCAAAACACACCATCTCCCCAGATGGCATTCATACTAACAATGGTTATTATAACACTCTTGACTCTTATAGACAACCTTCAATCGCATATTTTTTGTTTATTTCGACAAATATTTCACATTCTTTTCTTATTTTTCTTGTTATTTTGCACTATTTTTATGGTTGCTTTTCCAAAGTATTTCTTTACTTTCTTAAAGTCTTCCTGTATAATCAAACTATGCTTACGAAAGCAAAATACGAAAGAGAGGGGTGCAGGATTTTCATCCTGCCAAAAGACGCATGAAAAACTTAATTAAAAAGTGGAACAACATCAGCTTGATCAAGCGTATCATCTGTGGACTGATCATCGGCCTGATTCTTGGTCTTGTTGTTCCTCAGGCATCCGTAATCTCAATCCTTGGAACCATGTTCGTCGGAGCCCTTAAAGGCATTGCTCCGCTTCTGGTATTCTTTCTGGTTATGAGCGCGCTCTGCCACATGAAGACTGGTCAGAAGACCAACTTAAAATTTATTATCGTTTTGTATATGGTCGGTAACCTTGTCTCTGCATTTGTTGCAGTTATCGCCTGCCGGTTATTCCCGGTAACACTGACCTTTACAGATTCAGCTTCTTCTACGGATATCACTCCACCGAGCGGAATTGCAGAAGTGCTGACCAACCTTTTAACAAATCTGGTTAAGAATCCGGTTGATTCCCTTGTCAATGCTAATTACATCGGTATTCTTTTCTGGGCAGTTATTTTCGGAATCACATTAAAACATGCAAATCAGGGAACGAAAGATGCATTAGAGAACATCTCAGATGCTACCGCTACTGCAGTTCAGTGGATCATAAGCTGTGCTCCATTCGGTATCATGGGACTGATCTTTTCTACAATCTCTGAGCAGGGACTGGATGCATTACTTTCTTACGGAAAACTAATCCTGGTTCTGGTCGGAAGTATGGCTGTTGTCATCTTCATCATTAATCCGATCATTGTGTTTATTTTCACAAAACAGAATCCTTTCCCGTTGGTATTTACCTGCTTAAAAGGAAGTTTCATCACAGCATTCTTCACCAGAAGTTCTGCTGCCAACATTCCTGTGAACATGGAACTCTGTAAAAAACTTGGACTGGATGAGGATACATATTCTATCTCCATTCCTCTCGGAGCAACGATCAACATGGCTGGTGCTGCTATTACAATCTCCGTTATGGCATTATCTACCGCACATACACTGGGAATCCATGTAGATTTCCTTACATCGATCATTCTCTGTGTACTGGCCGCTTTAAGTGCAGCAGGTGCTTCCGGAGTTGCCGGAGGATCCTTACTTCTGATTCCTATGGCCTGCAGCCTTTTTGGAGTGCCGAATGACGTTGCCATGCAGGCAGTCGGTGTTGGTTTCATCATCGGAGTTATCCAGGATTCCTGTGAGACTGGTCTTAACTCTTCTTCTGATGTACTTTATACAGCAATCGCCGATATCCGTGAGAAGAGACTTCATGATCAGAAATAACGAATCATAACAATGCAAAAAGCCTGAATGAGAAGAATTTCTTTTATAATTTCTTCTCACCCAGGCTTTTCATATTTGTTATTTTCTAATTCATATATCCGGCCTTCTTAAGCTCTTCTTCTGCTTTTGAAAGATTCGCATCGGACACACGGATAATCGGTCCGGTACAACCCATTCCACTTTCCGCGTATATGTTCTGTTTCCACAATACTTTTACTGCATCTTCCAGGTCCATGACCTCAATTCCTGCGATCTGGGATGTTACAACTTCCTTTGGCGGCTCTTTTATATTCTCATCTGATGCCGCCGGCTTAGAGCTCTGTTTTCTTACTTCCAGAATCTCCTTTAGTCCGGCTTTCTCCGCCATCTCAAATTCTTTCTTTGCAATATCAAACACCTTACTTCTTACCAGCTGTGCCGCATACCGGATTGCTCCTGCGATCACCGGTGCACCGGATGCCCTGGACACGATCATAACCAACTGTTCATAATCTTCCCCGATTCCAGGACCATAGCCGTAACCGGATGCTTCAAAACTTCCTCCGGTTGTATAGGAAGACAGCATCTTAACCATAATATTTCCCGTCAGGGAATCACATACCATAATATCCGGTGTCCCCTGCAATACATCATTTCCACGCATGACACATCCGCCATCTGCTCTTGCAGATTCTGCAAACGTAATATCATATCCATTCTTCTTAAGTTCTTTTAATGCAATCTCTGTCTGACGTGCACCGTCGACATTCAGGATTCCTACTGTCGGATGTTCCAGACCACACGCCTTCGCCGTAATCATTCCATAGATCGTATTCTTAATCATTCCCTCAATACGGTCTGCACTGGATGTTCCGGTCGTATTGGCAATAAACATCTCTTTTCCTTTTGCGGGTGTCACTACACGTCCAACCGTTGACACACCGATCGGAAATGGGAAATGCATAGTTACTGCTCCATCTATTTTCTGAGATGCCAGCAGTTCTTCCATCTTCTTATGACCTTCTTCATCATTTGCCACCTTAACAGTAGTAACGCCTTCTGCTTCCAGTGTTCCGATGTAATATACCTCAATTCCATCTTTGGCGGCCATCTTCGCAGCTTCCATTGCATTTTCTTCTCCGTGCTCACTGCCCATACCTGTCAATGCAATCTTTGGCTTCTTTCCGAAGTTTCCTGTCTCTAGTCCTTCTGCCATCTGTAAGAATGTATCTGCAATGATTCTTTCAATCTTGTCTGCCATTTCACGCACCCCCTTTATTCTGCCATCAGGGTTGCTGCAAATTCTTTCATCGCTTTTGCGATCAGTCCCTTTACTTCTTCCTCAGATACACCAGAAGCCGCTTTTTCCTCTGCTGCCGTATTACCGTGGATTACAAATGATACGCCGTCAAAAAGGTTCGTCATACGTCCAAGGAACAGACTTCCTTTTCCAATGATCATGGCATTCTTGATCTTACCGCTTAAAATATCTTCCCGTGCAAATCCGATATAAGGCACTCCGGAAGGAATATGTCCCTGTGTCGGTGCCCATCCTGTCAGACCATGTTCTTTTGTAAAGTTCACGAGTTCTTTTCTTTCCAGCTCGCCTCTCTTAACTGCCAGAGCTCCGATCATCTTATAGTTTGCAAGCGGAATGTCTCCTGCACCCGCCGGTTTCGTAATATCCGGATTCTGCATCTCCGGCGAAAATTTATCGATATCCGTAATCTTCATACCGACCCGATCCAGCGGATCTGCTACCAGACTTCCAATTACATTCTGTGGTGCAGATCCGGTTCCTACGCTGTGCCGTCCAAGCATATCAAGGTCAATCTCCGGATTTACTCCGTCATTTTCAGATACAACTACCGCAAATCCCCCCAGACAGTCCTCCAGAATCGGAAGTCCTTTCTTTACATGATCTTTTCCATTCATGCCAAGTTTGGCCGTACATCCTCCTGCTGTGACAACAACCGTCTTATATGCACCGGATTTAACCAGTGCTGCTGCCTCGATCAGCGCATGTGTAGGTGCCGCACAGAACCCTCTCGCATCGGATCCGGTAGCATTTACAAGACCTGCAACTTCTGCCGCTGCCTTCGCAAAGTTACCGCCGCCTCGCTGGTTCATATCTCCACATGCTTCTTCCGCACAGTCGATTACATATTCAACATCCGATTTTTCAATGCCTGCATTTTTCACAGCATACAGAAGGGCAAGTACGCTGGATGCTTTGCTCATAAGATTCTCATGCATAATATGAGAAGATAAATTCACATCAATATCATGTGCCGGTTTTACACATCCGACTAACTGATGTTCAAAATATAATGGTTCTGCATGATCTTCATTGATCAATGCTTCGATCTCTGAAAGCTCTACTCCTTCATGGATTTTTTCAATAATGTCATCAGAGATAATTGGATCTTGGGCAAATACATCTTTATATTTTGCTACAAATGCTTTATCCAGTCTCACTACTTCAAACATATCGCATGCCTGTACCAGAAGCAGGAATTCTTCCTCCGGCATGATTTCACCATATTTTCCGTAACGTTTTGCTCCTTCTTTTTTCTTATCGTAATATGGAAATTCAACTGCAGCAAGTTCATCCGGATGTGCATTACCGATATAAGTCTGATTCGGCCAATAAGAAACCGCCTCTTCATATGACCGGAGGTGTTCCGGCACTGCTTTCAGATATTCGGAATCCGGATTTACAACTCTCTCTGTTGTCTGCGTTGTTCCGTTATATAAAACCATATCTGGTGTATGTACTAATACATAACTTGCCCCTTTAATTACACTGTTCATTGGTTATCCACCTTTCTGTTTACTTCAAAATAAGCACCGTATCTACAGAACCTGCCACCTGCAGCTTCTTACAAATGCATTGTAATTTTGAAAAAAGGACAGTCCCCTGTAGGAACACAACGGACCTGTCCTTTTTATTCGTATGAGAAACTTCGGACTATAACTGATCTCTGATAGCCTGCATCTCTGAAACGATATCATCAACATCTAATACCATTTCCATCATGCCTACCTGCTCATCATAAACCGCTTCGTCAAACTCTGCTTTCATCTCTGGTTCGCATACGTGATATACCGTGAGTCCAAGCTGGACCCCTGTCAATGGACCTGCGAAAGTAGGATCGCCTAAAGTTACAGTCTCAGCTGCAAGACCTGCAGCCTCTCCTTCTGCTGCACCAAGAACTACTACTAAGTTCTCTGCACCATATTCTTCAGCGAATTCTTTTACTCTCTTCTGGTTTTCCAGATCCATTGCGCCTGCGCTCGTTCAGACGAAACATTCCGTAGATGAGAATACGATCTCAGCACCTGCAGTTTTTACACATTCTGCAATGGCTGGTCCCGGAATTCCATCACGATCTCCGATAATTATTGCTTTTTTCCCTTCTAAAATAGCCATAATTATATCTCCTTTCTTTTTATTTTTAACCTTTTACAGGTCATTTCTCTATGATTTAGAAATTACCGTTCTGTCTAGATATATTTCTTAATCATTGCTTCAATTGATTCAGCTGTACAGTCGTCTTTGACCAGCTCTTCTACCTTTTCGCCATCCTTATAGATTGCCATTACAGGAAGTCCTAAAACTTTCTGTGAAATTGCAAGACGGCGCGCTTTTGTTGTATTTAAAGATGTGAATTTTAACTTATCCCCATAAGTCTCTGCAAATTCATGTACCTTTGGCATTAAAGCCTGACAAGGAACACATCCATCTCCATAAAAATCAACAAACACATAACCATCTGCTTTTAATACTTCTTCTTCAAAAGTAGTCTTATCTACATCTATCATGTCTGTTTTCCTCCTTTTATATAATATTCTTAATCCGGTTAAACTCCGGAGTTTCTCCTAAAAGAACATCTCTTTAGAAATAATCTGACATGCTTCTTTCAACCTGGACCGCAGCAATCGCACCATCTGCCGCCGCAGTCACTACCTGGCGGAGACTCTTTACACGCACATCGCCGGCTGCGTATACACCTGGGATATTGGTATGCATATCTGCATCGGTCTTAATGTATCCTCTTTCATCCATGTCAATGACGCCTTCAAAGATCTTTGTATTCGGCACCGTTCCGATAAATCCAAACAGACCGAACATTCCATCTTCCGGATCTGCTTCTACTTTTGTCACTTCACCGGTCTTAACATTCTTTACATACATTGCCTGAAGGATATCTTCACCTTCCAGTTTCTCAACTACCGTATCCCACATAAAGAATAACTTTGGATTCTTAAATGCTTTCTCCTGGATTGATTTTGCAGCTCTGAGTTCATTTCTCCGGTGAATGATCGTAACCTTTCTTGCGAACTTCGTCAGATACATTGCCTCTTCTACTGCGGAATCTCCTCCGCCGACTACATATACTTCAAAATCTTCAAAGAAGTTCGCATCACATGTTGCACAATACGAAACACCTTTTCCTCTGAACTGTCCTTCTCCCTTGCATCCAATTGGTCTTGCATGTGCACCGGTAGCAATGATCACATTCTTAGCGCGGTATTCATTTTTTTCACTTTTCAGAATTTTTACATCGCCTTCCAGTTCTACCTCTTTGATCATATCCGATACTCTTTTGGCCCCGAATTTTTCGGCCTGCTTCGTCATCCTTGCAATCAGGGAAGGTCCTGACTCCCCTTCTACGATCTGTCCAGGATAATTCTCAATCTCATCTGTGATTGCAATCTGTCCGCCATCCTGTCCTTTTTCAATGATCAGAACATTCAGCCGGCTTCTCCCTGCATACAGTCCCGCTGCCAAACCAGCAGGACCTGCACCAAGGATGATAACGTCATAAATCTCACTCATTTTACGTTATATCTCCTTTATTTTTACATGTATTACTCGAAAATGGTCTGTCCGTCAACTTCTGTTGTCAAAGCTTTCAATGCTTTTTCTACGATCTGACGGCGTAATTTCTTTTCTTCTTCCTTATCCAGTGCCGGATTACCAAGTGGATGTGGAATTGCAACTGCCGGTACGATTCTGTTTGCACCAACTGTCATAGAAATCGGAGTGACTGTACAAATATGTACAACAGGAATTCCTGCTCTTTCGATTTCTTTTACCATCGTTGCACCGCAACGAGTACAGGTACCTCAGGTAGAGGTAAGGATTACTGCATCTACTCCGTCGGCTTTTAATTTCTGTGAATATTCTGCTGCAAATGCTTTCGCAGATGCTACAGATGTTCCGTTTCCTACGGTTGCATAGAACAGATGATGAAGCGATCCGATCACACCTTCTTTTTCCATATCGCGAAGAACATCTACCGGAAGTACACGGTCCGGATCTTCATTCGCATATACCGGATCATATCCGCCATGTGCAGTCTCATATGTCTCTTCTGTAAGATCTGTAACTCCTGTAATATCATACTCTCCATAGTGAGAAGCACTTGAACTTTCTATGTGGTCCGGGTTTCCCTTTGGAACGATACCACCGGAAGTAACCAGGGCAATCTTCGCATGTGCAAGATCCTTCACTGCCGGATTTGGTTCTACTCTGTCAAAATTCGGCATCGGATATTCTGTTACATATGGCTTGTCATTCAATTTCTTGATCAGCATCTTAACCGCACGTTTGGATCCTCTTTCTTTTTCGAAGAAATTCACACGGATACCATTCGGAATATATCCTTCTTCTACAGATGAGCCGATTTTTTCTCCTCTGGCAAGTTTTATTGCTAATGGTGCAATTTTCTTTACTGCATCTCTCATACCGGCTGCACTGTTCTTTGTTGAGATCATATAGACATCACTTTTGAACATATCAGCACCAGGGTTTTCAACATACATACCTGTAACGGCCGGAATTCCAAGTTCTTTCTGAACAGCTGCGGCGATTGTTCCGCAGGCCACTCCATAACGACCGGCGTTGAATGCCGGTCCTGCAATAAATACATCCGGATTCTGCTCTTTCACCATTTCCAGAATATCGGCTTTTGCCTTTTCCATATTTTCATTGAAGTAAGAATCTCCACAAACAACGGTTGCGATGATCTCTGCTTCATCTTTAAAGTTCTGTGTCAATGCAAGACCAGGTCCGACAACTTCCCCAACACGTATTTCTGCCGGATAGTCTGCTTTTTCCTCTCCACCAATCTGTGCAAAGAACTGGTTGATATAATGAACTACTTTTATCTTAGACATATTCTTATCCTCCCTCTTCTATCTTGCACTCAGTTTATTGAAACCTGTCTCATTTGTTGCACCTGTGATTACCTGAAGTTCTACTTCCAGAGATCCGTCCTCACGCAGTGTCTCTTCACTTGCTCCGGCAATCTTTGTCACATAATCCAAAGTTCCAATTACTTTATCAAGTTTTGGCAGGATAACAACTTCATTTGCATTACCACCTGTTACAACCGCATCTGCTGCCACATCTGCGTCCGCAAGAGACTGTGATTTTCCATCACGTCCGGCATACTCATCTGTAATAATTACAGTCTTGATGCCTTCTGCTTCGATCTTCTTACAGTTCATAATAAGGTCTGTATCCGGATTACCAAATCCTTCCTGTGATACGATAACGCCATCCAGATCTAACATCTTGCAAAGCTTTGCTGTCCAGTCTGATGATCTTTCTTTATCTGCGAGATAAACATTTTCATTTGTGATGATCTGACATACAAAATTCAATGTTTTTCCATGTTCTTCAAACAGATCATGGACAACCGGATTATTCTCATGTACATAAGTAGGATTCTTATCACATGCGGATACACAGTTACCGGAAACGATGGCCCCGTCCATGATCTCTGTAGGGCTTAAAATAGTAGGCAGGATTTTCTTCGCATCCACACCATATACATAAGTATCATGTAATAATCCCTGACTCTGCAGCATCTGTACATATGCAACTCTCGGGAGATCCGGATACTGTGTGATACCTTCTTTCACACCACAAGTTTCATATACTTTCGTCTCATCCGGTGTAAGATTCCGTGCTAATTCTCCGATGTACGCTGCAACCCTGAATCCTGCGAAACGGACTGCCTTTTCATATTCATGCTGTTTGATTCCCTCTACAGGTTCACAGACCATAACCAGATTCAACGTCTTGGAAAATGGTGTGTAATCTGCTCCCGGTCCGGTCATGTCAATGATACCTTCCTGGAAACCGACGATTCTTCCTGCTGTTACAACAGCCATTCCTTTTAATGCATATGTCTTTCCGGAACCAACGGTATCAACTTTTGAAATAATTCCCGGGAATACCCCGCCTTTTCCCTCAACTTTTACTCTTGGTTCGATCACATCTTTTACTGGTGTGATTCTTACTGATTCTCCTGGTTTCGCAATGTCAAAAGTGACTGTTTTGATATGCTCATCTTCCAATGCTACCGCTTTTACAGCTCCTTTATCTACATACAGGATTCCATCTTCAATCTTTGATGTATCCGCAAACTGGATATCCTTAATGTAAATATTCCCCATTTCTAATCTCACGATCTTTTCCTCCTCTTTTCATCTTCTTTTATAAAACGCTGCCCGTTTTACAACCTCTTTTATCACTGTCTTCTACCAGACATCCGCAGACGCCAGTCCGCTCTCTAATAAAGTCCAGTCAACCAATTGAAAATCCTTATAAACTTCTTCTTTGTAATACTTACTTTTATCTTGAAATTTCTGACATACCAGAATCGCATTTTCAATCAATCTGACAGATTCCCCATCCACCTTCTCCTTTCTCTCAGATATCAGCACAGATTTGTACGGTGTTTCCTTTGGTTTTACACTTCCTGATAATGGATGTGTCAATAATCTGTGACCTTCGTAAATTCTGTCCCTTACTACCTTCAGAAGTTCTTCATAAGAGAGTTCCAGATAGATTACCTCATGTGTATCATCCAGCCTGGATCGTACAAGCGGATTATTTGTGATCACCATATACTTACTCATTCATGTCCATCCTCTCTTATGTTATTTCAACCAGCCTTAGAAAATAAAAAGGACGTCCCACGCCAGTTACTGCGTTCAAACGTCCTTTTCTGTCTTTCGTCCTGTTAAATCTAATTCCTCTTACAGTACAAGATTCAGAATGTAGTACCTTTCTCCGTCCTTTTGCCTGAAAGTTTCGTCCGGTTTTCCCCATTTTTTTCGATACCGGTTTGCCTCTTCGGCGGCTGCCCTGGCAGCTCTCTCTTGAGAAATATCATCCCACTCTTCTTTTCAGTTATAGGAAATTTTTATATCATTTATTTCCTTCGTCTATATTACATCATTGTTACTTATATTGCAATACTTTATCTTTTTTTATCTTTTTTTAGTCGTTTCGAACAATTATGCGATCTGCTATTTGTATATTTTTCTATTTTTCCTCCATTTTTTCATTTTCACTTATTCATTATTCACAAAGTCTTTTTTCTTTATTTTACTTTTTTATTTTTTAAGAAATTATGATAGTAATCGTCATGCAGTTCTTTCATCTGGCTGCTCAGGAAGAACAATGCAAGAATATTAGGAATTACCATCAATGAATTGAAACAGTCTGCCATATTCCATACCAGATCAACCTGTGCAAGTGAACCTAACAATACACAGAGCGAAACCAGAACCGCATACGGCTTTACTGCCTTTTTTCCAAATAAATATTTCACATTGGCCTGCCCAAAGAAATACCAGCCGATAATCGTCGAAAATGCGAAAAAGAACATACAGATTGCAATAAATACATTACCGAATTTTCCGAATACACTCGAAAATGCATACTGGCTGAGTGCTGTACCTGTAAGCCCTGTCGGAATCGACTGTGTTGTAATAATCACCAGTGCCGTCAGATTCAGAATTACAAAGGTATCAATGAATACACCGATCATTGCTACAAATCCCTGCTCTACCGGATGTTCTACTTTCGCTACCGCATGTGCGTGAGGCGTCGATCCCATACCTGCTTCATTCGAGAACAATCCTCTTGCCACACCTTTTGTGAGTGCAAGCTTTACCGTTGCTCCCACTGCTCCGCCACTGACTGCAGACGGTTTAAAAGCACCTACAACGATAGAATAAAATGCATATGGGATTTCTTTAAAGTTTGCAAAGATTACAATCAGTGATCCGATAATATAAAAACATGCCATGATTGGAACAATCGTCTCTGTAACTTTTGCAATTCTGGAAATTCCTCCGACAAATACAAACAATGCGATAACCGCTATAATGATCCCCACCACTATCTGTGGTATACCAAATGCAGTATGAAATGCTGACGCTATCGAGTTGGACTGTACCGCATTTCCCATAAATCCCAGTGCAAAAATGATCAGAACAGAAAAGACAGCTGCCAGGATTTTTCCAAAAGTACCTTTGAAAGCCGCCTGGATATAATAAACCGGTCCGCCTGTTACATGCCCGTCTTTTCCTACATGCTTATATTTCTGAGCCATAATAGCTTCTCCGAAAATGGTCGCCATTCCAAGAAATGCCGCAATCCACATCCAGAAAATCGCTCCCGGTCCGCCTATTGCCAATGCTGTTGCCGCTCCTGCAATATTCCCCGTTCCTACCTGTGCTGCAATAGCCGTTGCAAGTGCCTGAAATGATGACATACCGTCTTTTCCCGCCGTTCCTTTTTTCGAAAACAGTCCGCCAAACGTTCTTTTCCACCCGGCCTTAAATCCCCGTATCTGGATAAATCCGAGCCGGATCGTAAATATAACACCTCCTCCTAACAGCAGAATGATCAAAATATAATCTGCCAGATAATGCTGAATCAGTAATACGATATTATTCAGTTTATCCAAAGTCTTTCCTCCTTACTTATAGATTTTATGAATAATGAATCAGGTGTTTTCTATAAATATACTCTTTCATTTATTTTAAATCAATATTTTATTTTATATTTTATTTTTTTGTACATTATGCACAAATCACTTTCTACATACCTGCATATATAAAAAAAGACCGTGAAACCGCCATGCACGCACTTTGGCATACATAGCCGATTCCACGGTCTCTTGTTTTATCTCTTATGCTTCAATTTTCTGATTCTTACCACTCGAATTTCTTCTCAAAGTAAGCATCCAGATCTTCAATCTTGATTCTTTCCTGTTCCATGGTATCTCTGTCACGGACAGTTACTGCTCCGTCTTCTTCTGAATCAAAATCATATGTTACGCAGAATGGTGTTCCGATCTCATCCTGACGACGGTAACGTTTTCCGATATTTCCACGATCATCGTATTCGCAGTTGTATTTCTTGCTTAACTGTGTAAATACTTTCTCTGCGCCCTCGTTCAGCTTCTTAGAAAGTGGAAGTACACCGATCTTAACCGGTGCAAGTGCCGGATGGAAGTGAAGAACTGTACGTGTATCCGGTTTTTCTTCCGTTCCGATTTCCTCTTCGTCATAAGCACTGCAAAGGAATGCAAGTACCATACGGTCTGCACCAAGTGATGGCTCGATAACGTATGGGATGTATTTTTCCTTTGTCTCATCATCAAAGTATGTCAGATCCTGTCCGGATACATTCTGATGCTGTGTTAAGTCGTAATCTGTACGGTCAGCGATTCCCCACAGTTCTCCCCATCCGAATGGGAATAAGAACTCAACGTCTGTTGTTGCTTTACTGTAGAAAGAAAGTTCTTCTTTATCGTGATCACGGTAACGTACCTCATCTTCTTTCAGACCTAATGAAGACAGCCAGTTCAGACAGAACTTCTTCCAGTAGTCGAACCACTCAAGGTCTGTATCCGGTTTGCAGAAGAATTCCAGTTCCATCTGTTCGAACTCTCTGGTACGGAATGTAAAGTTACCAGGTGTGATCTCGTTACGGAATGATTTACCGATCTGTCCGATACCAAATGGCAGTTTCTTTCTGGATGTACGCTGTACATTCTTGAAGTTAACAAAGATTCCCTGTGCTGTCTCCGGACGAAGATATACAGTATTCTTCGCATCCTCTGTTACTCCCTGGAATGTCTTGAACATCAGGTTGAACTGACGGATATCTGTAAAATCATGCTTTCCGCATGTCGGGCATGGAATCTGCTTCTCGTCAATGAAGTTCTTCATCTGTTCCTGTGTCCATGCATCTACTGCACCATCCAGTTCGATGTTGTTCTCTGCGCAGTAATCTTCGATAACTTTATCTGCACGGAAACGCTCATGACACTGTTTACAGTCCATCAGAGGATCGCTGAATCCTCCAAGATGTCCGCTGGCGATCCATGTCTGTGGATTCATAAGGATCGCACAATCTACTCCTACGTTGTATGGAGATTCCTGGATGAATTTCTTCCACCATGCTCTTTTTACGTTATTTTTCAGTTCTACTCCGAGATTACCATAATCCCATGTATTTGCAAGCCCGCCATAGATCTCAGATCCCGGATATACAAATCCTCTTGCTTTCGCCAATGAAACGATCTTATCCATAGTCTTTTCTGCCATTTTTTTATCCTCACCTTCTAAAAATATTCATAATTGTAATTAATTATAGCGTCTGACTTCTTTGTTTTCAAGCCTTATCGCACAATTGTTTCCAATATCTCCAATGATTTGAAGCGTTTTCCCAGATATTCATCCAGATATGCTTTTGTAAGTTTCTTCAGTTCTTTCAGCACATCTTCTTTTACCACGAAAGTATATAGTTTCTCAACCGGAGAACACACGATGTACTGCAGTGTATATAATGTCGACGGAAGCAGCCGGATTCCATCGGAAATATGTCCGGCACACTGCGTGCATATCACACCACCCCGCCGTATACTGAACACTTTTTCCCGCTCTCTGTCCCCGCACATAATACATTCCATCACCTGCGGTCCTTCCCCGTTCACGGTAATTGTCTTCAACTCATAGATGCATCGTATCAGTTCATTCGGAATATGTACATTCGTCAACGCTCGCAGCGTCTGATACAGAAGTTTCAGCATCTCTGTCTCATCATTCGCCTCTCTTGCATAATATCCCGCCAGATCCATAAAATAGAATCCATAATACGCACCTTCTACATCTGTACGCAGTTCCTGGAAATAATTGGAAATAGAGGCCGACACCAGTGTGTAGGATGTCCGCCCCTCATACACAGTAAACTCTCCAAAAGAAAAAGGGCTCGTCACTCCCATCAGTGCGCTGTTCGGTCTTCTTGCACCGCGTGCGAATGCCGAGATCTTCCCTCTTTCCCTGGTCAGTATTACCACTCGTCTGTCATATTCACCTATCGGTGCTGCTGTCAGTATCATGCCAGTCAGTGTAATCTGATTTACCAATTGTATCTCCTTCTTTGTATCTGTTCATCGTCTCCTCACAGATACGCATTCCCTTATAATACAGATAATCTTCTATCTTTCCCGTTGTGACGAATCTGTCCCAGTACTCTTCCATATGATCACCTCATCCTTTGCCAGGGCATATTTTTTCTAATGCTCCAAGATTAGGTTCTCCCATGGATACTGCTTTTTATTCGTCCTCGCGGTATCCAAAATTTTTCATCAGGAATTCACTGTCTCTCCAGTCTTTCTTTACTTTGACCCAGAGCTTGAGATTGACCTGCTGATCCAGCATTTTCTCGATCTCATAACGTGCAGTACTTCCGATCTTTTTCAACATACTTCCTTTTTTACCAATAATTATCCCCTTGTGTGAATCGCGCTCACAGATAATTGTTGCATCGATGTGCATCACTTTATTTCTGACTTTCATACTGTCGATGGCAACTGCGATACCGTGCGGAATCTCTTCCTGCAAGCAGTGCAGTGCTTTTTCACGGATCAGTTCGGCCACAATCTGACGCTCCGGCTGATCTGTAATGGTATCTTCATCATAGAACTGTGGTCCGTACGGAAGGTATTTCATGATCACTTTTACAAGCTCATCGGTATTGTCACCGTTTCTCGCAGATACCGGAACGATTTCTGCAAAGTCATAGACATCTTTGTACGCAGCGATTGAAGGAAGAATCTCTTCCTTCTTCACGCTGTCGATCTTATTGATGACCAGAACGACCGGTGTCTTTACCTTTTTAAGCTGGCTGATGATATGCTGTTCACCTGCTCCGATAAATGTTGTCGGCTCTACCAGCCAGAGCACCACGTCAACTTCATTCAATGTACGTTCTGCCACATTGACCATATACTCCCCAAGCTTGTTCTTTGCTTTATGGATTCCCGGTGTATCCACGAACACAATCTGACCGTCATCTGTTGTAAGTACGGTCTGGATACGGTTACGTGTCGTCTGTGGTTTATTCGATGTAATCGCGATCTTCTGTCCGATCAGCTGGTTCATCAAAGTTGATTTTCCAACGTTTGGACGACCGATCAATGTTACGAATCCTGATTTATAATCCTTTTTCATATTTTCTCCTGTTCTTTTATCTGTTGAAGACAACTAAAATGTCGTCACATTTTTAAACATATCTTTTGCTTCTTCTATCTTCTCTTCGCTTCCGATCACGCAGACCTGTTCGGCTTTCATCACTGCCTCTACGACATCCGCCAGTTTCCGGATATCTTCTTGTCCTGCCTCAAGGATCTGCAGACGCTCTTTCTTGATTGTCTCTGCACTGACTTTATTCATGTACAGATTGAACGAACGGTCTCCTTTTGCAGACGGTGTCATCGGCTGGTCAATATTACTCATAGTTCCGATAATATATTTATTCATATCACGATCGCTGACGGTAAAGTTTCTCAGATAATCGGCAATGCCTTCGTAAACTTCCATCGTTCTTTCCAGGTTCGGATCACGGTAAGATACAAAATAGCCCTCTCCGGTACGGCTGAAGCCGCTCATGCAGCCATAAGCGCCGCCTTTGACACGGATATTCTGCCACAGGTAATCATAGCTTAAGATCACCTTTAAGATCTGCAATGCACCCGTATAATCTGCCCCGTTATCAATAAAGTTGCCGACTCTTGCCACATACTGAACTTTGGAAGCAGTCTTGAATCCTTCATTCTTCATCTCACAGTGCAGTACGCATCTGGTATCTTCCACCGGATCTTCGAACATTGCTTTCTTCAGACCTTCTACCAGCTCTTCCATGCCGTTCAGGCCCTCTTTTGCAGCCGTGTAACTGATCATCATATTGTCTGCACGGAACAGCTTATGAGCCAGCATCTGAAGCTTCTGTACCAATACGTCTTTTTCTTCTTCAAAATGTTCCTCGATATAAGCGATCTTATCATAGAACTCGATACCGCTTGTCATGTCTTTTAACTTAGATGACGGAGATGCATAAGACATCGCACGAAGCACTGCTGTTGTATGTCCGGATGACTGGAATTTCATAAGAAGTCTTGACTTCTGCATCGCAAGAATCTCTCTGATTCTCTTGGTATCTCCCAGTTTCGAACGTATCAGGATCTCCTCCATCATCCGGAATACGACTGGCAGCTTCTGATATAATGCCTTTCCTTTGATTTCAAATGTTGCTTTGAATTCTTTTTCCGGCACTTTGGAAATGTCTGTATACAGTTCCAGTGATGTTCCGATACCGCCGGTATGCACGTTGATCTCATTAAAGAGTTCTCCGTACTTATAATTCTCGGTATCAATGACTCCAAGTACTCCCTGCAGGATTCCGACATACGGAAGATCTGCTTCTTCCACACCTGACATATCGAATAACACATCCACGTATCCGATGCCATTTGTCTCAATCTCATGGTAAACTACCGGTACATCTGCGATTCTTTTTTCTTCATTGATGATCGGCTCAATCTCTTTTGAAATATCTTCTCTTGAAAGAACCGGGATCTTCTCAAGATCTTCTACTGCATCCGGTGCTGACTGATATGCCTCTAATGCATTGGAACGCTCTACCAGTTCTTTTCTTTCTTCTTCTGTAAGACTTTCTTTGTATGCCTGCAACTTCTCCTGAAGTTCTTTGTCCATTCTTGCAGTACGTCCTTTTTCCGGCTTGATCAGCACAATCGCACCGTGCGTATTCTCTAACAGATATTTGCGGATCAGTTCTTCATAATATCCTGTTCCGACCTGTGCCTTTAAGAACTCGAATGTATCCAGCGCTTCGATATGGATAAATGGTTTTTCGTCATCGTATAACCAGCTGTCCATAATCTGCAGTCCGTACATCAGTCCCTTCGGATAACCTCCAAAATCCGCCTCTCTGTAACGGAACTCATTATAATTGATTCCGGCTTCGAGAGCTTTCTTATCCATTCCATTTTCAACAATATCTTTTAATGTATCCTCGATTACTTTCACAAATGCTTCTTTCTGTTCTACATTCGCATTCTTCGCAATGACAGAAAAGATCGGCTGGTAAATTCCGTTGTCATACAATCCCATAATGTCTTTTCCGATCCCGGCATCCGTAAGTGCTCTCTTAAGCGGTGCTCCCGGTGCAGATAACAATGCATAATCCAATACTTCAAATGCCAGATACAGCTTCTCATCCAGGCTTGTTCCAATGACTTTATTGTAAGAAATGTAAGTATTATCCTCTTCTGATTCATCGCTTGCTATGGAATATGGCATCTCTTTTTCGATTACTTTATCAAATGGTTCCTGATAGCGGATCTTGGAATCTACCGGCACATAGTCGAATTTGCTCAGATATTCCTGATCCAGCCAGTTTAATTTTTCTTCCATGTCCATATTTCCATACAGGTAAATGTAACTGTTTGACGGATGATAATATCTTCTGTGGAAATCCAGGAACTGCTCATACGTAAGTTCCGGAATCACTTCCGGATCCCCGCCAGATTCGTTCGCATATGAGGTATCCGGGAACAGTGTATTCAATACCACTCTATCCAGCACACCTTCCGGTGAAGAGAATGCTCCCTTCATCTCATTATATACAACACCGTTGTAAGCCAGATCATCTTCCAGAGAATCCATCTTGTAGCTCCAGCCTTCCTGACGGAAGATCTCTTCATGCTGATAAATATTCGGATAGAATACCGCATCCATATATACATGCATCAGATTCTGGAAATCCTTATCATTACAGCTTGCTACCGGGTAAACCGTCTTATCCGGATAAGTCATTGCATTTAAAAATGTATTCAGTGAACCCTTTACCAGTTCTACGAACGGATCCTTCGCCGGGAAATTCTTAGATCCACACAGTACGGAATGTTCCATGATATGTGGTACTCCGGTACTGTCTGACGGCGGTGTACGGAATCCGATATTGAATACCTTGTTGTCATCATCATTTTCTATCAGTAAGATCCTTGCCCCGCTTTTCTTATGCTTTAACAGCATTCCGTGGGATTTGATCCCTTTTAAATCTTCTTCCTTTACTAATTCGTAAGCACTTAAGTCTTTTACACTCATGAATTTCTATGTTCTCCTTTCGTCTGCAATCTTCCATTTCCCCAAAGCAGAAGATTCTTCTGCCCCGCAATATATCTACTGGAATAATTGCCACTCATGCAAGATATTATAACACCTTTCTTATTATTCTGCACCTATCAAAAAAAGACTCCAAAGCAACTTTTGCGCCACATACTTTTATGCAAGGCAAAGAGTCTTTGAAGTCTCTGCTAATTTTAATTTTTTAACAAATCATTTATGAATGGCTTTCTGTTCTCTTCTTCATGAGCAGTAAAGCTGCTACCAGAAGTACCATACCGATCGGAAGACAGATCAATGCATTCTGAACAAATCCGGCAATTACATAAGTAATGCAGGAAACAACTGCAACGGTTGCCGCATACGGTAACTGTGTCGTTACATGGTTGACATGATTACACTGCGCTCCCGCGGATGCCATAATCGTTGTATCCGAAATAGGCGAACAATGATCTCCACATACAGCTCCCGCCATACAAGCTGAGATAGAGATGATCATCATAGTCTCGTTCGTTCCCTGGAATACCGCTACTACGATCGGGATCAGGATTCCGAATGTTCCCCATGATGTTCCAGTTGCAAATGCAAGGAAGCATCCTACGAGGAAGATAATTGCAGGCAGGAAGTTTAATAATCCTCCAGCTGCGGACTGCATAACATTAGCCACATACTCTGCTGCGCCAAGACTGTCTGTCATTGCTTTTAATGTCCATGCAAATGTCAGGATCAGGATTGCAGGTACCATAGCCTTGAATCCTTCCGGAACACATTCCATAGATTCACGGAACTTAAGTACTTTTCTAAGTGCATAGAATACAACCGTAACAACCAATGCGAAGAAACTTCCAAGCATCAGACCTACCGATGCATCACTTGCCGAAAATGCTTTAACAAAGCCTGTTCCACTAAAGAAGCCTCCTGTATAAAGCATACCGCAGATGCAGAAAATGATCAGGACCAATATCGGGAATACCAGATCGATCACTTTCCCCTTTTCTTCTACGATCTCATTCTCAGCATTTGCATATGGCCTGTCCGGTGTAGTATAGATATCACCCTTTACAGCATTATCTTCATGTAATTTCATCGGGCCATAATCAATCTTAAGCACTACGATCAAAACCATTGCAAGAATTGTAAGTAAAGCATAATAGTTATACGGAATCGCACGCATAAAAATAGAAAATCCATCTTCACCTTTTACAAATCCTGTTACAGCCGCTGCCCATGATGAGATTGGAGCGATGATACATACCGGTGCCGCTGTCGCATCGATCAGATACGCCAGTTTCGCACGTGATACATTGTGCTTATCTGTGATCGGACGCATAACACTTCCAACTGTCAGGCAGTTAAAATAATCATCAATAAAGATCAGGATTCCAAGCACGATCGTTGCAAGCTGTGCCCCAACTCTTGTCTTGATGTGAATACTAGCCCAACGCCCAAATGCTGCCGAACCTCCTGCATTATTCATCATGCAGACCATAATTCCAAGAATAACCAGGAATACCAGGATTCCCATATTATAGCTATCTGTCAGTACTCCTACGATTCCATCTTCAAATATATGCAATACTGCCTTTTCAAAATGGAAATTAGACCAGAAGATTCCTCCGATCGCAATTCCGACAAACAAGGAACTATACACTTCTTTCGTGATCAGTGCAAGACCAATTGCCACAATTGGGGGTACCAGTGCCCAGAATGATGAATACATCTTTGGTACATACTCTTTTCCTCCATCTGCCGCAAATACGGTAATTGCACCGCATGCAAAGATCATGAGGCAGGTGAGTACGGCAAAGAGTAATTTTTTTCTTTTTCTCATAACTCTTTCTCCTTCGTTTTGTTCCAAAAAAATACCATGAACAATTTCCTCTGCGTGGATTGCTCATGGCATATATCATCTTATAAGCAGGACATCCGTATTTTCATATCATTCAACACTTCATTTATGTCCTCTATATAACTCTAAATACAAATTACATAATTAAACTCTTATATCTTCTATATACTCCGATAGCGCTCCACTTACTGAAGTGACAGTCCGCAGCATATTCTGCTGCGTCCCAGGAAGTATATCTCGAATATAATAAGGGATGATATCTTCCTTCGGCAGTTTTCCCTTTCAGGCAGAAATGATTTCCCTTTATCTGTTGTTCTGCCTTACTGATGAAACCTGCGCCTCTATCTAGTCTCATTATTCATATAATAATATTTTTATCATCTTTGATCTATTTTGTCAATACAATATGGCGAATGCATGGCAACGAAAAACTCCCGCAGATTCGAAAGGATCTGCGGGAGTTTTGATTTATACTATTCTATTGCTGATCAGATAACAATTACTCCTCTACTTTGTAAAGGTCTGTCAGTTTAGACAGGTAATCGTATCTCTCCATAGCCTCTGCCTCATTCTTAGCGAAGAGTCTTGCAGCCTTTTCCGGATTAGCTCTCTTAAGAGCGTTGTAACGAACTTCTCCGTCAAGGAATGCCTGATAATCTTCTTCCTTAGGCTGTTTGCTGTCAAGAGTGAATTTGCTTCCCTTTTCAGCCGCAGGATTGAATCTGAAGTTATTCCAGTATCCGCAATCTACTGCTAATTTTTCTTCTGTCTGAGCTTTGCTCATACCCTTCTTGATACCATGGTTGATACATGGAGCGTATGCGATGATCAGAGATGGTCCCGGATAAGCCTCAGCCTCTGCAATTGCTTTTACAGTCTGGTTGAAGTCTCCACCCATAGCGATCTGTGCAACGTATACATATCCATAACTCATAGCCATGCTTGCAAGGTCTTTCTTCTTCGTCTCTTTTCCGCCTGCTGCGAACTGAGCTGTAGCACCAGTCTTAGTAGCCTTAGAAGACTGTCCACCTGTGTTAGAGTAAACCTCTGTATCGAATACCATGATGTTAATGTCTTCACCACTTGCTAATACGTGGTCAACTCCACCGAATCCGATATCATAAGCCCATCCGTCACCACCGAAGATCCACTGAGATTTCTTAGCGAGGAAGTCTTTGTTCTTAACGATGTCTTTGCATGTATCGCAGTCACATCCGTCTAATGCTGCAACTAATTTGTCTGTAGCATCTCCGTTTGTAACACCACATGTGAATGTATCGAGGTATTCCTGGCAAGCTGCCTTAACCTCTGCTGAAGCCTGCTCTGATGCTGCAACAGTTTCAACTTCTTCTTTCAGTCTCTTTCTGATTGCTTTCTGAGCAAGTAACATACCATATCCAAACTCTGCGTTGTCTTCGAACAGTGAGTTAGACCATGCAGGTCCCTGTCCCTTAGAGTTCATTGTGTATGGTGTAGACGGTGAAGAGTTACCCCAGATTGATGAACATCCTGTTGCATTAGCGATGTACATTCTGTCACCAAATAACTGTGTGATCAGTTTTGCATAAGGTGTTTCTCCACAACCTGCACAAGCTCCTGAGAACTCAAGTAATGGCTGTTTGAACTGGCTTCCCTTAACTGTCTCTGGTTTGAATTTAGCAACAACTTCTGGTTTAACCTCGATCTCACGTCCGAAATCAAAGATATCCTGCTCTGCTGCATTTTCTTCCATGTTTGCCATAACAAGAGCTTTTTCACCCTTCTTACCTGGGCAAACGTTTACACAAGATCCACATCCTGTACAGTCATAAGCTGATACAGTCATAGTGAATTTCATTCCTGGCATACCGATCATATCGATAGCTTTTGTTCCTTCTGGAGCTTTTGCAAGCTCGTCCTCTGTAAGTGCTACCGGACGGATAACTGCATGTGGGCAAACGTATGCACAACGGTTACACTGGATACAGTTTTCTGACTGCCATACAGGGATATCTACTGCGATACCACGTTTCTCATATGCTGCACTACCTGATGGTGTAGATCCATCTGCATAGTCAGTAAATGTAGATACTGGCAGAGTATTTCCTTCCTGAGCATTAACCTTAGACTGGATGTTCTTAACGAATGCTACAACATCGTCTTTTCCACCCTTAACTTCTGGTGTGAATAATCCTTCGTCTTCACAAGATTTCCAAGATTCCGGAACTTCGATCTCAACTACCTGTTTAGCACCGGCATCGATAGCATCGTAGTTCATCTGTACGATCTTGTCACCTTTTCTTCCGTAAGTAGCTTTTGCAGCTTTCTTCATCAGATCGATTGCTTCTTCTTCCGGAATGATAGATGCCAGTTTGAAGAATGCTGACTGAAGGACTGTATTGATACGTCCGCCAAGTCCGATCTCTTTACCGATCTTGATACCATCAATTGTGTAGAACTTGATGTTGTGATCAGCGATGAATGCTTTTACCTGTCCTGGTAAATGTTTCTCAAGACCTTCCATGTCCCAAGAGCAGTTCAGAAGGAATGTTCCTCCGTCAACTAATTCCTGAACCATGTTGTATTTGTTTACATAAGATGGGTTGTGACATGCTACAAAGTTAGCCTTGTGGATCAGGTAAGTAGATTTGATTGGCTTCTTACCGAAACGCAGGTGAGACATTGTAACACCACCAGACTTCTTAGAGTCATAGTCGAAGTAAGCCTGTGCATACATGTCAGTATTGTCACCGATGATCTTGATAGAGTTCTTGTTAGCTCCTACAGTACCGTCAGCTCCAAGTCCCCAGAACTTACAGTTGATTGTTCCTTCTGGTGTTGTAACCAGTGGTGCACCAACTTCAAGTGAAAGATTTGTAACATCATCGTTGATACCGATTGTGAATCTTTCTTTGTCTGCGTTGTTGAATACTGCAACGATCTGTGCAGGTGTTGTATCTTTAGATCCTAATCCGTAACGTCCGCCGTTAACCGGTACTGCGTCGAACTTAGATCCCTTTAATGCAGAAACAACATCCAGGTATAATGGCTCTCCCTGAGCTCCTGGTTCTTTTGTTCTGTCAAGTACGTTGATGTATTTTACTGTGTCAGGAATTGCATCAATTAATGCCTGTGCACAGAATGGTCTGTAAAGACGAACCTTAACAACACCAACTTTTTCTCCAGCTGCTGTTAAGTAGTCGATTGTCTCTTCGATTGTGTCACATACAGAACCCATAGCGATGATAACTTTCTCTGCATCTGCTGCTCCGTAGTAGTTGAAGAGTTTGTAGTTCGTTCCGATCTTCTCGTTAACTTTATCCATGTACTCCTGTACGATAGCCGGCATAGCGTCGTAGTATGGGTTACATGCTTCTCTTGCCTGGAAGAAGATATCCGGGTTCTGAGCTGAACCTCTCTGGCATGGGTGATTTGGATTCAGTGCATGATTTCTGAATGCATCGATTGCGTCCATATCTACCAGATCTTTCAGATCTTCATAATCCCATGTCTCAATCTTCTGAATCTCGTGTGATGTACGGAATCCATCGAAGAAGTTGATGAATGGAAGTTTTCCTTTTAATGCTGCACAGTGTGCAACTGGTGTTAAGTCCATAACTTCCTGTACGCTGGATTCGCAAAGCATTGCTGCACCAGTCTGACGACAGGCGTAAACATCAGAGTGATCTCCGAAGATATTCAGTGCGTGGCTTGCAAGCGCACGAGCGGATACGTTAAATACTCCAGGAAGCTGTTCTCCTGCTACTTTATATAAGTTAGGAATCATTAACAGAAGTCCCTGTGATGCTGTAAATGTTGTTGTCAGAGCACCAGCAGAAAGAGATCCGTGTACTGCTCCTGCAGCACCAGCTTCTGACTGCATCTCTGTTACCTGAACAGTCTGTCCAAATATGTTCTTTCTTCCTTCTGTAGCCCATTCATCTACATGTTCCGGCATAACTGATGATGGTGTAATAGGGTAAATTGCTGCAACTTCTGTATATGCATATGAAGCATGAGCTGCGGCCTGGTTACCATCCATGGTCTTCATTTTTCTTGCCATTTTCGTTGTTCCTCCTTGATAATAGTACAAATCATATATTGACGTGTATGGTTTTATTATATCTCCTGTCTATGGAAAAGTCTAGTTATTCTCTTGGTTATTTTGTTCATTTTTAGGTACAAATGCGGATTCTTGTAGCATTTTGTCGGGCATATTTGCCCATAAAACCGAGAATAAATCCCAAATTCATTTGGAAAGAATATGCTTAATAAGCACATACATCACAATCGCAAATGCAAATAAATACCCAATCGCACCAATTGCCGGGATTCCGCAGATCTTCGGGCTCATATTGGTAGTGCAGATAATGCTTGAACTGATCAGCAATGCCATCACCCACAATCCCATTACCACATTCCGCACCAGACGCCTCAGTAACTGTGCCAGATCGTTGGATGCATGCAGATCCAGGTTAACTCTTGTCTGACCTTTCATCAGACCATGTAGTGCATCCGCCGCAAGTCCCGGGACTTCTACTGCTTTATGCATCGAACGGTAAAGATTCTTTCCTGCATGTTTTAATTCTTTTTTCCAATCCAGATCTTTCCACATACTCTCTGAAATATGTCTGGATGCGATCTCGATCATATTGATCTGTGGAGCAATGTCTGCAAGCACGCCTTCCATGTTAGTCAATCCTCTTGCCAGCATCGTCAGACCATGCGGCATACGGATCTTATTTTCCTTCATCACTTCTATAAGATCCATCATCACTTCTGCAACATCGATCTCTCCCATATCTAAGGACCCATACTTCGACATCAGTTCACTGATATCTTCATACAATACGCTCTGATCTGGTTTCTCTTTAAATTCACCCAGTGCCATGACTGCTTCCTGGATCATGCCGATATCATTTTCTGCAATGCCGCGGATTGCTTTTCCGATCAGTTCTTTATCCCGTTCGGTCAGTCTTCCCATCATTCCCATATCGATCCATACAATCTTGCCATCCTGGATCTTTACATTTCCCGGGTGGGGATCTGCATGGAAGAAACCGTCTTCCATCACCTGTTTGATATAATTATCGATCAGCTTGATCCCGATCTCTTCCAGATCGTATCCGCCTGCCAGAAGTTTCTCTTTATCATCGATTGCAGGCCCTTCGATGTATTCCATGACCAGCACATGCATGGTTGTATATTCCTGATATAGTTTCGGTGTTCTTACATATACGACATCCGCATTCCGTCTGGCAAACTCTTCCATATTCGATGCTTCGGTGAGAAAATTCATCTCTTCCCGTGTCACATTCCAAAGTTCATCCAGTACCTGGTCGAAGTCAGCCATTCCTTTCAGACTGATCGGCGGCATCAGCTTTACTGCCTTCCGAAGGAGTCCGATATCTCTTGCCATAATTTCATAAATACCTGTTCGCTGAACCTTGATAACAACCTGTTCACCGCTGAGCAGTTCTGCTCTGTGGACCTGTGCAATGGATGCTGATCCCAGTGGTGTATCGGAAATAAATGCAAATATTTCATTCCACGGACAACCATATGCCTGTTCGATCACTTCTTTTACTTCCGGAAATTCCATCGGAGTTACTTCTGAACGCAGACACATCAGTTCATCACAATACCTTTTCGGTAAAATGTCTGAATGCAGTGACATAATCTGACCGATTTTAATATAAGTAGGCCCCAGATCCTCCAGTATCATCCGGAGTTTCTGAGGCGTAATTCCCCTGGTGATTCCATATTTATGAAGTACGGATGTAATCTCCTTTAACCTGGTACGGTATTCTTTGGATTCTCCCTTACTCATGAACCTGTTCCTCTTTAAATATCTTCGTTCTCAGCTGTCTCTTCTTCCGCTGCTTTCTCTGCCGCATCTTCGCATACGGATTCGTCTGCCACATCTTCTACCGTCTCTGCAGCTTCAAATTCTTCCTGTTTTTTCTCCATCTCATCAATTCTCTGTTTCAACAATGCCATCTGTTCCGGAGTCATCTTATCCAAAAGCTCATCCAGTTCTTCCGGTGAAGATGTTTTTACTTTTACATTCACTTTTTCTTTTACTGTCGACTTGATGTTATGCTTAAGTTCTTCATTCAGTGCTTTGCCCTGTTCAACAGTCAGCTCACCCTTTTTCACCATCTCATCCAGAAGTTCTTTTGATTTCTCTCCTGTGACTGCAACTGCTCCGATTCCTGCAAGTAATACTTTCTTTAATCCGCTTCCTAACTTTTCCATAGGTCGTTCTCCTTTCGATGTCTATATAGACAGGCTTTCCAAAAGCTTTGGAATAAATATGATCATCCCTGCAATTGCTGCCATGATTGCCGCGATCAGTACTGCTCCTGCTGCAGCATCTTTTGCAAGCTTTGCAAGCGGCTTTCTCTCTTTCGTGACCAGATCGACCACTGCTTCTACTGCCGTATTCACCATTTCCAATGCCATGACCAGACCAAACAATGTCAGGCAGATACACCACTCTACCGGTGTAATATGAAATACGAATCCTGCAATCACCACACAAACCATTGCCACACAATGAATCTTCATATTCCGTTCCTTCGTTACCACTGCAAATATTCCGGCAAATGCATAACCGAAGCTTTTATACAATGGATCTTTCTTTTGTTTCTTCATTTTTGCACCTGTCCTTTGTTTTCTTACATTTTAACACATTTTGCACAAATTTACACAAATATTGTATGTATTTTGTTTTATTTTAGAAATAATACGGACTTTTAAAGAAAAGTATGACCTTTTATAAATTCTGCATCCAGCATATTTTTTCTATCAAAATAAGAGGACAAAAATAAATACAGGGATTCTGCTTCTTATACCAAAATCCCTGTATTTTATCACCATATGCTCTACAGAACTTATATTCTATTATGCATTCTCTGCATTCATTCCTTTGAGAATTCTCTGATTCTTCTCTTCCACATTCAGCTTTTCCGTAAATGCTTTCGTTTCTTTTACTATGACTTTGCTGAGCGCAAGCAAGGCTATCAGATTCGGGATTGCCATCAATGCATTGAAGATATCTGCGATATTCCATACTGCCGCAACCGTCATATATGGTCCGATGAATACACATATAATATAAAGCCATCTATACGCTCTTACAGCTTTCATATTCTTATTAAACAGATATTCCAGGCATCGTTCTCCGTAATAATCCCATCCAAGAATCGTTGTAAATGCAAAGAATACCAGACAAATCATCAATGCAAAGGATGCCACAACCGGCGGGAACGGAAGTCCCTTCTGGAAGGCCGCTGTCGTAATTTCCACACCTTCCAGTCCCGTATTCCAAGTTCCTGTAATGACAATAGAAAGTCCTGTCATCGTACAGATTACGATCGTATCAATAAATGTACCGGTCATTGACACCAGTCCCTGTCTTGCAGGTTCTTTGGTCTGTGCTGCAGCCGCTGCGATCGGTGCGCTTCCAAGTCCGGATTCATTCGAGAAGATTCCTCTGGCAATACCTTTCTGCATTGCTACGATCATACTTCCCATTGCACCACCGGCCAGTGCGCTTCCGGTAAATGCTGATTTTACAATTGTTACAATAGCTGCCGGAATTGCGGTAATATTTGTCACCATGATAATGACTGCCAATACTACATACAGAACCGCCATGAACGGAACGACGATCTCAGATACTTTTGCAATTCTCTTGATTCCACCTAATACAACCATTCCGACACATACCGTCAGTACCAGACAGGATATTACAGTTGCCCATGAATAATCATTTCCAAATAATGCTACTGTATGTGCCATGTTCGGATCAAAAAAGTTACGGACTGCAGATGAGATACCATTCACCTGTGTAAATGTACCGATTCCGAATAATCCAACCCCTGCTCCAAAGAATGCAAATATCTTTGCAAGCCATCTGAACTTTACACCCATTCCATTCTCAATATAATAGAATGGTCCGCCAAGTACATGCCCGTCTTCATCGATCGTACGGTATTTTACTGCCAGAAGACCTTCTGAATACTTTGTTGCCATTCCTAAAAATGCTGTCAGGATCATCCAGAATAACGCTCCTGGTCCACCTGCAGAAATTGCAGTTGCCACACCGACGATATTACCGGTACCGATTGTTGCCGATAATGCGGTACAAAGAGCTCCAAAGCTAGTTACTTCTCCGTGTCCATCTTCTTCATTTTTCACCATGAATTTTAACGCTTTCCCAAGATACCTTACCTGAAGAAGGCCCAAGCGCACAGTCAGAAAAATTCCTGTGACCAGAATTAAGATGATTAACGGAAGTCCCCATACGACTCCGTCAAACCATGTGATAAAAGTGTCAATACGTCCAAAAATTCCCATAATTCATTCCTCCATCCTTTTGCCTGAGAGATTTGCAGATCTGTTTTCTGCTTACACCTTCGGCGCTTTTCATTTCATTACGAAAAGACTCTCCTGAGTTTTTTATGATAACGTAATCGCATTGCAGCAAATTCGTCAAAGTAATTGTCATTATTTTGAGAATAAATCCTCACCCAAATCGCTTTAGCACGTCTTTGCTTTAGCACGATGTAGTATAGCTTATCATGAATCTTTACATATAGCAAGATATTTTATAATTAAAAATGCAGGCAGCATTTATAAGTTATAATTATAATTCCTGTCTGCATCTGTATTTTTATTCTTTTCCGACTGCCTTTCAGAATCCGAAATCTGCATAATCTTCCGGCAAAAAACGATGATAGATCATATGACACCCTTCGTCCTTAAAGCAGTAATAGTATTCGTCCTCATTTTCTTCCGGAAATCTTACCCAAAAGTCAAATTCTCCGTTGTGCATATCTCCCACCCTGATATCTTTTGCCTCTTTCTGAAATATCGCAAGGATATCTTCTTTTTTGATTCCGTGATTCATCATCAGCTCCACCAGCTTTTTGATGAATTCATTTTCTGCCGTATGTTCATGTACATAGACACTTCCCTGTTCCGGAATATGCAGGCAGAATCTGTCTTTTTTGTGCGTTACACAGATATCTCCGAGTTTTTTCTTTACTTCTTCCGGGAACTGTTCCAGACGTGTCTGCATCTCATCCACATCGTCATCCGCCTCAAAGAAATGATTGAGGGAAATCAATGGATAATACAAACGGATCTCTTCTTTCCGAAATCCAAGTTTTGCCTGTTCTTCTTTTATAATATCGATCAAATTTTTTTCCAAACGTTTAAATCCCATTTCTGTTCTACGTGCTCCTTTTATTTCTCATATATTCAGCTTTCCTGTTCCATGTCTCTTAATTGACAAGCCCATTTCCAATACATTATACTACATTTATAATATTTACTGTATTTTAACATCAGATTTTTAAGGAGGAAATTTATCATGATCATCAAACATGGACTTGTGGTAGATCCTGCATCTGGTCTGTCCGAGCATATGGATATACTGGTGAAGAACGGAAAAATTGCAAGAATCGCACCTGAAATTTCAGAAGATTCCGAGGAGATTCTAGAAGCCGGAGGACTCGTTGTCGGACCGGGACTCATCGATACACATGTACATTTCCGTGATCCGGGATTTACATATAAAGAAAATATCCATACAGGAGCAAAGGCATCTGCAAAAGGCGGGTTTACTACTGTAATCTGTATGGCGAATACATCCCCTACGGTCGACAATACAGACACCCTAAAAGATAATCTTGCACGTGCTTCCAAAGAAGATATCCGTATCTTCCAGGCTGCTGCAATCTCCCGTTCATTAAAGGGCCGGGACGAAGTAGACATGCTTGCATTAAAAGAAGCCGGGGCATGCGGATTTACCGATGACGGCATCCCTCTTCTGAATGCTGAGTTCTGCTATCAGGCGATGAAAAATGCCGCAAAGTTAAACGTTCCGATCAGTCTTCACGAAGAAGACCCGGCTTTTATCCGCAACAATGGGATCAATCATGGCAAAGTATCCGATGCACTCGGCATCTACGGTTCTCCATCTATTGCCGAAGAAGCACTGGTGGCAAGAGACTGTCTTCTGGCGCTCCGTTCCGGTGCAGATGTTGTAATCCAGCATATCAGTTCCGGTGTATCGATTGATCTGATCCGTACATACAAAAAACTGGGGGCAAAATTACACGCTGAGGCAACACCGCACCACTTCTCCTTAACAGAAGACGCTGTTTTGGAACATGGCACGCTGGCAAAGATGAATCCGCCGCTTCGTACGGAAAATGACCGCCAGCAGATTATTGCAGGACTCGCTGATGGAACTATTGACCTGATTGCTACGGATCATGCCCCACACAGCACAGAAGAAAAATCCAAACCGATCACAGAAGCCCCAAGCGGCATTATCGGTCTCGAGACCTCCCTTGCACTCGGTATCACCAACCTTGTAAAGCCCGGATATCTGACCATGATACAACTTTTGGAAAAAATGACAGTGAACCCGGCAAAGCTATACCATCTTCCTTACGGAACAATTCAGGAAGGTGCAGATGCAGACTTTGTTATATTTGACCCTAATGAAACATGGATCCCGAAAGAATATGCTTCCAAATCATCAAACTCACCATTTACCGGAGAGGAACTTACCGGTAAGGTGAAATATACGATCTGCGGAGGAAAAATCGTATATTCTAATATAAAATAAGCTTGGGATTTAATTCAGGAAGGCTGTGGATACCCGAACCGGATTACACTTCCGGGCATTTCATTTATTAACATTCGCTGCCAGTCACGACTTGAAGGAAACAATAGATAAGGATTATTGTGAATGTGGAATGCCGTTAGAAACAGTTAGAGAGTCAGAAGCACCGTTAAAGGAACGAAGCGAACGTGTTTGAGGCGAACGCCGAGTTTAAGCGTAGTTCCTTTGTTTTTAGGTGCTTCTGACTCTCTTAGTGTTTCTTATGGTATGGAACCTGAACAATAATCCTTATCTATTGTTTCCTTCAAGGACTGAGAGGCCGCTTCCTCGTTAATAAATTAAATCCCAATTACCCTAAATACACAACCTTATCTTCCGGCTCTGCGGCTGGTTCCATATCGATCAGATACAATACCGGCTGTTTGTTTCCAAAGGAACTTACTGCCTCGTACTCGAACCTTGCACGGATCTGCATCCAGGATTTTGCTTTTACATCGATCTTCTTTTCTGCTTTGCATGGATATCCGTAATAACGTACATCTTCCGCGCAGCATGTCATGATCTCTCTGACCGGAACGAACATATTGTTCGGCATTCCCTTCGGGCGGAAGATCTGTCCTTTGAAGTCGATTTCTTTATGCAGATATAATTCCGGATGATCATATGCATCCACATACCACACACCAAAATCAACATCATCCAGTACGATCTTGTCTCCTTTTACATCATATGGGAGATCTTCTTCGGATGGCTCGATGATCTTGCCTTGCATATCTTCGAAGATCAGCTGTGCCATCGGATTCTGTACCTTCAGTGCACGTCTGAATCCGGATCTGTTAACACCATCTGCACATCTGTTAACAACGATCAGCTCAGACTCTGTGAGCTGTTCCATCAGCATATTTCTCATATTCATCAGATACATATCCAGTGTTGTACCATTTACGGTAGAGTATACTCCCTGAAGTTCGAAACTTCTCGGGTATCTGATTGAAAGCAGATCCTCCAGCTTCCACATTCCATTGTACTCGATGATAATCTGTGCCGGATGATAGTTTCTTTCACAGTTTTTGAAAAATACAGTGTTCAACTGGTCAAATTCTTCGATTTTCAGAACTGCCATATTTTTTTCTTTTAAATATTCTTCCGGATACTCTTCTTCTCCTTCTTCACAGAGAAGTAACAGTGTAAGTCCCGGTTCAATCCATTCCTGTTCCATCAGGGTATCCTTGATCATGGTTGTCTTACCACTGTCTAAGAATCCCGTAACGATAAACATAGGTGTTGCCATACTCGCACCTCTTTCTTTTATGGTTATATTGTGATTTTTGGCTCCATAATAATATGGAGCCAATTATTAGTATCCTATACGTGGAATAATTTCAGAAGGTCGTCCTCTTTCAGGTCTGTTCCGATTACACAGATACGTCCTGTGTAGTCCGGCTGTCCTTCTCTTACTTCGTACTCTTCCGGTACTAAGTCGAACTGTTTCCATGATCCGTCTGTCATCTGGATAATACCTTTGGAACGAAGAATTGTTCCGTAAGATGTTGTCTCTGACAGTGCCTTCAGCAGATAATCCAGTTCTTCTTCGGTATATTTATGAACAGTCTCTTTGCCCCAGCTTGTAAACACATCATCTGCATGATGATGGTGGTGATGATCGTGATCGTGTCCACAGCAGCAATCGTGATCATGGTCATGATGATCGTGATCGCAGTGATCATGATGGTCGTGATCGCAGTGATCATGATCGTGGTCATGGTGATCATGGTCACAATGATCGTGATCATGATGGTCATGGTGATCGTGGTCACAATGGTCGTGATCTTCATGATCTTCAAACAGGCTCTCAATCTCAGCACCCTTTGTCAGTGCATGACTGATTGCCTCTTTGCCAAGCTCATCCCATGGTGTAGAGATGATCGTTGCTTCTGCATTTTCTTCACGAAGTGTGTGTACGCATTCTTCTACTTTTTCATCTGTCATCATCTGTGTACGGCTTACTACGATTGTTGACGCATGCTCTACCTGATCTTTGAAGAATTCTCCAAAGTTCTTCATGTACATTTTTGCCTTTTTACCATCTACAACTGTGATTCTTCCGTCAATTTCAATGTCCGCATCTTTTTCTACAGCTTCAATTGCTCTTGCTACGTCAGATAATTTTCCAACTCCTGATGGCTCAATGATTACACGGTCCGGATGATACTCATCTAATACTTTTACCAGAGCTTTGCTGAAGTCACCAACCAGTGTACAGCAGATGCATCCTGAGTTCATCTCTGTAATCTCGATTCCTGCATCTTTTAAGAATCCGCCATCGATACCGATCTCGCCAAATTCATTCTCGATCAGCACAAGTTTCTCTCCTGCCCATACATCACTGAGCAGCTTTTTGATAAATGTAGTTTTTCCTGCTCCGAGGAATCCTGAAATAATATCTACTTTTGTCATGTTTATTGCCTCTTTTCTATCTATTTTCAAAATTAATAAAAGTCCCGACACATATATTATCACAAACAGCGGGTGGTTGCCAGTCCCCCAATTCTAATATTTTTCTCAACTTTTTATAAATCCCCCGCAAACTCTGCTGCCTGTTGCTCATTATAGATATTTGGATTGCAGACAATTTCTTCTTGTACACATAGTAGAGTAAAAAAACGATATCTGTACCGGATGGTACAGATATCGTCTGCTTTTTATGATTATTCTAAAATGTTCTTATAATAATCCGCCGATTGACAGGAACAGTGGTGCAAATACCAGTGATACAACTGTCATCAGTTTGATCAGGATGTTGATAGATGGTCCTGATGTATCTTTGAACGGATCACCTACAGTGTCTCCAACTACAGCTGCTTTATGAGCCTCGCTTCCTTTTCCACCGTGGTTTCCATCTTCAATGTATTTCTTAGCGTTATCCCATGCTCCACCTGCATTAGACATGAAGATCGCCATCATAACACCTGTTACAAGTGCTCCTGCAAGAAGTCCGCCAAGCGCAGAAGGTCCAAGAAGGATTCCGACTACCAGCGGTGCAAGTACTGCCATGACACCAGGAACCAGCATTTCTTTTAATGCTGCTGTTGTTGAGATTGCAACGCATGACTTGTAATCTGGTTTTTCTGTACCCTTCATGATTCCAGGCATTGTCTTGAACTGACGTCTTACTTCTTCGATCATCTGGTATGCTGCTCTTGATACAGATGACATTGTCATAGCTGAGAACAAGAACGGAAGCATTCCACCGATCAGCATTCCGATGATTACACGTGAGTCAAGGATATCAATTGACTTAAGATGTACTGCTTCTGCGTAAGATACGAACAGAGCAAGTGCTGTCAGGGCTGCAGATCCGATAGCAAAACCTTTACCCATAGCTGCTGTTGTGTTACCAACGGCATCCAGTTTGTCAGTGATCTGACGAACGTGTGGATCAAGCTCGGACATCTCTGCAATACCACCGGCATTGTCAGCGATCGGTCCATAAGCATCTACAGCTACTGTGATGGCTGTTGTAGAAAGCATTCCTACAGCGGCAAGCGCGATACCGTAAAGTCCACATGTCTGGTAAGCAATAAAGATACCAACGCAGATCAAAAGGATCGGGATTGCTGTAGATTTCATACCTACTGCGAGACCACTGATGATGGTTGTTGCAGATCCAGTCTCTGACTGTTCTGCGATTTCTTTTACTGATTTGTAATCTCCGGACGTATATACTTCTGTGATGATACCGATCAGAAGTCCTACGATCAGACCAGCTACGATAGCGATTGCTGCCTTAAAGTCTCCGAAGAATACTTTACTGAGTACACAAGATACGATCAGTACCAGTGCACTTGCTACATAAGAACCTGTCTTTAATGCTTTGTGTGGATTTGAATTCTCATCACCTTTTACAAAGAATGTTCCAAGGATAGATGCAACCAGTCCGAGTCCTGCGATCAGAAGCGGGAAGATTGCTCCCTCAGCTTTATAATACACGATTCCAAGTGTCAGTGCAGAAACGAGTGCTCCTACATAAGACTCAAAAAGGTCTGCTCCCATACCTGCAACGTCACCTACGTTATCTCCTACATTGTCAGCAATAACGGCCGGGTTACGCGGGTCATCTTCCGGAATACCAGCTTCCACTTTACCTACAAGGTCAGCTCCTACGTCAGCAGCTTTTGTATAGATACCACCACCAACACGGGCAAACAGAGCGATTGAAGAAGCTCCTAAACTAAATCCTGTAATAATATCAACGTTTTTAGTCAGAATGTAAATCATGCTGACACCAAACACACCAAAACCAGCTACACACATACCCATTACAGCTCCACCGGAGAATGCAATTGAGAGTGCTTTGTTCATTCCTTTTTCTTTTGCTGCATTTGCAGTTCTTACATTTGCCTTAGTAGCTACTTTCATTCCACAGTAACCTGCAAGTGTAGAGAACAGAGCTCCTACTACGAAGCATACAGCAGTGATCCAGTTCCCGATTCCTACTCCGATGAGTATAAATAATACAGCAACGAAGATGATCAGAATCTTATACTCTGCTGTCAGAAATGCCTGCGCACCGTCACTGATAGCAGCGGCAATTTCTTTCATTCTGTCGTTTCCGGCGTCCTGTCTTCCTACTCTTGCTGCCAGATAAGCTGCAAAAAGAAGTCCAAGAATTCCAAATACCGGAACAAGGTACAATAACATTTCCATAAATTCTCTCCTTCCGTCCGACTTTGTCAAATTCATGTCAGACAGGTATATCTTAACATATTCTTAACTTTTGATGGCATTATTTTTTATTTTTGTACGTTATTCCGATTATTTTCTGTGTATTGTCCAAATTTCCGACCTTTCATTGATTATTTATAATCTATTTTTACCAATAACTTTCTTGTATAGAAGATTAATTATAATCTATCTTCATAAGCACAAGCCCATTCGGTGGTGCCGTCGCTCCCTCTGAAGTATGAACTTTTGCATCCAGAATTTCCTTTACCTTTTCCGGAGCATAGAATCCTCTGCCAACGCGGATCAGGACTCCCGCAATAATACGAACCATATTATAAAGGAAACCATTTCCTGTAATACGAAGCACGATTTCATCGTCTTTTTTCTCAATTATCAAATCATACACCGTCCGGACGGTATCCTGCGTATTCGTTCTGATATTACAGAAGCTTACAAAATCATGTTCTCCAACCAAATATTTTGCACCGGCACGCATAGCCTCAACATCCATTGGAAACGATACGAACGTACAATATCTTGTCTTTAACGGATTTGGTACCGCCGCATTGTATATATGATATTCATAAGTCTTTGAAATATTCTCCTGATATCTCGGATGCCAGTCTGCCGGAACTTCATCGGACCTTACTACTACAATATCTTCCGGAAGCCTCTGGTTCAATGCATACGCAAATCTCTCAGGCGGAATGGAAGATTCTGTATCAAATACCGCTACATTTCCCAGTGCGTGTACCCCTGAATCAGTCCTGCTTGCCCCGATAATTCTGATTTCTTCCCCGGTAAGTCTTATTAATGATTTATTCAGTTTTTCTTCAATCGTAACTCCATTTGGCTGGACCTGCCAGCCGCAGTAATTAGTTCCATCATATGCTACGAATATTCTGATTCTTTTCATGATGACCTCCACACAATCTGATACAATTATTTTTTAGTAACAAGATTACATAAATTTGGGACGGAGGTTTTTTAATTCCTCCGTCCCTGTATACATTTTAAAACACCCAAATATGCACCGGTACGCATCTTCCGATCACCACCACCAAAATCACATAAGCAATTACAGTAATATATGCCATTCTGTCTTCTTTATGATATTTTAACGGTTTCATCTTTGTGCGTCCTTCGCCGCCACGGTAACATCTCGCTTCCATCGCCATTGCCAGATCATTGGCTCTTCGGAATGCCGATACGAACAACGGAACCAGAATCGGTATCATACTCTTTGCTTTCTGAATCATATTACCGCTTTCCAGATCAGCTCCTCTTGCGATCTGTGCTTTCATGATCTTATCGGTCTCTTCCAGAAGGATTGGAATAAAGCGGAGTGCAATCGACATGATCATCGCAATCTCATGTACCGGAACATGTATCTTGTTCAGTGGTCCAAGTAACTCTTCGATTCCATCTGTCAGCTCATTCGGAGTCGTTGTAAATGTCATAAGCGACGAGCCGATGATCAGGTAGATCAGACGGATTGCCATATATACCGCAGTCCTTAATCCCCCTTCTGTAATCGTGAAGATCCACGCGTGAAACAGTACTGCCCCGTCTCTTGTAAGAAACAGATTGAACAACACTGTAATCATCAGAAGCATGATGACTGGTTTCAATCCCCTTACAATAAAGGAAAACGGAACTCTTGACATTTTAATAATAATGATCAGGAACAATGTTGTCATCACATATCCCGGAATGCTGTTGAATAAAAACAATGAAATCAGATATAACAGCGTCCCCACCAGTTTCACTCTTGGATCTAATCTGTGTAATACACTCTTTGCCGGATAATATTGTCCGATTGTAATATCTCTTATCATATCTTCTTCTCCAGTGCCTGCATAATCTCATCTGCCGCTTCTTCTACAGTCGTTACATTTACCTTGACTGGTAAACCTTTTTCTTTCAGATCATGCATGATATACGTCACCTGCGGAGCTGCAAGTCCGATTTTTTCCAGTTCCTGATAATGTGCAAATACCTCTTTCGGCGCACCATTATACATTACAGACCCTTTGTTCATCACAATGATCCGGTCTGCATATCTTGCAATATCTTCCATACTATGTGATACCAGAATGACCGTCATATCACTCTGCTTATGCAGGTATGCGATCTGATCCAGAATGTCATCTCTTCCCTTTGGATCAAGTCCCGCCGTCGGCTCGTCAAGAACCAGCACTTTCGGACGCATTGCCAGAACTCCTGCGATCGCTACTCTTCGTTTCTGACCGCCCGAGAGCTCGAACGGAGAAGATTTATAATATTTTTCTTTCAATCCTACCAGTTTCAGTGCTTCCAACGCACGCTTTTCACACTCTTCTTTGCTCAGCCCCTGGTTTTTCGGTCCAAAGCACACATCTGTCAGTACGTCAATCTCGAACAACTGATACTCCGGATACTGGAACACCAGTCCTACCTGATTACGGAGTGCACGCATATCATATCCATTTTGGTAAATGTTCTCTCCATTATAATACAGCGCACCGTCCGTTGCTTTCACAAGTCCGTTCAGATGCTGGATCAGAGTCGATTTCCCCGATCCAGTATGACCGATGATTCCCACAAATTCACCGTGTGGAATCTCCAGGCAAATGTCTTTGAGTGCATGTTTTTCGTATGCAGTCCCGGGACTGTATACATAATTCAAATGTTCTATCTTAATTGCAATGTCTGTCATTTCTTCTCACCATTTCTCACATCAAATGTTCTATTGTTGTAAATGCGTAATTGCTTCTACCAGTTCTTCTTTTCTTAAGATTCCTTTTGGAATATCCAGTCCACGTTTTCGAAGTTCATCTGCCAGGATTGTCACCTGTGGTACATCCAGGCGATAGCTCTTAAGCTCATCCACCCTTGAGAATATCTCTTTCGGAGTTCCCTCCATCACAACTTTGCCGTGATCCATTACAAAGATCTTATCCGCATCTACTACTTCTTCCATATAATGCGTGATCAGAATTACTGTAACATTCTTCTGTTTTCTGAGTTTGTGGACCGTCTTTAAGACTTCTTTTCTTCCAACCGGATCAAGCATCGCCGTTGGCTCATCCATAACGATGCATTTGGGTTCCATTGCTACAACCCCTGCAATTGCAACCCTCTGCTTCTGTCCACCGGAAAGCTTATTCGGAGAATGATGTCTGTACTCGATCATTCCAACTGCTTTCAGGCTTTCTTCTACACGCTGCCAGATCTCATCTGTCGGAACTCCCAGATTTTCCGGACCAAATCCTACATCTTCTTCTACTACAGTACCGATGATCTGATTATCCGGATTCTGAAACACCATTCCTGCCGACTGTCTTACGTCCCAGAGTTCTTCTGGATTACTTGTATTCTTTCCATTCACCCATACGGAACCTTCTGTCGGAACTAAAATTGCGTTTAAATGCTTCGCAAGCGTTGATTTACCGGAACCATTGTGTCCGAGAACTGCTATAAACTGTCCTTCTTTTGCTTCAATATCCACTTCATCAATAGCACGCGATGTTCCAATCACATTGCCTTCTTCATTACGTTTTTCATATTCATATACTAATTTTTCTGTCTGGATCATTTCCATCTTTTATTTTCCTCCGCGTCATATGTGTTGGAAGTTGCTATGATTCTGCTGTTTCGTTTCTTTTTTTTATGTTTTTCTTATGCTTTTTCCGGTTCCGGATACTCTGTTCCCATTGTATCAACGGTTACTTTTTTCATCTTCTGCTCATCAAGCGGTCTGTCACTGTAGTCTGTATCTGTCTCAGCAATCTTATTTACAATATCCATTCCTTCGATGATCTTACCAAATGCAGCATATGCACCGTCCAGATGTGGTGCAGCTTTATGCATGATAAAGAACTGTGAACCTGCTGAATCCGGATGCATAGCTCTTGCCATAGAAAGTACACCTTCTGTATGTGCAAGATTATTTGCGAAACCGTTCTGAGCAAACTCTCCTTTAATTGTGTATCCCGGGCCTCCCATTCCTGTTCCGTCCGGGCATCCTCCCTGGATCATAAATCCATTGATGACACGGTGAAAGATCAGTCCGTCATAATAACCTTTCTTCACCAGTGAAACAAAATTATTAACTGTATTCGGAGCAACTTCCGGGTACAGTTCTGCTTTCATAATATCTCCATTTTCCATCTCAATTGTTACGATTGGATTTGTCATTTTATTTTCCTCTTTTCTTTTTGTTATCTACAGGACCTGCCACTGGCAGCTCCTTATGAACGCATAGCATTACAAAAGCGCCGGCAAAACCGACGCTTCCATTTTAGCGGATAAATTCTTATCCGTAAAGACTTCTATATCATTTTTATGGATTATTCACTTTTTTCAAAATAAAATCCATCAAACTTGTATTTGAATACACGATAAATAAATTTCTCATAATCCATCTTATAAGTTACAATTGCTTTATGATCTGCATCATACTCTGTAAAAGTCCCCTTTAATCCCGAATCTACAAGTACATTATCTCCTGTTTCCTGCGCACTGCTGACATATCCGGAATAAGGTACTTTAAACGAATCTACAAGTTCAAATGTACCTTCATTTTCATCCACCAGATATTTGTAATACTTGGAATTCTTTCCGTCAACCGCAGAACTTACTTTCAGACCTATCGACGACCAGTCATAATCCGGTCTTGTCTCACTGATTCCAATATTATTATCAAACATATACAGATAATACTGCCCGTCCGCAAGGCTTTCATCTGTCTCATATGTGATCGTATGCTGGCCACCCTGTATTGTAAAATCTCCTTTCTTATTCAGCAGAAGACTTACATAAGAAGTATCTTTCCAGAAATCTTTTTCACTGATCATATAAGAAACCACCGGCCCGTCATAGATATTATCTACTTTGATGATTGTTGACGTCTCTCTTGAACTTAAAAGTACTGACCCATTTCCTATATACTGAATCGTGTTGATGTGCATCCAGTCCAGTTCATCGGAAGAATTTTTCACACAGGTCTTTTTATATTCGCCAAACAGATCTCCCAGGTCCAGTACCTCTGTCACCTCACCGGAATTTACATCCAGTTTCAACACGATGTCTTCCACGCTGTCCTGCGTCGTATCAGTTGCAAGGATCAACATATTTCCATTTTCATCAAACACATAATCATGGTGCAATTTGTAATTGCCAAGATCATATACCTTTGTTACCTGCCCAAGACGGTTCACCTGTGCCATCTTCTTTTCGGAAATACTGTAATACATCGAATTCTCGTCAAAGATAAGCCTGTGACTTCGGTATCCCAGAAGAGGAACTTCTCCTCTTAAGACTCCGTTATTGTCATAATAATACATAAAATCCATAGAAGTACTGTCATTTCCAAGTACCACATACAGCCCGTCTTCTAACTTGTCCGAACTTTGTTTTACATCCGTATCAAGCTGTACTGCCTCTTCTCCATACAGACTTCCCATCTCATATACGATTTCCTTCGTATCCGTAGAACCGTCTTCATTCGTTATATAGAATGTAATCGTATTCTCCGTATCCGGGATCAGACCGATCACCTGAAATTCATGCTCTTTCTGATACTCTTCATCCTGATATACATTTCTGCTAAAGTCGGCAATATCATCCTCCTTTACATGAATCGTATAAGAAACTTTCACCGCCGAATCTGTCTCAAAATAAACATACAATGACTGTGTATTGGTTCCAAAAGGATTGTATTCGATCAGCATATTACTCAGTGTATACTCCTGAGATTCTTTTTTCTTTTCCAGTTCGTCCGCTATTTTCTGCTGCTCTTCTGCATTGTATGTTTTTTTGATCTTCTCGTAGATTTTTTTCTGTTTTTCATTCATTACATTTGCTTCATTATCTGACTTTTTCTGTTCTTTCTTTTCATCAGACTCTGAAACCTGTTCTTTCTTCGTTGTGCTCTTCTCTTTCGTGTCTGCATTTGCACACGCTGTCATTCCCATCGCAAGTATCATAGCCAACATTCCTGCAGTCATGATTCGCTTTTTCACTTTTTCTATCCTACCTTCTTATTATTTTTTCACAGTTATAAATATTTTAACATGAATTTGTGTTAAAAATATGAAATATGGTCATTTTTATTTTAATTATTCGTTTTTGCTCTGCACCTCCGTATTTTTCAACTCATATATTACGATTCCACCTTTTTCTTCACAGCCCGTTTTCCACAACTCCATTAGATCCAGTCTGACTTTTTCCCCGTAAGTAGCCACATCGATCCACATACCCTGTTCATTCTTTTCATATCCGACCACAAGAAACCAGTGCCAGATGAAATCTTTGTACTTTTCAACATTCAAATGTCTCAACATCAGATATGGTACCGGAAGTCCCTTATCAATCTGTTCGCATATGATCTTCTCTGCCTCTTCCGCAGTACCTGTCCCGTCGAATTTTTCCATATCAATCTGATAATCCGTTCCATATTTTTCATTCACATCTGAAATATATTTTGCCAGACCTTCAATATACCATTCCGGCTTTTTTACACCCTGAACTCTTGGACGGATGTATGGTTTCATAATCTGACTGAATTTTTTGTATGCTTCTTTATCCATCTGTTCAAGATCGAACGGATATAATTTTTTCATTCCCTTATATTTTGCCAGATAAATACAGCTGTCACATGCCGTTGCAGCTCCACATCCACCAACATTCATAACAATATTCGTGAACCAGTCCTGATTTCCTCCGAATTCTCCATCAATCATAAAATATTCCAGTTCTTTTTTCATATCTGCTCACCTGTCCTGTCTATTTGTCTATATAATAATGCAGCCATCTGCTTCCAACACCTGGTATTACTTTTTCAGACATCTGAAAGAAATTCTAACATACTTTCTCAAGCGTACGCAATGGGCGGGGATTGCAGATTTTCTGCAATCCCCGCCCATTATTTCTCTATATTTTGTTATTCTTATAAGCTTCTTGACATCTCTTCGCATACTTTCATAGCTTCGATGATAGAACTTCTGAAGCCGAGCTCTTCTAATGTACGAACAGCTTCAATTGTTGTTCCTGCCGGTGAACAAACCATATCTTTTAATTCTCCAGGATGTTTTCCTGTATCCAGAACCATCTTTGCACTTCCAAGAACAGCCTGTGCTGCAAACTGATAAGCCTGTTTTCTTGGCATTCCGCCTGAAACTGCTGCATCTGCCATAGCTTCGATCAGCATGAATACATACGCCGGTGAACTTCCACTTACTGCTGTTACTACATCCATCAAACGCTCAGGAACGATCTCTGCACGGCTGAAACTTTCCAGAAGGCTCTTTACATATGCGATCTCATCTTCTGTAAGATGTTCATTCGGGCAAACTGCTGTCATACCTTCTCCAACCATAGCCGGTGTGTTAGGCATTGTACGAACGATCTTTACATCTTTTCCAAACTGTTCTGCAAGCCATGCAAGTGTCTTACCTGGTGCAATTGTAATGATAATCTGTTTGTCTGTTACAACATCTTTGATATCAGCAATTACGCTCTCATAAAACTGTGGTTTTACAGACAGAATAATTGTCTCTGCTTTCTGTGCAACTTCTTTATTGTCTGCTGTTACATTGATTCCGTATTCTTTCTGAACTCTTTCTCTTCCAGGTGCAAAAAGATCTGCCCCGATAATTTCTTCTGCAGGAATTACATTATTCTTGATAATTCCGCCCATAATTGCTGATGCCATGTTACCTGTACCGATAAATCCTAATTTCATCCTTATTACCTTCCTTTTTAACCTGTTATGTTCTTTTTGCTCCCGGCACGTGACACATAAACATTCTGTTATGTCCGCTCCGTACTTTTGTATACGTTTTTTAAATTTGTATACAAATCATTTCTACTGTGACTATATCACTCATTTCTCAAAAAGTCAACACACAACCTTGAATTTTCTTTGAAAACACGTTATAATTTGTATACAAATACAGAAAATGTATACTTTTATATAAAAGCTGATATGCACTGCTATAACTTACTACGTTATTGTGAAAGTACTATTTGAAAGGGGCATTTACTATGGCAGAAAAAAGTCCGTCTCTTGCCACACAGGCTTATCATACCATCAAAGAAAATATTCTGAATCTTACCTATCCTCCGGGCATGGTCCTTACCGAGGCTATGCTCACCAAAGAGCTCGAAATGAGCCGAAGCCCGGTACGCACTGCGATCCAGATGCTTCAGGTCGAAGGACTTATTGTCTCGGACTATTACAAATCTATGACTGTAAAAGAAATTACAGATAAAGATATCAATGAGATTTATCAGTTACGGGAATTATTAGAGGGGGCCGCTTTCCGTCAGATTTTTACCTCCGGGCGGTACGAAGAGTATTCTTACCGTATTGAAGAGAAAGTCGTGCGTATGTGCGCCGCTGCAGGCGATCTGTATGAATGGGAGATTGCAGATACTGCCATGCATATGGAAATTATCAGTATTTTTGACAATGACAGAATCAACCGGATCTATGAAAATAATCTTTCCGAACTGATCCGCATTGGCCAGTATTCTATCCGAAACGGGATGAAAATCCCCAGAACAAATGACAATCTGAAAAAAATGATTTCTTATATGAGAAAGGGAAACTATGAGAAAGCGTTTGAAATCTTGAAAAACGACCATTTCGGAACCGGCCGTAACACCGCATTAAAAATGCATTAATAAAATACGTATATAAAAAACTTGCCAGCTGTGCGATCTGCAACTGGCAAGTTCTTTGTATATCTCTTATTTTTTAAAATGTTCCAACATGATTGGCATACATTGTTTGGAATATTCTCCCAATGAATATGCTCCTTTGTTCAAACACCAGTCCGAAACCAGCGCACGTTCACACATCGAGTAATATCTGACCAGTTCATTCACCGGTACTTCATCCGATATCTCTCCTCTTTTTTGTCCTTCATCGATCACACTGCTGATCAGTTTATAATATGTCCGGTTCTGATCCAGAAGTGATCTGTGCCCCTGTGCTACAAGCTGTGTTGAATAAAGCGAAGCCAGAAGATCAATGCTGATCTTTTCTTCCATCATCGAATGTGCTTCGTAGTTTAGATAAAGAAGCTTCTCATAACAGTTCATATCCGGATCCATCTTGGTCTTTAACACTTCGTAATTATCATCCAGAATAATCGACAATGTATTCAACAATTCATCTTTGGTATTAAAATAATAATAGAACGATCCTTTGGATGTTCCTGACAATTCAATAATGTCATCTACCGTTGTTCCATTATATCCTTTTTCATAAAACAACTGCCATGCCGCTGTTACGATTCTTCCTTTTACACTTTTTTTGTTGTCCGTTTCTATTTCCATTCGTTTTCTCCTTATCCGCCCTCTTTTAAAGTACTTTTAGTATAACATATTTATTTTAACAGTGTACACAGAAAATTCTTCTTAATACTTTACTTCAAAACTACTTTCCAGTTCCGGCTCCATCTCTTCGGTATCAATCCAGTCAATCTGGATAAACTGGTTCCGGTTCAATCCCTTCATGAGTTCAAAGATCAGAGTCTCTCTTCCCTGTACTTCCATAACTACCGTCCCATCATATTCATTCTTCACCCATCCGGTCAGATTCATAGATCTTGCCAGATATTTTGCTGTATAACGAAATCCCACGCCTTGTACTCTTCCATGGAATATCATATGTTTTCTTACTTCCGACATCTATTACCACCTCTGAATAATTCAGGGTACTGCGCTACGCAATACCCTGCCTTTTTACATTCCGCTATGCAAGAAAAGCGAATATTTTCAACTTCTTTTGCATAACTTTCTTCACTCGAAATTCTTATGAACAAGCCTGCTGTACTCTTCATAAGCTTCTACTCCCTCAAATGCATCTTTTAACGCATCTCTGATTCCTATATAATACCAGCCTATAATCTTTTTATCCTTCATCCTGAAACGGTTCCATAGTTCTTCTCCATATACCGGATAATCCCTGTCAATATCGCGCATATTCGATAACTTGTCCGCCAATCCTACCATCTGTACTTCTCTCGGTGCATTTCGTATATGTTCGATCGTTGCAGACTTGCGTTCCATCCATGTCTTGGTTTTATCTTCGCTTTCCTGTGCTACAATTCCTGCCACTCGTTCCGAAAATTTCCGTGCAAGGATTTCTCTCGATACACCTTCACAATCTTCAATCGTATCATGTAAAACTGCTGCACTGATAATCTCCTCGTCCTGCGTCATCGTTGAGACAATATCTCCCACTTCGATCGGATGCACAATATATGGCCTCCTGGTTCCTTTCCTGAACTGTCCCGCATGTGCTCTCGTGGCAAATTCAATTGCCTTATTAATCATAATGGTACCTCTCTTTTATCGCATATGGTCTTTGGAGCCGATGATACGGCCTGATTAGTTATGTCTTTAATATATAAATAATATCACCTGATACTTTAAATGACAATAATTTCAGTATATAATAAAAGAAAAGTTGCCTTTGGACCCCACCGCCTGCTGTCCCTTTCAAGCGCATGGCGGTTTGGATATCCTGGCACTATAAATTGATCAGGGGGAGATAAATTATGGAACAAAAAACAATCTTTATTACAGGTGCTTCCAGAGGCATCGGGAAAAGCATCGCACTTTTATTCGCTTCCCGCGGATATCATACATTTTTGAATTGCTCTTCTTCTGTAGATGAGCTCAAAAAGCTCCGGGCATATATCACCGAAAAATACCATACTCCATGTACACTTGTACCGGGTAATGTAGGAAATCCTGACCACGTACGGGCAATTTACAATAAAATTTATCAGGAATGTACACACCTTGATGTACTCGTCAACAATGCAGGTATTTCCTATATTAATCTTCTGACTGATATGACAGATGAGGACTGGAACCGGATCATTCAAACTAATCTTTCTTCCGTATTTTACTGTTGCAGACAGGCGATTCCTCCGATGGTTTCCAAACGTTCCGGAAAAATCATCAATATTTCTTCCATGTGGGGGACATCCGGTGCTTCCTGTGAAGTTGCATACTCTGCTTCCAAGTCCGGCATCAACGGATTTACCAAAGCGCTCGCCAAAGAACTCGCACCGAGTAACGTTCAGGTTAATGCGATTGCCTGCGGAGTAATCGATACCTCTATGAATGATCAGCTTACCAGCGAAGAGAGAAAGGCTCTTGAAGAAGAAATTCCGGCCGGCAGATATGGTACTCCGAAAGAAATCGCTCAGATGGTATGGAATATTGTACATGCTCCAGAATATATGACCGGACAGATCATCGGAGTTGACGGCGGATTTCTATAAAATTTTTTGACCGACCGATATTCAGACAATACTGTTTTTTAAACATAAGCGAACCGTGCAATAAATATTGCACGGTTCGCTTATATTTTTCTTTTTATATGTTTTTATTCAAAATCAAGTTCCACGGGGCAATGGTCCGACCCCATAATCTCAGTCAGGATTTTCGCATCTTTTATCCTGTCTTTCAGGCTTTCAGATACACAGAAATAGTCAATACGCCAGCCTGCATTCTTCTTTCTTGCACTGAAGCGGTATGACCACCAAGAATAGATTCCCTCTGCATCCGGATAAAAATAGCGGAACGTATCAATGAACCCCGCATTTAACAGATTCGTAAATTTTCCTCTCTCCTCATCCGTAAATCCCGCATTTTTACGATTGGTTTTCGGATTCTTCAAATCAATCTCTTTATGTGCTACATTAAGATCTCCGCAGAAGATCACCGGTTTCTTTTCTTCTAATTTCTTGAGATATGCAAGAAACGCATCTTCCCATCGCATTCTGTAATCCAGTCGTGCAAGTTCGCTCTGTGAATTTGGTGTATAGACTGTAATAAAATAAAAGTCTTCAAACTCTAACGTAATCACACGGCCTTCTTTATCATGTTCTTCTATTCCCAATCCATAGCTCACGGAAAGAGGCTCTTCTTTTGTAAAGATTGCCGTTCCGGAATAACCTTTTCTCTCAGCATAATTCCAGTACTGATGATATCCCGGCGTATCTAGTTCCAGCTGTCCAGCCTGCATCTTTGATTCCTGTATACAGAAAATATCTGCATCCGCTTCATTAAAAATATCCATAAATCCTTTTTGTGCACATGCACGGATTCCGTTGACATTCCACGATATAAACTTCATATCTTCCTCCCGACCGTTCTTACTTTTTTGTCCCGGATTCACCCATATAGGCGCAGTTTAATAATATACTTTTCTTAAAAACAATCCTCTTGCCGGAGCTAAAAATCCTGCAAGGCTTCTGTCCTCTGCTGCAATTACGACCGGCAGCATGGATGCATCCCTCTTTCCTGCACCAATCTCCAGAAGTGTTCCTGTAAGGATTCTTACCATATGATATAAAAATCCGGTTCCGTAATAGGTGATCCGCACTTTTTCTCCGCTGCTTACTATCTTAATGTTTGTAATCTTACGGATTGGATCTTTGCATTCTTTATCATCCGTAAAACTTGTAAAATTCTTTGGTCCTATCAGATATTTTGTTGCATCACGCATTGCCTCGATGTCCAGTTTTTCCGGATAATGATAGCAATATCTTCTGGAAAAAACATCCGGTTTTTCACGACAGTCAATATAATATTCGTATTTTTTCCCTTTGGCACTCTTGCGTGCATGAAAACCATTCTTGGCAAGTTCTACTTTCACAATACGGATATCTTCTGGAAGATATCTGTTCAGTGAATCTTTGAGTTCCTTGGTATCATATAATTTAGAAAGTTTCACACTTGCAACCTGTCCACGTGCATGAACACCCGCATCTGTTCTTCCCGATCCATCTATATGCACACGATATCCAACCAGTTTACCGATACTCCACTCCAGAATATACTGTATTGTGTTATCTGTTGTGGCCTGTCTCTGCCATCCCTGATATCTGCTTCCATCATAGGAAATGGTTAACTTATATGTTCTCATATTATTTCACCCAATCTATTCTATCGTTCATCTTCTATCATTTTATCTGTTTCTATTATTTCCATATACTGTAAAGATAATTCTATATCTGTTTTCTTTTTGAAAAAGGGAGAAGCAAATAATTTTTTGCTTCTCCCTTATATTCTATCACTTTATTACTTTATAAGCAATTCATTCTTATTCTAATATCTTCTTTAATTCATCCATAAACGTACTTACATCTTTAAATTCTCTGTAAACAGATGCAAATCTGACATAAGCAACTTCATCCAGTGCCTTCAGTTCATCCATGACTGCTTCTCCGATCACACTGCTTGGAATCTCTTTTTCCTCCAGACTGAAAACTTTTGTCTCTATTCTGTCAACAACTTTCTGAATATCTGCTGTTGCAACCGGTCGTTTATAGCAAGCACGCACAACTCCATTCTCTACTTTCCGACGATCATACTGCTCTCTTGTATTGTCCTTTTTGATCACAGTCAGTTGAATTGTCTCTACTTTCTCATATGTCGTAAAACGTTTGCCGCATACATCACATGAACGGCGGCGTCTGATAGAATTCCCGTCTTCTGCCGGTCTGGAATCGATAACTCTTGTATCCGGATTATTGCAATATGGGCACTTCATCTGAATCGTTCCTTTCTGTCCATTATACTGTCTTTATATTCAAATACAGTATATCTTTTCCACAAACATAAGTCAAACAAATTTCTCCTATTTTTCTTCATGGATTTCCACCAGAATCAGGTCCGGACCAATCCTTTTAATGCAGGAAAAAGGAATGATATACTCCGTCCCATCTCCGAAAAAATTACACCATTTTCCTCCCTCCGGTACCACCAGGGCCTCTATGCATCCTTTACATTCATCAATGATCAAATCCTCTATATAACCAAGCTTTTTACAGTCACAGCAGTTGATCACTTCTTTTTTCTTCCATTCACTTAATCGAACTTTTGCCATCTTCCCTCACCTGTTTTGACAATATTCTGCTCTTTATTCCATTTTATACTCATTTTCTGTAATAAAGAGTCCTGTTTTAAAATATGCAAAGCCCACTTCTCCGGTCAAAAAAACAGCCTGTACATCCACAGTGCTACACTGCGTCTATACAGACCGTTTTCCTTTTTATTCTTCGATCATAATAACAGCCACCGGACACTCTTCTTTGGCCTCTATTGCTGCACTTTCATGTTCCGGTGTCACTTTGGCATAAGCTTCTGCCAGGCCGTCTTCATCAAATCGGAACACCTCCGGACATGTTGCGATACATGCTCCGCAGGAGATACATCCGTCTATAACCTTTGCTTCCATGAAACATCCCTCCTTGTAAAATCTCTACAACAGTATGTCTCATTTTCAGCCAATTATTCCTGTTCTTATCTAATCACTGTACCGGTTTTTCCCTTAAGTGCTTCATCGAATTTGTCAAATGATGTGATCAGCGCACTTCTTCCTTCTCTCTTTTCGAGGAATTCAACTGCTGCTTTGAATTTTGGATACATGTTATATTTTCCAAAATGTCCTTCTTCCATGTATTCTTTTGCCTGAGCGACGCTGATCTCTCCAAGCTCTTCCTCTTCCGGTCTGTCCATGTTGATCTTAACTTTCTCAACACTTGTCAGAATGATCAGTTCATCGGCATCTGTCTCTTCTGCCATCTTTCCTGCAGTCAGATCTTTTTCGATTACGGCACTTGCTCCTTTCAGGCGATGATCCTGTTCCAGTACCGGAATACCGCCTCCTCCGCAGGCTATAACAACCTGATCTGCATCCAGTAATGCTTTGATCGCATCAATCTCTACGATGTTGACCGGATTCGGTGCAGATACAATACGGCGGAATCCTTTTCCAGGCTCTTCTACTACATAATTACCTTTTTTGCGCTCAGCACTTGCCTCTTCTGCATCCATATAACGTCCCAGAACTTTTGTTGGTGTATAGAACGCTTCATCGTACGGATCAACGATCACCTGTGTCAGAACTGTACTTACAGTTCTGTAAATACCACGATTCATCAATTCTTCACGGATTGCATTCTGAAGGTCGTATCCGATATAGCCCTGACTCATAGCAGAACATACAGACATTGGTGCTGCCGTATAATCTTCATGTTCTTTGGCAAATTCATTCATTGCTGTATGGATCATACCAACCTGAGGTGCATTACTGTGTGTAATTGCAACCTGATATCCTTTTTCAATCAAATCACCGATAACTTTCGCAGTCTTCTTTACTGCCTCTTTCTGTTCTGGTAATGTCGTACCAAGTGCTCTGTGTCCTAATGCAACTACAACTCTTTTTTTCATAATCTATACCTCTGCTTTTCTAGTATTTTTCTACGAAATAAATATAAGAGAATTATAGTATTTTTCCATGTAAAATGCAATCTTTTTTACCCTTATATTCCCTATAATTCAGTCATTTATCCTGTATACATTTTATAATCTGTCAAAATCCATATCCAGAAGCTCATCAAAAGATTGAATAGAAGCGTCTGCTTTTTCTACTTCGCCGAATCCGTAAGCTGCATAGATCATCGGTATTCCTGCTTCCTTACACGAATTCGCATCTCCCTCTGTATCTCCAACATAAACCGCCTCACTCAGACCATTTCTTTCCATGATAATCCGGATATTCTCTCCTTTTAATCTTCCGGTATAAGCCGGGCAGGTGAAATCCTTAAAATACTCTCCTAATTTTGAATACTGCAAAAATGCTTCAATATATCCGTCCTGACAGTTACTTACAATATACAGTGGATATTTCTCACTTAATTTTTTAATTGTCTCCTGTACACCTTCAAATATCACACATGGACCGGCCGCAACCAATCCATTTTCATATTTCAACATTTTCTCCATGAGCTTCATCATCTCATCTTTCGGCATCTCCGGAAAAAGACTTTCACCAATCGCTTCCATTGGCTTTCCAAACTCTTTTTTCAGATCTTTTTCTTCAAGTTCTTTGTGTTCTATTCCTTCATCCTTGATCACTTTATTCCATGCAACTGCTACCATTTCGGTTGAATCCCATAAAGTACCATCTACATCAAATATAATTCCCTTCATTTCCTTCCTCCGTTATCTTTTTGTTCATAAAACTGTCTTTCCTAAGTATACTATACTTCAAGGCTTTACTACAAGCCCGGTCTTCTTTCAGTCTTTCAGCAGTATCTTTTCCCGTGATTCTATACCTTCCCATGGATTTATCCATATTTCTACATTCTTTTTCAGTTCTTTATTATAATATTTGATCTTTATTATAATCTTACCGTCTGTATAATCATCATACAGCTTTCCTGTGTTTTTATATTCATATGAATACCCTATCTGTCCGTGATTTTTCAGATCCTTCCACTCCCTGGATGATAATTCTTTTTTGAATACTTTCTTCTTGCCGATTTTCATCTCTAGCTTCACATCTTCCACATTCTTCATATTCTTTTGCTCCGAAGCACGAACATTCAGATAACCTGACTGATATTCACCGGATTCTCCAGATAACTTACCGGTATCTCTGCCTCGCCTTCATATCCATTTTCTTTTTTTACCATATCTACAGATATGTTTCCGTCACTTTCATCGGTCTTAACAAGACCTGTCATTTGTGTTTCTGCGCTGTCCTGAACCAGAACACACTTTAATTTCAGATATATCTTTCCGTCCTCGGAACAACGTACACTTCTGTAAAACTCCGATATGATTCCTTTTGGCCTTCCTATCTGTTCACTGTCTTCATCCGTTTCCTGCTGTACGATCTGTGTTGTCTGTGCTTCTGTATTATTTGATTTTTCTTCAATAATAAAATATCTTACATATATACTTCCACCGATACACGCAGCAAGAAGAATCGCAGAAATTGCTATCGAAACTATAGCATATCTCTTCCACCGTTTTATTTCTTTTTGGCAATGTTCTATTCTTTCTTTTTCATCTTTACGTTTTGTATCTTCTTCGCATTCCATCCCCAAAAGCTCAGTTATGGACACTTCAAAAATCTCCGCCAGTAATTTTAATTTTTCTATATCCGGAATGGCACAGTCTGTTTCCCATTTGGATACAGACTGTCGTGACACTCCTATTTTTTCCGCAAGCTGTTCCTGCGTCATAGATCGTTTTGTCCTCAACTTATATATCTTTTCACCTAATGTCATTTTCTCACCTTCTTAATAATATCTATACGAAATGAATTCATTTTTTTCATTATGTCTTATTCTCCTGCATTTGTCCACATATGTAACATTGCAATCTCGCAACCATTGGTTGACAGCTTTCATTTTTCGTAATTTTCAGACTTTTCATCCACTTTTTTATTTCTTCATATTCACCCGCCTCTTGCTGTGCTATACTGAAGACAGTTTATACAATGTCTGAATCTGCAGAACGCATAGCGATATAAAATATGATTCAGCAACATATGACCGGTTTATGAAAGGAGACTACTATTATGAAAGTTATTGTAATCGGACCAAGAGGTAAAATGGGGAAACTGATCACACAGGTCGCTGCCAGTCGTGACGATATGGAACTGGTGGGTGCAATAGCACCAAAGGGACGGGATTATATCGGAAAGGATCTGGGCACTGTTGCCATGACGGGCTTCGAACTCGGAGTTCCTGTAACCGATGACCTTGAAAGTATCATTGATTCCTGTGATGTCATCATTGATTTTTCCACAAAAGAAATGGCCATGGAAGTTCTGGATCTTGCTATTGCCCATAAGAAAGCACTGGTATGTGGATCGACCGGATTTTCCGCTGAAGAAATGAAACGCTTCGAAGAAGCCGGCAAACAGATCCCGATGCTCTATGCGGCTAACACTTCAAAACTTGTGAATATCATGAACAAACTTCTGGAACTTGTTACTGCAACTTTAAAAGACGAGATTGATATCGAGATTCTGGAAATGCATGATCAGTGGAAGAAGGATGCACCAAGCGGAACTTCTAAAGAGATGGGTGAGATCATGGCTCATGCTCTCGGCAAAGAGCTTAGCGATATTGCAGTCTACGGACGTGAAGGCGAATCACCTCGTGAACCTGGAACCATCGGCTACCATTCCCTTCGTGCCGGCAATATTCCAAGCAGCCATACCGTATACTTCGGAGGCATGGGCGAACGTCTGGAAATTACCCATCACTCCTATAACTGGGAATGCTTTGCAAGAGGAGCCTGTGACTGTGCTGCTTATCTTGAAGGGAAAGGCCCTGGGTTCTATTCCATCAAAGATGTGCTTGGAATTTAATCCACTAATGAATGGATCAAACATATAACTACAAAAATCCGCCATTGGCAGTTCCTTACGAACGCATGGCGATAAAAATAAAAGGTACATTTCCTTGCATTAAAGTCTGCACAGGAATGTACCTTTTATTTTATTCCGGCCGGATATCAACCTTTTCACACATTAAACAATCAGACCTTCCAGCTCGTCCTTGGACATCACACCCATATCTCTCTTAACGACTTCTCCGTCTTTGAACACCAGAAATGTCGGGATAGACATTACACGATACTGTCTTGCAAGTTCCGGTTCCTGATCTACGTCAATTTTGCATACTTTGATATCTGTACGTTCTTCTGCAATCTCTTCCACGATCGGTGCCATCGTCTTGCATGGTCCGCACCATGTTGCCCAGAAATCTACCATTACAGGTACTTTTGACTCCAGTACTTCTTCATTAAAATTATCTTTTGACAAATGTATAACTGCCATATCTATTTCCTCTCTTTCGTAATGACTATTATCATGTAACTACATGCTTATTATAACCGATTCCCCAAAGTTATCCATATAAATTCTATAAAATATTCTGAAAAAATTATTCAATAATAATTTTGTATGAAGCCTCAAATTCTCCGCCCGCTTCCAGAGCATTTTCCCAGTCTCTGTCTTTTAATTCCCCGTCGAATCTTTCACTGTCACAACGTCCATACCATGGTTCAATGCATACAAACGGAGCCTGTTTTTTCGGTGGTGACCAGATTCCTGCAAGTGGTGCGTCAAATTCTACTGCCAGATATTCCTTCTTCTGTGGATCCGTCAATGCGACCCTTTGAATCTGATGCCCTTCAATTACCAGCGCATCCCCGTCAAACAAATGCTCATCAATAGAAAGGAAGCCGTCTGTCAGCTTATATTCTTTTTTCTGTGTTGTAACAACTCCGCCTTCTCCGAATACCGTATTCGTCAATGATTCCGGTGCATTTCCTTCTCCATCCTTAAACTTCAGGAAATATTCTGACTGCTTCTCGCCTTCTCTGACCGGGCAGAAGAATGCCGGATGCGCACCGATCGCAAAATACATATTTTTCTCATTTGTATTTTTTACTTTCCACATTACCCTGACAGCTGTTCCTTCCAGTCTGTATCCAATCTCCAAATGGAAATGAAACGGATAGACTTTACGGGTTTCATCGGTATCCTCCAACGCCAGCCATACCTCATCTGTGCTCCGGCTTATCAATGTAAAGTCCATATCTCTTGCAAATCCATGCTGATTCATCGGATATTCTTTGCCCTCATGTCTGTAAACTTTATTCTTTACTCCGCCGACAAATGGAAATAACACAGGCGACGCCCTTCCCCAGTATTTTGCATCTGCATTCCACAAATATTCCTGTCCGTCAGCCTTACTTTTCAACGACCGCAATTCTGCTCCGTGAATATTCACAGTTACTTCTATCTGTTCATTTTCCAATCTGATCTGTTCCATCAATCTCTCATCCTTTCTGTCTGCTCCATTCCTTCTAAACCTTTTCCAGATCCAGTTCTGTTCCATTTAGCACTGCTGACACCAGACCATCATGTCCGTCATAAACGAGTTTCAGCGAGAAAAACGGAACCTTTTCTGCTATCAGTTTTAAAAATATCGTATCTCCTCTCCAGAGATTCAGATCCTGTATCTTATTAATATCAATCCATTCCAAAACGCCTTCATCACAGGCAATCTGTTCCCCTTCAAAACCATCTGCGTGAAACAAAGACATATATTCTGTCACTCCGTCTCCCGATACAAATGTTACAAGTCCACAGAACCTGTAAGAAGTAAGCGTATACCCGGTCTCTTCTTTTACCTCTCTTAGAACACATTCTTCAGGGCTTTCATCTGCCTCAAAGTGCCCTCCGACACCGATCCATTTTCCCTCATTCACATCATTTTTCTTCTTAATTCTGTGAAGCATCAGATATTTATTATCTTTTTCAATATAACAAAGTGTACTGAGTCCTGTCATTTCATCCTCTCTTTCTGTTATTTTTACATTTAATTTATCTGATTTTACTGCTTTAGTATCCACGGCATTCATGGTATGATATGGATACCAGCGTTATAAATATCAGCGTTATACATGCCAGATTTTGTTTCTGGCATTATTATACCTATACTACAGGAGAATTGCAATGAACCGTACAATAGAATACCTGATTACCGAAAAAGAAGACGGACTCCGGATTGAACAATTCTTACGAAGGAAAGGATATTCCGGTCAGAATCTTGCCGAAATCAAACGTATGCCAAAAAGTATACTGGTAAATGGTGTCCATTATTATATGCGCCAGACACTGACTGCCGGAGACATTCTAAAAGTCATTATCTGTGAAACAAAATGCTCTGAGAAAATCCCCCCGGTGGAGATTCCACTGGATATTATCTACGAAGATGAAGACATCATCGTGATCAATAAACCCGCCGGCATGCCGATTCATCCGTCAATGAACAATTATTATAATTCCCTTGCCAATGCACTTGCATGGTACTACCAGAAGCAGGACAAACCTTTTATCTTTCGCTGTTGCAACCGTCTTGACCGCGATACCTCCGGACTCACTGTGGTCTCCAAACACCTTGTCAGCGGAAGCATCCTTTCTACCATGACTAAAAACCGGGAAGTACACCGCGAATATCTTGCAGTAGTAAAGGGCCGTGTCACACCTTCATCCGGAATAATCTGCGCCCCACTTGCCCGAAAAGAGGGAACGATCATTGAACGCATGGTAGATTTTGAACACGGTGAGGAAGCCATCACCCATTATAAACTGATAAGAGAAGCAAACGGACACAGTCTGGTCTCATTAAAACTTGAGACAGGCCGTACCCATCAGATCCGTATTCATATGAAATACCTTGGCTTTCCACTGATCGGTGATTACCTGTATAATCCAGATATGGAACACATGACCAGGCAGGCTTTACATTCCCATCATATGGAATTTGCACATCCGATCACCGGTGAATGGATGTCATTTACGGCACCTCTTCCTGCTGATATGGCAAATGTATTAAAAGACTAAAAAAGCAGTATTGTATTCCGATTTTTCATCGTTATACAATACTGCTTTTCATCTATATCCAGTTATTTTTTAGACTCCTCATATGCCTTCAGTTCATCGAGTGCCTGACCTCCCATCAGGTACAACGCTGCAATGTTGAAGATCGTCATCAGACCGATTCCGACATCTCCCAGATCCCATACAAATGTATAAGTCGCAATTCCTCCAATGAACAACATCACAAGTGCCAATACTTTGTATGCAGTCTGCCAGCACCATTTGTCACCAAACAGATATGCCACATTACATCTTGCATAAAAGAGAATTCCCAGAAATGTAGAAAAACTGAACAGGAATAAGGTCACTGCAATGAATATCACTCCGAATTCTCCCAGATGATATCTCATCGCAGTCTGTAACAGATCCATTCCTTCTTTTCCAGCGACCAGTTTTTCCGGTACCAGTAGCATGTTCATAGCGGTACAGCTACAGATTACGATCGTATCTACAAACACTCCAAGTGCCTGTGTTAATCCCGCTTTCACCGTTTTGTCACATTCTGCTGCCGCTGCCGCACATGGCGCAGAGCCTGAACCAGCTTCATTCGAAAATAATCCACGTTTTACTCCGTTCATCAGCACTGCTCCAAATCCACCGGCTGCCACCTGGCGGATTCCGAAAGCTTCCTGGAAGATTCTTGCAAATACCCCAGGAAGACTTCCGATATTGGTAATAATAATAAAAATCGTAATGCAGAAATAACACACCGCCATAAACGGAACCATCAGATCCAGTACTTTTACCGTCGCATTCTTACGAAGTACGATAATCGCCGCAAGGATCACCAGAACGATCGTCGTATAAAGTGGCGGAATAGAAAATGCATTTTTAAAAGATGCAGCCACAGAATTACTGATTACCTGACTGATCCCGCACCAGCAGATCAAACCTGAGATGGCAAATAATACTGCAGGCAGTACGCACTTTCTCTTCTTTCCGGTCCTGCCTTCCACATAATCATGGATATAATATGCCGGTCCGCCGCGGAAACCTCCGTATAAAGGATCTTTTTCTTTATGAATCTGAGCAAGTGTTGCTTCTATAAATGCTGTCGAAGAACCGATCAGCGCTGTCACCCACATCCAGAATATAGCTCCCGCACCACCTGCGGATACTGCCGCAACAACGCCGACCAGATTTCCCATTCCGACACGGGTTGCTGTCGATACGATCAATGTCTGAAAAGTAGACAGACTGTTCTTGTCTTCTTTCTTTCCTGTCAGTACCGTTACCATATCCGGAAATAACCTGATCGGAAGTACTTTGGTCCGGATGGTAAAATATATTCCTGCCGGTATCAGAAGTATGATCAACAGTGAAATTCCGACACTACCGCCTCCCGGAAGAGGTATCTGCAATAAATCTCCCCACAAAAAGCTATATACTTGTTCTATTAATTTAACTATCATAGTATAAATATCCTTTCAAAGTCTCAGGACTTTAAAGCACTACACTTTAAAGCCCTGAATTACATCATACTATATTCTGATCTATATTGCAAACTGAAACTTACTTTTGTTCTTTTATCCCTGTGATCATAAATATTAATCAATCAGGTCGTTCTGGAATCTGGACAAATGCTCATACGGAAGAATCAACCTTCCACGGTAAAGTCCACATCCGTCATTAATCAGACTGTTATTTACTGCCGAAAACATATTCACATCCAGTTCAGCCAGCTTAAGATTCAGAAGTTTCATTCCTCTCTCATAAGCCTCATCAAAATACAGACACTCTCCTTCCGGGATTGCATCTCTTCTGGCCCGTTCATGTTCCTGCTCTTTTTCATAACCGATATGATTTGCCGAGCCTATTTCTGCAATGTCATCCATCATTTTGGTTCGAAGCTGTACCTCCATATAACATCTTGAACTATTATCGTAAAATGTAATATGTAAAGACTGATAATTATTCGAACTATGGCTGCAGATATAATCTCTGTAATACGGTTTCACTGATTCGTTCAAAAGCAGGGATGTACTTTCCTTTATCCCCATGGCCGGTTCTGCACTAAATCCCTGCTCCTCCAAAAATCCCGGCAGTACATTTGCGATCTGATACAGGTATTTCCGCTCCTGCTCTTCTCTGTCTTCTTCATTGTTCAGATGGCATCTGGGAACTGAAATAATAATTCTGTAAGCGATTAAATCTCTAAAGCAACTCAATCGTTTCTTAAGCTCTGCTATGCTCGGATATTTCCCGTATTCTTCATAATAATCATAAATGAATTCCACCACATAACCATTGAATTTCTCTTCTGCCCGGATCAGTGATTTGATCCTTCCTTTGAAAGTAAATGCCATAAACGGATATTCTTTCGCCATATATTTGTAAAACTCTCTCATTTTCTGAGACTGCGCAGTTAAGAAATCATTATGCTCCAGAAGTTCCTGGATCTGCAACAGAAAATTACAATGAATCATATCTATTTCATTTCCTGTTTTCTTGGCATCTTTTCTCAGATCTTTGATGTAATTGTGAAGAATCCGAAGTACTGTATCTCCGGAATACAGATAGTCATTTAATATAACCATCTCTGTCACACTCCTCTTCTGTCTTTTTTCTTCTCTCCTGATTTTTTTATTTTACCAAATTTTTCTTAAACATGCCAGACTGGTAAAAACGAAGTTTTTCCCTTTTACGCTTCCATCCTTTTCAGCTCCGGCATCACTGTACATAGCATCGTGATAAAGCAGATACTTCCACCGATCACATTTGATACCGGCTCGGCAAGGAATACCCCATCCGTTCCCATATGTAATACATATGGCATCAGATAAGTAAGCGGAACTACAATGAACACTTTACGAAGCAGTGAAAAGAAGATTGCCTGCTTCTTCTTATTCAGTGATTTAAATACTGTTTGTCCCATATACTGCAGATCCATAAATATAAACGCCGCAAAATATTGTTTCAACGCCGGAACGGCATCTTTCATAAGAGTCTTATCCGAACTGAATATCCGGATCAGGACTTCCGGAATCATGATAATACTTCCCCACATCACTCCTGTATATATAAGGATCATAACTGCCAGAACTGCAATTGATTTTCGCACACGCGCAGGACGACGAGCCCCGTAATTATAGCTTAAGATCGGAGACGTTCCTTCATTTATCGCATGGATCGGAGTCTCCACAAGCTGACGCACACTGGAAATGATCGTCATTACAGAGATATAAATATCTCCGCCTGTAACAGACAGTACGTTGTTACAACAGATTGTCACCAGGCTGTTCGTAAGCTGCATGATAAATCCGGCCATCCCCAGACTTACAATATTTTTCGCATACCCTGTACATTCCGATATCTCATTCTTCCGTAAAAACCGTACTTTCAATTCTGCTTTTCCTGTAAGGAAAAAAAGGACAAAGGCTGCCGATAATGTCTGTGACAGTATGGTCGCAATGGCTGCGCCCCGCACTCCGAATCCGAGAACAAAGATAAACAGTGGATCAAGTATCAGATTCGCAACTGCTCCGATTGCAACAGAAAGCATTCCAACTACAGAATATCCCTGGGCATTGATGAACGGATTCATCCCGACTGCGATCATTGACGGCAATGTACCGAGCAGATAGATCATCATATACGGATACGCATACACCAGTGCACTCTTAGAAGCTCCAAACAAAATTAAAATCGGTCTTGCAAATAGTAACCCCGTCACCATCAATATCACACCACTGACACAAACCATGGAAAAAGAAGTATTCATAATACACACGGCTTCTCTCTCCTGCCTTTTCCCTCTGGAAATAGAAAAAAGCGGTGCACCTCCGCCTCCAAAGAGATTTGCAAATGCAGTAATGATCACGATCAACGGAAAGCAGATTCCAACTGCCCCCAGTGCTTTCGTTCCCACCTCCGGGATACGTGCAATATATACACGATCCACAATGTTATATAATAAGTTTAAGATCTGAGCAACGAGCATCGGAAGTGCTGCACCAAGAATATTCCCGGTCACGGTTCCATTTTCAAAGTCAACTCTTTTCATATTTTTACTCATTCCTTTTCTTTTTTCTTGCGTTTTCAGTATAACATCGGTTATTATATATGTAAATTATTGTTTTTATATGGCAATTCAACATTTTTTATATGGTTTTGTTCATAAATAACTCTTATGTTTTTTATTTTTATCATATAGAGAAAGGAAATTTTATGGAACTGAAACAGTTAGAATATTTTCGTGCTATCGTAGATGCCGGGACCATCAGTGGTGCGGCCAGAGATCTTCATATGACACAGCCTCCTCTCAGCTATCAGATCAAAATGCTGGAAGAGGAATTACAGGTGCCGCTTTTTCTTCGTGGTAAAAAAAGAATCACTTTAACCGAAGCCGGGAAAACACTTTACGAACAGGCCGGAAATCTCCTGATACTTTCCGACCTCGCCAAACGTGAAGTGATAAAATCCAGCCAGTCTGCCACTCTGCATATCGGTATGACCCCTTCCACCGTATCAATGATGTCCGACCATCTTCTTCATTTTGCAAAGAAATATCCCAAAGTGCGTTTTGATGTACACGAAGGCTCGACCTTTACACTAAAAGACCAGCTGGAAAATCGGATCATCGACCTTACTACTCTGCGGACTCCCATTGCATTGAACGGATGTGAAACAAAGCCGCTCTTAAAAGAAAGCCTTATGGCTATGAGCATTCCTGATTCCACGCTTCTTCAGGAACGTTCTTCTATCCCGCTTAAAGAGCTTTCCAGACAGCCGCTGATTCTTTCATACCGCTATCGTAAATATATGCTGGCAGCCTTTGAACGCGCCGGACTGATGTGTGATATATATTTCACTTGCGGAGATGCCCGCACTGCCATGACCATGGCAGAAAAAGGGCTTGGTATTGCTATCCTTCCTGCTTCAATGCAGACGCTTTCTTCAAAACTTACATCATGCAGGATCTCAGGCGCAGATCTTACTACAGAGATCCTGCTGGCATGGAGAAAAGAACAACTCCCGGAGGAGATTCAGGACTTTCTAAAAATGTGGGATTAGCAGATCAGGATCTTGTCCACACACAATCCCTGTCAATCTCTTCCAGACTCGTCACTCCACACATTTTCATCGTATCTTCCAGTTCTGTTCCCAGCTTTTCGATATAAGATTTCACGCCTTCTTCTGCGCCTCCGTATACAGCTGTCACAAATGGTCTTGCAATGATCACTGCATCTGCTCCCAATGCAAGTGCTTTAAATACATCCACACCACTGCGGATTCCACCGTCTACGAATATCTTCATAGAATCACCTACTGCCAGTGCAATCTCTTCCAGAACTTCTGCTGTCGCCGGGCACTGATCCAGTACACGGCCGCCATGATTCGATACTACAATTGCAGATGCTCCCGCCTCTTTTGCTTTCAATGCTCCTTTGACGGTCATAACACCTTTCAAAATAAATGGTGTGCCTGCCATCTTCGCAATCTGACGGAGTTCTTCTACCGTCTTACTTCCTGCCGGTGGCTCCATGTTCTTAAGAAACGGAAGCCCTGCTGCATCAATATCCATCGCCACTGCGAGGGCTTTCGATTCATGTACCATCTCCATCTTCCCGGCAATCACATCCAGATTCCATGGTTTCACAGTCGGGATTCCGATTCCATCTGTTTTCTTAATCGCTTTTGTTGCTGCAACCATCACATTACTGTCCACGCCATCTCCTGTAAATGCAGCAATTCCGTATTTTGCACAGGAAGATACCAGAATATCATTATATGCCACATCATCCAGGCAGTCTCCATAATGTAATCCTACTGCACCAACCGGACCTGCAAAAAACGGATATTTGAATTTCTTCCCGAAGAGCTCCAGTGATGTATCCACCGGTTTATTCTCGGCAATTGTATCCATCTGTACACGGATTTCCTTCCATTTTTCATAATTGCGGATAGCTGTATCCCCTACTCCCTTTGCGCCCGGTCCCGGCATCTGGTTCTTACAGGCACGTCCGTTACACTCCGGACAGGCTTTACAATAATTTCCAATACGTGTTCTTGCATTTTCTATACATTCTGAATAATTCATATTTTCCCCTCTTTTCTTTCGTTTCCTAACATCTTCCACAGTTTCTGCAGGGATTACATCTTAATTTTTTCAGTTTTAGATTCCAGTCTTGAATTTCCGGTAACTTTTCCCCGATTATCCACCTTTTCATCCCATAATGATCTGAAACCGTAACGTTATCCCCATTCCACTCAATCTCCAGTGGATATAGTGTAATATTTTCAGGATTCATACAGTTCTGATGAAGTCTTGGTGAATACACTTCTTCTCCCCAGGATACGGCCTGATCTATTGTCCGAATCCGTATATGCGTCTCACTGATACGTAAAATCTCCGGTTCCGCTGCACAATGATATCTTTCAGGTATTTCATTCTTGAAAACAGAAATGATTCCTAACGGCGTCCTGATCTTTTCATTCTTTTTCATCTTAATATCCGATCTCCTCCAGAATCCGCTCAACAAGTCTCACATTTTTCAGCGAAAATTCTTCCGTAACCGCCGGCTTCTCATTTTCATCGATACATCTGCCAAATTGTTCTACCTCCAAGCGATAATTCTGTGGAACTTCTACCGTCTTTACTTCTTCCTGCCCCTCAGCCGTACGAATCGTATAGCTTAATTCTCCATCACCATTGAATGCAAATTTGGTTCCGGTAATGCTTCCCTTCGTTCCATCTATCTCCAGACGATCCAGTCTCCTGTCCTGATCCGTTGCAAGTGTCATGCCACAGGTAAATGCTGCTTTCTTTCCATCTGCGAATTCCATGACCACAGAAGTCAGCTTATCGATCTTTTCTTCCGAAAAGATTGCGGAAGCCTCGACTTTTTCTGGTTCTTCATTCAGAAGTCCTAACGTCAGGCTTGTGTTGTATACTCCAAGATCGTATGTACACCCTCCAAGAGTCTCCCGTCTCATCCGGATATTTTCCTTATTATAATCTGATGTGATAAATGCGGAATCTATATAACGAACTTCTCCTATCGTTCCATCTTCTATCTCTTTCTTAATTGCAACGATATATGGACTGTGCTGATATGCAAAAGCTTCCATAAGATATACATGGTTCTCTTTTGCCGTGTCAAATAATTCTTTTACCTGCTTTTCACACGGTGCAAGCGGCTTCTCACACAGTACATGTTTGCCGCTTTCCATAGCTTTCACGGCCCACTCATAATGTAAAGTATTTGGCAGCGCAATATATACCGCTTCCACTTCCGGGTCATCCAACAATTCTTTATAACTTCCATAGGCTTTTTCAAATCCGAATTTTTCTTTAAATTGTTCAGCTTTGTCTATGCTTCTTCCGGCAATTGCATATAATTCGCAGTTGTATGCCTGTATCATTCCCGGAATGGTACAACTTCTGGCAATTCCGGCAGTTCCTATAACGCCCCACTTGATTTTTTCCATTGTTTTACGCCTCGCTTTATGTATGATAATTTTATTTTAGCACTTTTGGAAACATTATCCTACTAAAAAAATGTACCTTTTATCCTTATTACTCGGGCACTGAAATTTACTTTTTCAAATCAGCCGTTTTTCATATTTTGGGGAGACTATTGGCTATACATAAGGCCCCATACCCCACTTCCTCATTCGGATACTCGTCAAATCCCGGTACTTTTTTCGCTCCACGTCTCAGATACGCCTTCACCTTTTCCCCATATAGATATGGATCGTTTCCTCTCACAATCCCCCATTCCATCAAAAGCGCTGCACTTCCTGTCACAAATGGCGTGGCAAAGGATGTTCCTGTAAATGCCGCATATCCTCCGCCCACTGTTGTTGTCATAACTTCCACTCCCGGTGCCACAAGATCCGGTTTCACCATATTTGTAAGTCTGGTAAATCCTCTTCCCGAAAAATCCGCATATGCAAATGTCCTTGCGTCATATGCTCCTACGGATATTGCACGGCTGGCAGAAGATGGAATTGTGAGCGTCGTAGCATCTGTTGGAAACAAGAATCCTGTTCCACGGTTCAATACATTATCGCTTGGAAGCCACATTTCATATTGTCCTGTCACAATCTTCCCGGCACTTAGAACAATTCTCCATATTCCTTCTGTCAGATAACTTTCTACCGGAAGCAGATCTATATAGATTTCCTGGGAAATGCTGTAAGGACTTGGTTCCCCATAATAAAGCAGTATTTCTGTCTGACCAATTCGAAAGCGATGTGGTCCCAATATCTCCGGTACCGGTCCGACCCGCACTCCCGACGGATTGATGATCGAAATCTCTATTTGATCCGTATATTCTTTCCATATCTGGATACTGATCGATGACTGTCTGCTCTGAATTGCAAGCTGAATTGTCTCTTCTCCTTCTGAAATAATTCTACCGGAAGTATGCCCGGCACTTGCCGCTTCATTTCCGGTTCCGATGCAAAATACACTCTTCCATATGTTGGACACATCATCGATATACCGCTCCAGCAGTGTCGTCCCGTCATGTCCGCCGTATGTATTTCCAAAACTGATATTCACAGCTACAGGCATCCGAAGCTCCAGTGCCTTTCTTATTATATAATCGATCCCCATCATTAGCTCTGTCGTTCTTGGGAATCCTTCCTGTATGGGATTACCAAGTTTTACAACGATCAATTCACTCTGCATGGCAACTCCGGCATAACGTCCTCCACTGTTGCTTCCATTTCCTGCTGCTACTCCCGCCACTGCCGTACCGTGTCCGGAAATGTCCTGGCTTCTCACAAGCCTTCTCTGTTCTGATACAGTTTGTGCATTTAATGCTTCATCTATTTGTCCTTTCGTATACTCCACACCGATGCTGTATCCAACCGGTGCTGTTTCCCCATCTGCCGGATTCAGAGACTGATCCCACAGATACCGAATCCTCGTGCTTCCGTCCGCATTTCGAAAATCTATATTCGCATAATCGATTCCCGAATCTATGATTGCAACCAATATTCCCTGTCCATACAGAGAAAGGCGTGTATCCTGTACCGCATTGATACAAGACACACGCCTTCCTTCTGCTGCCTGAAAGAACAGCCGTTTTGGTTTTTCTACATATTCAACTTCCGGAATTCCCGATAAGATGTCGATTCTGGATTCTGTAATTCTGATGACTGCATATTCATTTTGAAGTTCTGTTACTTTGGATGCTATCTTCCTGACTCGGTCCAGATTTACGGAATATTTGATGATCAGATCCCATTCCCGGTCAAGCGGATCATATCCAACATTTAAATTCAAGGATTTTTCCCGCTCATCTTCCGCGGAATTCAGTGCAAGATTTAAAAGATTTTCTAGTTTCTGACTGGTCATACATTAACTCCAGATGCTTTTGTTATTAATATATATGCTTTGTAAGCCATAGGGAACACTGAAAAAGCCACTTTTTCACGTCCCCTATGGCGTCATCACTTCTCCCAGCACTCGCCCCACTGCCCCGGCAAAATCATTAATATTCTGAATCTGCACCAGTTCTCGGTCGAATATCTCTCTTGCTGCCTCTCTGGATTTTGCACTTCCCATGAAGATTCCTATGACCTGGATTCCTTTTTGCTTTAACCTCTGAACTTCCCTTGCTGTATCCTCTATTGCCGGCTGGTCAGTATATTCCTTGTTCGTATAAAAAGCTCCCTCACCGATATTCTGGTCATCCATAGGGTTTGCATCCGTCAGTACAAGTAAAATTCTTTTTGCTTTCTTACTTGCTTCCATCAAATATCCTGCTGCACGCAGAGCCAGTCCGTCCCGGTTATTTCCTGCCGCAACATATCCGAATAATTCATTTCCAACCTGTTCTTCTTCATAATCTTTAAAGATCCGCATCACCGTAAAGCCCCGGATACTGCAATAGGAATATATCTGTGCCGGTATTCCACACTCTTCCAGACTTTCTGCCAGGACGTATGCCTGCGCCGCAATCTGTTCCTGCATCTGCTTTCTGGAAGACGATGCATCGATCAGCATATCGACTGAAAATCCCGGAATCTCCACTTCTTCTTTCCGTTCAAATACTCTTGGATTATCCAGATAAACTGCTTTCCATACTTCTCTCGGATTGATCTTCCCGTGCGTTGCCATTTCTGGAAATGTCTCGTCCTGTGTCTCCAGACAGATGCGTAATTTCTCTGTAAGTTTTCTTATACTGTTTCTGTATATTGCACGATTCTTCTCATAATACTGTTTATTTTTCTCATATTGCTGGGCAGATTCTTTTTGAAATTCCAGGATTTCCTGTCTTTCTCGTTTTCTTTCTATTTCCGAAAGTTCTTTTAATTTTGTTTTGCTCTTCTGCTTTTCTTTCCATCCTGATCTTCCTCTTGTAAAGAGTACATGACAATTCTTATGTTTATCCACACATATCTCCCGCTCTATTCTTTCCTGCTCAGTCTGCGGGTACATATTCTTGCCAAAGCAGGCTTCTACATATATTCTTGCCTCCCCCGGATCATTTTTTAATGAGAACTGCACCAGATAATGCTTTGAACGCTCTATAACTCCTGTTTTTTCCTCACTGCCAACGTCTTTATCTTCATAATGCTTCGCCCGTACATATGTGGCACTCACTTTTCCAACAGAATGGAATGCTCCGGCAACTTTCTGAAGAAAGTAAACACCTTTTTTTTTCGTAGCTTTTGACGGACGATAAGAAAAATATTTCCACAGATTCTCTCGTGTCTGTTCCAGAATCTCATCCGTTGTCATCTCTTCCGTATAGGAAAATGCATGCAGCAGTTCTTCCTCTTCTGTAGTTAGTTCAGATGGCTGTTCCAAAATTTCTCTGCAATGTGCATTCCGGATTTGTTCTATCCTTGCATATTCTTTATAATTCCTGTAACGGTTCAGATTATCCAGCGCATACTCCCTTCGCAGTTCTTCCATTACTGATCTTATTTTTCTTTCTTTTTGGTACAATGCATTCTCAAGTCCGATCCAAAGAAGACCTTCATACAGTTCCCGGTCTTTTCCTCCCAGCTGATTAAAAAAATCATCTATTTTCTCCTGATCGTACCATTTGTAAGTCAGACCGATAATCAGATTCAGATACATATCTGCCGTTCCGTTCGATGCAAATGCAAGGAAAAGTGGTTCAAGTTCATAATTTTCTGCTGCCGCCCATATAAAATTGCATGCTCTTTTTGCTTCTCTTAATTCTTGTTCTTCTATTTCCGCCATGCTATAACACACTACTTTCCTGCTACTTCACAAACAAATCTTTCTTCACCATTTTCTTCGAGATTCTTGTACGAATCGTATCACGAATCAGGGTCTGTTCATAGGTATCAAATGTTTTATTGGTAATTCCCATATCCAGTGCCGTAAATATATCAAGTCCTTTTTCCATCAGACCGACTGCTCCTAAGAGACCACGCAGATCCAGAGCCTTGGAAGATATCTCTCCATTTTCACATTTCTTATGTAATTCCAGAAACATAAATGTCAGTTCTCCTGCTCCTTCTTCCCTGATGTCCGGATAATGCTTTCTTATTAATTTAATCAGACTTTCCTTTGAAATCATCGGCATCTGGATTACGACAAATCTGGATACCAGTGCTTCATTCAGTTCTTTTGTACCCGCATATCCGTAGTTCATCGTTGCAATGAATCTTGTCGCCGGATGTAATTCCATACGTTCGTATCCTGGAACATCAATCGTCCGCCGGAAGTCCAGTGTCGCATGAAGTACTGCCATTGCTTCACTTTTTGCCATGTTGATCTCATCTAATATGGCAAATCCACCGGCTTTTGCCACTGTATACACCGGCCCCGGTCTGAAAGATACCTCTCCCCCACGGAATGTATCCATACCAATCAATGAAGCTGCATCCATATTCACATGAAACGACACATCCCACCGTGGTCTTGCAAATACTCCCGCCAGATTCTCTGCAAACAGACTCTTTCCCGTTGCTTTCGGACCTGCCAACAGAATATTCTCTCCACACAAAATTGCGGTAATTGCCTGCTCCCAGACTTCTTTTCCATAGTAAAATTGTTCCAGTTTCGGAATTCTTGAACCATATTCTTGTTCTACCGGGTATGTTTCCCTATATTCTGTTATCTCACGGATCAGATCATCTCTGATTCCAAGTTCTCTTAATTTTTCCAGCAATTTCTAAGGCTCCCTTTCTGAAATGTTGTTATTTATAGATATACACTATCCACTTCTCCATATTTTATTACTTAAAAATACACGAATCAAAGATTTTCCCTTTTTCTTACAAACTGCAGGAATTTCTTCACCGCTACCGAAGCATTTTACTTATATTCTATTCTACTATATAATAAAAAACAAGAAAACTATTACATAGGAGGAATCGCCGATTATGTCGACAAAAAAAGCCAATCTGATTCTTACAACCTGCTCTATGGCATGGGGAACTTCTTATATATTTATGAAACTTGGAATTGAGGGACTTTCCCCTCTGATGCTGATGGCTCTGCGTACAGGAATCGCATTCCTGATTCTGGTACTTATATTTTTCAAAAGGTTACTGAAAGTTAATAAAAGACTTTTACTCTACAGTGCCATCACCGGCTTTCTGCTTTTTACAAACCTTACGCCAATCCTTTACGGATTAACTACGATCACTGCTTCTCAGAGTGGATTCATCCTCAGCACCACCGTTGTGCTTGTTCCGGTCATTCATGCAGTTATTTCCCGGAGACTTCCGGAGCATCATGTCAGGCTTGGAATCATTATCGTATTAATCGGAATGGTACTGATCAACGGCGGTGATATATTTGCTGTCAAGCCCGGAACGCTGCTTTGTATGCTTTCGGCTTTCAGTTATTCAATCAATATTGTATTAAACAGCTATTTTACCAGACAGGTAGATCCACTTGCACTCGGAGTCTACCAGCAGGGCTTTACCTGTCTTTATTCCATAATCGGTCTGCTGGTGTTCGGATCCCCGATATTTCCGAGCACCGCGTTGGACTGGATCTCCGTTCTTGGACTTGCTCTCCTGTCCTCTGCTTACGGATTCGTTGTACAGACTGTTGTGCAGCAATATACAACACCGGAGAATACTGGATTCCTGTTCTCCCTGGAACCGATCTTTGCAGCGATTTTTTCCTTCATCTTCCTGCATGAGAAGCTCACGGAGATGGGATATCTCGGGGCCATTTTCATTCTTGCCGGAGTGTTTACCGCTATCGATGCCAAAAGTACGGTAATGGAATTAATCACCGGAAAATCCGTTGCAGAAGTTACATCCAAAAGATAGCAGAAAATCCGTTGTCTTATCCTGATATGTTCCCTTTACCGGAACTCCAGTAAAACAGGACATACCATTGACTGACAACGGATTTTTATCTTTTCTACAAAATCTCTGCTTCTAATTTTCTATAAATCGCATCTGCAAGAATCTTATGACTCTGTCCATCCATATGCTCCTGATCTGCTTCCGACGGACTCGCATAATCTGCTGCCCGCATGAATCGTTTGCCATACTTTCCGGCCACTTTTTCATATACCGGTTCTAATTTCTTTGATACTTCTACGGATTCTGGCGAAAATTCCTGATCATATCCGTCCTGCCATACCTTTTCTCCCAGATAGATCGGAGATATCACAAGAACCTTCATCTTATCTGCATACTGATTGACCTGCTCCAGTAACCTGGCAATTCCTTTTCCGATGATTTCTGCTGACGCTCCGAATATGGTTTTGCAGTCATTCGTTCCAAGCATCAACACGACTGCATCCGGCGTGTGCGTCTCCAATAATGTCGGAAGCAATTCTGTTCCCCGTCTTCCCAGGCGAAGCGGATCTTCAAATATGGTCGTTCTTCCACACAGACCTTCCTCAACAATTCTAATATCTCGGTCCGCCAGTTTTTCCTGTAAGATTCCGGTCCATCGTTCTTCCCATGGAAAGCGCTTTCCGGTCTCTCCATCTAACCCCCACGTATTCGAATCCCCAAAGCATAATATCTGTTTCATTACTTCCTACACCTGCCTTCTGATCTTTTCTCTCTTTTATCTTTTAATAACTGGAGTTTAACACCGTTTTCCTATTAAGTCAATATGTTTTATATGTTTTCTATGTTTTTGCTTTTCATTATGCTTTCTTTTATGTTATACTATCTTATAGTTTATTCGTACTGAACGCACAAGGAGGAATTATCATGGAGGAAAGATTAAAACAACAACTTGATTTCATTCTAGAAATTGATAAAGAAAAGAATATATTACGACAGACCCACCTCTCCGGACACGGAAGGCGCGAAAATGATGCAGAGCATGCCTGGCATATGGCAATCATGGCATACCTGTTAAAAGATTATGCCAATGAACCCGTCGATATCGCAAAAGTTATGATCATGTGCCTGATCCATGACATTGTGGAAATTGACGCCGGAGATACTTATGCCTACGATACAGAAGGATTAAAGACGCAGAAAGCACGTGAAGATGCTGCCAAAGAACGGATCTTCTCACTGTTACCAGAAGATCAGAAAAAAGAACTGACTGCACTCTTTGATGAATTCGAAAATTACCAGACACCAGAATCCAAATTTGCACATTCCCTGGATAACCTGCAGCCATTGCTTCTCAATAACAGTAACGGCGGTGGCGACTGGCGTGAGCATCAGGTTACTTCCGAACAGGTATACGGAAGACAACGGAAAACGCAGCTGGGATCTGAGACTTTATATAAAGTAACAGACCAGATACTCAAAGAAAATATAGAAAAGGGAAATATTAAAGAACCATAAGCAATGTTTTTCTTTCTACAGGACCTGCCACCGGCAGTCCCTGTAGAATGCATAATAAACAAAACACCATATTATTTTTCTATTAATACCTTTTTCCTTTAAATCTGCTGATCCATTCCATAGAGGGCTGCCTGCTTACCTCATTCAGTATGTTTTTGATTATATATTTCTTTTAGGTCATCAATCGCCATCTCTACATCCAACGTATGAAATCCCAGCCAGCTTTCATTCATCATTTTTTCATCTGCAATTTTATGTTTGTAAAGTACTATCTGATATGTACTTATATGCCAGTGCAAAGCAAAAGCCTTCCGAGTACCGACTCAGAAGGCTTTCCTGCTCTTTTAAAAATGAGCTGTTTTATTTCAGCTGCTATATTTTCATCATCCCGGACATAATACATCCACCAACTGCTCCACATTTTTCCATATCATTCCACTGTTCTTCATCGAACTTTATTCCGCCGATTCCATATACCGGAATATTAACTTCCTTACACACTTCTTCTAAAAATTCCAGTCCTCTTGGCAGTAATCCCTTTTTGCAGTCCGTTGCATAAATATGTCCTGCAGTAAGATAAGATGCGCCTAATCGCTCTGCTTCTTTCGCTTCTTCTACAGAATGTATAGAAATTCCAATCTTTGTAAATTTTTTCTTTTCTTCATCAGTTATTTTTTGCAAAATCGGAAGTGGCAGATGTACAGATGTACATCCCAGTTCTAGTGCAGTCTTCCAGAAATTATGAAGAATACAAGACACCTGATAACGGCTGCAAATATTCATTACTTCTTTTGCCAATGTCCCATATTCCTCTTCTGTCAGATCTTTTTCTCTTAAGATCACAGCTTCCGGATGTATCTTGCAGACTCTTTCTATCTGCTCTAAAAACGGGCGGTTGCATAATTTCCGATTGCTGACTGCAATGATTTTAAAGTCCTGATTGTTTACAGATTTTATCACTGACAACTCCTTTCAGCTGTATTCGGCATGTTTTTAACACAAGATACTCCCTGTTACACATAGATATAATCACTCATCACCGGCTGAAGATTGTGTTTCAGAAGTGCCTGATAGACCTCATCCACCGAACGTCCATCCGAGATTTCAAACTGATCGTCACCCTTGTCTTCGATATCTTCTACATGACTTCCGATACCGGTACTTACACCGGCAGATATCTTCGTTGCTGCAATACTTACCAGATTATCGCGGACTCTTTCACACTCTCGTGTCGAAACCGTGATGCTTGCAAATGGCATAAACAGACGGTATGCACACACTACCTGCAAAAGCTGCGGTTCGTGCACATCCATCGGATTGATCCTGTCATTATTGATGATCGGACGAAGTCTCGGACATGAAAATGCGATCTCTGCATGTGGATATTTTCTCTGTAATAAATATGCATGATATCCGGTCGCAAATGCATCTTTTCTGAAATCATCCAGCCCCAGAAGTGCTCCGAATCCAACTCCACGCATGCCGCCTTTCAATGCTCTTTCCTGTGCATTTACACGATACGGGTAGATTCTCTTATGCCCTGCAAGATGAAGTGTCTCATATTTATCTGAGTTATATGTCTCCTGAAATACCGTTACATAATCTGCCCCACATTCATGCAGATATGCGTATTCGTCTGAATTTACCGGATAAACCTCCAGACCAATAACTTTAAAATATTTTCTGGCGATCTTACATGCTTCACCGATGTATTCTACTGTAGATTTGTTACGGCTTTCTCCTGTCAGAATCAGGATTTCTTGCAGACCTGTCTCAGCGATCGCCGCCATCTCTTTTTCGATCTCTTCCGCATTTAACTGTGCACGGTTGATTTTGTTATGGCAATTAAAACCACAGTAAATGCAATAGTTCTCGCAATAATTTGCGATATAGATTGGTGTGAACATATAGACACTGTTACCAAAATGTTTTCTCGTCTCGATCTGCGCTGCCTGCGCTATTTCCTCCAGAAATGGCAGTGCTGCCGGTGACAATAACGCCTGAAAATCTTCCGGTGTGCGCTCTGTATGTGCCAGTGCACGTTTTACATCTTCTGCTGTATATGTATTATAATCATAAGCCTCCATGGCTGCCACGACCTGGTCGAGTATTTCTGATCCGATATCCTCCATGCCTGGAAGATAGGTCATGTGATCGATCCGGTTCTTCTTCTGGTCTTCCAGAATCTCCTCGCTTAAAATACTTTCATTAATATGTGTATCTTCATGATTTGTTCCCATTTGTCGTGCCTCCTAATCCTGCAGAAATCCGGTCAGCGGTGAAGATGCACTTGCACCACGCTCAATCGTTCTTCCAAGTCCGGAAAGGTACGCACTTCTGCCCGCTTCGATTGCTTTCTTAAATGCTTCCGCCATCGCCGGTACATCTCCTGCTGTTGCGATTGCCGTATTTGCCATCACTGCAGCTGCACCCATCTCCATTGCCTCGCATGCCTGGGACGGACGTCCGATTCCGGCATCTACAATGATCGGCAGATCAATCTCATCGATCAGGATCTGGATGAAGTCTTTGGTACAAAGTCCCTTATTCGAACCGATCGGCGCACCAAGCGGCATGATACATGCAGCTCCGGCATTTGCAAGATCTCTTGCAGCATTCAGATCCGGATACATATACGGCATCACCACGAATCCTTCTTTTGCAAGAATTTCCGTTGCCTTGATCGTCTCATAGTTGTCCGGAAGGAGATATTTCGAATCTCTTACAACTTCCACTTTGACGAAATTTCCGCATCCGACTTCTCTGGAAAGTCTGGCAATACGGACAGCTTCTTCTGCATTTCTGGCTCCTGATGTATTCGGAAGAAGTGTCACATCTTCCGGGATATAATCCAGAATATTGGCAAGTCCCCCTTCATTCGCACGACGGAGTGCCAGTGTAATAATCTGTGCTCCCGCTTTTTCAACACAGGCTTTCACCAGATCCAGTGAGAATTTTCCCGAACCTAATATAAAACGAGAAGTAAACTCTTTTCCTCCAAGTGTAAATGTATCTGTATTTTTTATTTCTTTTTTATCCATAATCAGGACCTTCTTTCCTATTATTTTCTGCTCATGCTTTCTTATTTATTTTATCTATCGTTTTTTGCGGCATGAATCTTATGTTTCTTACCTGTCTTCCTACACATCCTCTTCTCCAAGGATCAGACGTGTGATCATATTCGCCTCATGTGCTGCACAGATTGCAACTCTTGGTGCCATCAGACCATTCCCATAAGTTGGTGCTGTCTCGCAGTCCCCACACAGGTAAAAGTTCTTCATTAATTTCTGTGTGCGAATCGTATTACTGCTTCCGTATCCGGCCATACCGGTTGCCGATACGAGTTTCTTTCCCGGGAAATATTCCAGTATTCCATTCACCAGCATTGCCTTCGCCTCTGGATTATCGAATGCTTCACATACAATAGGCTCGTCACGAAATAGTGTCTTAAGATTTTCTTCTGTGACTTTCACACAGTCTGTATAGATATCCAGATACGGATTAATTTTTAACAGTAATGATTTTAACGCATCTGTTTTATACATTCCGATATGCTCCATAAAGTACTGCTGCCGGTTCAGGTTCGTAATATCTACTACATCAAAATCTATCAGATGAAGATGTCCGACTCCGATTCTGGCAAGTGCATATGCCACATTTGATCCCAATCCGCCAAGTCCGGCTATCGCAACCCTTCCTGCAGACAGATGCTTCTGCTTTTCCGGAGAATGTCTTTCATTAAGCGCAGCCATAATCTCTTCTTTACTAAGTACTTTTGCGTTCGCATTTTTCGTCATATTTTCTGATACGATTTCTCCCATGAATGTTAGCCTCCTCCTACAAATGTCACAACTTCCAGACGGTCGCCGTCTTTTAACATGGTATCGGAATAACTATATTTTGGAAGAATATCTCCGTTTAACTCTACAGCAATTCTTTTTACCTGATACTGATTCTGCTCCAGATATTCCGCAACAGTAGTATCCTCTGTCAGATTGATTTCTTTTCCATTTACGATAATCATGTATGTTCTCCTTTCCCGGATATATACAGCGAACTTGCCACTGACAACTTCTCTTGCATACTTTAGTATGAAAAAAAGAGTTCACGAAGTAAATACACCCGTGGTGGTGCACCCCTTCATGAACTCTCGTTCACTCTCAACTTATCCGATATTCAATTGTTCCTGATTTCCGTCACATAGTAACAAAAAAAGAGAGATACCAACTAAATGCAGCTCTCCTAAAATCTACGTTATACATTCCTACGTTGGCATTATCCAAATCAGGTATATGGGTCGAAGTTCTTAACTTCCTCTCAGCCTAGTACACAAGCTCCCCGTGTTTTATCTACACGTTTAAGTATAAGAACTCATACACGAAATGTCAACTCATTTTTTATTCATTTCTGACTTTTTTCGAAACAACTATTTTTATTCATTCTATTTATTATCAAAAGTAATATTCCGTACCATATTTCTGTTAATCAGCTGTGTCCCTTTCTTTGTATCAACCTTTACCCACTGTATATCTGCGTCCATGAGTTTTCCTTTGATTGCTCCTACTTCATTGAACAGACTTACCGTACAATCTTTTCCCATATACTGATCTAACATTGAACCATCCATATCTTCTTCCATCCTTTCTCCATTTACGATCGTGATTACATTATTTGCCTCCTGTACTGCCATCACTGTAACCATATTCAGGTTATTAATCGCTACCATTGTTGCAACATCCATGTAGTCCACCTCCATCTTTTTTGCAGGTCTTGTTATCAGTATATCCTACTTCCAGATGATAGAACGATTTTAATGCTCACACCCATTCCCGCTGCCGCCATCGCATATGTTGCCTGAATATCCATTGTCGAAAACTGTACATTCGGCTTAATCCCATGCTTATCCAGATAACGTGTTCCATCAATATCTAATCCTGGACATGTTACAATATAGGCTTCCGTCTCTGCAAATTTTGCCGAAAATGTCTTTCTTTTTGCCAGCTTGTGTCCCTCCGGCAATAATGCAACCATCGGATCCTTGTACAAGATACGATCAATACCGACGGAACCTTCACCGGTACTTATGACGGACTTGGGAAAATGGTTCTGACGTTAGCCGGAAGTACGCTCCAGATTGCACTTCGCGTAATCTTAACCTGGTTCTTCTTCCCTCATTTCGGGCTGGCAGCCCCTGTCATTGCTACCGGTATCGGCTGGCTTATGGCCAATCTGTTCTGGCTTATCTGTCTGACCAGACTTCGTCGGCAATCTCTTTTACAAGCTTAAGCTTTGCCCACTGTTCTTCTTCTGTCAGCTTATTACCGATCTCGCAGGATGCAAATCCGCACTGCGGGCTTAAGTATAAGCGGTCAAGCGGAACATATTTTGCTGCTTCGTGGATTCTTGCGATTACTTTTTCTTTATCTTCCAGTTCCGGTGTCTTGGTTGTTATAAGTCCAAGTACGACCTTCTTATCGCCGGATACCTTTGCAAGTGGTGCAAATCCGCCGGATCTCTTGTCGTCATATTCCAGATAATATGCATTTACATTTTCTTCTCCGAATAACAAATCCGCTACGGAATCATATGCTCCGGAACTGAAGAATGTAGAATGATAATTTCCACGGCATACATGTGTATTGATCACCAGATCTTCCGGTGCCTGTGCTACTACCTGGTTATTCAGTTCCAGAAGGAGTTTCTTGTAATCTTCCAGTCTCTGTCCTGTTCTTCCGGTCAGTGCAACTGCCATCTTCGCATCTACCATTCCGCCCCATACGCAGTCATCAAACTGAAGGTTACGGCAGCCTGCTGCATAGATTTCCTGCACGAATTCACCGTATGCCTTAATCACATCCTCGGCAAATGATTCTTCCGATCCATAGATTTCTAATGTTGTATTCAAAAGCTGTGCCCCGGTAAAGTATGCATAGAACTGTCCCGGTGACGGGATAGTCTGTTTTGCGACAGTATTTTCATCTTCTAATGCTTTGATGAATTTAAAATGCTCTACGAAAGGATGATTCTTTACTGAAATCTTTCCCGTCATGTATGTATCATCAATCATTGCAGCTTCTGCATCAAATGTTGTATTCCCCTCTACTGTCTTCTGATGCTCGATTCCTTCAAATCCCCACATGAAATCCAGATGCCATGTCGATCTTCTGAATTCTCCGTCTGTGATCACATGATATCCAAGTTCCTTAATCTTTGCCACCAGTTCCAGGATGCATTCATCTTCTACTGCGGTCAGTTTTTCCTGTGAGATTGTCCCTTCTTCGAAATTCTTTCTTGCGTCTTTTAATTTCTGTGGGCGTAAAAAACTTCCTACAAATTCGTAACGAAATGGTGTGTTCATGATTATTTCCTCCTTGCCGGCAGGGACTTAGGTTTTCTGTCTTTTTTGTTGTCCCTGATGGCTTTCTTTTATATTTTTTATATTTTTCATATTCTTGATGATGTTCTCGATCGATGGATTTATTATAATTTGTTTTGATAAACTTGTATAATACAAAAAAATGTGTATTTGTCATAGTTTTAAACTATATCAAATATCCCTTTCAAATCATCAACCGACTATCTATAGAAGCTGCCACCGGCAATTTTTCTTACATATTTTGACATCTATATAGCCTGCCACCGCCACCCTTTCTTGTATACTTTGGCATAAAAATCTCAGATTTCACTTCTTTATTATATCACAATCATATATCCGCTATATTAATTATAGCTTTCACTTATCTTTATCACAGTTGTATAATTTATTCGGATGAAAATATGAAAGGAAGCGCTTTATTATGGAGGAAAAAACACTTTTTCCCAGAGAAGAAAAATCAGAAATCTTATTTAAGAAAATATCCGAAGATAAATGGGCATGTGAAAAACTGATGGAAACATTCTGCAGTTATTTATTCAGTAACGATGGGGTAGACCTTCCCGATTCTCCGTCATCTACAGAATTCGCACAGGCTCTTTTTAATTCTTATCGCAATCGGGATTTATCTGCGTTTCTGATGGCTATCTGTCAGAATACAGTCTTTGATCTTTTAAGAAATGCATTCCTGATTCCCTATCGGTTCAATGCGGACGGAAAACAGAATCCGATGATCATGACAGATGAAAACGGAATGTTACTTCCTGAATATAAGAGATCGATTCATGAACGGGAATACCGTCATTTCCATGAGGTATATACAGATCTCGGAGCTCCAAAGAATATTTTTCTGGCACAGGCATACCGCTACAGCCATTCTTATACATCCGACGATATGGAACCGGAACAAAACATTCTGGAAAAGAATAACGGTGTACTGTTGATCCGTGAATTACCGGATACCGTAAAATTAAAAGAAACCGAAGCAGAAGCTTATTCTGCTATTCTGGATATTGTCATAAAACTTCAGAAAGAGCTTCCTATGTCCTATGTATTCTATGGACAGGATTCTCTTGTTGAAGATAATACCCGTTATGATGAGATCGGAGTTTTCCTTCCGAATTCACATTTCTTAAAAAATCTGGAACGCCACGTTTCCAAAGCAGAGGCGATCATTTATGCAGACAACTAATTCTGACTTTATTGATATTATGGAAAAAAATCATATGGAGATTCCATGGCATGACTACGCCAATGATGACAGTAATGTGTTGATTGCAGAAGCCGGACTGATCGAGAAAGCTTCTGTCATCGGCCGTGTTGGGTTAATCATGCTCTCCTGTGGAACCGGTGCATGGCGTGTACGGACTTCCATGAACCGGCTTTCCAAAGAGCTTGGTGTAACCTGTACGGTAGACGTGGGATTGATGTCCATTGTATTTAACTGTTTCGATGGAAACGATTGTATTTCCCAGTCGTTGAGTATTGCCAGTACGGGAGTGAATACCTCCAAGCTTTACCGCATGGAACAGTTTGTAGATCATTTTCCGGAAGAAGAAGCACATATGACCGGTGAAGATATCCATAAACGACTGGATGAAATTGAAGAAATCCATGCTCTTTATTCACCTGCAAAGCTGGGGCTTGCCACAGCTCTTGCCTGCTGCGGTTTTACTTTTTTACTCGGAGGCGGACCGGTTGAGATGGCTCTTGCTTTTATTGCCGCCGGGATTGGTAATCTGATCCGTACGAAACTGATCAAACACCATTACACACTGTTTTTGAATATAGCAGTCTCTGTTTCAGCAGCATGTTTTACCTATGCAGTCTTTCTGAAACTTGCGGAACTTGTCTTTCACATTCCGGAATTTCATGAAGCTGGTTATATCTGCTCGATGCTGTTCATCATCCCGGGATTTCCATTTATTACAAGCGGGATCGACCTTGCAAAGCTGGATCTGCGTTCGGGACTGGAGCGGCTTACTTATGCAATCATTATCGTTATGGTTGCCACTTTATTTGCATGGATCATGGCTTTACTTCTGCATCTGGAACCGGCCGATTTTACGACACTGCATCTAAGTGCTGCTGCCCGTCTGATTTTCCGTGTGATTGCAAGCTTTTGCGGAGTATTCGGTTTCTCGATCATGTTCAACAGTTCTCATTCGATGGCGGCAACGGCTGCATTTATTGGTGCCATTGCCAATACACTCCGGCTTGAACTTGTTGATTTCACACATATGCCTCCGGCCGCCGCCGCATTTATCGGGGCTCTGACTGCCGGATTGCTTGCTTCTTTTATTAAAAAGAGTAATGGATATCCAAGAATCTCGCTTACCGTGCCTTCTATCGTGATCATGGTTCCGGGACTTTACCTGTACCGTGCGATTTATAATTTCGGGATTATGTCCCTGACGGATGCGGTTTCATGGTTTACTTCTGCGATTATGATTATTGTGATGTTGCCGCTTGGACTGATATTTGCGAGAATTCTGACCGATCGTACGTTTCGGTATTGTACGTAAAATCTCTCATTTTAGATAGATTCTTTCCACTCTGTCCGGCAAACCATAAACCAGTCAGCACCTCTCCATCACTATGTTTCCCCCGAGAGGGGAAACATAGTGATGTATGTATGTCAATTTCTTTTCCTTCTTTCTTTTACTAAAAGCACTCTCCGCCTTATCAAAACTTTACGAGGAATTTCACATTACATTTTCTTATGGAGATATTGTCAAAGACCCGCAAAATCATCAGTAGTTAACAGACATTATCGATTCTTTCGGACCGATGAACAGTCTGTTTCTGCCTGTACCGACAAAAAGGCTGGCACAGATCACGAGAATGCAATCGCAGGAAATCTTAAATAAATCCGTAGTTTCTACAAAATCAGGCACTGGAAACGAGTTTTCATTTCGCCTCCGATGCCTGATTTTTTTACTTCTGCTCCTTATATTCCATCACAACATTAATAGTCTACGATAGAACTTGTATACATTTTTATTAATTATCTCTTACAGCATATGTGCTCTTAACTCTTCCGGTGTCATCTGAGACAGCATAGCCGGTGCGATATCGAATACGCTTCTTGCTCCTGATTCACCTTTCTTAGAAAGTCTGTGTGCAGCACGTGCATAAGCTACCAGAACACTTCCTGTGAATTCCGGGTTGGAATCCAGTTTCAGAGAATATTCGATCACATGCTTGTTGCCTTCGCATCCTGTCTCACCGGTACGGATCACGAATCCACCGTGAGGCATCTTGCTGTGGTTTTCTTTTAATTCTTCTTCTGTGATAAATGTTACCGTTGTATCATATTCATCAAAGTAGTTCGGCATTGTCTTGATTGCCTCTTCAATGGCTGCTTTATCTGCTCCTTCTTCTGCTACTACATAACACTCTCTTAAATGTTTCTGTCTTGTTGTCAACTCCGGTTCGCTTCCGCTTCTTACCTGGTCAACCGCTGCTTCGATCGGTACCGTATACTGGATTCCGTTCTTCACACCTTCGATACGGCGGATTGCATCAGAGTGTCCCTGGCTGACCCCTTTTCCCCAGAATGTATAAGTGCTTCCTTGTACCAGGATAGACTCTGCATACAGACGATTCAGAGAGAACATTCCCGGATCCCAGCCTACTGAGATAATACTTACATTCTTTCCTTCTTTTGCTGCTTTATCTACATTTGCAAAATACTCAGGGATCTTAGCATGTGTATCAAAGCTGTCAATGGTATTGAATGATGCTGCTACCTTCGGTCCGATTACCGGAAGGTCTGTTGCTGATCCGCCGCAGAGGATCATTACATCGATATCATCTTTCATAGCTTCCATATCATCAAAGTGCTTTACTTCTGCCCCTTCTGTCTGGATCTTTACACTTGCAGGATCTCTTCTTGTAAATACTGCTTTTAATTCCATATCATCATTACGCTTGATAGACTGCTCTACTCCGCGTCCGATGTTACCGTATCCAACGATACCAATTCTGATTTTTCCCATAATTCTACCTCTGTTTCTTATGATTTGCCGCCTTATTCTGTGGCCGTTTTTATTCACTGATATCAATCATTTCTACTGTTCCTTTACAGTTTTGCACTGTCTTTTCTGCCGCTGATATCTTTGTAAATTATATCATAGATTCTTTTCACGGCAATCTTTTTCTTTTGCAAATTTCTTTATTGATAATTTTTATGTTTCTACTCACAGAGCAGCTTCCGTTTTTCTTATCTTCTGCCTATCCCATCTCATTATAATGCGCATAGATTCCGCCCTGTTTTAACAGTTCTTCATGTGTTCCACGCTCTGCGATTCCATTATCTGCCACTACAAGGATCTCATCCGCATTGCGGATTGTTGATAATCGATGCGCGATCGTAATCGTTGTCCGGTTCTTTGCAAGCTCTTCCAGACTCTTCTGGATCCAGCGTTCGCTCTCATTATCCAGTGCACTTGTCGCCTCATCCAGAATCAGGATTGACGGATTCTTAAGAAATACTCTTGCAATCGAGATTCTCTGTTTCTGTCCGCCGGAAAGTCTTGTTCCACGTTCACCAACAAATGTATCATATCCGTCCGGCAGTTCCATAATAAAATCATGAATGTTCGCTTTCCTTGCTGCGTCTTCAATCTCTTCCATAGATGCTCCCGGCTTCCCATATGCAATATTCTCTTTAATACTTCCACAGAACAGATACACATCCTGCTGTACCAGTCCGATCTGATTACGCAGACTTTCCAGTGTCAGATCTCGGACATCTTTTCCGTCAATCGTAACACGTCCGCCTGTTACATCATAGAATCTCGGAAGTAGAGAGCAGATCGTCGTCTTACCACTTCCCGAAGGTCCGACTAAAGCCACGGATTTTCCTTCCGGAATGTCGAATGTAACATTAGAAAGCACCGGTGTATCATCGTCGCTATAATGAAACGATACATTTTCATAAGAAACGTGTCCGTTTACTTCATCTATTGATTCTGCGTCCGGTGCATTCACGATCTCCGGCTCGGTCTCTACCACATCCAGAAATCTGCGGAATCCGGACAGTCCTTTCTGCATCATCTCAGTAAGCTCGACCAGAATCTGTATCGGGCTGATAAAGATCCCAATATAGAGTGCGTACATCGCAAGATCCGCTGCCTCCATCTTCCCATGTGCGATCAGCCATCCTCCGAATGCCAACGTTACCAGATACATCATCCCCTGAAAGAACAGGTTGCCGCTCATAAAGCTTCCCATACATTTATAATTGGCATCCTTGGAACACAGAAATCCCTGGTTGCTTTTTCGGAACTTCTCCCGTTCAATCTCTTCATTTGCAAAGGACTGTACAACACGGATCCCGGCCAGTGTATCCTGAAGACTCGAATTAACATCCCCGATCTTACGCCGGTTGTCCATGAATGTCGCCTGCATCTTCTTATTCTGCCCGTACGAGAAGAACAACATGAACACTACCAGAACCAGAAGCGGTATTGCCAGTCTCCAGTTGATCAGAAACAGGAATATGAACGAACCGATAATTTTGATCAGCGAAATAAATAAGTTCTCCGGTCCGTGATGTGCAAACTCTGAGATATCAAAAAGGTCCGATACCAGCTTGCTCATCATCTGCCCGGAATTATTCTGGTCATAATATGAAAATGACAATTTCTCATAATGGTCAAAAAGCTGCTGCCGCATGTCCCGTTCCATATTGGCGCCCATCATATGTCCCTGATAGCTGACATAATATTTACACAGCGCCTGTAAAATATAAATTACAAGAAGCCCCGCTCCGATTGGGAGAAGGGCCTGTAATATACAGTCTGCCGGTTCTGCGAACAAGGTCTTTGTAAGTGTCCGCAATATCTGCGGAAATGCAAGATCTACCAGACTTATAACCGCCGCACAGATCAGATCCAGAAAGAATACCGCCTTATACGGGGCATAATACCGGATGAATTTTTTCATTGTATGCATTGTATATTCCCTGCCTTTTCCTATAAACTCAATCCACTATATTATAGGATATCCGGAAGGAATTGGGAACCATTAAACTCATTTATAAGAAATTTTCTCTATCTCACCACACGCCAAGCATTTTCAGAAGCTCTGTATGCGGATGTGCCTGATCCTTCTGATATACGTCCACATAATTGAGTGCTGCTGCGCCATCCATAAATGCCGGGAAAAGAAAGCCGCACTCCGGTTCTCCGGGCTCATAGTCTCCACTCACCGGACAGATAGCGCAGATCAGATATTCGAACATCTCCTCGGATTCCCCCTGGCGGACATGATCTTTGCCCTTTGCCGGAATGTCATACCTGTCATGAAATACATAGACCGCATAATCTCCCATTGCCTGATATTGTTCCCCGACAATCTCATAAAAGGTCTCCATTAATGCATCATTTTTCAGTCCACACACACGCATTCCCATTAAAAGCTTCCACATACTGTCACCTTTCATCTTCTCACTGGAAAATGCATATTCTTTCAGATTCTGATTCGTATCTGCAAATGGGATTACTTTTGCTATCTGTAAATTTTTTTCTTTCTCATCTGGGCTCAATTTTAAAAATCCCGTGTTAAATGTCCCATCTATATACCCATCCATGTCCAGATATCCTCCGGCGATTCTGGTCATAGATGTTCTCTTAACTGTCATTCTTCTGGTCAGTGCCAGCATGTCTTCTCTGTTAATCATTTTGTTTCTTTTCCTTTTACTTTCCGATTCATGACTGGATTATAGATTCCAACTTCTACATTCTGATGTGCTGCCAGTGCCTGAAACACCGGACTCTTTTCCAAAAAGAGCTTCTGATAGATCCCGTCGATCAATATCTATACCTGCACACCCCTTTCTGCCGCCGTATACAATGCCGCAATGATCTTCGTACCACTGTCATCCGGACGCAGATCAAATGTGGATAACACAATACTTTTTTTCGCATTTCCGATCATACGGATTTCTTTTTATCAGCGGCAGAATGATATTCACCGCCAGAATCACAATCAGTATGAATCCTGTTATTTTTGCTAATATACCTATGTACTTTTTCATAACATTCCGGCTTTCCATGTTTTTCTTTTTATATGAGTTGCTGCATATTCTTTTTCAATCTCCTGATTCTTTCACTTATTATAACGCAGAATATCCTGTCATAATATAAAAAAAGCATGAATTCTATGCCGGGATCATCTTTCGATATCCTCTGCATTCCTTCATGCTCTTTTTTATCGATCAGTCATTTAATTCTACTCTTATCAGATCCTGATGCGGATTCGTCTTCGCAAGTCCGATCTCTGCCACCGTCACTTCCATCGGCACAAACAGTTCCTGCATCACCGAAAAGGCTTCCTGCATCTGTTCTTTTGAAAGCTTCTTTCCCAGTGTGATATGCGGAAGCCACTGCATAGGCTGATAATACCGGCTCATTCTGACCTCCGGAATGTGCTTTACCATATCATCTACCTGTTCGATCATATCTTCCAGATACAGATTCAGAACCGGTGCCGCATACAATACATACGGCAATAACACTCCGACCGAGACCAGCTGGATCTGCCCTTTGGTCAGGGACCTCTCCAACTGTTCCATCACCTCTGTTAATTTTTTTTCCTCTCTTGCCTCTACAGACATAATTGTCAGATGTGGTGGAACATGATTATCTGTCATAAACGTATTTCCCGTCTTTTGCGCAATTTTATTTATATAATTGGAAATTATTTTATTGCTTTTGTCATCAAAATACACCGATATCAGATACATTTTATCTCCTGCATCACCGAAAATGCTTCCTGCATCTTATCTGCTTCTTACATCCAGCTCTTCAGCCAGCTTTCAATCTCCGCTTTACCTGCTCTGTTTAACAGTTTCTCTGATACGAATTCTGCCGATTTATCCACAGAACCTTCCAGTCTGGATACTGTTTTCCCAAATCCGCTTCCACCTGATGTGGCAAAAAGTGCGATCTTCTTTCCAGCGAAGTCATAGTCTTCCAGGAATGTGTTAATAATTGTCGGTGCAACATACCACCAGATTGGGAATTAAAATGTAGCCAGTTCCCCTCATGCGTTGATTTTACTGGGTTTAACTGTATACAAAACTGTGTTTACTGTTACTATCTTTCATTCTTTTCCAAAATAGCTTTGAAGCATAGGCCACATTATTT